>Ga0102590_1000506_pt1 | contig 84389 bp, 72 predicted proteins | sample AraplaMF_Col_mMF_FD_76859 | JGI IMG/M metagenome (GOLD analysis project Ga0102590, IMG submission 76859) | Arabidopsis root microbial communities from the University of North Carolina, USA - plate scrape MF_Col_mMF | ecosystem: Host-associated > Plants > Roots > Endosphere | place: USA... | reverse complement strand
CGGCACCGGTTACTTCATAGAGGCCGTAAGTAACGCGCGAGGAATAGGCGATCGCCCGATTGCCGGGGATCGTCCAGGGCGTGGTGGTCCAGATGACGACAGAAGCCTCCATAAGTGGAGAGTCTTTTGCTGCGGTATGCAGTTCCGAACTGCCTAGCTCGTTTTGCCAGACATACTTAGGATCGATACTAGCGACCGGGAACTTCACCCAGATCGTGTCGCTCTCATAGTCATGATACTCGACTTCGGCTTCCGCCAGCGCCGTACGCTCGACGACCGACCACATGATCGGCTTGGAGCCGCGGTAAAGCTGGCCGCTCCTGGCGATCTTCAGCAACTCGCCGGCGATACGGCTTTCCGCATGGAAGTTCATCGTCAGATACGGGTTTTCGAAATCGCCGACGATGCCGAGACGCTGGAACTCACCGCCCTGGATGGCGATCCATTTTTCGGCATAGGCGCGGCATTCGCGGCGGAATTCGATCATCGCCGACGGCTCGGTCAGGTCAGGCTTGGCCTTGCCCTTGGCACGGTAGTTCTCTTCCTCGATCTTCCATTCGATCGGCAGGCCGTGGCAGTCCCAGCCGGGAACGTAGTTGGAGTCGTAACCGCGCATCTGGAAGGAGCGGGTGATGACGTCCTTGAGGATCTTGTTCAGCGCGTGGCCGATATGGATATTGCCGTTGGCATAGGGCGGGCCATCGTGCAGGACGAATTTTTCGCGGCCGGCGGCCGATGCACGCAGCTTCTTGTAGAGATCCATCTGCTGCCAGCGGGCGACGAGCTCCGGTTCCTTCTGCGGCAGGCCGGCGCGCATCGGGAAATCCGTTTCAGGCAGATAGAGGGTCTTCGAGTAATCGATTTTTTCGGCTGTGTCGGTCATGTGTGACAATCGTTTCTGGCGGCCCGGACAGGGCGCGCGGACGTGAAATCTGTGGTGACGGAGAGCGCTCGTTCAATTCAAGCGCCGAAAACCCGGACCTTCCGGCCGCTCAGCGCGCGCGGAAGACCGGGCCGATAATTCGTATCGAGTGCGCCAGCCGGAATTTACTCATCGCGCCGGTTCATAGGCGCTTTTAAGCGGAAAAGGAAGAGGGATTTCAGTCCCCCGGCTTCACGAAGGGCGCCTGCCAGCGACGGGTCGGCAAACGCCCGCAACATGCGATGGCTGCGATTTTGTTGCTCCCAATACAAAAAATCCAAAGCGCCTGTCGAATTCCGGATCGCCCGAACGTCTTTGACTCGCAGGCATGGGAAATTCATCATGCCGTTCAAACCCGCCCGCAAGGAGTGATGAGGATATGAGCAGTTCCTATCGTTGGGTTATCGTCGCGGCCGGCGCACTGATGACGTGCGTTGCTCTCGGCGCCATGTTTTCTCTCGCAATTTTCCAGCAACCGATCGCAACCGCGACCGGCTGGTCGCATGCCGGCATCGCCAGCGCCATGACGCTGAATTTCATCGTCATGGGCATAGGCGGCTTCTTCTGGGGTGCTGCCAGCGACCGGTACGGACCGCGTCCGGTGGTGCTGATCGGCTCTGTCATCCTCGGCCTGGCGCTGATACTTGCCAGCCGCGCGGAAACGCTTCTGCAGTTCCAGCTGACCTATGGCGTGCTCGTCGGTCTCTCGGCCAGCGCCTTTTTCGCACCGATGATCGCCGCGACGACGGAGTGGTTCGATGAGAACCGCGGCCTTGCCGTCTCCTTGGTTTCGGCCGGTATGGGCGTTGCGCCGATGACGATCTCGCCCTTCGCGCGCTGGCTCATCACATCATTTGAATGGCGCCCGGCGATGATGATCATCGGCATCGGCGCTCTCATCCTGATGATCCCGGCCGCCCTTCTCGTGCGCCGCCGGCCGTCGTCGCCTGTCGATGCGCATGACGTCGCCCTTTCGGCCGAGGGCAGCAGCCCTGATCTCTGGAAGGTGTTCCGCTCGCCGCAGTTCATCGTGCTTGGGCTTACCTTCTTCGCCTGCTGTGCGGCTCATTCCGGGCCGATCTTCCATATGGTGAGCTACGCCACACTCTGCGGCGTCGCCCCGATGGCAGCTGTCAGTATCTACAGCGTCGAAGGTCTTGCCGGTCTTGGCGGGCGCCTGCTTTACGGCACGCTGGCGGACCGGATCGGCGTGAAGCCGGTCATCATCGCAGGCCTGCTGGTGCAGGCGGCAGCCCTTGCCACCTACCTCGCCGTCAGCAAGCTTGGGGAGTTCTACGCGCTCGCAGTCATCTTCGGCAGCGCCTATGGCGGCGTGATGCCGCTCTATGCCGTGCTGGCGCGTGAATATTTCGGTCCGCGCATCATCGGCACGGTCTTCGGGGCGGCCACGATGCTATCGAGCCTAGGCATGGCCTTCGGCCCGCTGATCGGCGGCTGGATCTACGATACCTATGCCAACTACTCCTGGCTCTTCATCGGCTCCGCGCTGGTCGGGCTCGGTGCGGCGGCAATCGCGCTCGCCTTCCCGCCGTTGCCGCGCCAAAAATCACAGCCCGCGCTCGGCACGGCGTGAGTTCAGTCGAAACAGAGCTTCCGGTCGAGCTCGCCGAGCGGTCTCACACCTGCGAGAAGCGCCCTCGCCTCCTCCTCGTCGCGCTTGATCTGCGCGACGAGCGGATCGAGCCCATCGAACTTCAGTTCGGGGCGCAGATAGCCGAAGAAGGAGACCGCACAGGTCTGGCCGTAGAGATCGCCGCTGAAATCGAAGAGATAGGTTTCGAGCAACGGCACGCCGTTTTCCGTCACCGTTGGACGCCGGCCGTAGCTTGCCACCGCATCATAGAGCCTGCCGTTTTCGAGGCGGAAACGAACGGCGTAAATGCCGGCTGCAAGTTCCGCCTCTGGCGGCAGCTGCATATTGGCGGTCGGGAAGCCGAGCTGGCGGCCGAGCTTCTCGCCATCGATCACCTTCGCCTGCACCGTATAGTGATAGCCGAGCATGGCGGCGACCGAGGAGATATCGCCTTCCTTCAGCAGCGCACGGATATGGCTCGATGAGACGACATCCGTGTTCTCGTCGCGGAATGCGTCGATCAGAGTGACGCCGAAACCATATTTGTTGCCTGCATCCATCAGGAAGGCAGGTCCACCTTCTCGGCCGCGGCCGAAATGGAAGTCGAACCCGGTCACAACTTCGGAGGCGCCGAGCCAATCCTTCAGGATGGAATGGATGAAATCTTCCGCCGAGCGCTGCGAGAATTCGTAGTCGAAAGGATATTCGATGACCGCGTTGAAGCCGAGCTCCTCCAGGATGCGTGCCTTGAAGGGCGCCGGCGTCAGGCGGAAGACCGGCGTATCCGGCTTGAAAACGGTGCGCGGATGCGGCTCGAAGGTCAGCACGAGGGCGGGTATGCCGCGCTCCCTTGCGATATCGAGTGCCCGGTTCAGCACCGATTGATGGCCGCGATGAACGCCGTCGAAATTGCCGATGGCGATGACGCCACCCCTCAGATGCTCGGGTAGCGGATCGCGGGTTTCATTGCGGTGAAAAACGGTCATCGGTTTGTTTTCTCTTATGCGAGGCGCGGCATCCACCACTTGGGTGCGGCTTTTTCCCGTTCGAGATAGGCGTTGAGGATCGCCTCGTCGGTCTCGCCATTCAACGTATATTCCTTCGCGTGGATACCGCCGCTGATGTAGAGAAGGTCGAGCCCATAATTCAAGGCGCCGCGAACATCCGTCGGCATGCCATCGCCGATCGCCAGCACGCGTTCGATGGGGAAATCACCGCGGACTTCGCGGGCAGCGGCAAGGGTTGCCTCATAGATCGGCCGGTGCGGTTTGCCAGCAATGCGGGTGGAGCCGCCGAGCTGCTCATAATAGGCGGCCATGGCGCCGGCGCAGGGGATGATGCGGTGGCCGCGCTCGACGACGAGATCGGGATTGGCGCAGATCATCGGCACGTTGCGGGCTTTGAACTCCAGCAGCATGTCCGTGTAATCCTCGGGCTTCTGCGTTTCGTCGTCGAAGAAACCGGTGCAGACCACCGACGTGGCTTCGCCGGCGGCCGCACGCTCGATATCGAGGCCTTCGAGGATCGGGCTGTCGCGTTCCGGGCCGAGCAGGAAGACCTGGCGCGGACCTTCGGCAATCAGCGCCCGCGTGACATCACCAGAGGTGACGATGCGGTCATAGGCGCCATCAGGCACGCCGATCTGACGCAGCTGCTCGACGACCTGCCAGGAGACGCGCGGCGAATTGGTGATGAGAACGACGGCCAGGCCGGCGGCGCGGGCCGCCTGCAGCGCCTCACCGGCCTTCGGAAACGGATCGACGCCGTTATGCACGACACCCCAGACATCGCAGAGCACCGCGTCATATCGATCGGTGATCTCGGAGAAGTTTGCAATCCGCTTTGCCATTCCACTGTCCTGCTTCGCTTTCAGTCACCGGTGACATTGCAAAGGCGGGCTTCAATGGCAAGGCATTTTCTATATCAGGCGAAGAACGCCGGAGGCTCAAAAGCTGGACGTGAGCAAAGCTCGGTAACCACGCCGGACAAATCCCGCCTGTCTCCACAATTCCGGCACAAAAATCCGTGATGGCTCTCCTTGACTCCTTCAGGAGCCATCCCTAAATGCACGGCGTTAGCACTCACGGGAGTTGAGTGCTAATATCCACCATGTGGGCCACCCGGTCCGCGAATGTCATTTGATCGAGGGATTAGACAATGGCAAGCACCAATTTCCGCCCGCTTCACGACCGCGTCGTCGTCCGTCGCGTTGAATCCGAAGAGAAGACCAAGGGCGGCATCATCATCCCGGACACCGCTAAGGAAAAGCCGCAGGAAGGCGAAATCGTCGCTGTCGGCTCCGGCGCCCGTGACGAATCCGGCAAGGTCGTTGCGCTCGACGTCAAGGCTGGTGACCGCGTTCTGTTCGGCAAGTGGTCGGGCACGGAAGTCAAGATCAACGGCGAAGACCTTCTCATCATGAAGGAAGCCGACATCATGGGCATCATCGGCTGAACCAGCCGTTCGCCTTTTACCCGATATCGTTGACACCCCTTTTCAGGAGTTCTCAAAATGGCAGCTAAAGAAGTAAAATTCGGCCGCAGCGCGCGCGAAAAGATGCTGCGCGGCGTCGATATCCTCGCTGACGCAGTGAAGGTTACGCTCGGTCCGAAGGGCCGCAACGTCGTTATCGACAAGTCCTTCGGCGCTCCGCGCATCACCAAGGACGGTGTTTCGGTCGCCAAGGAAATCGAACTCGAAGACAAGTTCGAAAACATGGGCGCCCAGATGGTCCGCGAAGTTGCTTCGAAGACCAACGACGTCGCCGGCGACGGCACCACGACTGCAACGGTTCTCGCACAGGCCATCGTCCGCGAAGGCAACAAGGCTGTTGCTGCCGGCATGAACCCGATGGACCTGAAGCGCGGCATCGACCTCGCTGTTGCCGAAGTCGTCAAGGATCTCCAGGCCAAGGCCAAGAAGATCTCCACCTCGGAAGAAGTTGCACAGGTCGGCACGATCTCGGCAAACGGCGACAAGCAGGTCGGTCTCGACATTGCTGAAGCCATGCAGAAGGTCGGCAATGAAGGCGTCATCACGGTTGAAGAAGCCAAGACCGCCGAAACCGAACTCGAAGTCGTCGAAGGCATGCAGTTCGACCGCGGCTACCTGAGCCCGTACTTCGTCACCAACCCGGAAAAGATGGTTGCGGACCTCGAAGACGCCTTCATCCTCCTGCACGAAAAGAAGCTTTCGAACCTGCAGTCCATGCTCCCGGTTCTCGAAGCTGTCGTTCAGACCGGCAAGCCGCTCCTCATCATCGCTGAAGACGTCGAAGGCGAAGCTCTTGCTACGCTCGTCGTCAACAAGCTGCGCGGCGGCCTGAAGATCGCTGCTGTCAAGGCTCCCGGCTTCGGCGACCGCCGCAAGGCCATGCTGGAAGACATCGCCATCCTGACGGGCGGCACTGTCATCTCCGAAGACCTCGGCATCAAGCTCGAGTCTGTCACCCTCGACATGCTCGGCCGTACCAAGAAGGTTTCGATCTCCAAGGAAAACACCACGATCGTCGACGGCGCTGGCGCCAAGTCCGACATCGAAGGCCGTGTTGCCCAGATCAAGGCCCAGATCGAAGAAACCACCTCCGACTACGACCGCGAAAAGCTGCAGGAACGCCTTGCCAAGCTCGCCGGCGGCGTCGCCGTCATCCGCGTCGGCGGTTCGACGGAAGTCGAAGTGAAGGAAAAGAAGGACCGCATCGACGACGCCCTCAACGCGACGCGCGCTGCTGTTCAGGAAGGCATCGTTCCGGGCGGCGGTATCGCCCTCCTGCGTTCTTCCACGAAGATCACTGCCAAGGGTGAAAACCAGGACCAGGAAGCCGGCGTCAACATCGTTCGCCGCGCTCTGCAGTCTCTGGTTCGCCAGATCGCAGAAAACGCAGGTGACGAAGCTTCGATCGTTGTCGGCAAGGTTCTCGACAAGAACGAAGACAACTACGGCTACAACGCTCAGACGTCCGAGTATGGCGACATGATTGCCATGGGCATCGTCGACCCGCTCAAGGTTGTTCGTACGGCTCTGCAGAACGCAGCTTCGGTTGCTTCGCTGCTGATCACCACGGAAGCCATGATCGCCGAGCTGCCGAAGAAGGACGCTCCGGCAATGCCGGGCGGCATGGGCGGCATGGGCGGTATGGACATGATGTGATAGGCGTAAGCCGTCACTGACATCCATTCCGGTCTCCGGAATAGAAAGGGCGGTCTTCGGGCCGCCCTTTTTTTTGCCGATTCGAAAATACCTGCGGCTTAAACCCTTAAGCCGGCTCCTGAGGCCGCTTCTTTGGCCCGAAGCTTTCGCGAGGCTTGCGCGCCGCGCATTTTCTCCTTCAGCGCAATTCGGTTTCCGAGCTGTCTAATTTACAGAAGCTGCATGCTATGGTGTGTGTGAAACCGTTTCCACAACGCATAAATGAGACTTTTGACCACAAAATTAGCGGATAACGCGCAGTCCGGGTGAAAATCCAATCATAACGTCAGCCTAACGCCCCGGAAAAAGCCGTTGCCGTTTGCGCAAAAGTTCCTATAAATCCGCGCTGCAATTGACGTTCGCACCGGAAGAATTCTCGCAACAGACGAGACCGGATACGCCAAAGGCCACGCGTGAACATTCGGGCTTTCGAAGGTCTCCGCGAACATACGAGATGACATCTTGCGGGGAAATATTCGAGCGGCGACCGTCAGAGGCGCAGCCGACTAACTGTTTCCGCAGGATGAAAGCACAGGCATGACGCCTGGTGCTACGTGATCCTGTTTCTTTGTGTTTGCCGAGCGTGTGGCAGGGGAGCCGCACCTGAACTGGGGAACGCCTTGTTTAAGATCGCCAAAGCCAATGCTGCCGCACCATTGCTGCCCGGCTCGCTGGACTACAACAATCACAACCACGACATGTTGGCACAGTTCTCGGTCTCCGAAAGCTGGATCGGAGACTTTTCGACGGGCGTGATAAAGCTCGGAGAGTGGAGCGCAATGCTGCACGGTCTCTCGGCCCAGGAATGCGGCCTGTTGAGCCTGGTGCGCTGTTACGACACCAAGGATCGCAACCACGTCCTGCAGCTCTTCGAACAGGCGGCAACGCTCTCCTCATCCTTCTGCTTCTCGACGACCATCATCATGCCGAACGGCTTCCGCCAGCCGCTTTTCTGCATGGGTGAATCCAATGGACTGGAAGAAAAGTACAGTGGCAGCATGGTCGGGGTTTTCATCTTCCCGCGTTTCAAGCTGGAAGGCGCCAGCCAGATCACCAGCCGGCAATAATCGTCCGAACGGCTCGAGGTAAAAAGGCCTGTCTCACGACCGGCCCATCCTGTTACTTCGCTCAATTCCGGTCGTGAACCGCTGCGCAATTTTGCTGGAATTGCCTCGTGATCAGGCCGGCTTCACGGGGATGTTCAGCCCCTTCTCGCTTGCAGGGCGGGCTATGCAGCGCTGCAGCCAGTCCATGACGGCGGGGAATTTCGCGTAGTCCAGCACCTCGCGGCCACCATAAAAAATGTCGGCGCCGCGGATCCACGGGAAGGTAGTGATGTCGGCGATCGTGTATTCGTCGCCCATGATCCACTGGCGGCCCTTCAGCCGGCTTTCCAGCACGCCAAGCAGGCGCTTCGCCTCATCGCGGTAACGCTCCACCGGGTAGGAATTGTTGGCGACCTTCTCGGCGGCGAATTTGTGGAAATGACCGAACTGACCGAACATCGGGCCGATGCCTGCCATCTGGAAAAAGACCCACTGGATTGTTTCGTAGCGGGCAGCGGCATCGGCCGGGATCAGCTTGCCGGTCTTTTCCGCCAGATAGAGCAGGATAGCGCCGGATTCGAAGAGACCGATCGGCTTTCCGTCCGGGCCATTGGGATCGATGATCGCGGGAATGCGGCCGTTCGGATTGAGCGAAACGAATTCCGCGGTCTTCTGATCCGTCGTTGCGAAAGAAACATAATGGGGCTCGTAGGGCAGAGCGAGTTCCTCCAGCGCCACGGAGATCTTGACGCCGTTCGGCGTCTGAAGGGAGTAGAGCTGGATAATATCGGGGTTCTTCGCAGGCCAGCGGCTGGTGATCGGGAATGCGGAAAGATCTGCCATGGGTTTCTCCTTGGGTAGGGCGGCGACCATAGAAGATGGTCGCCATGCAAGGCAAGCCGCCCCATCGTTTCATATTAGTGAACAAACCGTCCGCTAGTGTTTATCTTTCCCTGACACCGAAAAAAAGCGAAATAGGTTGCATCCGAGGTCAACACGGTGCCGGGGCATCAAGACCTCAAGAGCCATTCAACGGAGCAACGTCCATGTCGAATACGAACAACGTCCTCATCCTTCTCGCCCGCATTCTTCTGTCCTTCATGTTCATCTTCGCCGGCTTCGGCAAGGTCACCGATCCTTCAGCCACCGCCGGCATGGTCATGGGTGCCGGCCTTCCGGCCGCAACCGCGCTGACCTATCTCGCCGGCCTCTTCGAACTCGTCATGGGTATTTCCGTGCTCATCGGATATCAGGTTCGTTACACGGGCTGGCTGATCGCTGCCTTCTGTGTGTTCACCGGCATCGTCTTCCACCTGCCGACCGTCAATGTTCCTGACTTCCCGGCTGCTGCGAACGGCTGGATCAACAGCCTGAACTTCGTGAACTTCCTGAAGAACGTCACGCTTGCCGGCGCCTACATCATGCTCGCCACCAATGGCGCTGGCGCCTACTCGGTCGACGCTCGCCGCGGCCCGCAGGCGGTCGCTGCCCGCTAATTTCCTACCCTCCCAAGCATGCAAAACCCGCCGTCGAAAGACGGCGGGTTTTCTATGTCACCAAGTTCGGTCTCAGAGAACCGAGCGCACGGCCTCGACGATTGCCGTCACCGTGGGCATATCGGCATGGGCATCTTTGCGGGCACGCACCAGGCAGGCTTCCGAGCGCAGGATGACACCATCGGACAGCACCTTGAGATGGTTGGCGCGGAGCGTCGATCCAGTCGAGGTGATATCGACGATGATATCCGCCGAGCCGGATGCCGGCGCACCTTCGGTGGCGCCCAGGCTTTCCACAATGCGATAAAGCTGGATGCCGTGCTGGCTGGAGAAGAACTGCTGGGTCAGGCGCCAGTACTTCGTGGCGATTGCCAGGCGCCGGCCATGACGGGCGCGAAAGTCGGCGGCGACGTCGACAAGGTCGGCCATCGTATCGACATCCAGCCAGATTTCCGGCACGGCAACGACGACATCGGCATGGCCAAAGCCGAGCCGGGCACAGAATTCCACCCTCTTGTCGGCCTCCGCCAATCCCTCGCGCACGAGATCTTCGCCGGTCACGCCGAAATCGATAGAGCCATTGCCGAGTTCACGCGAAATCTCAGAAGCCGACAGGAAGGCGATCTCAACATCGTCCCAGCCTTCGACGCGGCCGCGATAGGAGCGGTCATTGCCGACGGCATAGATTTTCAGGCCGGCACGCTCGAAGATCGCGGAGCAGTCGTCCTTCATGCGGCCCTTGGAGGGAAGCGCGATGGTGATCGTCATGCGGCTGCCCTTTCGGTTTCGATACGGTCGAGCCAGAGGGAGAAGCCGACGGCGGGAATGCGGTCCTTCGCGCCGAGGAAGGTCATCAGCCTGTCGAAACGGCCGCCACCGGCGAGAACCGCCGGGGAATCTTCCGCCGTCACTTCGAAGACGAGGCCGGTATAATAATCGAGCGGGCGGCCGAAAGCGGCACGGTATTCGATGAGCGAGAGATCGACGCCGGCATTGGAGAGTGCTGCCACACGGCCATCGAAACGCGCCAGCGCATTGCCTAGCTTCAGCCCCGCCGCATCGGCGAAATGCGAGAGTGCCGCAGACGCGTTGACGAGCGGTACGTTGAGCGAAAGAAACTGCTCCAGAACCTGGAAGGCCGCGTCATCCAGTCGGGTCTCGGAGAGAACGAGCTTTTCCTTGAGCCGCCGGGCAATTTCCTGCGGCGAGCGGCTGGCATTTGTGGAATAGCCGGTCGCCTGCATCGTCTCGTCGATATAGGCAATCAGCGCCGCCTCATCCTCGAGACCGACCAATTGCGCGATCTTGTCATCAAGACCGGTCACGAATTGCGGGCTGACGAGGCTCGCCAGCAGGCTCTCAAGCTGGGTCATGTTGCCGAAGGCATGGATCAGGCGCTTCTGCCAGCCGAGCGGCAGGCCGAGCGCCTGTACCACGGCCTCGAACACTGCCTGATCGCCGATGGTGACGGAGAGCGGCCGGCCGGGCAGCAGGCGCGAGAGGATGCCGACAGCATCACCGATCGCGCGGGCGTCGGCGCTGGCGATGTTGATATCGCCAAGGTCTTCGATGCCAGCCTGATAGAATTCGTTGCTGCCGTCACGTCGCTGGCGGAAGACCTCTCCGAGATAGGAGTAGCGCTTCGGCGTACCCGTGGCGCTTTCGATATGGCGCAGGCAGACGGGAATGGTGAATTCCGGGCGCAGGCAGAGGCTGGCGCCGGTTTCGCTTTCCGTCATGAATATACGCCGGCGAAGATCTTCGCCGGCGATATCGAGAAAGGGTTCGGCCGGCTGGATGACCGGCGTGTCGATGCGTTCCGCCTTGCGGGCGGAAAACTCGTCCAGAAGCTCGCCGGAGAAATCAGGAAGGTTGATAAGGGCCATATCAGCCCGCCCTCTTCCGGTCCTCCGCCTGGGCGGCGAGGATTTCCTTCACCTTGGCGATGAGGTCGGCTTCCGCAACGGTTTCCTGCGCGACACGCGCTTCGCGCCAAGTCGTGTTGTCCTCGATCTCGCCCGACAGGCGCTTGCCCTCGATCAGGTCCTTGATCTGCACGACACCCTGCGCACGCTCGTCGCCACCCTGGATGATGGCGATCGGGCAGCCGCGGCGGTCGGCGTATTTCAGCTGGTTGCCGAACTTCTTCCAGTTGCCCTGGAACATTTCGGCGCGAATACCGGCGGCTCGAAGCTCCTGCGTGAAGCGCTGGTAGCGGCCCATGGCCTCGACATCGCCATCCATGACGGTGACGAGAACAGGCTCGATGATATCCTGCTGGCCGAGTTTGCCGAGGTTCTTCAGCGCCGTCATCAGGCGCGAGACGCCGATGGAGAAGCCGGTTGCCGGAACCGGCTGGCCCATGAAGCGGGAGACGAGACCGTCATAACGGCCGCCGCCGCCGACGGAACCGAAGACGACCTTCTCGCCCTTTTCGTTGGTGACGTCGAAGAGCAGTTCGGCCTCATAGACCGGACCGGTATAATATTCGAGGCCGCGCACGACGGAGGGGTCGATCTTGATGCGGTCCGACTGGTAGCCAGCGCTGGTGACGAGCGCGCCGATGAAATTCAGCTCCTCTACGCCCTCGACGCCCTTGCTTGTGCCGGCGACCAGCTCGGCGAGCTGGGCTGCACTTTCGGCATAATCCTTGATGCCGACGAAGAAGAGAACCTTGTCGATCTGGCTCTGGTCGAGGCCCGCACCCTTGGTGAAGTCGCCTGACTCATCCTTGCGGCCGGGGCCGAGCAGCAGGGCCACACCTTCCGGGCCGAACTTGTCGAGCTTGTCGATGGCGCGCAGGACATTGAGGCGCTGGCCGGCCTTGTCGTCGCCGCCGAGGCCGATCGCTTCCAGCACGCCGTCCAGAACCTTGCGATTGTTGACACGGATCACATAGTCGCCGCGCTTGATGCCAAGCGCTTCCAGCGTATCGGACATCATCATGCACATTTCGGCATCGGCCTGGACGCCCGGTGCGCCGACCGTATCGGCATCGAATTGCATGAACTGGCGGAAACGGCCCGGACCGGGCTTCTCGTTGCGGAAGACGTAACCGGCACGATAGGTGCGGTAGGGAAGCTGGATCTCGTTGAAATTCTCGGCGACATGACGGGCAAGCGGCGCCGTCAGGTCGTAGCGCAGCGACATCCACTGTTCGTCATCGTCCTGCAGCGAGAAGACGCCCTCGTTCGGGCGGTCGCTGTCGGGCAGGAACTTGCCGAGCGCATCGGTATATTCAAGCAGCGGCGTTTCGACCGGATCGAAACCATAATGCTCGTAGACCTCGCGGATCTTCGCGGTCATTTCGTTGACGGCGCGGAGATCGGCTGCGGAGCGGTCGACAAAGCCGCGCGGAAGGCGGGCCCTGAGCTTTTGCGGTTTCTTCTGCTTGTCGTTCATTTCGGGGGATTTCCACATATGTGACAGTGGCGGTTTCCTAGCGGATTGGGCGGGGAGCGGCAAGGGCAAGGGCCTTGATCTGGCGCCCAGAATCGATGGATCGATGCGGAAAGACCTGTCGTCAGGATATCGCCATGATCGCGGAAGCGCTTCAATATCTCGCCACAGCAGCGCTTACGGGCAGCGCGCACCGCCGCTTCGTGCGCTATTCAGTCAATCTCTGGTCGCGCGCTGGCCGCTGCAGCCGGGATTGGGCAGCCCATGAGGCCAACAGCAAGGAGGCCATTTCCACCGCAATATCAGGCCTCACGCAGCAGCGGACCGCTGTCGTGCTCGGCTCCGGATTGCTCCGGGACGTGCCGATTGAGCAACTGGCCGGGAGCTTCGATACGGTGGTTCTCGTCGACCTCGTGCATCTGGCGTCCGTGCGCCTGCGGCTGAAGGGCAAGCGCTATCGGAACGTGCGGCTGATCGAACGCGATCTCTCGGGCTATGATGACCTGGAGGCAGGGCGAGAGCCCGAGCCGCTCGGCTTCCTCAGAAGCGTGCCCTATCTCGACTTCGTCGTGTCCGCCAACCTGCTCTCGCAGATCGGGCGGGGCGTCAAACGGCGATACGAGGCCGAAGCCTCTCCCGGAATGCCGGCGGATACAGTGGAACGACTGATCGCGGCCCATATTCATGGACTGGCCGACCTGCCCTGCCGGACCTGTCTGGTCACCGATATCTCCTACGCCGTCATCGATCGCACCGGCAAGGTGCATGAGGAAGTCGATCTGCTGCACGGCGTTAAGCCACCTGAAGGGAAAGCCGGCTGGGACTGGCCCGTCGCGCCATTCGGCGAGGAGAGCCGCGACTACCAGATCGTGCACAAGGTCATTGCCGCCTAATCAGGCCGCTTGGCTTTTCGCCTGCAGCTGCCTATGTTTCTCCCATGCGCGCTTTCGCCCTCATGACGATGTTCTTCGGCTGGCTGGTCTACAGCACCATGTCCGCATGGGCGGGTTGCCCGACCTGCGCGTCGATGAACATGGCGGTTCAGGCCGAAGCCGGCGCGGCGCATCTCCACACCGATGGCATGGACATGGGCGGCATGATGTCGAAGAGCGGCACGGCCGCCAAAAACAACTCCGCGAAAGATCCTTGCGCCACGGGTGCCGCCCATATGCCGCTCTGCGCCGCCTGCATGGTGATGCCGCCGGCCTATTTCATTGCCGATGACGGCAAGGCGGCTTTTTCCTATCCGGCTCCGGCGCTCGACCGGGCATTGAGGGACAACAGGCCCGCGCCTCAGGCGCCGCCTCCCCGCTTGATCTGACCAATACTTTGCAGAAAGGCAGCTTTTCACTGCCACCGGAACCTATTGTCAGACAGAGGAAGGAATACTCATGTCTCTGAAAATTATCACCCTTTCCGCACTCTTCGCCTTTGCGGCGCCGGCCTTTGCCGAGGATATGTCAACGATGGACATGTCCAAGCACATGGGCGGCCATGGTCCATCCAGCCAGGCCTTCACAGAGGCCAATGACAAGATGCACAAGGACATGATGATCAAACTGAGCGGCGATACCGATGTGGATTTCGTCCGCAGCATGATCCCGCACCATCAGGGCGCGATCGACATGGCGAAGATCGAGCTGCAATACGGAAAGGATCCCGAGATCCGCAAGCTCGCCGAAGGCGTCATCAAGGCACAGGAGGCAGAAATCGCCGAAATGAATGCCTGGCTGAAGAAGCACGCCAAGTAAGCGCGCGAGGAATGCGAGGGCCGCCGTCGAAAACGGCGGCCCTTTTGTTCCGACCTGTTTATTAGGCCTTGGGCTCGAAATCGACCGGTCGGCGGCCGGCGGCCTGGCGGGAAAGCATCCAGCCCGGATATTCCGAAGCGAGCGCGCTGACCTCGTCGAGGCGCTTGATGTCCTCACCATCGAGCTTCAGCTTGACGGCTGCGAGGTTCTGGTCGAGTTGGTCGACACGCTTGGCGCCGATGATCACGGTCGTCACGAAGGGCTTGGCAAGGATATAGGCAAGCGCGACGGTGGCGACGCTCACGCCATGCTTTTCAGCGATTTCGCGCATGACGGCGACACAGGCCCAGGCCCGGTCCTTGTCGACAGGCGGAAAATCGAAATTGGCGCGGCGTCCTTCGCCATTGCCCGGTGCGCCCGGACCATATTTGCCCGAGAGCAGACCGCCGGCGAGCGGCGACCAGACCATGAGGCCGAGCTTTTCTTCCTGCAGCAGCGGCACGATATCGCGTTCGAGGTCGCGGCCCGCAATCGAATAATAGGCCTGGACGGTTTCGAAACGCGCATAATCCTTGCGCTCGGAAATGCCGAGCGCCTTGGCGACGCGCCATGCCTGCCAGTTGGACACGCCGACGTAACGCACGAGCCCACGGGACACGAGATCGTCGAGCGCACGCAACGTCTCGTCGATCGGGGTAACCGGATCGGTGGCATGGATCTGGTAGAGATCGATATGGTCCGTCTGCAAGCGCTTCAGGCTCGCCTCGACGGAATCCATGATGTGGCCGCGCGAGGCGCCACGATCGTTCGGCTTGTCGCCCATGACGCCATAGACCTTGGTGGCGATGACGACATCCTTGCGCGGAACACCGAGGTTCTTCAGCGCCTGACCGAGCAGCCGCTCGGATTCACCGAAGGAATAGACGTCTGCGGTGTCGATGAAATTGACGCCTGCATCCAGCGAACGCTGCACGATCTCATCGGCCGCCTTCTGGCCAACATCGGCTATGGCGCCCCAGGGGGTCCCTTCCTTGGCCTCCCCGAATGTCATGGTGCCAAGGCAGATTTCAGATACGAAAAGTCCTGTATTTCCGAGTTGATTGTAACGCATGTCGAGAAATTCCCTTGTGTCTGCCGCGATAGGGGCTTGCGGACTGCTGAACTCTATTTTTGATTATTGGCCTGCGCGCAGCAGGAACAGCCGGGGCTGGCTGCAAGGTGAGGCATTTTTCATCTAGGTCGCCGACCCGCGTTTTTCAACGGAGCCCGGCTCTGTCCAGCGCTGCGGCTACGCCCTTGTCTCGACACAGGCGAGGAATAAATTGCTTCTCGTATTTCTAGAGGGCGCATTTCAAGAGGTGCGCATATGACCGCCCGACCATTGACGACGATCGGCTTCGATGCCGACGATACACTCTGGCAGAACGAACATTATTACAGGCTGACGGAAGAGCATTTTACCAGGCTTCTTGCAGATTTCGCCGACGGCGTGAAGATTTCCGAACGGCTTCTCGAGGCGGAGAAACGCAACCTTGCCCATTACGGCTTCGGCATCAAAGGCTTCACGCTATCGATGATCGAGACGGCGATCGAGGTCACCGAAGGCAAGGTGCCGTCGAGCGTGATTGCCAAGATCCTCGATACCGGGCGCGACCTTCTGTCCCATCCGGTCGAAACCCTGCCGCATGTGCGCGATACGCTGGAAACGCTCGCCGGAAAATATCTGCTGGTCGTGATCACCAAGGGCGACCTCTTCGACCAGGAGCGCAAGCTCGCCCAGTCCGGGCTTGGCGATTACTTCGATGCTGTCGAGATCGTCTCAGACAAGACGGCTGTCACCTATCGGCGCATCTTTTCCAAGGTCGGTGATGGGCCGGAGCGAGCGATGATGGTCGGCAATTCGTTGAAGTCCGATATCGTGCCGGCCATCGCCGCCGGCAGCTACGGGGTCTTCGTTCCGCACGAACTGACCTGGGTGCTCGAGCATATCGAGGAACCGAAAGAAGCGCCGCGATTCCGCAAGATCGTCCATCTTGGCGAACTGCACGGGCTGATCGACGGTCTCGGCTGAAGCAGCTTTTGCTTCAACTACTTTCGCTTCGGAAAGAGCGACGGCTGCTCCGGCTGTTCGGTCGCCGGCTTGGCCGGTTGCGGGGCGGCCGCGAGCGGCTCGATCAGAATGCTGTAAGGTGCGCCCAGCCCGCGCCGCGGCGAAACCTTGGAATAGTAGGGGCGCAGCAGCCAGGTGGCGTTTTCCTTGACCGTCGTCTCATAGCTCGTGCCATCCTCGTCCGTGCCGAAGAAGGCCTCGTCATCGGGTTTCGACAGGTCGAAGATCGCCAGGAAGGCGAATTTGCTTTTCGTCTCGAAGCTGATCTTCACATGCTGGCCGGCACGCACCGGAAGCGTATAGACATCGCTATTGCCGAACTTGGTCCAGCCCTTCAGCTGCATGGTCACGGCCGGGAACTGCAGCTTTTCCAGCTTCTCGCCGGGATCGAGTTGCGGCGTCTGCGCAAGGGCAGCCGGGACGAAGAGAAAAAGCGCTGCGGCAAGGGTGGTAATTGATTTCACGGGCGATTTCATGGGCGCACCAATGCTGCGCGCATCGCCTCCACTTCGGCGCGGCAGAAGCAGCCTTCGAGATGATCGTTGACGAGACCCATTGCCTGCATGAAAGCATAAACTGTGGTCGGTCCGACAAAGGTCCAGCCGCGCTTCTTCAAATCCTTGGATATCCTGACAGACGTCGCCGTTGTCGGATTGGCAACGATATGTTCCCGATCAACCACAGCTGGCCGGTCTTCTGCGCGCGGCTCGTAACTCCAGAAATAGCGGGCCAGAGAGCCGAATTCGCCTCTGAGATCAATCGCACGCCGCGCGTTGTTGATCGTGGAGACGATCTTGCCGCGGTGACGGATGATGCCGGCATCGGCAAGGCAGCGGGCGATATCCTCATCGCCGAAGCGTGCCACTTTCTCGAAATCGAAACAGGCGAAGGCAGCGCGGAAATTTTCCCGTTTGCGCAGGATCGTCAGCCAGGAAAGACCGGACTGGAAACCTTCGAGACAGATCTTCTCGAAGAGCCTGATGTCATCGGTGACAGGCCTGCCCCATTCCTCATCGTGGTAACGCAGATAGTCAGGGAGATTCGCATGCCAATGGCAGCGGCTCTTGCCATCCTCGCCGATGATGATGCCGGTTTCGCTCATGCTTTTATCTCTTTTTGCGGCTTCGAATCCGGCTTTACCATTTGCAAACCTTCTTTCCAAACCGAACGATAACCCTGACGAAAAGTTTATCCGGTCCTTCGTCTTTTAATGAATCCACATTTACCATTCGCTGGCTGACGCGGTGGCAGCATGACCGCAGGCGGACAATTTCGCCAGCGCATTTTCGGTCATTTGTAGAGAGTTCGTCCGATGATGAAACCCCTTGTTCTTGCCGCAGCCATGCTCGGCATTCTGTCCACGGCCGCCCTTGCAGACGACCGCTATGCTTCCCGTCCACCCGTGGTGCTGAGCCCTGACTTGACCGCCCCCTGGATCAATCAGCTCGGCGGCGGCCGGGTCCGTCCCGTCGTTTACCAGCGTCCCGTCGTCTATCAGCAGCGCGGCCTTTTCCAGCAGCGCCGGACATACATCCAGCGCGCGCCTCAGCCGGCGCCGCAAACCGTTTCGGCCGTCCGTCCCGGTATTCCCGTCATCCGCGGGCAGGTCGAGCCGCAGTTCCTGCCGCAGATCGTCGATTACGATAACAAGGAAAGACCCGGCACGATCATCATCGATACCAATAATCGCTTCCTCTATCTCGTGATGGATGGGGGCAAGGCGCGCCGCTACGGCGTCGGCGTCGGCAAGCCCGGCTTTGAATGGGCAGGCGCCCACAAGATTACCCGCAAGTCGGAGTGGCCGGATTGGACCCCGCCTTCGGAAATGGTGAGCCGTGAAGCCGCCAAGGGCCATTATCTTCCCGCTCGCATGGATGGTGGGCCGGAAAATCCGCTCGGTGCTCGCGCCATGTATCTCGGCTCCACGCTCTACCGCATTCACGGCACAAACGCGCCCTGGACGATCGGCAGTGCCGTCTCCTCCGGCTGCATCCGCATGCGCAACGAGGACGTGGTCGACCTTTACGACCGCGTCAATGTCGGCACCCGCGTCATCGTGATGTAATGACCAAATAACACCGGCGGGCGACAAGAACAGCCGTCCGCCGGATAACAAAAAACCGTATCCCTCGCCTCTCCGGCTTGAAATTCAAACCGATTTGACTAGCCTCTACGCAGTCCTGAAGGAGAGGGTATCGAATATGAAGCAATTTCTGAGGCTCGCAGCGGCGGCGGCCGTTGCGTTGTCCTGTACGGTTGTGACCGTCAGCGCTGAACCGGTCATGACGGCAACGGATGCCGTGCGTGGCGTCAAGCAGACCCGCGAGATCAAGCCGCAGTTCCGCAAGCGCGTGGTTCGTCTATCCACCAGCGAGAAGCCTGGCACGATCATCGTCGATACGAACAACAAGTTCCTTTACCTCGTGGAAGGCAACAACCGCGCCACGCGCTACGGCATCGGCGTCGGCCGTGATGGTTTCGGCTGGTCGGGTGTGGTCACGGTCGGCCGCATGTCGGAATGGCCGAGCTGGACACCGCCGGCCGAGATGCGCGCCCGCGAGGCCCGCGAAGGCCACAATCTTCCTGCCGTCCAGCCCGGAGGCCCGGACAATCCGCTCGGTGCACGCGCCATGTATCTCTACAAGGGCGGCCGCGACACGATCTTCCGCATTCACGGCACCAACCAGCCCTGGACGATCGGCCTCAACATGTCCTCCGGCTGCATTCGCATGATGAATGACGACGTTTCGCATCTTTACAGCCGCGTTTCCGTCGGCACCAAGGTCATCGTCGTCGGCCCCGGCAACAAGCAGGGCAACGTCGCCTTCCAGGACAAGGGCATCGACATTCTGCGGACCATGTTTGGCGGTTGAGCAACACTTTCAATAAAAATAAAGGCGCACCCGGTGCGCCTTTTTCTCCTTTAAGATTGTGACACAGAACTCTGCCACAGAATTGAACCGATAACCTTTCTGGTGCTTCGGGGATATTCAATGGCATATGCATTGCGTCTTTCCACCTCGCTCGTGGCCCCCTCGCTTCTGGCGGGTATCGCCTTTTGCGCTCTCGCGATGGCCGGCACGGCTTCGGCTGAAGATCTGGAATTTTCCATCTATGGCGGTTACCAGACGGCGCCGCATAGCCATATCGATGTTTCCGATGGCACCTCCTTCAGCGCCGGCTGGGAAGGCAAATCCTTCGGCAGCCCTCCCTACTACGGCGGTCGCGTCACCTGGTGGCTGGGCGATTTCAACCTGCCAAACTGGGGTGTCTCTCTCGACTACACCCATGACAAGGTCTATGCCGACGACGAGACCATGGCGCGTTCGCCGGGCTGGACGCATTTCGAATTCACCGACGGCCTGAATCTCTTGACCGTCAACGGCCTCTATCGCTTCAAGGACCCGGCTCGCCGCTGGACCCCCTATCTTGGCGCCGGCGTCGGCGTGAACATTCCGCATGTCGAAGTCACCCGTCCCCAGGGCACGACCTTCGATTACGAATTCGGCGGCGTAACCTTCCAGGCGCAGGCCGGCGTCGACTTCCGCGTCACCGACAACTGGTCGACCTTCGTGGAATACAAGGGCACCTATTCGCGCGTCGATGTTCCGATCGATAGCGGCGACCGTCTGAAGACGAACATCGTCACCAACGCGGTCAATGTCGGTATTTCCTACCACTGGTGATCCGGAGCAATTCCAGCAAAAGTGTCAGCGGTTTCGCTGGAACTGCGTCAAACGGAGAGAGCTCCGGGGCTATTTCTTGCCGCAGCTCACCTTGCCTTCGACGACGAAGAAGCTTGTGCTGCCTTCGATCCGCAAGCTGTAGGTGCCGCCGAAATCCGGCGAAGTCTTGCCGTGCTGGCTTGCGAGAACCGCAAGATCCATTGACTCGCTTTCGGCGTCGGCCCCTTCTGTCGTGAAGACTTCCAGGCGCAGATCGCCATCACGCGACCAGCGGTTCGTCAAATCCTTCGATTCGAGGATCCGCTTGCCGAAATTCTTGGATTTATTGTCGTCCTTGAGCATCAGCGCACCGCGGAAATGGATCAGCTGATGACCGCCTCCATCTTCAAAAGCGCTTTCGAGCGTGAAGCGCACATCCTTGTCGTCTGCAGAACAGAAATAGCGGCCGTCTGCGTGCGCCGCACCAGCCGCGCCGAGCAATACGGCAAGCACCATCAATCCACGCCACATAGCCAGAACTCCTGAGGTCGGCCCATGAAATCGGCCAATGAATCGGTGTATTCAGGCTAGCGGCAAATCCCTTAATTTTTCAGGCACAGCACCACCGTAAGCCCAGTCCAGAAGCTCGACAGTGTGCAGGATCGGTATTGATGTGCCCGACCGGATCTGGGTGATACAGCCGATATTGCCCGTGGCGATGATATCCGGTTTCGTCGCTTCGATATTCCTGACCTTGCGGTCCCTAAGGCTTGCGGAAATATCCGGCTGCAGAATGTTGTAGGTGCCGGCGGAGCCGCAGCAGAGATGGCCTTCGGCCGGATCGCGAACGGTAAAACCGGCTGCCTTCAGCAGGTGCTTCGGCGCGGTGGTGATCTTCTGGCCATGCTGCATCGAACAGGCCGAATGATAGGCAACCGTAATGCCTTTCGGCGTGTGAGCGGGCAGTTCGAGGCCGGCCAGATATTCGGTGATGTCCTTGGCAAGCGCCGACACGCGCGCCGCCTTGCCGGCATAGGCGGGGTCGAGGCGCAGCATGTGACCGTAATCCTTGATCGTCGTGCCGCAGCCGGAGGCGGTGATGATGATCGCGTCGAGGCCGCCAGCCTCGATCTCGCGGATCCAGACATCGATATTGGCACGCGCCGAGGCGAGCGCCTGTTCTTCGCGGCCCATGTGGTGAACCAGGGCGCCGCAGCAAGCCTCGCCTTCCGGCACGACGACCTCGACGCCCAGGCGCGTCAGCAGCCGAATGGTCGCCTCGTTGATGGCGGGATCGAGAACAGGTTGCGCGCAACCGGTCAGGATCGCGACGCGGCCGTGACGGTCGGCCTGCGGCTGATGACGACCGGGCCGGGCGAAAGGCGATTGTGCCGGAACGCTTGACGGCGCAAGCGCCAGCATGGCTGCAAAAGGCTTCAGCGCCTCGCCGCGCAGCATGCCGGCAAACGGACGGCCGATGCGGGCAAGCGCAAGGGCCGCGCGAAAGCGACCGGGATAGGGTAGCACCGCCGCCAGAATGGCGCGCGTCAGCCGGTTCATGACCGGCCGCTTATAGGTCTTCTCGATGTGAGCCCGCGCATGGTCGACCAGATGCATGTAGTCGACGCCGGAGGGACAGGTGGTGGTGCAGGCAAGGCAGGAAAGACAGCGGTCGATATGGGTGACGACCTCGGTATCGGCCGCACGGTCGTTCTCCAGCATGTCCTTGATCAGATAGATGCGCCCGCGCGGGCTGTCGAGCTCGTTGCCGAGGGTGACATAGGTCGGACAGGTAGCGGTGCAGAAACCGCAATGGACGCATTTGCGCAGGATCTGCTCGGATTCGGCCACATGCGGATCGGCAAGCTGGGCGAGAGTGAAGTTGGTCTGCATTTCAGTGTCTCGCCATCTTGCCCGGATTAAGTATCCCCGCCGGGTCGAAGCTTTCTTTCACCCGACGCGACAGCAAGGCCACGGCCTCTTCCTCGGGATGGAAGGCCGATATCGCGGCTCTCGCACCGGCCGGGGCGCGGATCAGCGTCGTGTGGCCACCGCCGAGCGCCTTGACGAAACGGCGGAGGAGATCGGCCTCGGGATCGGCCTCCATGCGCATCCAGACGAGCCCCCCCTGCCAGTCGTAGAACGCGTCGACCCCAGCTTCGAGCCTTAACGCCGCGACCAACTGGTGGCCGATATCCGGTGCGACCGACACGCGCCAGACAGGTCGCTGCGTTTGATCGGCATAGGGGGCGACATCACGGATTTCCTGCCAGAGCTGACGGCTCGCCGTCTGCCCGAGCCTTGCGGCGTGGCCGAAGGGCACCATGGCCGACAGGAGCTTGTCCGCCCGCGCGTCTACAGAACCAGGCAGGCCCTCGATGCGCAGCACTGTTGCCTCTCCCTCCGGCAACTCGCCGCCGAGGAATTTCCAGGTGACGGTCAAGGGTAGATGAGCAGCGCCCGAGACTTCCATGGGCAGGGCCATGGCTGCCGCCATCGCATTTGCGGCTTCGGCATCATTGAGGCCGGAGATGACGACGGTTTCCTCGGCCTTGGGGCGTGGCGGCACGCGGAAGGTCACTTCAGTGAGGAAACCGAGCGTGCCGTGCGAGCCGGAAAGCAGCTTCACCAGGTCGAGGCCGGTGACATTCTTCATTACGCGGCCGCCGGCCTTGACGATCTCGCCCTTGCCATTGACGAAACGGATGCCGAGCAGGCTGTCGCGCGCCGCTCCCGCCACGAGCCGGCGCGGACCTGAGACATTGGCGGCAAAGACGCCGCCGATCGTCGGTTCGCCCGACGTGCCCATCAGGGCGCGGTGGTCCATGGGCTCGAAGGCCATCATCTGGCCGTTTTCGGCAAGGGCCGCCTCGACCTCGGCGATCGGCGTGCCCGCTCTTGCTGTCATCACCATCTCGCCGGGATTATAGGCGACGATGCCGGAGAGGGCGATCGAGCGCAGGCGGGCCTCCGCCTCCACTGCATTGCCGAAACCGGAGCGTGTATCGCCGCCGCTGATGGCAAGCGCCCTACCCTCTTGCGCATGCGCGCGGATAATGGCCGCGGCTTCCTCTTCGCTTGCCGGCACCAGATCAATCATGCGGCCGAACGCCCCTCGAGCGGGAAGACTTTTGACGGGTTCAGCAGCCATTGCGGATCGAAGGCTGATCGCGCAGCCATCTGCTGGGCGAGATCGACGTCGGAATATTGATGGCGCATCAGGTCGCGTTTTTCGATGCCGACACCATGTTCGCCGGTCAGGCAGCCACCGGCATCGACGCAGAGCCTGAGGATATCGTTGCCAGCCGCTTCGGCCCTGGCGGCATCCTCGGGATCATTGGCGTTGAAGAGGATCAGCGGGTGCATATTGCCATCGCCGGCATGGAAGACATTGGCGACGCGCAGGCCATAAGAGGCAACGATTTCCGAGGTGCGCTGCAGCACGAAAGACAGCTGGCTCAGCGGCACGGTGCCATCCATGCAGATGTAATCGGCAATGCGACCGGTGGCGCCGAAAGCCGACTTGCGTCCCTTCCAGATCAACGCCGCTTCGGTGGCCGACTGGCATTCGCGCACGGTTCTGACACCGTGTCTGCGAGCGATCTCCACGATGCTTTTCAGCATATCGTCCATTTCCGCTTCCGATCCCTCGACCTCAACGATCAAGAGCGCGCCGACATCGAGCGGATAGCCGGCATGGGCGAAGGCTTCGCAGATCTCGATCGCCGGCTTGTCCATGAATTCGATGGCGACGGGGATGATGCCAGCGGCGATGACATCGGCGACACAGCGGCCGGCCTCTTCCGAGCTTTCGAAACCGAACAGCACAGGACGGGCGCCCTCCGGCTTGGCGATCAAGCGCACCGTCGCTTCCGTGACGATGCCGAGCTGGCCCTCGTGGCCACAGACCAGGCCGAGCAGATCGTAGCCTGCGGCATCGAGCGCCTTGCCGCCGAGTTCGATGACTGTGCCATCGGTCAGCACCATCTTGACGCCGAGCAGGTTGTTGGTCGTGACACCGTATTTCAGACAGTGCGCACCACCGGAATTCATGCCGATATTGCCGCCAATCGTGCAGGCAAGCTGCGAGCTCGGATCAGGCGCATAGAAGAAACCGTCCGCCGAGACGGCTTCGGAGATATTGAGATTGGTCACACCTGCCTGAACGACAGCGCAGCGGTTGGCGAGATCGACTTCAAGGATGCGGTTCATCTTCGACAGGCCGAGCACGACGGCATCTTCCTGCGGGATGGCGCCGCCCGAGAGCGAGGTGCCGGCGCCGCGCGGGACGACCGGAATGCCATAGCGATGACAGTATTTCATCACGGCCGCCACTTCCGCGGTCGAACGCGGCAAGGCAACGGCGAGCGGCAGGCGGCGATAGGAGACGAATGCATCCGTCTCGAAAGGCACGAGTTCGCGCGCTTCGTGGATCAGGCATTCCCGCGGCAGGAGATCGACGAGATCGGCAACGATTTCCTTGCGGCGCGCCAGAACGTCAGGACGCGGAGCGAGGAACGAAATGGCGTCGGACATGGCGTTCTCCCTCGGCCAACATGACGGAAACCGGTGACAAATCCTCCCTGCAACCGGTTCTTTCGGCTTAGCACTTTCCCGATACCGGCGCAAATGTTAAGCACTTATGCCAAAAGGGAAAAAGTTATAAAAGCTTATGACCAATCTGGGTGATCTCGAAATCTTTGCCAAGGTCGTTTCAACCGGTAGCATGTCGCTCGCCGGCCGCGCGCTCGGCTTTTCCCCTGCTGTCGTTTCCAAGCGCATCAAGCGGCTGGAAGACCGGCTGGGCACACGGCTTTTGCAACGTACGACGCGACAGATTTCGCTGACTGAAGCCGGCCAGGGTTTCTACGACCGCGTCCTCGGCATTCTGGCGGGGCTGGAGGAAGCAGAATTCTATATATCCGGCCGCTCGGCGCAGATGCACGGCACGCTGAAAATTTCCGCCCCCACTTCCTTCGGCCGCATGCATATCGCGCCGTATCTGAAAGCCTTCATGGAGGCGCATCCGGAGCTGGCGATCAATCTGGTGCTGACCGATGAATTCAGCGACATCGTCGGCGGCGGCTTCGATCTCGCCATCCGGATCGCGGAACTCACCGATTCCAGTCTCGTGGCGCGGCGGCTGGCCCCTGTGCGCCGCGTGCTCTGCGCCTCGCCCGACTATATCGCCGCTCATGGCATGCCCAAACATATCGAAGAGCTGAAGCAGCACCGCTGTCTGCCCGCCCATAACAACGACGTCTGGCGGCTGGATGGGCCGGACGGCGCCTTCAGCCTGCGGCCCGAGGGCATGCTGATCACCAATTCCAGCGAAGTGATCCGCGAAACTGTCATTGCCGGACTCGGCATTGCGCTGCGCTCCACATGGGATATCGGCGAGGAGCTGAAAAACGGCAAGCTCATACAGGTGCTGCCGGCCTACGAGGGCTCACACAATGTGACCCTCTCCGCAGTCTATCCGAGCCGCCAGTTTTTGCCGGCCAAGGTTCGGTTGTTCATCGATTTTCTGGCCGAGCTTTACGGCCCGGTCCCCTATTGGGAGCGCTGAAGCGGGAGATTATTGTGCCAGCCTCTCGATGACGAGATCGAGAAGCGCCCTCAGCCGCGCCAGCCGCTTCATATCGCGGTGATAACCAACCCAGGTATCGCGACCTGGCGGCGGCTCGCCGAGATCGACAGGTTCGATGGCCGAAATGGCATCGCCAAGCGGGCGCGGCAGGACGGCAAGGCCGGCGCCTCTGGCACAGAGTGTCGCCTGCACATCGCGGTTATTGCTGCGCATGGCGATATCCGCCTTTGGCAACAGCCGCCGCAACCAGCCGACATCGGGCATGCCGCCGAAGGCCTCGTCCATGGTGACGAGCCGGGCGCCTTTGCCATCGCCCGCCTCAGGATGCGGCAAACCGCGACGGATATAGAGGCCATAGTCGATATGCAGCAGCTTGCGCGATATGACCTCGGCCTCAGTGAAAGGCGCAATCCGGAAGACGATATCGGCTTCCCGGCGTGAGAGGCTGAGAAGCCGGCTGTCAGTCAGCAGTTCAATGACGACCTTGGGATAGGCAGCAGAGAACTCGGCAAGCACCGGTGAAAGAATGTGGGCGCCGAACCAGTCCGACGAGGAAAGCCGCAGCGAGCCGTCGAGCTGCCTGCTCTGGCCGGCGAGCTCGCGCTCCAGCCCGAGCGCATCCTCTTCCATGCGCTCGGCATGAGCGAAGACAGTCGTGCCTTCATCGGTCAGGACAAAACCGTCGGCTGTGCGCTGGAAGAGCGTCTGGCCAAGCGAGGTCTCAAGCGCTCGGAGACGGCGACCCATGGTGGGCTGCGTCAGCCCGAGGCTGCGCGCCGCGGCACCGAGTGTTCCGAGGCGTGCGATTGCGAGGAAGAGTTTGAGATCGCTCCATTCCAACAGCCTAGCCTCAAACAAAATTGCATGATCTTCATTCTGTATCTTTCATTTTCATTCATAATTCAATGAGGCATTCTGCGTCCAACAAACCAAGGAGAGTTCCATGAGCACGATGAAAGCCGCGCTTATCGAGGCGCAGAATTCAGAATTCAAGATTGCCGATATCGCAAGGCCATCGACCCAAGCCGGCCAGATCCTCGTCCGCATCAAGGCGGCCGCACTCAATCCGCTGGATCTGAAGATCCGGGCCGGCGAGGCCACGCATGCCCGTCACCCCCTGCCCGCCATCCTCGGCATCGATATGGCAGGTATCGTGGAAACGGTCGGCCCAGGCGTCGAAGGCTTTCGCCCCGGTGACGAAGTCTATGGGATGACCGGTGGTGTCGGCGGCCTGCAGGGATCGCTTGCCGAATTTGCGGCCGTCGATGCCGATCTCGTGGCCCTCAAGCCGCGCAATCTCTCCATGCGTGAGGCAGCAGCCTTGCCGCTGATTGCAATTACCGCCTGGGAAGGCCTGGCGGAACGTACCCAGGTGAAAGCCGGACAAAAGGTGCTGGTCATCGGCGGCGGTGGCGGCGTCGGCCATATCGCCGTGCAGATGGCGGCTGCTGCCGGTGCCCAAGTCTTTGCCGTCGATGGCGGTTCGAAGGCCGAATATATCCGCAGCATCGGGGCAACGCCGATCGACCATGCCAAGGAGACTACGGAAGCTTATGTTGCCCGGTACACCGACGGAAAAGGCTTTGACATCGTCTATGACACGATCGGTGGCAAGGGGCTCGACGCCGCCTTCCAGGCTGTCGCCAAGTTCGGCCATGTCGTCACCAGCCTGGGCTGGGGCACACATTCGCTGGCACCATTGTCGTTCAAGGGCGCGACCTATTCCGGCGTGTTCACGCTAGCACCGCTGCTGACAGGTGAAGATCGCGCCCATCATGGCGAGATCCTGAAGCAAGTCGCATCACGCGTGGAAGCTGGCTCGCTGATGCCGAATCTCGACCGGCGGCAATTTTCGCTTGGAGACGTGGACGAAGCCTACCGGCTGCTCGAAAGCCGGCAGGCTGAAGGCAAAGTGGTCGTCGACATCTGACGACCACCGCAATTTCGGACGCAAAACCACGATGCACTTTTGCTGGAATTGCTCTAGCGCGCCAGATCGAGATAGGCGCTCGCAACCATCGCATCGATATCCGCCGGAACCGGCACGATGCAGGATTCGGCGCCGACGCCACGCTTTGCGACCCGCTCCAGGCAGCGGGCCTGCAGGGTGAAGCCGAGGTCCATGGATTCCACGGAATTGCCAAGCGGACGCGGGCCGGCCAGGTTGGCCATATGACCGCCGCCGAGAACGTGGAATGACCTGCCGTTCTTGAGATGGAAGGTCTCGATGAAATCGGCATCGTAGCGATCGATATCAACGACATCGGGATGGCTGCGGAAGGCGGCCACATCGATCTCATGCGGGAAATGTCCGCCATTCATGAGGATTGCACCGTCCTTGATCAGCGCCAGATCGGCTGCTGTGACGATACCGGGGAAACCGGTAACGGTGGCGATCACGTCGGCCGAGCGGATCGCCTGTTCGCGGAGCGGCGTGATGAAACCGTCGAGATGCGCCTCGAGGCTGGTGACGGGATCGATATCGACGACGCTAACCGTCGAGAAGGCATTGCGGAAGGCAGTTGCCGTGCCCTTGCCGCAGGCGCCGTAACCGAAGACGGTCACGCGTTTGCCGTTGGTGGAGCGGTTGGTGAAGCGCATGTAGCTTTCGAACAGGCTCTGGCCGACGGCGTGCTTGTTTTCTGCGAATTGCTTGATCGGGCTATCATTGATGACGAGGATCGGCATGGCGAGCCTTTCGCGCATCGGCAGCAGGCGGGTTCGGCCAGATGTCGTTTCTTCGGTGCCGCCGAGCAGATTGGTATAGGGCTTGTCGGCGGCAATGGCGAAAAGATCGCCGCCATTGTCCAGCAGGAGATCGGGCTTCTCGGCAACCACGGCTTCAAGGCTCTGGTGGTGGGCGACAGGATCGGTCGTCTGGGTGGCGAAGACGGTGATGCCTTGCGCGCGCAGGAATTCCACGGTTGCCGGCTGCGTACTATTCAGATTGCCGGTGCAGATGAGGCGCGCCCCTCCGGCCCGCAGTGTCATCAGGAGAGCGACCGTCTTCGGCTCCAGATGGATGCCGGTGCCGATCGAAAGACCGGCAAAGGGGAGCGTCCTTTCGAATTCCGCAGCCGTTGCCTTCAGCAGGCGGCAGCTATTGCCGATCCAGTCTATGCGTGTCGCAGATTTTTCCATCTCATGCCCTTTCGTTCCCTCAGTTCTAGCGAGGCAAAGATAGGGCGGGCATGGAGATATTTCTGATGAAAGGGCAGAAAAACTGCCCTTTCATCACGCGCCGCCAGAGCCCAGCAGCCAGTTTCGGAGTGCCGCAATGGCCGGCCGTTTCGCGTCTGATGTCCGGCAGCAGAGGCTGTAGCCTGCCGGCCGCCGGATGAAGCCGAAAGGGGCGACCAGAATGCCGCGGTCGAGATCGTCTTCGATCGAGGCTCTTGGCGCCAACGCAATGCCGAGGCCGGCGCGGGCGGCGCCAACAGCCAGAAGAATATCTTCAAATTCCCGAAGACGGGAAAAGGCAACAGGCGGCGTGCCGCTTTCCGCAAACCATTCCGTCCAGAGTTTCGGCGCGCTGCGGCTGGCGAGGATGTTGGATTGCGCCAAGGCCGCGACATCGTCTGCAAGCCTTGCGGCGATTGCAGGTGTTGCAACCGGGCCGAATTCATCCTCCATGAAGCGTGTCTCGGTGATACCGGCAGAGGATCTGATCTCGCCGCCCATGATCACGGCATCGAAATCCGGATGTTGCGACAAGGGTTCTACCACCGTCATCGGTACAATATCGATCTCGATATCGCCAAGGCTTGCCTGCATGTCGCCCACCCGCGGCATCAGCCACCAGATGGCGAAAGCCGAGGGCACGCCGAGACGGATGCGCTGGTTGCCCGCCTCCTCGAACGCATCGGCAGCGCGCCTCAAGATGGTAAAGGCGGTTCCCGCAGCCTCGGCAAAGGCACGCGCCTTTTCGGTCGGAACCAGTCTGCGGCCGTCGCGCACGAAGAGCTTGCTGCCGAGATGATCTTCCAGCGTCGATATCTGCTGGCGCACGGCGCCGCGCACCACACCCAGCTCTTCAGCAGCCTTGAGAATGCTGCCGTGGCGACAAACGGCTTCAAAGGCGCGGATCGCATTAAGGGGCGGAAGTCGCATGGTTACCACACTTCGAAAAATACCGTGGAACAAATGGGCGCGGCATTGATTGGGATGCCGGACAGGCCCATATTGTACAGCTGTGCAAGACGACGCATTCGGGACAGAAAATGGCGGAATTTCCAAACCTGCCCGGCTTCGATTTTTTCTATGTAAGATGAAATAAATCGCGTCCCGGTTCGTTTTGCACGTATGGATCGCGCAAGCTTTTCATACCATGCTAATATAATAACGACTCAGCTCGACGATCTAAAGGTGACCCGACAATTGACTCTTCTTGCCCGCCTGGCTTCCGATGTGCAACTCATGTTTCGGCGTCCGCCGCGACAGCAGTATGCTGCACTCTGTTACCGGGTCAAGAAGAAGACCGGCAATCTGGAAGTTCTGCTGATGACCAGCCGCGACACCGGTCGCTGGGTAATCCCCAAGGGCTGGCCGATGGCGCGTAAATGTGCCTATGAGGTGGCAGCCCAGGAAGCCTTCGAGGAGGCTGGCGTGCACGGCACGGTGGAGACGGAATCCCTCGGTTATTATACGTACCGCAAGGTTCTGCGCGACGGCCTGAAAGTGACCTGCAAGGTGCAGGTCTATGCTCTCGAAACGACGAACGTGGCGAAGAACTTCAAGGAAAAGGGCGAGCGCGTCGTCGAGTGGGTTTCCTGCGATGAAGCGGTGAAGCGCGTCCAGGAGCCCGAACTGCGCAATCTCTTTCTCGCCTTCAAGCAGCGCATGACCGAGCGCCTTTCCGACGGCATTTCGAAACAAATTCCGGCAGAATAAGTCTTGCCATCTTGTGCGGCTAGAAAAGGCAGCGCAAAAGCAGGACTTGGCCAGGAAACAGAATGCCGCAACGCAACCCCGTCCTTACGAAACGCACGCTTGATAAGGATCTCGACAAGGTTACCCATGTCGAGGATGCGGCCAAATATGTCTCGCGACGGCTGGTGGCACCGGGGCTTGGCCTGATCTTTCTCGGCCTGGCAATGCTTTTTGCCGGTGTCTATGTCTTCGACAGGCCAGGCGCGGTGCTAGCAGTTGCGGCGGCAGCACTTGCCGCCTACATGGCGATGAATATCGGCGCCAACGACGTGACCAACAATGTGGGCGCCGCGGTCGGCGCACGCGCCATCACAATGAAACAGGCGCTCATCGTCGCCGCGATCTTCGAGGTGCTGGGCGCGACGATTGCCGGCGGCGAAGTCGTCAAGACGATTTCCTCCAGTATCGTCGATACGGTGCAAGTGCCGCAAGCAATGCTCGGCTGGATTATGATGGCGGCGCTCACGGCTGCCGCACTCTGGATCAACCTCGCCACCTGGATGAATGCGCCGGTTTCGACGACGCATGCGATTGTCGGCGCGGTGATCGGAGCAGGCGTGGGAGCGGTCGGGTTAGAGCCGGTCAATTGGCGGGTGATGCTGGAAATCACCGCGAGCTGGGTGACATCGCCGCTGATTGGCGGGCTGATCGCTGCGGGGCTCCTTTATCTGGTCAAGACACTCATTGTCTATCGCGAGGACAAGATCGCCGCCGCCAGACAATGGGTGCCGGTCATGATCGCCGTGATGGCCGGCGGTTTCATGGCCTATATGGTGCTGCAGCTCGCGCCGCCGGAACGATATCCTTCACTGACGATCCTCCTGATCGGCATCGGGATCGGTCTTGTCAGTTGGCTGGCCGCTCGGCCGATCATCCAGCGGCAGGCAGAAAATCTCGAAAACCGCAACAGCTCGCTGCGCACACTGTTCCACTTTCCGCTGATCGGCTCGGCCGCCCTGCTTTCCTTCGCGCATGGCGCCAACGATGTCTCCAATGCGGTCGGCCCGCTTTCGGCGATTGTTCATTCGGCCGGTATTGCTGATAACAGCACGGTCGGCCATCCGCCACTCTGGGTGATGCTCATCGGCGCCCTTGGAATCTCGGTCGGCCTCCTGCTTTTCGGGCCGCGCCTCATCCGGCTCGTCGGCGAGGAGATCACCAAGCTCAATCCGACGCGCGCCTATTGCGTGGCACTCTCGACCGCTTTCACCGTTATCGTCGCCTCATGGCTCGGCCTGCCTGTCAGTACGACCCATATCGCCGTCGGCTCGGTGTTCGGCGTCGGCTTTTTTCGCGAGTGGTACACGCGTCATTCGAAGCGACGTATCGAGTTCATACGCCGCAAGACCGAAAGCTTCGAGATCGACGAGCCGGAACCGAATGTCCATGAAGCCCGGCGGCGCTATCTGGTCCGCCGGTCGCATTTCATGACGATCATCGGGGCGTGGGTGATAACCGTGCCGGTTTCAGCCGCGCTTGCGGCGGTGATTTATTGGGCTATGTTCGCGCTCTTCATGTGAATCAGGGTCTTAAGATGCGCGCCAATTTCCGCATGCAGCGGCTTTTCATCGATGCTCCCTTGTCAAGAGATGCCGCCGTCGAGGCCACTTCGGAGCAGTTCAACTATCTCGCCAACGTGCTGCGTATGGAAGACGGCGCGGAAATCCTGCTCTTTAACGGCCGCGATGGGGAGTGGAAGGCGAGCCTCTCATTCCCGACCCGCAAGCGTATCCTGCTGACGGCGATGGAAAAGACCAGGCCGCAGCCTGCCCCCTCCGACCTGCACTATCTCTTTGCGCCGCTGAAGGTCGGTCGCATGGATTATCTGGTGCAGAAGGCGGTGGAAATGGGAGCCGGCCTGTTGCAGCCGGTCATGACCCAGCACGTACAGGGCAAGATTACCAATCTCGACAAGATCCGCGCCAATGTCATCGAAGCGGCGGAACAGTGCGGCATTCTCGGCATTCCCGATGTAGCCGAGCCCATGCGCCTTGCCGACCTGCTCGACCGCTGGCCTTCGGACCGGCGTATCATCTATTGCGACGAGGGCGATGCCGGACAGAACCCGCTGCCGCTGCTTACCAGGGTGGCGGAAAGAAAGCTCGCGCTGCTGGTCGGCCCGGAAGGCGGCTTCTCGGAAGAGGAACGGACGCGGCTGCGCAGCCTCGATTTCGTGACCGCTATTCCGCTCGGGCCGCGCATCCTGCGCGCCGACACGGCGGCTGTCGCAGCAATGGCGGTGATACAGGCCGCCATCGGTGACTGGGATTGACTGCTGCATGTCGAATGCGCGGAAGTGCCGCTATTTTTTTGATGACTTGTTGAAACAATTTCACTTGCAACTTAGCTGGCTTGCGCACTAATCACCCTTCCAATTGCCCCGGCCCCGGCGCCTTCGAATACAGGTACTTTCATGGCTCGCGATACTACCGACCAGACGCCGATCTCTTCGGTTCAGGAGCTGACCGACTATCTCGCCGCCGGCAATAAGCCGAAGGAGCGTTTCCGCATCGGCACCGAGCATGAGAAGTTCGTCTTCTTCCGCAAGGACAACAGCCCGGTTCCCTATTTCGGCGAGGCCAGCATTTCGGCGCTCTTGAAAGGCCTGCAGGCCAAGAGCGGCTGGGAGCCGATCCTGGACGGCGACAATATCATCGGCCTTAGCGAGCAGAGCGGCATGGGCGCCATCTCGATCGAGCCCGGCGGCCAGTTCGAACTTTCCGGCGCCCCGCTCGAAAACATCCACCAGACCTGCAAGGAATCCAACCAGCATCTGGCACAGGTGCGCGAGATCGCCGAGCCGATGGGCATCGGCTTCCTCGGGATCGGCGGCAGCCCGACATGGACCTATGCGGAAACCCCGCATATGCCGAAGTCTCGTTACGAGATCATGACCAGCTACATGCCCGATGTCGGCACCCGCGGTCTCGACATGATGTACCGCACCTGCACGATCCAGGTGAATCTCGACTTCTCATCGGAAGACGACATGCGCCGCAAGATGCGCGTGTCGATGAAGCTGCAATCGCTGGCAACCGCGCTCTTTGCCTCTTCTCCCTTCACCGAAGGCAAGCCAAACGGTGCTCTTTCCTGGCGTGGCGATGTCTGGCGCGACGTGGACAACCAGCGCAGCGGCCTGCTCGACTTCACTTTCCGCAACGATTTCGGTTTCAAGGATTATGCCGAATGGGCGCTCGACGTGCCCATGTATTTCGTCATGCGCGACGGCCACTACCACCGGGCGACCCACGTCACGTTCCGCCAGTTCATGAACGGCGCGCTGAAGGGCGAGATCGCCGCGTACGAGCCGACGATGGGCGACTGGACGAACCATCTTTCGACGCTGTTCCCGGATGTACGCCTGAAGCGCTTCCTCGAAATGCGCGGCGCCGATGGCGGCCCGTGGCGGCGCATCTGTGCCCTGCCGGCCTTCTGGGTCGGCCTGCTCTATGATGACGCCGCGCTGCAGGCGGCCGACGAATTGACAAAGGACTGGGGCTTTGCGGAAGTGAACGCGCTGCGCAATGTGGTGCCGGACGAAGGCCTCAAAGCCACCTTCCGCGGCCATGCGCTGATCGAGACGGCGCGTGAGGTCGTCAATATTTCCCGGGCCGGTCTCAAGGCGCGCAACAGGCTCAACGGCGACGGCGTCGACGAGAGCATCTTCCTGGCGCCGCTCGACGAGGTTCTCGCCAAGAAGGCGACGCTCGCCGAGGACCTGCTGGCGCTCTATCACGGCCGCTGGAACGGCTCTGTCGAGCCGGTCTTCCAGGAATATCAATACTAAGAGGCGATTGGCCCCTTCCAAAAAGGCGTTTGCGCATTCCCATTTCGAGCTATAGTGGCACGAACATGCGCTGCGAATCTGGGAGAGGGACTTTCATGCTGCCGCTTTTCGACATGATGATGCAGGCGCAGAACGGCGCGGCGATGGATGCCATCGCCAAGCAGTACAACCTCGCACAAGAACAGGCGACGAAGGCGATGGCCGCGCTGATGCCGGCATTTTCCGCCGGCCTGAAGCGCAGCACCAGCAACCCCTATGATTTCGTCGGCCTCATGCAGGCGGTGGCATCCGGCAATTATGCCAGATATTTCGAGGACATGAGCAAGGCCTTCACCCCTGAAGGCATTTCCGACGGGAATAACGTCCTTTCCCAGCTTTTTGGATCAAAGGAAGTCTCGCGCGCCATCGCCGCGCAGGCGGCGCAGATGACCGGCATCGGACAGGAGATCTACAAGCAGATGCTGCCGGTCATGGCCGGTACGTTGATGGGCGGGCTCTTCAAGCAATCGACGGGACAGATGGCCTCGCCGGTCAATCCCTTCGTCAATACCGCCATGGGCGAGACGATCCAGAAATGGCTTGAAAGCACCGGTTTTGCGCCGAAGCCGAAGGTCGCGCCGGAACCCAGCATTTTCGATAATCCGTTCACCCAGGCCATGCAGCTGATGTTCAGCGTGCCGAAGCCGGAGCCTCAGCCGCAACCCGCCAATCCCTTCCTCGACAATCCCTTCACCAAGGCATTCCAGGAGATGATGGCAGGGCTCCAGCAGCCGGCAGCCAAGGCTCCGGAACCGCCGAAGGACGCGCCGAAAGCCGAAAATGACAGCTATACCGAGATGCTGAACGCCATGTTCGACAGCGGTCTCGAAGTGCAGAGAAGCTATCAGAAGAGCCTCGAGGCGATCTTCGAGGCTTATCGGCCCAAACCTGCCGCCTCCCACGAAGATCCCGCTTCCACAGGCCCGTCAACAGCGGGCAAGAAATAAAAAAACCCGGAGATGGCTTGGGAAAGCCGATCACCGGGTTAAGCAGCAGGGCTATTGGCTATCACCCTGCGGGGAAACGCGTGCGTTCAGTCCCTGTAGGGGCGCATGACCGCAATATGCCAGCGGCGCTTGGCCGCCTGCGTCAGGTGCTCCGACGGATCTTCAAAGAAGGTCGAGGCGAGGAAAGCGGAGGTGACATCGGCCCGCGTCAGGCCGATATCCCGCAACTGATTGTCATCGAGCTCGTGCAGCCCGTTCACCTGCGAGCGATTGCGCACAATGCGAAGGGCGTTTGCCAGCGGTGCAAGGCCAGCCACAAGACGTTGCATGAACGTCGGGGCGAGCTTGCCGCAGTCGAGTTCTAGTGTCTGTTCATGAGTGCGCATCGAACTCTCCTTTCTTCGGGGCGCAGAACAGCCCACCCCGCCTGCGAGGTCGTGCAGGAAGGGTCAAGCTGGTCACAGGCGGACAGGCAGGGTGTCTGTCCTTCACTTTGCTTGATTTGCATCCCGAAGATGCCAAAGAGCTATTGATCAGTCCAACGAATGTTTCTAATGATTAACATCAGAGATCTTTATGGGTGGATGGGATCATGGCGGCGCCTCTTGATATCGACCAGTTGCAGACCTTCATCGCAATCGTAGACTCCGGCAGTTTCACCAAGGCTGCCGACAAGGTCTACAAGACACAGTCTGCCGTCTCCATGCAGATGCGCCGTCTGGAAGAGCGCATCGGAAAGCAGCTCTTCATCAAGGACGGGCGCGGCAACCGCCTGACGGTCGAGGGCGAAAAGCTGCTCAACTACGCACGCCGTATCATCCGCCTGAACAATGAAGCGATCGCCGCCTTCGACGACAACCGGCTGGAAGGCACGTTGCGCATCGGCACGCCTGACGATTATGCCGATCGCTACATGCCCGAGATCATCGGCCGTTTCGCCAAGACGCATCCGAATGTGGAACTCTACATTGTCTGCGAGCCTTCGGTCGATCTTGCCGAGCGCATGCACAAGGGCGAGCTCGATATCGCGCTTGTCACCCACAATCCGCGCGAGCGCATTTCGGATGTGGTTCGAACAGAGCCGCTTTGCTGGGTGAGTTCCGCCAACCATCCGATCCGCGACGATGCGCCGGTGCCGCTTGCCGTCGGCCGGCGCGATTGTCAGTGGCGCCAGCTCGCCTGTTCAGCACTCGATGCCGTTGGCCGCGAATATCAGGTCCTGTTCACGAGCTGGTCCTGCACGGTGGTTGCCTCGGCCGTTCTCGCCGGCATGGCGGTTTCGGTCATGCCGGAATCCGCACTTCGGACGGGTATGAAGGTCCTGAGCCAGGCAGACGGCTTCCCAGCCCTGCCCCCGGTGCAGATCGGCATCATGAAGCGGCCCGGCGTTTCGCTGTCGCTGATGAACGCGATCACGGCGCATATCACCGCCTGCCTCGACAACATCACGCCGACCGTCATCGAAGACGGGCTGGAGCAGGATGTGAAGACAGGCTATGCCCGTCACTATCCGCGGCTGAAGGCTGCGGCGAGCATGATGCCGAGCTGGTAAAAGGTTCAGGCCGCCGACGCGGATGTCGGAGCAAAGAGGGAAGCGCGGATGACGCGCTTCCATTCCTCGAGAATACGCTCGCCAAGGCCATCTTCGCTCAAGACCGCAAGGCGAATTGCCGCGCCTATCAGATGGCTGAAAAGGTAAGTGCGCGCTTTCATCTGCTCATCGCAGAATTCCGGCGCCTGACGGCGCACAGCTTCCTGGAAGATCTCCGCAACCCGGCCGCTATGCTCGATGTTCAGACGCAGCAGGTCCTGATCTGTCTCCGTACCCATCCAGACGCCGAGATAGGCAGCATCATTGCGGTATTCGGTGTAATACCAGTCGATCATCGCCGAGATCAGGTCGAGCGCTTCATCCAGGGAACGAACATCCGCGAACATCTCAGCCGTCTTCTGCTGGATTGCCTGCGCGTGACGGTCGAACAGGGCTTTGACGATCGCCGCTTTCTCGGGGAAATACTGATAGACCGAGCCGATCGGAACGTTTGCGGCGACGGCAAGCTCAGTCATCCGCATGGCGCTGACGCCCTTTTCGGCAATGAGAGTGGCGGCGGCGTTGAGGATAAGGTCCAGCCGCTGAATGCTGCGCTCCTGTTTCGGCTTTCTGCGAAGAGCAATACGATCCGAAATGTCCGCGCCCATGTGGTTCCCATCTGTCTTGTTATTGAGCGGCGCAAGCGATCTGTCATACCGGCGCTTCGGGTCGATATGACATGCAGGTATTCATCCGTCGTAAATGGAAATGGTCGGATTTTAGGCAATGGCAAGAGCCAATAAAAAACGGGGCATTACGCCCCGTTTTGGTCTGTGCAAAAAGAGCGCTTAACACTTCGTTCAGCAAGCGGGCTGGGCACACCTCACCAAGCCCGTTTCGTCCTGCGACACTCTGCGGAAGCCTGCTCAGGCAAGGTTCTGCTTCAGGAACGCGACCGTGCGGCTCCAGGCGAGATCGGCCGCTGCCTTGTCATAGCGGGCAGCCGAGGTATCGTTGTTGAAGGCGTGGTTGACGCCATCATAGACGTAGATCTCGAATTTTTTACCATTCTCCTCCAGCGCCTTCTTGTAGGCATCGATGCCGGCATTGATGCGATCGTCGAGGCCGGCATAATGAAGCAGAAGCGCCGCCTTGATGTTCGTAACCGCCGAGGCCGGCGGTTGTGCTCCATAGTAGGCCACGCCCGCTTTCAGTTCGGGCGATTTGGTGGCAAGGGTGTTGACTGCGCCACCACCCCAGCAGAAGCCGATGGCGCCGACATTGCCGTTTGTCGTATCGAGCTTGGAGAGGTAAAGGACAGTCGCCTCACCATTTGCGGCGACAGTGGCCGCATCGAGTTTGCTGAACATATCGCGCGCCTGATCCTCATTCTCGGGCGTGCCGCCCTGCGGCGATAGGAAATCCGGTGCGAGCGCCACGAAACCTTCGAGCGCCATACGGCGGGCGACATCGCGGATATGCGGATTGAGGCCGCGGTTCTCATGGATGACGATGACCGCACCGAGCTTGCCGGATGCATTCTTCGGCTGCACCAGATAGCCTTTCATGTCGCCGCCGCTGCCCGGATAGGTAATATCCCGGCCGGTCAGTCGATCGTCGTTTTCGGCGACGACCTCGGCAGCTGCCTTGTTGGCGGCCAGCAGCGGTGCGATTGCGGCTGCCGCGGTTGCAGAGCCTGCAAGCTTCGTAAGCTTGTCCATGAAGCTGCGGCGATCCAGCGTCAGATGCGTATATTCATCATAGGCGTTGATCATTGCCTGCGTAATGACGGGCTTTTCCATGACAGACCTCCTCTGTTCCCACCCCATGCCCAATCGGCAAGGGGGAACATAGGTCAGCGGCCGATAACGCAGGAACAAAACTGTGTTACCGGCCTACCTGGAGAAAATCGCGGGGATTAGGAGAATAGCATCCAGCCGGCAAGCCAGGCCCACATGCCAGCCAATACGACGAAGCCGGCGGCAAAGAGCGGGCTGCGATAGCGCAGGTCGTTGCTGGTCACATGCACATAGGCATGCGCATAGCGCAGGGCGACGAAAAGCCAGGCAAGCACGACCGCCACCAGATTATCCGCCTCGGTGATATAAAGAAGAATGCTGCAGGCATAGAAGAGTACCGGCAGCTCGAACTGGTTGGCGAGGCTGTTCTTGACGCAGAGACTTTCGACGGGTTCGTCGCGGTTTTCGCGATAATCGGATTTCTTCATCCGGCCCTCCTGGACCACCTTGCGGCGGCGCAGGCCAAGCAGCCCGTAGAGCATATAGACCAGCAGAACATGGGCAAGCAGAGGCCAAAACATTTCGAAGCCGGTCATCAATCATTCCTTCGTTTACGCGACTGCGCGACCAGTAGCGGAAAGGCCGGATGGATGCCAGAGCCGAGACGGCCCGCCATGGAGCGGGCCGTCTTCAGGGTCAGACCTGGGCAATACCACCGTCGACAAAGATCTCGGCGCCGGTAATGAAGCTCGAGTCATCGGAGGCGAGGAAGAGCGCCGTTGCAGCGATTTCTTCCGGACGCCCGACGCGGCCAAGCGGAACCTGCGAGGCCAGATAATCCAGCAGGCCCTGCTGCTGCGCCTTGTCCTGGCCGGCGAGTTCGACGAGGCCGGTCGTCTCCGTTGGGCCGGGGCTCAGTGTGTTGATGCGGATGCCGCGATCCTTGAGATCGAGGATCCAGTTGCGGGAGAAGTTTCGGATTGCAGCCTTCGAGGCCGCGTAGACGCTGAAGGCCGGGGTGCCGGTGGCGCCCGCCGTCGAACCAGTCATGATGACGGAGGAACCCTTGCCGAGCAGCGGCAGCGCCTTCTGCACGGTGAAGAGCACGCCCTTCACATTGCGGCCGAAGGTGTCGTCATACTGTTCTTCGGTAATTGCGCCGATCGGAGCGAAGGAGCCGCCGCCGGCATTAACGAAGAGCACGTCGATACGGCCGGCCTCTGCCTTTACCTGATCATAAAGACGGTCAAGATCGGCAAGATTTGCGGAGTCGGCTTGGACGCCGGTGACATTGCCGCCGATTTCGGCGACGGCCGCATCCAATACTTCTTTGCGGCGGCCGGTGATGAAGACGCGCGCGTCTTCGGCTGCAAAGCGCTTTGCAGTGGCAAGGCCGATGCCCGAAGTGGCACCAGTGATGACAGCGATCTTTCCATTCAGTCTGTTTGTCATTGTCGTCGTCTCCTGTTGTGTTCGACTGAGCTGAAGATGTGGACGGCGATTTCGTTTCTGAATAGAAAGAAATGAAAGACATCATTGCAGGAATGAAACAATGAGTTTTCCGGATTTCGAAGGCTTGGCGATGTTTGCCAAGGTGGCCGAGGAACGCTCCTTCGCTCGTGCCGCCAAGACGCTCGGCGTTTCGGTACCGACGGTTTCGCGGGCGGTCAGCCGGCTGGAGGAGCGGCTCGGCGCACGGCTCTTCAACCGCACTTCGCGGCAGCTGGCGCTGACTGATTTCGGGCTGCGGCTGGTCGATCGCGCCCAGCACATCTACGCGGAGGCAGAAGCCGCGGAGAATGCGGCGCGCGAGCTTTCGAGCCAGCCGCGCGGGCTGATCCGTCTTGCCGTGCCGATGGTCTTCGGGCGCCAATGGCTGGCGCCGATCCTGCCCGATTTCTTCGAGGCCTATCCCGAGGTCTCGATCGATATGCATATGAGCGATGCCGTAGTCGACCTTGTCGGCGAGGGTTTCGATGCAGCTCTGCGCATTGCCGTGCTGCCGGATTCCTCGCTGGTGGCAAAGAGGCTGACGCCTGTGGCGCCCTTCATTCTGGCAGCACCCGCCTATCTCGAAAAATACGGTTGCCCGCGGCATCCCCGCGAACTCGCGGCGCATCATTGCCTGGGTTATGCCTACCGGCCGCGGCAGGATATCTGGCGTTTCAGCAACAAGGCAGGAGAAGAGGAAATCGTAGTGCCGACCGGGCCATTACGCGCCACCAATTCGGAGGCCCTGATCCCGATGGCATTGCGTGGCCTCGGCATTGTCGAACTGCCGGAATTCATGGCCTACGAATATCTTGACGACGGGCGCCTGAAAGCGATCCTCACCGACTGGACCCTGCCGAAAGGCGCCGTCTATTTCGTCACGCCATCGGCGCGTGCCCGGCCGGCAAAGGTGGAAGTGCTCGGTGATTTCCTTGCAGCGAGGCTCTCGCACCCTGTCTGGCGCTGGCCGCGATAGGGTTCAGCTTTCGCGCGATTGGTGAAGAAGCGCGCTGCGCACAAGCAGGATGGCGCAGACGGCAAGGCTCGCGAATTTCAGCTTGGTCATCCACGGCAGGATCTGGGCAGCAAAGCCCGCGGCACCGCTATTGCTGAACGCTACGAGGCTCGAGATGTTTTCCCCGTAATCGGCAAAGCCGTAAAGGAAGGGCAGAATATAGGTGATCCGGCCCAGAAGACGCGGCGCCTGCTTGCCGCGCCATGTCTCGATCGGCCCGAGCCGCAGGAAGATCAGGAATAGAAGGGCTGTCAGCAGGGCGGGAAAGAGGAGTTCCGGGCCGAAATACATGGCCCGGAGAATGCGGTTTGCCGTCTCGTTCTGATCGAGCAGCGTCTGCATGTGGAAGACAGCGGACACGTCATAGCCGGAGAAATAGGTGTCGAGCATCGCCTGACCGGTCTCATGCTCGAAGGGCACGGTGTAGCCAAAGGTTGTCCAGCCGAGAACGACGAGGCAGAGGGCTGCGAGCAGCGCGATGATCCAGAGTGGAATTGCGCCGCCCGCTTTCATTGTCAGACGCCGACGCCCGGATAGTTCGGGCTTTCGCGGGTGATCGTCACGTCATGCGGATGGCTTTCGCGGAGCCCGGCACCGGAGATGCGCACAAAGGTGGCGCGCTCCTGGAACTCCTTGATGTCCTTGCCGCCGACATAGCCCATGGCAGCTTTCAGGCCGCCGGCGAGCTGATGCAGGACGCCGGAGACCGGACCCTTGTACGGTACCTGGCCTTCGATGCCTTCGGGCACGAGCTTCAGCGTGTCGCGCACCTCTGCCTGGAAGTAACGGTCTGCCGAGCCGCGCGCCATGGCACCGACGGAACCCATGCCGCGATAGGCCTTGAAGGAGCGACCCTGGTAGAGATAGACCTCGCCCGGGCTTTCATCGGTGCCGGCAAGCAGCGAGCCCACCATGACGGCAGAAGCACCCGATGCGATGGCCTTGGCCACATCGCCCGAGAACTTGATGCCGCCATCGGCGATAACAGGAATATCCTGGTCCCTTGCGGCCTCGACTGCCGACATGATCGCAGCGAGCTGCGGAACGCCAACGCCGGCGACGATACGCGTCGTGCAGATCGAACCCGGTCCGATACCGACCTTGACGGCGTCAGCACCGGCATCGATCAGCGCCTTGGTGCCATCATAGGTCGCGACATTGCCGGCCATGATGCGAACGGAGTTGGAAAGCTTCTTGACGCGGCCAACCGCTTCCAGAACGCGGGCGGAATGGCCGTGCGCCGTATCGACGACGAGCAGGTCGACGCCGGCATCGATCAGCCGTTCGGCACGCTCGAAACCATCGTCACCGACGCCGACGGCGGCGGCGGCACGCAGGCGGCCCTGCGCATCCTTGGATGCGTTCGGGTTCAGCTGGGCCTTTTCGATATCCTTGACGGTAATGAGGCCGACGCAGCGGCCCTCGCCGTCGACAACCAGCAGCTTCTCGATGCGGTGAGAATGCAAGAGGCGCTTGGCCTCCTGCTGATCGACGCTCTCCTTGACCGTCACGAGGTTTTCGCGGGTCATGAGTTCGTAGATCTTCTGGCTCGGATCGGAGGCGAAGCGGACGTCGCGGTTTGTAAGGATGCCAACGAGGCGGCCGGATTTTTCGACGACCGGAATGCCGGAGATGCCGTGCATCTTCATCAGCGCCAGGGCATCGGCAAGCGTTGCGTCCGGGCCGATGGTCACGGGATTGACGACCATGCCGCTTTCGAACTTCTTGACCTGGCGAACCTGCTCGGCCTGCTCGATCGGCGTCAGGTTCTTATGAATGACGCCAAGGCCGCCAGCCTGTGCCATGGCGATCGCCAGTCGGCCTTCGGTCACAGTATCCATCGCGGCAGAAATGATCGGGATATTCAGCTCGAAGTCGGGTGCGAGGCGCGTTGCGACGCTCGTCTGGCCGGGGAGGACTTCGGAATGACCGGGTTGCAGCAGCACATCATCGAAGGTGAGTGCGTCCAGTCCGGTTGGCGTTTCTATGATGCGAGCCATGGCCAAATTCCTTCAAGAAAGAAAAATGCGACCCACCCGGTACGAATCGTCCGCACCGGCGGTGTGCATGAGTTTATGGAAGTTGGCGAGGGCTGGTAACACGTCTATGACAGGAAGGAAATAGCAAAAAGGCCCGGCACGGGGCCGGGCTCGGTATGGCAGCCATGCAGAGAACGCGTGTCGCATGTCGTTCTCGCAAAACCGCGACGCACTTTTGCGCGACCTCAGATGTCGAACTGATAGGTCTTCGGCACGAAGCGGTAACCGGTCTCCTGTTTCTCCACGAAACCGACCGCCGGGAACGGCATGTGATAGCCGAGGAAGACGATCTTGTCGCTGGCGATCATGTCGAACACCTTCTTGCGGGTCGCGGCCGCCTGAGCCTTGTCCATGTCGAAACGCACTTCCCAGTCCGGACGCTGCAGCGACAGGATGTAGTGGTTTGCCGTGTCACCCGTCATGATCAGCCGTTTGCCGTCGGATTCGACGTGGAAGATCATGTGGCCGGGTGTGTGGCCTGTCGCGAGCATCGCGGTCAGGCCAGGTGCGATGGTGTCGCCTTCCTTGACGAAGGTCGCCTTTTCGGCGAGCGGCACGACATTCGCAAGCACCGCCTTGTGGCCTCCCTCCGCCGGCGTGCCTTCACGCGCCTTGTCCGACCAGAAATCATATTCGGCCTGGCCGATAACATAGCGGGCATTCTTGAAGGCGGGCGCGCCATTTTCCATGAGGCCGCCGATATGGTCTCCATGCAGATGCGTCAGCGCCACGACCGTGACGTCGTCAGGCGAATAGCCGGCGGCCTTAAGGCCGGCGCTGAACTGGCCCATGCCCCGCTCGCGACCGCCGGCCCCAAAGCCGGTATCGACGACGATGACATCGGAACCCGTATCAACGACCACAGGCGCATAGCTGTTTACGAACTTGTCGGTCGGCAGGAAATTGGCGGCGAGAAGCGCCTGAACGGCCTGCGGATCCTGATTGGAACCGAAGGTTTCATTCGGCTTTTCAATGACATTGAAACCATCGCGAACGGCAGTGAACTTGAATGAGCCGAGCTTGAACTGATTGATCTGCGGCTGCGGGGTGACTTCCATATTGCCTGTTTCTCCAGTTGCGGCCGCCTGGGCCGTTACTCTCAAGATGACCGGCGCGGCCAGCAGACCAAGGCCTGCGGCAAAAAGCGTGCGCCGCTTTATTCCATCAGATGTCGTCATATATCCATCCTCCATACTGTGCGGTGCGTCGCCGCACGACCCCCGATATATCCTGCCGTTCCAGCGAGATTTCTTGCTCCGGCCGGGTAAGCATATGTCAATCTTGAGAGATGAAAGTGTCGAGCAAGTCGTCTCACGCAGTCGTGATCCAAACGTGTCACCGGGATCGATTGAGGGATTGGCAGAGCCCCTATCTGGGACTACACAGCACGGGCCTCCCAAGCCCCATCCGCAGCCATCAAGGCATTCGCCTATGAACCGCATTGTCCCCCTGATCCTCGCCGTTGCCCTCTTCATGGAACAGATGGACTCGACAGTAATCGCAACGGCCTTGCCGGCGATTGCTGCCGATCTGCATGTCGGACCAATTACCCTGAAGCTGGCGCTTACCTCCTACATGGTGGCGCTTGCGGTGTTCATTCCGATCAGCGGCTGGATGGCGGATCGCTTCGGCGCCAAGAAAATCTTCCGGCTGGCGATCTGCGTCTTCGTCGTCGGCTCGATCTTCTGCGCCTTCTCTTCGAGCCTCGTGGAATTCGTCTTCGCACGCTTCCTGCAGGGCATGGGAGGCGCGATGATGACGCCTGTCGGACGCCTCGTGCTGGTGCGGACGACGCAGAAAAGCGAACTGGTCTCGGCCATGGCGCTGTTGACGATCCCGGCCCTTGTCGGTCCGCTTGCCGGCCCGCCGCTCGGCGGCTTCATCACCACCTATTTCAGCTGGCACTGGATCTTCCTGATCAACGTACCTGTCGGCGTCATCGGCGTATGGCTGGCGACGATCTTCCTGCCGGAAATAGAAGCGACGGCTCCGCCGAAGCTCGATTTCAACGGCTTCATCCTGACCAGCCTTGCGGCCGCCGGCGTCGTCTTTGGCCTGTCGGTCGTCAGCCTTCCGGCCCTGCCGCCGATCATCGGCATCTCGGCCACGGCAATCGGCATCATCTGCGGCGTGCTCTATGTGCGCCATGCGCGGCGCTATCCGACGCCGATCCTCGACCTCAAACTATTCAAGAATTCGACCTTCCGCGCCTCGACGAGCGGCGGCACGCTGTTTCGCATCTGCGTCGGCGCGATGCCGTTTCTGACGCCGCTGATGCTGCAGCTCGGATTTGGCCTGACACCCTTTCAATCGGGCCTCATCACATTTGCCGGCGCGATCGGCGCCATCACGACGAAGTTCATCGCGCGCCGCGTCTACAAGGCTATCGGCTTCCGCACCACGCTTCTGTGCGCCGGCGCCGTCACCACGGTCGTGACGGCCGTGACCGGCCTCTTCACGCCGGAGACATCGCATCTCGTCATCATCGGCGTGCTGCTGGTCGGCGGCTTTTCCCGTTCCTTCATGTTTACCGGTGTCAATGCGCTGGCCTTTGCGGATATCGACGATGCGCAGGCGAGCCAGGCGACATCCATGGCCTCGGTGATGCAGCAGATCAGCCTGGCGCTCGGTGTTGCCCTCGCCGCCTCGATCCTGGAAACCTCGATCTATTTCCGCGGCGCCGAACTGCAGGTCATCGATTTCCACATCGCCTTCTTTGTCATCGCCGGCCTGACCGTCGTCGCAACCATCCCCTTTGCCCGCATGGCGAAGGACGCAGGGGCTTCCGTTTCCGGCCACCGCGCCAAGCGCGTGCCGCCGACGATCAACGCCGAACAGGCTGTCAAATAAAGGGCGGTTCTTCGGCTTTTTCACAGACGGCGCCCAGCTTGTTGCCGTCGAGATCCCGGACATAGGCCGCGTAGAAATGCGCATGATAGGAGCGCAGCCCCGGCTTGCCTTCGTCGATAGCGCCAGCGGCCATTGCTGCCGCATGGAAAGCATCCACGGACGCCCGCGTCTCCGCCTCGAAAGCCACCATGGAGCCGTTGCCGTTCGTCGCGCGGCGCCGGTTGAAGGGAGTTACCACCCAGAAGCGGCAGCGTGTGTCGCCATCGGCGGCATAGCCGATTTCCTCCTCCGAATTGCGCTGGCGCCGGTAGCCGAGCACCGGCAGTACGGCATCATAGAAATGCCCCGCGCGATCGAGATCGTTGGTGCCGAATGTAGCGTAGAGAAGCATGGGATCGATAGTATCCAGTCCTGGGAAATCATCATCCGCAGGACTGGCGCAATGATCAAGCGTCCTCAGGCTCCGCCTCGGCCTTGCGGCCTTTGAAACCCTTCGCCAGAAGGAACATCTCGACCGATTCGGCACGAGATGACGCAGGCTTGACGTGCACGACCTGGCGGAAATGCTGCTTCAGCATGGCGAGCAGATCGCGCTCGGTGCCGCCTTGGAAGGTTTTGGCGAGGAAGTGCCCGCCCTCCCCAAGCACCTCGACGGCAAAGTGCGCTGCGACCTCACAAAGGTGCATGGTGCGCAGGTGATCGGTGCGGTGATGGCCGGTCGTGGGTGCCGCCATGTCAGAGAGCACCAGATCCGGCGTACCGCCAACGGCTTCCATCAGCTTTTCCGGGGCTGTCGGATCAAGGAAGTCGAGCTGCAGTACCGTGACGCCGGGAAGCTGCGTCATTTCCAGAAAGTCGATTGCGGCGACGCGGATATCCTCATCCGTCGATCCGGTCACTTTTGCGGCGATCTGCGACCAACTGCCGGGAGCGGCCCCGAGGTCGATGATGCGCCTTGCGCCCTTCAGGATGTTGTATTTCTCATCGATCTCCAGCAGCTTGAAGGCCGCGCGGGCGCGATAGCCTTCCAGCTGGGCGCGCTGCACATAGGGATCGTTGATATGGCGCTCCAGCCACTGGCGTGAGGAGGCCTTGAGCTTCTTCTTCTTAACGCGTTGGCCGAGCTTGCGGCCGGTGCGGCTTCCCGCAATCGTTGGCTTGGTCATGCCTACCCCTTGTTTCCCCGCTGGCCGCGGCGGTTGCGATGGCGCCGCCAGACGCCGTCATCGGCCATCATGTCGGTGAGCAGGCCTTCCCTCAAGCCGCGATCTGCGACACGCATGCGCGGGCTCGGCCAACGGCGGCGGATCGCCTCCAGAATGGCGCAGCCGGCAAGCACCAGATCGGCGCGATCCGGCCCGATGCAGGGATTGGCGGCGCGGCTTTCGAAATTCCAGGAGAGAAGCTTCGCCTGCATGGCGGAAACCTCATCATCCGACAGCCATATGCCATCGACCTTGCGGCGGTCGTAACGCGGCAGGTCGAGATGCACGCCGGCGAGTGTCGTCACCGTGCCCGAAGTGCCGATCAGATGGAAATCGCCATCTTCGGCAATCTCGATCTCGGGGCAATCGAAACTCGACAGCATGCCCGCAACCTCGCTCACCATGCCCTCGAAAACATCGGGCGTCACATCCCGGCCACCGTGCCGTTCCGACAGGGTGACGACGCCGACGGGCAGCGAGGTCCAGTGGGTGATGTGATTGGCAAGGCGGGCGAAGCGGTTATCGCCTATGCGGATGACGGCAATTTCCGAGGAACCGCCGCCGATATCAAAAAGGACGACGGAGCGCGTCTCGCGGCCGACCAGAGAGGAGCAGCCGGAAACGGCAAGCCGCGCCTCGGTTTCGCGATCGATGATCTCGAGCTCCAGTCCGGTCTCGACTACAACGCGCTGCAGGAATTCCTCGCCATTGGCCGCCTGGCGGCAGGCCTCGGTCGCAATCAGCCGCATACGGCGGATCTCGCGGTTCCGGAGCTTGGAGGCGCAGATTCTGAGCGCATCGACGGCCCTTTCCATCGCCTCGTCGGACAGCCTGCCGCTGGCGGCAAGCCCTTCGCCAAGACGCACAATACGGGAAAAGGCATCCACGACGCGGAACTGGCCAGGGCGCGTCGGCTGGGCGATCAGCAGGCGGCAATTGTTGGTGCCGAGATCGAGCGCGGCATAGAGCTCGTCCGGCCAGGGATGTTCACCCCCTGCCCGCGCCTCCTCATGACCTGGCTGACGGCCCCTGCGATTCGCCGCGTCACCTTCGTGCACCTCGCGCGGCAGAGGACGCGACGGCGCTTCAGCGCGATGTTCGGGCCTTGCGGACGGCGTCGGCTGCACGGGAGCGAGCGGCCTACCCTGCAGGCCGCGCTTGCTGCGATGCTTGCGCCGGTTACGCCGGCTGGAGGACGAATCACCATCCGGCCGCGGACCATGGCCCTGACTGACGGCCTGAACCACAGGCTCCGGCTGGACGACAGTATCGGATTGGGATGCGCCACGCCCACCACGACGACGGCGTTTCCGCTTGCGGGCCGGGCTTTCGGTGTCTTCCTTCGGGCGCGCTGCCTCCCCGGCGTGGCCGGAGAGATCATGCGAAGCGGGATGAGCGGCGCCGCGGGATTGCCCGCCACGCTTGCCCTTGCGACGCCTGGACTTCTTGCCGTCCTTGCGCCCTGCCGCCGACGCCCCGTCAAATTGCGGCTTCACGCCGCCTTCGGGGTCTTCCACGTTCGTTTTCCATCGCGCCGCGCAAGTCCAGAAAGGTATGCAGCAGGCGCTCATTCGATTTTTGCGTTGGCGCGAAGATATCAGCGAGTGGCGAAATCACCAAATTCTTTTTGATTCCGGATTTTAACCACCTGATTTTCACCCGCCGTGGAGGGATCGAATTTTTTCAAAACGGGTATTTGCATTCGGCGTCGTTTTGGTTATAAGCGCCGCACAGCAGCCAAGCCATGCTTCGGCAGCGCCTGCTGGGGAATAGTTCAATGGTAGAACGACGGACTCTGACTCCGTTAATCTTGGTTCGAGTCCAGGTTCCCCAGCCAATTCTCCCTAAATGCCCTTAATTCCTTGATTTTCCAGTCGTGCCGGATATCGTTTTGGCATCATTGGCGACCTGATGCCCAAAACTGGTGCCCACAGGTGATGCCCACGCGGAGGAAGCGTGGCGGCGTCGCCGGTGGCAGGCAAGGGCAACAACCTGATGGCGGTCCGCCACGACGTCGAAAACCTCACCCGCCGCGGCAATATCTTCTATTGGCGTGCGCGCGTCCCAAGCGCCTTCGGGCAGTGCCGACCAGGCAGCCGGCTTTCATTGAGCCTTCACTGTTCTGATCATAAGAAAGCGAAGGCGATCGGCCGCAAGCTGAACATGCTGGTCGCCGAACTGAAGTTGAAGCAGAAGGAACCCATGTCCAAGGCGCAGCTCCAAAAGCTTTGCGAACACGAACGAGACATGATGCTCATGCATCTTGAAGACGTCTCGATGGTGGCGCGGCGCTATGGCCGGCCCGCTGACATTTCAGAGCTGGAAATGGATGTCGAAAATGGATGGGCCTATCAACTGCTCGGTATGTTCGGCATCACCCATCACCTGACGCTAAAAGACAATTGCCGAGGCTTGGCCTACCTCAGGCAAAACGGGGTTCCCGCCTCCCATATCTTCGCGATCGGCTCCAATTATTTTGAACTGCTTCAAGAGGCGAACACGCGCGGCTTCAAGGCGGGTATTCGAAGATTGATGCACCTCTTCGAAATCAGTCCAAACCCGCTCAACGAGGAAAAGGCCATGAAGGCCTATTTCAGCGGGCGGGCAGAAGCTCTCTTCGACGTCGCGGAACGGCATCCCCTCGCTGATCGCGACCTCAGCGAACTCACGGGCGGTTCAGCTTCGACACCACAGCCTGCGTTTATCGAGGTCGCATCCTTGAAAACGACGCCGCCATTATCGGAGATCGCAGTTCCCGCTGGTGATGTTGTCGAACCCTCTGCGCCTGAAGTGCCGCCGGTTACTATGCTCGATCTTACGCCCTCGCCGCGGGCCGCCATCAATGCACCAGTTGAAGAAAACACCCGGCCGGTCATTCACCTCGCGGCTTTCGAAGCCGAGTGCGAAAAGCTCGTCAAGAACATGGGGGACGCTTGGGATGAGCCGACCGCCCGCGATGCTCGCGCTCTCGTTCGCATGTTCAAGGGCGTGCTCGAAGAACACGGCGTCGAACACACCGGCCAAATTACCCAGTATCATATCGGCGAGCTTCGCCAGCACTTCAACGATATTCCCGCTCGCTGGGGACAGAGCGCCAGAATGAGGGCGATGTCGGCACCCGAGCTTCGCGCTGAGGGCGAGAGGTTGCGCGAGAAGGCCGGGACGGATGGCAAAGAGGCGGCCGTGGGCCTTAAAGCAGGCACCATTCGCAAACACCTTGGAAATCTAAACCACTTTCTGAAGCATGTCCGCGGCCACGGATTCGAAGTTGACGATTGGACGTTTGAAGGCTTGAGACCGAAAAAGCCGAAACTTGGCTCTATTCGCAAACAGCAGCACAAGCCCACGCCCGACGAAATCAAACCGATTTTTTCCAGCCCGATCTACACTGGCTCGCTGAACCACGATCGAGGCCGCAAAAAGCCGGGCCCGCACGTCTTTCATGACGCCGCCTATTTCTTGCCGATCATGTTCTCATACCTCGGGGCCCGGCGGCGCGAGTTTGCAGGGCTTGCATTAGACGATATTGCCGAAGACGATGGCGGCCTGGTGCTGATCCTGCGGACAAACAAATTCCGGCGGCTCAAAACGGAGCAATCTGAGCGGCTGCTGCCGCTCCCGCAAGAGCTGGTTCGCTTGGGCTTCATGGACTATTGCGCTGCGCTCCAGAACCTGGGGTACGAGGCCGTGTTCCCTGACCTCTTCTCCGATAAGACCGCGAACGATCCGGGCGACCGCTTCTACGATGTCTTTGTCCCGATCATGAAGCAGTCCCTCGGAGAGAAGATGTGGGCTCGGGCTTTTCATGCGTTGCGCCACGGCATGGCAGATACCCTCCTCCAGGCTGGCGTCCCGCCCGTGGTTATCGACGACATCTCCGGACGGCTGAGCCAAGGGGGCGAGACCAGCCTTCGCTACACCAACCCCGCTGGTCTACCCTTGATGCGCGATGCTCTCAGCAAGTATCCGATCATCACCGCCGGCATCGAACCGAAGCCGATCAAACTGCTGCCATGGATCGAAAAGCGGCTGCCGCCACCGTGGGCACGCGAGGCAAAGAACGAAGCGAGACGTCGGAAATAATTTCCGACGCCTCCTTCTTCGTTAAGCAGCTTCCCAGACCTGGTTCAGGATACGCGCCGCAAGTGCCGCCTTGTCCTGCGGGAGAAAGCGCCCATAGTGCTTGGCGACCATTTCGGCGGTGTCCTGTATGGCGTAGCTCGCCTGCTCATACGAGCCAGTCTGCTTCAAAATGTGGGTCGCCAGCACGTCACGGACATTATGGGGCCCGTGCGGTAGCAGCCCCTTGATCGCGCCTCGTCCGGTATAGGGGTTGTAGATGCCGTAGCGCTGAATGGTGTGACGCCAGGCCTCGTAGAAACTGGTCGTGTCGTAGGCCGCGTTTGTACTGGTCGTCTTGACAGTCTTAACGAAGAACGTGCCGGGATCCGCGGCCGACCGTAAGAGCACCGCGCGGTGCCGATCGACATAGGCGTCGATGTACTTGTAGAGATCCAGAAGGTCCGGAAGCACGAGCCGAAACGGCTTGTCGCCAAAGAAAGACGAGTGTGCGTTCTTGAAGGCAACAGCAGGAATGAAGACCTCCCAGCCACCTTCCCGATCACTCCACCGGATTTCGCCCCGCTTCATCTTTTCCAGCGCGCGTTCCGAGCGCGGCATCGAGCCTTTCGGATTGAGCATCAGTTGCCGGAGGTTCTTCTGGCGAAGCCCAAGATGCAATCCCAATCTCAGCATCAGAAATGATCGCACCGCTTCGGCAGCCGGCCGAGGATAACGATGTTCATCCGGCATCAGGCGGATGATCTCTTCGGTGATCTTGCGATACTCGCCAACGGGGCTTGCCGCCTCAAGGACCGGCATGATCGGCTCGAACGGATCGCGATGGACGCGCGCGATCCGCTGGATTTCCTTGACCCGGTGGGCAGCATGCTTGTGGAAGTCGTCGCAGGCACCGTGCCAGTCCGCATTGGCATAGTCGATCTCGTTTTGCGAAACGAGGCCGGCAATCGGCTGGGCCCGCGCCAGAAGCTCCGGATGCTGCCGAAGCCATCCGGTCCCCTCCTTGGTGATCGCCAAGGCGATCCGCAACATGTCGACTTCCCAAGCAGTGAAAAAGCCGCGGCGCGTCTCCCGCCACTGCAGATACCAATCCCAGACGCCGGGGAAAATGAGGAGCCCGAACGTCAACTGCCGGACCGGCACCCCGTAGCCCTTCACCTCTCCATCTCTGGATGCTGCAAGGGCACCGAACATCAGCCCGAGATGCTCGATCTTTTGTGAGGCGGTTTCTTCGCCCCAGACCCCGTTTCGCTGAAAGCCGACCGACGTCAGAGCCGACGTTTTGAAGCGCACGAGATCGGCCATTTCCATGGCGAGTGACGGTGGCGCTTCTATCACGCCTGACAGCAAGTCAGGATCCTCGACCCAGGTCTGCTCATAGTTCGCAGGCACAACGATCTTACCGTCGCGTGGCGCCCGCCCACCATAGGAGACGCCAGGGAAACGGATAGCGTAGCGCTGCTTGGCGGCGGCGGCCTGGTACTTCCGGTAGTCGGTCGTGCCGCTGATAATGACCCGCCGCACCCAGTCGACAATCTCCTCCCTTTTCTGGAAGGACAGCGTGTTGAAATCCTCAGGAAGATGCCAGGCAATACGACGCCGCTCCGCGGGCTCTATTCCGGAAAGCTCAAACCCTGACGCCGACCGCGAAGGGTGTGCAAGCTTGGATTTGAAATAACCGGTCGGGAGCCGGTACCGTCGCTCGATCCGCGACAGGATCTCAAAACTCTCGACAGTCCGCGGCACCTTCCGGCCTTCGATCCAGCTTAAAAGCGTTGTCTTTTCCGTAACGTCATCCGGACCGGTGATGGCACGATGGAGCGTCCAGTACGTTTCGCCATGGCGTCGGAGCTGGAGCTGCAACGCCTCGGAGAATTCCGTCGGATCTTCCCTGACGTCGAACAGCGCTTCTGGGAATTCGAGATTTGTGTCTGTACTTGCTGCTGTAGCCCCCGATGCTGGTTTGGGCTGGCTCTGGGGTGGGCGGGCTGGTCGGGGACTTGTTGGCACCGCCTTCGTCCTCAGCGTCTTTCGTGTTCGAGGGACTTCGGGGTCTGCTGCCGTGGCTGAGAGGCGCGTGTCCCGGATCCACCGACCAATAGCGTCAAAGGCTGGATCGATCTGACGCGCGTTGCCAACAAGCAGATTGGTGTCCAGGCCGCAGGCTGCCGCGACAACATGCCAGTCTGTCCTGCCGCTGGTTCTTGGCGCCGGTCTCCTCGTCTGAATGAGCGTGTGCAAATACCACTTCAGCCGGGGGAGTTCGTCGTCCTTGAAAAGCGGCGCCAGCCGCAGTTGGCAGAAGGCGTCGATCTTGCGTTGAAAGGCTTTTGCAGAAAATTGGTTCATTTCCATTCACGTAGCTGTTGTTGATCGTTCCCGCAGATGCGGGGCACGCGAGCTATGCGAATGGAGTTAACCTCCGGTAACCAAGGGTTTCCGTGGGCGAATGGCTTCATAAAAACGATTCAGTTGCAAACGGCGTTTCACGAAGTAACGGGGGGACGAAGTCCCCAATGATAACGCCGTTTGCACAAAAAGTTGGTGATCAGGCAGAGCAGATCGCCAGAAATCGTCAGCCCCGCAGGTGAGGCTTACTTCGAAAGGGCTGGTCGTTGCGGGCATAGCGATCGACGAGATCATCGAAGACCTCGTCCGCTGCCCGCTCGTCAAAGCCCTGGTCAACCAGAACCCCGACAACGGCGTCGCCCAGCTCCTCTATCCAGTCCTGCCGTCCTTGGTCGAGATAGCTGGTGATCGTCCAGAACAGCATCGCTCGCGCGACGTCGTCGCGATCCGGGCGCCGCTCGGCCCGATGCCGGTCCCGGAGCCGCTGCTGCCGTTCCCTCTGCTTAGCGTTCCGCTCTTCTAAAGACTGCCGCGCCATGTCTTCCCCCCTGTTTTCGTTGATGGCACTGTTATGGTCAGGGGACCGGCGGCATGGCGCAAGGCGTTTGTCGCCGAAACGGAATCATTGTGTTTTGAATCGGAATTTTCGAGTTTGGAATCGAATGAGCGCAATTTGTTTCAGGTTGCGGGCACGTCTAGGCAGGTTGCCGGCAATCACGCGGCTATGTTGACGGCGCCGGACGCACATGGTGCGACCATTCCGATTTCGGTTGAATCGTAAATCTGGACAATCGAAACGTTTGCCCAGAGTTTGGAAACGTTGCCCTCGACTTTCGAATCGTTCGCCCGGAAGTTCGAATCGAATGAGCGCACTTTGTTTCGAGTTGCCGGCGACCTGCATCAGCTCTTTTTAAGATAGATCAACGTGCGGGAGACTTAAGCCTGCTGACCGAGGATCCAACCTTCCCACGTTTTGACATCATCAGCTTCCGGTACCCCTTCGCCCCGTCGGCCATCGACGACGTCGATCATGCCAAGCAGGCCGACTGTCGCGTCGAACCGGTCCTCACCGTCCTTGCCGTTTCCGAAACCATCGCTGATCAGACATTGGAGTGCGCTCCCGTCGACGTGTGGCCTGTTCTCCAGCCACCGCACCAGATGACTTGCCACGGACCGGCGCCCGTCTTGCTGTCGCTTACTCCAGACAGGGCGTCGAGGTATCCCAAGCTGGCCGTAGACGTCGCCGGGATATGTCTCGGCGACTACGGTGGCGCCCGGCATCATCAGGTCATGGAGCGTCCCGTCGAAAGGCCATAGCGATAGCTTCCCGAGGTTCGGGAGGATGATTTCGCGCCAGCCGGTCAGGGCGGCCTTGCCTACCTGATTACCGCCGAGCGTCCAGAACAGCATGCAGGCGTCGCCGCGATCCGGCGTCGCCCGCTCGCAGCGGCGCAGTAGATCCTTACCGCTCAGCCCTAAAGCGTCGAAAAGGTGCTGCCGCTGCGTGCCCCCAGGCCGCATGGGATAAAACGGTCGATCGATGGTGATTTGGTCGCGATGCTCCGCTACGTCGAACCATCGCGCAAAGCGTGCGTCCCCGAACGACCGCAAAAAGGAACGGAAGTCGAGGGTTCCTAAAGCTCTGCCGTAGGCGGCTGGAAGACCGATCGGGAAGTCGAAACCCATCAGCACCCCGGCGTCTGGCGACCGCTGTCGCAGTCGATGTGTGAGGTTCCGCGTGTCGCCGACAGGCTCCGGCGCCAACAGCACCCATGTCTCGCCCTGGCGGACCGCCACGCACAACCACCGCTTCTTGGCTTCGATGCTCCAGTCGTAATGTGCTATAACCGTTGCAGACATTCCGTCCTCCATACCTCGCTCCGGATTTACGAGTCAGCGACCAGGATGTCCATGACCGCCTGACCATCGAGCGCCTGGGCGTCGAAGAGCGCGCGCACCAATCGGTCGAAGGCCCGCCGGTTCTCGATGATGACATCCGTCGCCCGTGCCTGCGCGAACTCGAGTCGGCGATGCACGCGCTCTGCCAGCTCGGCGTCGCGACTGAGGATCGTGGTGGGATTCTTGTGCTCGAGATAGAGCAGCGGATGGCGGCCACCAAATCCCAGCGCCTGCTCCATATCCAGCGCGACACGAGTTGCGCGCGCCAGGTCGCTCTCTTCGGCGCCGCCGGAGCCTGCCGATACGGTCTTGAGCACAATCAGCTCGGCGGCGCGGCCTGCCATCAGCATTGCCAGCAGCCGCCCGTACCAATCTTCGGTATCTGGCTTACTGGTCGCAAAGGTTACCGTGTTGTGGCCGCCGTCCTTGGCGTCGATCGTCAGCCCCTTGATCGACCCGAGCCGCAGAGCGTGATGAACGACCGCATGACCGGACTCGTGGATGGCGAAACGCCATCGGACATCGTACGAGACCGGCGGGCGGTGACCGCGAATGCCCGCTTCGATGTCTGCATAGGCGAGGCGGCGCTTTTCTCGGCGAGCTTTCAATCGCGCTTCGCGGACGATCCGTTCAATGTCGGCGCCAGTCAGGCCCATTGCTCGGGTTGCCAGACGTCGCAACGCCTGAAGCACTGGATTATCATGCTCGGCCGTCTCTGGCGTGTCGATGTCGCGCTCGCCGTCATCTTCCAGGATGACCTCGATCTCGTCCATAGAGCCGCCAACTTTGGTGTTTCCCGTCATGGCTGACCTCCGATCTGGGTGTCCGACACGGTGACGGCATCGAGGTCGCTACCCAGATGATGGGCGAGAATGCCTGCGAGAGTCGGAATATCGGGGTGCGGAATTTCGATATGCGTTTCCAGCCGCCCCGAGCGCCGGATCGCCTCATCGATTTCGCCCGGCCGGTTGGTGGCGCCGACAACAATGACGCCGTCGGTCTTGATGACGCCGTCGAGCAGCTCCAGCAGCTTGTTGACGCACGCATTCCAATAATCGGCGTAGGGTCGCGACGCCGAGGCGCGCTGGCCGATGCCGTCGATTTCGTCGATGAACAGGATGCACGGCGCCTGACGCCGGGCCTCGGCGAACGTGTTTGCCATGCGATCGAGCACATCATGAAGATACTCGCCTTGCAGCCAGGTCGAGACGGACGTCACGATCAGCGGCACCTGCAGCGTATTACAAAGGGCGCGTGCGAAGGTCGTCTTGCCAGTCCCTGGGGGTCCCGAGATAAGCAGCTTGGTGCTCATCTGTGACCACGCCAGCTCGCCGCCGAGATAAGTCGCGATATCGGCTTGCAGGCCGAGCGCCCAGTCTTTTGCAGCACCATAGCCGGTCAGCGTCTCAACGCGCAGCACGGGCGGCAAAGCCGACCTCGATGCCTCATCGAAAGGCTCCGGCTGGATCACCTCGGCGCCGGTTGGCTTGCTTTTCGATTTCGCCTTGCCCTTGGACGAGGCGGTCGACGTCGATGCCGCGCGGTCGCCGATGTTGCCGCCATCCCGCGACGTCTGCTCTCGTCGCTCGCTTGGGCTCTGCGTGATCAGCCGCCGCGAGGCATCAGCCTTGTCTTCGTCTTTCTGATCCCGTTTGTCTTCGCGATTCAGCGCCGCCAGTCCGGCAAGCGCATCAAGGCTGGAGAGGATTGGGCGTCCCGGCCGGATGGCGATAGCCAAATCGTCAAGCGTCAGCGCACCCGCGTCGATTCTCACAACGCTGCTGTCATTCTGCATGACCGCCTCGCTGCCATAGACAGCCTCCAGCAGATCGGCGATCAGCAGACGGTCGATCCCCGCACCCGTCAGCCTGATATCGCAGGTCAGATCCACCTGATCGGGAATGCCAGTGTGTGTCTCAGACACGGCAAGTACCGGTGTCCCATCCGCAAGCGCCCGCAGCAATTGCCCGCGCAGGGCCGCCCGGCTCGGACGGTTGGTCTCTCCGGCCGCGACCTGCAGGAAGACGCGTTTGGTCTCGCTATCCACCCACCTCCAGAGATCGTCGGTGAAAGCAAAATCCGCCGCCATGCCCGTGTAAGGTCCGTACGGCACGATGCCGGTGTCTTCGATGAGCTGCGATAAGGCCCGCTCAAAGCCATCGGCGAGGACAGCTACGGAGAAGACGGGTGCGGGCTGCCGCAGGATCGCGACCAAATCGCGCCGTGTTACGCCGGATTGTTTCAATGCCGCTGCAAGCAGTAGCAAGGTGGCCATATGTTTGACGCTCGGCTTGTAGCCAGCCTCGGTAACAACACGGACCGCGTAGGGATGTGCGGCCGTGTCAGCAGCCTCAATGTTTGCCGGATGCCGATTGAGGTGATCTGGCCACCCCGGCAGGGCCGGGACGAGAACGGGACGACCGTTTCCGTCCAGCGGCGCCTCGATCAGAAAGCCTGGGAGATGATCCCGCACCCACTGACGGTCTCGCTCGACATCGCCGCTGAGATGGGAGGCATCGAAGGCGGGGCTGAAGCGGCCGACAACATGACCATCGACGATGGCGGTCGTCATCGTCAGAAGACCGTTGCGGACCGCGAGCCGACGGACGGCACGGCGTTCGACATGGGCCAAGCGCCGGACCAGGAAAGAAGACAGGCGATCCATCAACGATCCTCCTTCATGGCGGGGTGAATGGAAACAATTTCCGACGGCACGCCCTCACGAACGGATGTCCAATGATTGGTGCCTACCCTCTTGTTGAGGCAGTCGAGAACCAGCCGGCAGGCGGGATCACCGGATTTTGCCAGGCGGCAGAGTGTTTCCAGCACCACGGAGGGGATAGCGCGCGTGTCCGACGACCCCTGCCGGGCAAACGCAAGAGCGAGGCCGATGATCAGAGCTGGGTCGTCCTGCGGACCCGGAGCCACAAGAGGTTGATTGGGTTTGGAAGCTCTCGAGCTGCTCCGCTTGAGGCGGGCAGATGTCGATGGTGCTTGGACGGGCATGATGTCTGCGGACATGCAGGATCTCCTTGGCCCTCCGGCTTTAGCGGACGGCGTCTTCTTAAGGATGATGGGAACAGGTAGAGGCTGCCGCGGCGTCACGCGCCGCAGCCATAGCCTCATCCGAGCGAAGGCTCTGTAGCGTCAGGCGTCGAGCAGACGCCGGGCGAAGCCGATGCGGACATGCTCGGGTGGCCATGAGACGGTGTCATCCGACAGCGCCTCCGGATCATCGCGGCCATCGTCATCATCATCGAAGCTCGGATCTTCACAGGAGCCGCAACGGCATCCGGATCCGTGATGGCCGGTTTTGTCCGTCGCATCCTCGCAGACCATGGCACGGGGGATTGCCCGCAGCGTCCCAAAGCGGCGCGCATAGAGCGACGTCGTCGAGGCATCAGCGGCGAGCAATGGGGCCGAAATCGCCATTGGCGTCTCCGGGAGACCGAGCGCTCGACGCGCCTCGACCTCGAGAAGCTGTTGGACACGACGCCCGAAGCGTAGGCGCAGTTCCGCCATGCAGGCCGCGGCACCATCGATCTCGAGAAGATCGTCGATTTCCGACAGCGCCCAGACACCCGCCGCATGATCACTCGGACGGCTGGCGCCATCAATGATCGCAACGCCGACCGTTTCGACCATCAGCCGCTTCTGGGTCTTGTACAGCCAGTCCGGCAGCACCATGGCCGAAGCCAGCATTTTGAGCTTCAGCTCTTCGAGCCGGCTGGTGTCGCCGTAGGATGCCAGCGACCTCTTGAGGTCCAGCACAAAGGCCGCCCGCTTGGCGCGGTTCACGACGATCAGGTCGGGGGTGTAGCTACCCTTCGCTGGTGCTTCGCAGTCAAGCCGCACACCTTCGAGCTGGCGCCAGTGATTGCCGGTGACCGCCTCAATCGCGGCCTTCACCAGTGGCAGTTTGATTGACTGCATCAGTACGACCAGATCTGGATTGACCTTGGCCAACCGTTCGACGGCTTGCTCGAGAAGCTTGCCTTCGCGGAAGCTGACGGCGCGCACGAGCGACGCAACATTGACGTAGTGCCCGAGGATCTCATCCTCGACCGGCTCACCGTCAGCGATCACGGCGATGGCTCTGTCGATCAGCACGTCGAAGTCGGCCTCGACGTCCGGATAGCGCACCAGATGCGCATGGCGGCGCAGCACCGGCGGTTCGGCGTGGACAGCGAAGCGCTCACCGAAGTGGCGACGCGACGCCGAGCTAGCAGCGAAAGACATGGTGGAGGATGCCGCAGAAGCGACGCGGAGAACTTCCCCGGCAGAGGATGAAGTGTGTAGATTGGTCAAAGCCCGATTCCTTTCATCAGAAGGCTTGAGGGTCAGGCCCTTGTCGGTGTTACCAGCACCGGCTTGGGCCGCTTTCTCCATCTAGTGGAGCCACCTAGTCCTGACAGGACCCGGAGCGGATCTCAAGGATCCGGTCGGCGAAAGGGGAACAGATCCCGAACGCGGTTAACGGCGGGCTCACATCCGAATTCGAATCCCGAACCATGGTAAACGAGCAATAATCACGGTGAGTTTGCCATGAGCACAGCGCCACGCGAATAGTCGGAATCAAGAAAGGGGCCCTGGAGCCCCTTTCTTATGTTCAGTCCACCGACGCCTCGGCGGGTTTGCGCGTGAGCGCCTTTGGCTTCCTTAGTCCAGGCAGCCCTTCGGTCGTGCCGAAAGAAAGGACGTTGGAGCCGATGGCGTCAGATGCTCCACCACTCCGGGTGAACATCGCCGGCGGCACGTAGTCCTCGAGCGTCTCATCCTCGTCCTCGGCCGGATCGAGGCTTGGGGCGTCAACCCGCACGACACCACCCAGCGCCTCCAACCCACTGCGCATCACCTTGTCGGGCGAGTTCGAGGCAACGGCGACCTCAAGCGGCCATTCAGGCTGCTTCGTTCGAGAGGTTGCCCAATCGAGTAGCGGCAGCACCGACTGGCTGAGCCAGATCTCCAACTCCTTGGCCTCAGGCCAGGCTTCTCGCTTGCCGAGCTTGTCCAATGTCGAGAAGACCTTGTACCAGCGGCTGCTGGTGGGGAGTTCGCTCTCGGAAAGCTTGCGGGCATCGATGTCGCCGGGCGCATCCAGCAGCAAAACATTGCCGAGGCAACGTTTCGCTGCTCGAGCCAACGGCTCCAACACTGGAACCAGTGCTGCCTTCTGCAGCCGTTTTCCCTGGGGCTTGCTCTGCAAAGTGTCCTCCACAGTCTTGGCAAGCATTGCCGCACTGTCAACGAAAGCGGCAACACCACTCTTCGTCTTGAGATCGATCAACGCCCGCAGTCCGGAGAGACCGCCGACGTCGGCAAGCTCAGTGCTAGTGACCTCTTCGGACGCTTCTTCGACGCCGTCCGCCAGCAGAGCTTTCACTTCGCTGACTCGAATGCCATCATGCTCCTCGGCGTGAACCAAGGCGGCTTCGATCTTTTCCTCCGGCGCGGAGGCGAGATGGAAAAGCACCGTGGGGCTGACGGCAAGCTCGACCGCACGTGTACGGTACGGAGCGAGATTGCGAGCAACAGCCCTGTAGTTGCGGGCCGTCTTCGAGGAAATGTCGCATCGCTGCGAGACCCATTTCTCAAAGGTACCAGGCTCAACGAGCTCGGATGCCTGCTCCAGCAGGTCACCCAATTCGAAGGCCTGCTCCGTGGAGCGGCGTCCCAAAGCCAGGATGCCGGCGGCTGTAGCCTCCAGTGCCTTCTTGCTTTGCGCACCGATGTTGAGCGCGTCGTAGTCAAAGCGGCCGGATGCCGCTTCGTTCGTTTTCTTCGTCATGTCAAAGATCCTTGCGTGTTGCAAAAGCATCAACTGCACCTGCGCAATTGATATATATATTATCCCTTGAGATTAAAAGTAACTCAAGATGTATCAAAAGTTGTCCATTCAGATTTTACTTAGAAATTTGAGGATAATTTATAAATTAATACTTTAACTACTTCTTTTTTGTCGCATTCAAATTTTTCTTACTTCGGCTTGACCAAAGCAATAAACCACAACCGTAGGGCGCACGACCTTGCGCGCCCATGCATGTTTTCGTAAACCTGCCGATCTGGTAACACCGGGACAGTTCTTAGAGGTGCCACGATGTCAAAAGCGGTTCTGACGACAAAAGTCGATCCGACCTACGACGATCTTCCGGAGCAGCGCTACCATTTCCCGCGCACCTATCTGCGTCAGGTCGAGGCCGCGCAGGGAGACTGGATAGTCTACTATGAGCCACGGCGGCCGAGCGGCGATCTGATGAAAACGGGCGGCAAGCAGGCATATTTCGCAACAGCCAGGATCACCGACATCATCCAGGATCCGTCGAAGGCCGACCACTTCTATGGGCTGATCGACGACTTCCATCCCTTCGATCATGCCGTACCCTTCAAGGACGCGGACCACTATTATGAGGGCGGCCTTCGCAAGGAGGACGGCTCTACGAACAAGGGCGCGTTCGGGCGCGCTGTCCGCAACATCTCAGATGAAGAATACGACCTGATCCTCGCCGCTGGCTTCGCACATGTAATGGGCACGCGGGATCGGGAACGCCCGGCGCCCGATCCGGCTGAGGAGGCAAGCATCGAGTTGGGTGACAATCCACAGATGCCCTACGAGGTAGGCAGCATCGAACGACGGATCGTCTCCCAGGTGGTGCAGCGACCCTTTCGCGACAGGGCGTTTTCCGTGGCGATCAAGGCGGCCTATCAGGACACCTGCGCTGTCACGGGCCTGAAGCTCATCAATGGCGGCGGCCGTTCCGAGGTTCAGGCGGCACATATTCGCCCGGTTGCTGACCGCGGCCCCGATAGTGTCCGCAACGGCCTCGCACTGTCCGGCACCGTGCACTGGATGTTCGACCGTGGCATGATCTCGGTCGATGACAATTACAGCCTGCTGATCGCGAGTGGCGGCGTTCCTGATACCATAACGCGCCTCAACAATCCGGAGCGACGCCTGCTGGTCCCGTCACGCCCCCATGAACGGCCCCATTCGCAGTTCCTGCAATATCACCGCAGACAAGTGTTCAAGGGGTGACGAGGCGGAAATCATTTCCGCCCAAAAGGCCGGTCCTCATTCCTCACCGAAGAAATCCTCGTCCAGCCGCTTGAACTCCACCGTGCGATAGCTGCGAACACCAACACCGTGTTCAATCATCAGATCGGCCAGTTCCTGCCCGTCGATGAGGATCACCCGCTGGGACAGATGCTTGACGTAGTCACGCGCCGGCTGGCTGAAGGTGGAGGTGGTGACGAAAACGCCCTTGGTGGCGCCGAGGCCGACAAGGCTTCCGACGAAGCCATTGACATCCGGACGACCAACGGGGTTGCCGGGCGCATAGCGCTTGGCCTGAATATAGATGCGGTCGAGGCCGAGGCGATCCTCGTTGATGATGCCATCGACACCGCCATCGCCGGAGCGACCGAGCTGGGTAGCGGCGTCCTTGTGGCTACCGCCATAGCCCATGCCAACCAGGAGAGCGACGATAAGCTGCTCGAAGAAGGTCGGACTGTTGGAGACGATGCGCTGAAGCAATTCGTCGCGCAGGGCCGCCTGCAGAGACACATAAGCGGCATCAATCTGCTCTTCCGGCGTCGTCCTGGCAGAGGTGTCTTGGGTGGTCTTGGCAGGAATACCAACCTCTTGCGCAGCCGTACTTTCGTTTTTGTAGAATTCGCGAAACTCAGGCTCCTGCATCAGAAGAGCCACGTCGATGCGTTCCGGGGATTTCGCCAGCAGCGCCTTGCCCTTGTCAGTTGCAACAAAACGACCACGTGTAGGCGAGGAGATGAGGCCTGCCTTGCTCATATAGAATTTGGCCCAGTGGATGCGATTGTGCAGCAGGCGCTGACGACCGCTCGGGAGAAGCTCGTCTCGCTCTTCCTGACTGAGGCGCAGATCGTCCGCGATGCGTTCCGCCACGTCGGCCACGCGGCTTTCACCGGTAGCGGCAAGCCGAAGGACTGGAAGCATTAGGCTCTGGTAGTCGGGGATCACGAAGCGGTTCTCCACATAATGAGCGAAATCCTAATCATGCAGCCTTCACCAAAAAATTATGTACTCGGTCCGCAGCCTCAGGGTCTGCGAGCGCCGTTTCTATTAACTCAAAAAAACTCGTTTTCAGCCGAGCAATCGTGGGAAAAGTCTCATATTTGCAGGTATTCTTGAATTTTCCCACCGCCTCTATCGCACCGTTCCTGCTCGAGAGATCAATGTTGTTTTCCTGCGCATAGGATATACAGTGCTTAAGCCATGTTTGATATTGCTTCTCAAGCACGTTCGACTTCACGCGTGTTTCGAGGTTGAAAACACGTCGCCAGTTTCGGGATCTCACATCTGGATCGAAAGTCATGCCCCACACGGGGCCAGCCCCCGCGCCCGGAAGCAAAACAGTTCCATTCAGGGAGAGCGAAACGTGCTCCTGCCCATAGGGATCCATGCAATCTACCCTCTGGTTCCCTTCGTCCAACAGAATATCTTGTGCGCCTTTATACGAGCGGTTGCAGGTGGTTCCCATGGCGGTGAGATTGCGTAGGTTTGCCCCAGCGAATGGATATTTTGATACCGCCAAGAAGTGATCGAGGTCGGGATCGACGAGGTCCGGATCGGGCGCCTCCATGATTTCGAGCCCACAGAATGGGCAACAGCCACTTTCTATGTGGGCGTGGACGAGTTGGTGGTAGCGCGCTCTCACAGTTTCGGCAGATCCTGGCGTCTTTAGGTCGGAGAGCTTTCCGAATGCGTATTCAAAGAGATTTCTCGCCGCTTGATGGATGGTGGGCAATGTATCCGCTATGCTTGGAGATTGAGTATTAACGTCGAAGAGCCCGGGAAACTGGTTTTGCCCAACCAACGCCGCTGTAATTAAATTCCGCTGTTGTACGTCCAAAGGCCGGCACAAATCGACAAACGCGTTATAGTACTCTGAAAATTTTCGTCCCCTCAAGAATTCTGACTTATAAATCTCTGGAACCGAGGCATGAAACTCTGGTGGTTCCTCACCAGCTTGTAGCGCGACCAAGGCGCTTTGTAGGATATCGAGCAGCGTTGAGCTGATCCAGTTGTCCGTTGTGGCAGCGATCGGATAAGTGAAAAACATGCTATTTGCGTTTCTTCAGCTCGAACAGACGATCTGCGAGCAATGCCTTCTCAACCGATGAGCCAAGGCGTTTCATTTCGTGTTCGATCTCATCGGCAGACCCTGTCTTTTTCAGTTCATTGATCTTCTCCTGCGCCAACTGCGAGATCGGTGGATCGATGCCGAAGCAATGGCTGAGAATGGAGTCGTAGGTTGCTCCAAAGGTTTCTATCTCCGGCTGCCGGGCCGACAGCTTGTCGTCTTCCTTCGAGAAAATCCGCACCTGCTCGCGACGCATATCAGATGGAACGAAAGGGGCGTGGGTGGTCAGAATGAACTCCTGTTCGCCCAGTCCCTGCACTGGGAGTTCCATCAACCGTGTAATCAGCTTGGCACGCCACTGTGGATTGAAGTGAGATTCAGGCTCGTCCAGCAGGAACAACGTATTCCTATCCCGGAACATTGCGATGATGCCGAAGAGCTGCGCCTGCTGGTGCTCGCCATCTGATAGAGACACATAATCGACGTCCGAGGAGTTACCAGATTGAGCTCCCTTTTGAAATCGAACTTCCTCTATCTTGAAGACCTTGGTTTCATCCTGGGGTTCGGGAAGTTTTGAAGCGAATTTTCGGCTCCGAATATTCCTGCGCAAACGCTCTCTGGCCTTTTTGGGAATCATGAGATCGTTCAGCATCGCGAGCTTATGTAGCGACCGGTACAGTTGCATTGCCGTGGGCCAGAACGCCCTAAAGGCCTTACGGCTTTCGGCGTCGACCAGATAGTCCAGTGTGTAGATCTCCTGCTTGGTGTCATAGTCCCAGCAGGTTGCAGCGCTACAGAGCTGGGCGATATATTGCTCAAGCTCATCAGTGAGCTGCACTCCCTTTCGTTTTGGGTTCTTTCCTTTGATCTTGGGAGCATCGGGATGGTTTAGCTGGACCACTAGACGGAAAGAATGCAAGGCAGAGAGGTTGGCATGTTTGACGAGGTCGCCCCGGAGGTCGGCTGGTCCGATCATCAGGTTGGCAATCAAGACTTCAAGATGCGTTGAATAATCCAGCAATACGAGGCGGTTGTCCGGAACGATTGCCTTCGCATCCTTCATCGCAGCAGTTGCGACAGACGAGGCGTAGCCTGAGCGACTAACGTAGAACGGAAGGCTCAAGGTCTCATTGTCACCAGAGGTGTAAGCAACCACAAGCGGTGGGAGATGTCGGCCGAACTCTAGATTTTGGTTGTCCGCTAAAGCCTCGAACCCATCCTCCCCCTTTAGCTCCATCAGCATTTTGCCTAAACGACCCGAGGGTTCTCTGGTTCTGCTGAGTCTGACGCGCTGGATGCGTTGGACGCTCACATCATCTATCAAGTTGACCTCGTAGATCACCTCGAAGAGCAGTTCAGGATTGGCGGTCGTTGCCTCTTCATCAGGGCGATGCTCATGCCATGCGGCCTGAAAGATCTCAGCGATAATTTGAAGAAATTGAGATTTGCCTGTTCCATTCTTGCCCAGGAGGCAGATCGGCAGAAAATGCGCGTTGTCACCACCTGTGCGAGGGCGGAGCAAGTTGATATCCATACCGTCGAGCAACCCTCCGCAACTGGCGGCCTCGAAGATTTTGACGCGTACAATCTTCATTGCTCTCGCCTTCTGAGCGTCATCGTTGACTGCTGTTCGTCAAAGACCTGCCGCAACGGTGCGTCTTGATCAGAAAGCAAGGCGAACACCGCGTCCTTCAGGTCATCGTAGCTTCCGCTAAACTCGTTCCTCAGGTCCTGGAAGCTGATTCCGTCGTGGGGCCAGTTTGGAAGTTTCGCGTTCAGGAAGTCTCTTGCTGTCAACATCGCGCTCGTCCGCTTCACTACTCTCTTCTTTACTTTCGGTGCCGCCTCGCGCTCGGCACGGATGCGCGCGAGTAGGCGTTCGGCGGGTTCGTCGTTATCGTCCTGGGGGACCAGCTCGCCGCGGAAGGCTTTGGCCAGGATCGCCTCGTCCAGCCGACCCACCAGCTCCAGCGAGCGCTTTGCCTCTTTCGCCAGCCGGTCGATTTTAGCGAAGGCCGATTCGAGGCGGCGGACGATTTCGTGTTGTGTTGCCAAAGGAGGTAGCGGCAACGGTGTCTTGTTGAGGGCGGTCTGGTTTATCTTCGGCAGTACGGTTCGGCCTTGATGTTCGACCGCGAAGTGAGTGAATTGCTCGCTAACCAACCATCGCAGCAAGTACCGAGCACAAAGAACATCGCGAGGCGATAGGGGATACATGTCCGCGCTACACGCTCCGTCAAAATCGGCGATTACGGCCTTACGAAGATAAGGGCGGATCTTTGAGTAGAGAATTTGACCTGCAAAAAAACGATGCTTGGCGCTAATAACACCATCTTCTCTGATGGTTTTGAATGGCAAAAGCCGCGCTGTTCCGCTCTCGATATTGTCAGGGGCTATGTGAGGCAATTCAGGGATCGTGTTGGGATTTACAAGATTTGAAGCAATCTCGACAGCGTCCTCGAAGGCCACCCAACGCCAACCCAACGGCAGATCCCAACATAAGGCATGAGGCTTTTCTGTCGCATCAGGTACCAGCCCCACCAACTCCCCGCTGAACGCCTTGCTCAGCACGGCCTGCTTGTAGCGGGAGACGAGGGTTTCGATGCGCGCGAGTTCGGTGCGGGCGCGGGCGGATTTCGCGTTTAGCCTATCCAGCTTAGCCACGATGCGCTCTTGCTCGGCCAGGGGTGGAACAGCAATGACCGACTCTGCCAGTTTACTCAGATAAACTCCCTTTTGAGCGGTGCCTTTCGCATTTTCGTAGAGCCACTGTTGGTACACAGGTCCCGTCGCATACTTCGCGAGATAGCTGGGCAACAGTCCGGTCAGCTCTCCAATCACTGCTACGCTTCGCTGCACGGCAAACGGCTCATCAGTTTGAACAACCGCAGCGCGGCCAATTGCGCCCACAATTGTCATCAGCACATCATCCCTGGAGATACTGCTGCGACGGTTCTCGCGCTCAAACTCTTCGGGCGAAATCCGCCTGAATTCATCAAACCAAATGCGGCCGCCCCGGATGTTCTTGGCGCTTAACATTGGAACACCGCTATCTAAACCAGGCGGAGGATTATGTGAGCCGTCTGTTATCTTCTTTGCCACTTCATTGAGGCTAGCCTCAACCCACCCCTTCGGCAGCCCGCTCATTCCGCCGCCTCCGGCAGAATCTCGTCGCCCAGCTCCGCCATCAACGCCTCGATCTCCAGCGTGGCAACCTGCAGATGGCCGAGGATGGCGGCGGCGATGTCGTCGGGTTCGATAAGGCCTTCTTCCGCCTCTTCCTCCGCCTCGCGCAGCCAGGCGATATCGAGATTGTCGCCACGCTTGGCTATGGCCTCGCGAGTGAATCGCCGCCAGCGGCCGGCTTCGCCTTCATCCGGGCCGCGCTCCTTGCCATAGGAGTCTGTGCCAAAGGCTTTTTCAAACCCTTCGAAATGGGATTGCGTCAGCGGCGTCGTCTTGCCGAATTTCGGCATCTGGGCGCGCAGGTCATAGATCCAGACGGATTTGGTGTTGCCGCTCTCGGTCTTGCCCCGTGTCAGGAAAATGACATTGGTCTTCACCCCTTGCGCATAGAAGATGCCGGTTGGCAGGCGCAGGATGGTGTGCAGGTCGCACCAGTCCATCATCATGCGGCGCAGTTCGCGCCCGCGCCCATCTTCGAACAGCACGTTATCCGGCACGACGATCGCCGCGCGACCACCGGGCTGCAGTGCGCGGATGCAGTGTTCGACAAAGGGAAGCTGGTAGGAGGAGACATTTGCGGTGACAGAGAGGTCATCGCGGGTCGGCGCGCCACCGGCGGGGCCAAAAGGCGGGTTGGTGAGGATGAGATTGGCGCGGCCAAGGGTCTTGCCCTTGTCGGAGAGCGTATCGCCAAGATCGACATGGTCGCCATCGATATCGTGCAGATAGAGGTTCATCAAAAGCAGACGCAGCGTGCCCGGCACGTTTTCCATGCCGTGAATGGCGCGACGCTTCTGGAACTCCTGTTCCTTCTCGCCGAGATCGAGATAGTCATCGGTGCGCGCCTTCATGTAGCGGTCGGAGGCAATCAGGAAGCCGCCCGTGCCGGCGGCGGGATCCTGGATGACCTCTCCGGGCTGCGGCTGCATGAGGCGGACCAGAAGCTCGATCAGCACGCGGGGGGTAAAATACTGTCCGGCACCGCGCTTGGTTTCTTCCGCGTTCTTCTGCAGCAGGCCTTCATAGAGATCGCCGAACTGGTCGCGCTCTTCGGAAAACCAGTCAAGCTCGTCGATGGCGGTGACCAGTGTCGTCAGGTTCTGCGGCTCGCGCAGGAAGGTTGAGGCGTTGTCGAAGATCTTTTGCACCATCTCCGGCAGCGGACGGGCATCGGCGTAACGCTTGCGCTCTTCCGGGCTCGCGCCTTCGCCGGGGGGCAGCACGAGGGCATCATCCTGTCCCAGCCGGGTGCTCGCGGCGCCGAGAGTGACGAGAACCTTACGGTAATGCTCCAGCTTCGCCAGACCGTTTGCTGCGACCAGATCCGCCCAGCGCATGCCCTTGGGCAGGCTGCCAGTCTCACGATTGCGCTCGGCCATCATCTTCAAAAAGAGCAGATAGGTCAGCTCGGTGACATATTGCTGATAGGTGATGCCGTCCTTGCGCAGGACCGTGCAGAGGCGCCAGAGTTTCTGGACGATGGCATTGGCATTCATGGCATGCTTCTTTCGGATCTAGGGATGGTGATTGCGGTTTTAGCGAGCGGGAGGCTCCGGTCAACGATGGCGTGAGGGATCAGGCGGCAGGAGGTGCCCAGATCGCCTCGTTGAAGGCATGCAACACCTCATCCAGCTCGCCATCGAACTCCTGAGAAATGCGTTTGAAGCCGCCCTTGTCGGCAAAGGCTCCCTGATCAAGAAGGGTGGGATCGGCCACCGGCTTGTCCTTCAGCGCGCGACCGATGCGGCGCAGCCATTCCTTCTGCTTTTGCGTCCAAGGCCTTGAGGCCTCGATCTTGACGATCGCCTTATCGACGCGCGTGGCATAGGGGATCAGCGGATCGCCCAAAGCTGCCTGGCGGACGAAGCCGATGATATGGGCTGCGATATCGGCATTGCGGGCGCGGCCATAGGCGGCGCGTAGCATGGCTTCGGAATAGTTCTTCTCGTCCAGCAAGCCGGCGAGTTCCGACAATTCCTTGCGGGTGAGATCACGCGGGCGCTGGGTGACGGCAATCAGCGCCGGAACCTGGTTCATGTTCTCGCGCACGAAGCGTTCGAAGCCGGTGATATAATCCTCCGGCGTCGTGTTCTTGCCAAAAATTTCCTCGATGCGCAGCAGCTCGTCCTCATGGGTGGAGATGACAACGCCATCATTCTTGCCCGTGGTGAGCGGGCGGCGTTCCAGCAGCTCGACGGTGCGGGGATGGTCCGTCAGCCACTGCTGCAACTCGGCACCGGAGCGGGTGGAGAGCCGCTGCAGTGCCATGTCTGGGCTTTCGCCCGTGTGGCGCTCGAAGCTCTCGCGGGTCTCGGCATCCATGCCACTCACCAGGCTTCGCATGCGCACGATGACCTGAGCTGCCACCCAGCTCTTGTCCTCTTCCGTCTCCGCATTCTGCAGATCCGTGACTAGCTGGCCGAGCGCGATATCCGGTTTGACGACGACCGGGCGCATGTCGCTCATCTCTTGCAGCTCGGCATAGAGATCGACGGCGTCAAAGATGCGGAAATGCTCCTTGCCGATATCGGGGCAGAGCCGCGTGGCGCGACCAATCATCTGGTCGTAGAGGATGCGGCTCTTGACCCTGCGGACGAAGACGAGATTGCAGATGGAGGGCACGTCGACGCCCGTGGTGAGCAAGTCAACGGTGACGACATATTTTGGATAGGGATCGTTCTTGAACTTCAGGATCAGGTCATCGGCCTTGTCGACTGTGCCGGTGATCTTCGTCACCATGCCATGCGGCACGTTTTCCTTGCCGTATTCCTCCTGCAGTTCCTCGACCAACAAGCGCACGATGTCATCGGCATGGGCATCGCGGGCGGCGAAGATCAGCGTCTTGCCGGGCTTGGATAGCGGGATCTCGGTCGCGATGGCGCGGCAGACGATGCGGTTGAAGGATTCCGAATAGACGCGCCTGTTGAAGTCGGCGAGGTCGTAATCCAGCGAGACTTCGTCCGGCAATTCGAAGAGGTCGATCTGGCCTGTCTTTCGGTCGATAATCTCGACCTCCTCGCCGCCCTCGAAATGGATGCCGGCTTCTGAGAGAGCCGTCGTGATGCGCTTCGGCGGCAGGTGATCGTTGAGGTAACCTTCGACCACGGCCTGGCGATAGCCGTAGTGGAAGACCGGGTGGCCAAAAATCTCGCGAGTGTGGAGCGCGGGCGTGGCCGTCAGCGCCACCTTCACGGCGTCAAAATAATCAAGGATCTGGCGGTAGGCCGACTGGTAGTCATCGATGTTGCGAAAGCCGATATCGCTTTCGCGCAGCTCGGAATCCAGTGTGTAGCCGCGATGGGCTTCGTCCACGATGATGCAGTCGAACGTGCCGGGGGTCGGGCGCTTCGCCGGGTCGGGCTCGTTGAGGATGCGGGCGATCAGCGACTGGACGGTCGCGACCTGCACCTGGTCTTCGTCCTCCGGAAGCTTCTGCTCCAGCCCCGCGACCTTATAGATCTGGGCAAAATTCAGCATGCCCTCGATCTCGGTCGTTTCCAGCGCGTCGCTCGTCTGCCTGCCCAATGCCTTGCGATCCACGAGGAAAAGAATTCGGCGGAAGCGCTTGTGCTTCAGGAGGCGATACATAAGCGCAATCGCCGTGCGCGTCTTGCCGGTGCCGGTCGCCATGGAGACAAGGATATCGCGTTGGCCAATGACCACGGCATCTTCGATCGAGGCAATTGCTTCCTCCTGGTATGGGCGCATCTTGCCCTTGCCGAAGCTCTCTTCCGCCAGCCCTTGCGCAGCGGTATCGACGTCGGTCGCGAGCTTGTCCAGCAAGTCCTTAGGCGAGAACCAGCTTATCATGGCAATGGCGTGGTTGGTTTCCCGTCGTACGTCGCGGTACCAGATGCCGGATTTCGTCAACCATTGGCGAACATAGGGTCGGCCGTTCGTGGCAAAGACGAACGGAACGCGGAAAGGGTCATCCAAGCCATGCTTCCATGGACTATGCGGGTAAGCGTGTTCCGGGGCCAACAAAATGGTACGAGCGTAACGTTCGGCCTGCTGCAGAGTCGATGGTACATCCACGCTTTCGCGTTTCGCCTCGATGACGCCGACGCAGGTAAGGCCGGCAAAGAGGGCATAGTCAGCCCGGCCCCCCTCTGACGGCCATTCGGCAATCGCCAGGTTACGGCCTTCTTCCGGCCTGGCACCCTTCTGGTGGCTCAGGCGGTCACTATCGGCCTCCCAGCCGGCATCGACAAGCTGGACGTCGATCAGGCGACGGGTCTGGCGCTCATCGAGTTCCAGCCGGCTCGCGGCCTGAAGGCCTGCCTGCTTGAACTCCATCCGCAACTGCTCGGGCTGGGCCTCGGCTGCCTTCTGCAGTTCCGCCAGCTTGAGCGAAATCGCGGCCTGATTGGCCTCCATCTCGACGGCCGTCTGTTCCCACACTTCACTATCGGCGACCGCCTGTCGGGCGAGTTCTTCAGCCGCAGAACGGGCCAGGGCGAGCTCTTCGGCCGAAGCATGGGCGGCGGCCAGCTTTTCCTCGGCGTCCCGGACCTGGGCACGGAGAGCCGTGAGTTCCGCCTGTGTAGTCTGGTCAATATCGGGCGAGGCTTTTGGAGGCACGAACGGGCCGGGCTTGAAGTTCGGATCGCGACCATAGGTGCGGCGATACCAAACACCGAGAGCGCGGCAGAATTTCAGCGCAGCAAGCGCCTCGCCGGGCGAGCCCGCCAGATTATGAGCAGCCTCATTGCCGCTCCTGCGAACGGCATGGAAGATGTCGGCGACCTCACGCGGCAAGACCTGCTGTGCTTGCAGTCGCCTGAGCAGATCATTCGTAGCCTCGCGCGCGGCAGGATCATACAAACCTGAAAGTGCTGCGATCTCCTTGACCATGTATTCGCCGAACTGGCGGCTCTTGATCAGAGAGGTATTGGCGTCTTCGGCAAAGAAGCGCTCGGCAAGCGTGCCTAGGCGATGCAGCTCTGGGCTGATCTTTTCCAAATGACCGAAATTCGCCGACAACGCCCCACCCAGATGCTTCTAACTGCCCTCAGCCGGAACATGCCACAGGTTGCAAGGGCAGGCAAACCAGAGTCCTGGTGACAAATAAAGAATACAACGTGTTGGTTCGGAAATTATTTCCGCTGACTTCGAGAGAGACAGCTCCCTGATGCACTTTTCTATGACCATCTCCACGACCACCTTTTTCAGGTTGAGCACACCTGCTAATCGTGATGACCGATTTCGGCCCGGTAGCTTTGTGCCGAATCCATTGCAAAAGCGGCCATGCCTTGCCTCTTCGCGGAAGCTGTGAATAGCATTCAGACACCAAAATAAACGGATGACTGTTCTCTAAACTGGCCACTCGACTGACGCTATCTAGTGGGAAATTCGTTCGAGACTTCAACAGTTGTACAGGACACCCGAGCGATGCTATTCCTTAAAAGGAATATCTAGGAATATGATTCGGAGAGCAATGGTGTCGAAGAATGCCGGTTAAGCGCGAATTTGTCGACGCCGTCCGGGTTGGAGATGGCGATGCGGGACGCGTAGTGGGCCAATCTCTCAGGGCGTTGAGGCAGGCTGCGGGCTTTACGCAACTTGAGATGGCCAAGCGTTTGGGCGTCGGCCAAGCGGCGATCTCGAAGATCGAACAAAGAGGCGATGTCCAGATCTCCTCGTTGCAGCGCTATGTTGAGGCTCTCGGGGCCAGCTTGCGCATCGATGCTGCATTTCCAGTTTATTCGGAGTTCGGAGTGCGGATCCAGGCCGAGCTTGGTGGAGCCGTTACCGACGACGATCAGTACGTCCTTCCGATTTTTGGCGATCGCGACGATGCCCGCCCTGCAAAACGGGACATCGTTATCAGCATAAAGCCGAACTATTCGGGCAAGATATTTGATGGCGTTAAGACTATCGAGCTAAGAAGGCGTTTCCCGCTGTCGGTAGCTCCCGGCGCTACTGCCTATATTTATTCTACGTCGCCAGAGATGGCTTTAGTGGGCGCTATCAAAATTGAGAATGTTGAACGCCTTGAGCTCTCCGTCCTTTGGAAAAAGCACGGCCGATCTGCATCGATCAAGAAAGACGATTTTGATGAGTACTTTAGTGGCCTAGAGGAAGGCTTTGCACTAAAACTGTCGACGCCACGCCGATTTGCGAGGCCGTTGACCTTGCATGAATTGAAGGAGCGATTTGGATTTAAGGCTCCGCAGTCTTTCCTTTACGCGAAGCCCGACCTTCAAAAGGCGCTCCTGAATGAGCACGCAAACATATCTGATTGATACAAATGTAATTATTCATCTGGAAGACAATAAAGCCGTAGAGCCGGCCTTTTCCGCACTTACAAGCCTCGCCGCAAAGCACAAGGTCGATATTTTCGTGCACGAGGCTGCGCGCGATGATGTTGGCCGCGACAAGGATACTGCGCGCCGAGCGATATCTCTGAGTAAACTCGGCAAATTTCAAACCCTGTCAAAAGTCCGCGGCTTGACCGCCGCAGAGCTTTCGAAAGCGTTCGGGCCTCTCCCGAAACACAACGACATAGTCGACGCGACCCTGCTGCATGCTCTTCACATCGGCGCCGTAGACTTTCTTGTCAGCCAGGACAGAGGCCTCCACGAGCGGGCCAGGCGCCATTCTCCAGAACTCGGTCGCCGGGTGCTCTATGTAGCGGACGCTGTTCAGCTCCTTCGAACGACCTTTGAGCCGATCGAAGCGCCGGTGCGTTTCATCGATGAGGTCGTCGCTCACGCGATACCTCTGACGGATACTATCTTTGACAGTCTCCGCGAGGACTATCCCGGTTTCGATAGATGGTGGACGGAAAAATGCGTAAAGCAGCGGCGCCTCTGCTGGATCATCGAAGACGACGGAATCGCAGGCCTTCTCGTCAGAAAGGATGAGACAGGCTCGGACACCGACGCCACGGAAAAAGCCAACAAGATACTGAAGATTTGCACGTTCAAGGTTCGGCCGGAAAGACGCGGCCTTAAGCTCGGGGAGCTGCTTTTGAAGAAGGTCTTCTGGTTCGCTCAAAAGAACAAATATGACCTAGTCTATGTAACTACATATGATGGACAAACCTCCCTCATTGATCTTCTTGAGTATTTCGGTTTCACCCACACTGCGACAAAAGAGGACGATGAGAGGATCTATGAAAAACGTATCGGCACTCGCGCACCCACGCCGACAGTTGGCGACAATCACTTTGATGTCCATCGGCTGAATTATCCGCGCTTCGCCATCGTGCCGGACACCGCAGCGTTCGGTATCCCGATCAAAGAGGGCTACCACGATATCCTCTATCCAGATCTCAAGCAGCAGAATCAGTTGGATCTCTTCGGAGCGCTTGGGTTAGGAGGTGGTCCACGGCGACCGGGCAACACAATTCGAAAGGTGTATCTGTGCCGGGCACCATCCAATTTGGGTCCGCCCGGTTCAATCCTGTTCTTTTACAAGGGCAAATCGTCGTCTTCACCATCGCAAGCCATGTCGGCAATCGGAATACTCGAGGACATTCGTTTTGCGCGATCCACCCGCGAGCTACTCCAGATGACAGGTGGGCGATCGGTATATAGTGAAAAGGACCTTGAGGGCTGGCAGGCATCTGCCGAATCGCCTGTCAAAGTCATCAACTATCTGCTTGCCGCCTACATTGATCCGGCTATCGGGCTGAAGCAGCTTCAAGAGAGCAAGGTTATTGCGGAGCATCCGCCTCAATCGATCTTTCGCATACCGCGTCCTCGTCTGGATGACCTGCTTTCGCAGATCGACCTCGGGTTTCAAGCATGAGCAGGCGGAAGGTTGTTGCCTTGGCGGGTTTGTCAGGCGTCGGGAAGTCGACACTTCTCGACAGTGCACGACGAACGCTTGTTTTCGAGCACTTGCAGGCCAGCGATCTCATTAAGGCGGAGAGGCAGGAGCGACAAGGTAAGCCTGTCGCCCACGATCTTCTGCGCGAGGGAAACATCGACGATAACCAAGCTCTTCTGATATCCGGCTTCATGAGACGCGCGCCTGAAGAAGGATTGATCGTTCTCGACGGTCACACCATTATAGACACCCCTGATGGCCTGGTGGAAATTTCGCCTTCGGTTTTTTCGGCGATCGATGTTTCCCGCTTCGTTGTCCTGGTCGATGACGTTGAAAAGATCGAGTTGCGACGTTTATCGGATACACGGAGGACGAGACCCGTCCGATCACACGAAGAGCTCGCTGAACATCAGGAACGGTCCGTACTTGCGGCCTATCGTGCGGCGCTCGCCCTCAGTGTCCCTCTGTTCGTTGTCCCCTTGAACGAACATCCAGATATCACAATGTTTCTCGATCGGTAGTTCGGTCCGCCAACGGAGGTGGCGTTGCTATTTGGGCATCGCTGCAACGCCTAATATCCGGCATTCCCCGCCGGAAAAACTGATGCCTTTGCAGCTACTTGGAGCAATCTCGAGTCAAAAATTAAGGCCGCAACCGAATCTGAAGATCGTCGAAAGCGCTCGCATCGACCCCTTCGCCAACTAGCCTTACGAGGTGCGCCAAGAGATCGTCCTGTCTTGGTTGACCGAATGCGAGGCGGTAAACCGTCAAGCTCCGCTTGAGCCATTCCAGCCGTTTCTCCTCCCGACTGAAGGGTAGCATGGGCACCCGTCGCTCGACCTTTGTGGTCCCTTCATAGATCCAATATGGAATGAGTTCGTCCCCACTCTTCGTCGCGCGCCGCGCCGCAGCGAACATCGTGACCCACGGGTCCTCGATCGGCTTTCTGCTGCGCCGAAGGTCATCGGCATGGGCCGCGGCGACGTTCAAGCGCACGGCGTGTCCCTTGAAGCGATGAACGCGCCCCTCCCGCTGCTCGAGGTCGACTGGATTTCCAGGCAGATTCCAATGGTATACACGGTGGCAATACGGGTGGAAGTCCAGGCCCTCCTGCCCGATGGAGGTCGTCGCCAGCACGAACGGCCGGAACGGCGAGTTGAACGCCTCTCGCACGGTGGAAAGTCGGACGGAACCACCCTCGTCGTCCTTCACCTCGGCGAGCCGCATGGCGAAGCGGCCGCGCATCTTGATGGGATCGCGGAAAACAATGCGTCCCTTCTCCACGCGGATGTCGTCGACCTCGATCTGCGACGGCCGAATGGAGAGCGCGCTGACCATCGCCTGCGCCACGCGCGTCGCTCGTTCGGCCGGAGGCGAACCGAGGAGGCCTTCGCCTTCCAGAAGGTAGTGAGCGTACTCGTCGAGGACTGCTTGCAGGTTGTGCGCGGCGCAGTGGGCGAGGACGCTTCGCCAATAATGCTCCTCGCTCTCCTGACGCAGGAGGGCCACAGCCTCATGCTGATTGAAGAGCGTGCGAAAACCCCAGGCGACATGAGCCGCGGCTTCGAGCAGGACTGGGTCGTCGAAAGCGAGTTCCGGAGCGATGCGTCGCAGGGCACGCACAGCGCAAACCGCCGGGCTTCCAAGCGCAACATCTACGAGGAGCTCGACGGCAGCGTCATGGAGAGGGCCAGGGGGAGCTTCCGCGGCGCGCCTCAATTCGGCGACGTGCTCGCGAAATCCGGCTTCGTTACTGGTCCAGGCAAAGGGATCGCCTTGCAGCCAATCGAGAGCGCGATTGCCTGCGGAGGCATCCACGCAGGCGGCTACCGACCATTCCCAGTCTCGCGTGGCCGAAGTATCCCCGACATCGCTTCGGGAGTGGCCGGTCAGTTTCGAAGCGATCCGTTCGCGCACCGCATCGCGCATCTCCTCGAGGCCGAGGCGTTCGGGGCTCGCGGCGAAGATCTGCAATGGATCCCCGGCTTCCGCCAGCACCGGCGAAGGGTAGATGAGGTTGACCGAGCGCAGGGCAGTGGGTTTGCCACTCTCCACCGAGAACTGCAGAGGTCGCCGCTTGGTGGCACTGCTGTAGTCGAGGTTCATCGCTGCAGCGCCCATTCGGCGCTCGACTTCATACGAGATGAGAGCCGCCAAGGCGTCGGGCACCATTTGCCACGACGAGAAGACCAGGGCCTTGGTCGAGGCCCGGCCGCTTGGCGCGGACCCATAATAGGGCAATGACGGTGCAATCCAGAGCTGCTGATCGAGCCCGTCGTCGAACAGGTCCGACATGAGCGCTCGAAGCCGAGCGTTGCCGGGGTCGATGGCCTGGTACTTGTCGATGACGTCCGGCTTAAGTGATTGGGCTTCTGCTTTGGCAACGGCTGCGACCAGCGCTGGGTCGGACTCGTCCACTGCCTTCTTCAGCAGCTTTTTGAGAGCGTAATCCCGCATGAAATTGAGCAAATAGGGCGCCGACTTCCAATATTCGACGATCTCTGGAGCGCCGGCGACGCGAGCCACCTCTGCCGAGACTGCCGCATGGTGAAGATCGATGGGTGCGATCTTCACCTGCATGGCGGGTTCGGTGAGCATCGAATCCTTTTCGCTGGTGCTGTCCACCCGTTCGGTGCGGGTCATCACCCTTTTCAGGCGCCGCTCGATGCTGGCACGCGCCTGCTTGGCCCGTTTGGTCGCCTCTGGGAACTGCTGAAGGAAACGGCGGAACTGCCTCATCTCGACGTCGAGTTCTTTGGCCACGGCCGCAGCGCGGTCATGACCATGAAGGAAGCCGACCGTCTTGAGGAAGTCTTCGTAATGGTCGCCATCGTCCGAAGCGTCCTCCGACAACGTCAGCATCTTGTAGGGAGTGGCGGAAAGAAGAAGCGTTCGCGCACCGGATTCCTGGTCGCCGTATTCGAACAGCGCGCGTGCAAGCTCCCCGGCATCTCCTGCGCCGGACAGCAGCTCTCGAAAGCGTTGAAACTCGTCGAGGATGATCAGGTCCGGTTTCAAGGCTACGATGCAGGCCTGCGACAGCACCTTCCTCAGCCTGCCGATCAGAGCATTCCGAGCCCTAAGCGTCTCGTGCGGGTATTTCGGTCGGCGGCGGGCGAACAAATCGCATACCGCTTCGAGTTCGGCGCGCAATGCCTTGTCTTTCGAAACAATCGATCGGAAACGGCGAACGATGGTCTTGTCGGTTCCATCGAGAGACATCCGATCGATCTCGCCCTTCCACTTGTCGACGCTGGCGCCGACCTGCAAAGCATTCTTCAGCGGCGTGAAGCGAGCAAAAGGCTCGAGCAGTCTGAAGAGGAACGCGCGCTCCTCCATTACGCCGGTCGTCGAATGGAGGTTGAAGGTGGTATCGGGCGTCAGGCTGATGAAATTGACGCCGTTGTGGGCGATGACGTCCTCCTTGTCCTTGCCGCGCATTCGCAGCGGCATAAGCGTGATGCGCGTTGGCAGAGCCATCGCCTCCTTGCCCAGCACGTTCAGCCGATTGAGGTTCTGCGCGGCTATGGCCTGATTGGAGCAGATGTAGAGAATGTCGATTCGCTTGGCCGAAGGCCACAGCTTCTCGATCGTCTTTGCGACGATGCCGCGGGCGATCATGGTCTTGCCCAAGCCAACCTCGTCGGCCACGAGAAAGTGCCGGACCGGATCTGGTCCATGCAGGCGGTCGAAGACGTAATCGACCGTGCGCCGCTGGAATCGCTTGAGCTGGGCGAGCGATGCCGTGGCGTCGAATGGTTCACCGCGCATCGGAAGCCTCCAGGACGGTACGAAACACTTGCCACAGCTCCTTGAATTCGGCCGGCACGCGATCCTCCGCAACGGCGTCGGTTTCGGGCGAGAGCCGCCTGATCAGCCGATCGACTGTCGCTAGACGGCCATCACCTGCGCACAGCGCACGGACCAGGTCTTCGAACAGGGGAGCGTCGGCGGCGCCACTGCCCCATAATCCTTTGCCCTTCCCGTTTTGGCCTAACGGCGGCAATTGTTGATCGATGAAGGAAGCCAGCAGGAGCCGTAGGTACGCCATGAACTTTTGCCTGCTGTCGATCACGTGGTTAAGGATCGCCAGGTCTCTCTCCTCCGGCATGCCTTCCACGGTCAAACCGGTGCTGAAGAGTTCGGTGCGCCCAGTGGCCTTATCGGTGATCTCAATGGCAATGAAGCTGGTCAGATCGACTAGGGCCATCGTGCCGAGATCGATCGGCGACCCGCTGTGAATGCCGGCCAGGGCATCTCGAGCGTGTCCTTCGCCCAAGGTGATGGGCCAGGCACGCACCCGACCGAGCTTGTCGAGTCGCAGACCGCCTTTGGGCGGAACGAGCCACAGCTTCCAACGCTGGGCACCGTCCTCCTCCTTGGCTTCGCAGCGAAGGGACAGTGCGCCGCGCGCAAGCGCTCTGCGTGCCTGCAACAGGTTCTGATCTGCCGATACATCGGCCGGATCGGGCGGTTCCACCTCGTCAGGTTGGAATGTCCGCGTCATCCGACCAAAGCCGGTTGCGCCCAGGATCTCGTCGATCCCGCCAAGGTGCCTGCGCAGACCATGGAGCGTGGCGAAGACCTCGACGTTGGACGTCGCGCGGCCTCCGGGAAGAAGTGCCGAATTCGTCGCATTTCCCGAACCCAGGGTGAGCCTTACGTCCCTGCCGTCCTCCTGAATGAAGATCTTGGCATGAAGGCCTTGCTGCTCGTTGCGATAGGGCTCCTCGCCGTCTTCGGTCTCTGCCATTTCATCGAGCACCGCCACCTCCCTGAATCGGTCAAGGACGTCTGCGGGCAAGCAGACGAGTTGGTCGGGGCGACTGATAAGCTTTGGAGCCTGATCGGCAAGATCCGCCAGGTACTTGAGCGCTCCGGGCTCGACGAATGGCGACATGATCGCGATGCGCTTGCTGAGGGTCGGCTTCCATCCATGCGAGCCGACGCCGTTGACATGGAATTCCATGGCGTCGCAACCGGGCGGCCGATCCCAGTTCACGTAACGGAGGTCGTTGGCGAAGGCCAAGGTCAGGGCGCGGCGAGTATCTTGGATTTTGCCGACCGCCATTCCGGGCAAGGCCGCGAGGAGGTCGTGCAGCGGCTTGTTGGAGGCGAACGGCTTGGTGCCACGTTCGCCATCGAGGCACATGGCTACATCCCAGGATCTGTCGCGAGTCAGATTGCGGGACAGGATCAGCAGGCGCATGCGCATTGGCAGATCGCGGTCGAGAGGCTTGAAGCGCAGCGCCCACAGCTTGGGGTGGAAGCTGCCCTCGTTCGGCGCCTTCACCTCGACGACCGCCTTCTCGAGCAGGGAGGCGAGCCTCGAGCCTTGACTAACGTCTGCGTGGATCTGACCAGCGTCCACGTAGACGACCAGCTTTTCGGCCGTGCGTTCCGCGGATTCGAGAAGCGTCACTGGATCTTCGAGGATCTCGTCGCGGCTCTTGGAAGAGAAGAGCGCCAGACTGACCGGCACGGCCAGAGCCGTCTCGAAATCCATCGAGAACGTCGTGGCAATGCCGCCATCGAACTCGTAGCCGAATGGGGCCTTGAGGCTGTCGCCGTAGAGGAGCCGGGTTTCAGGATCGAGAGTACTCTTAGCCACGGGCGAGATCCTGGAGGTGCCGGTTGGCCTGGGACCAACGGAACTGCAGTCGATAGGCGCCGGAGGAGCCCTGCCATCGATCGCGGGCAGCTCGGTTGGTGAACCGCGATTGCGCCTTCTTCAGGCGGCGCTCACGATCCTTCACCAGTGACTGGGCCTTGGAGGCGTCGCGCTTGAGTGCGCCGCTGGTTCGGACCAAGTCCATCCATTCGATGACGAAGCGCCTAGTCGGATCCTGCACGCGGTGGGCCGGGTGGCGGATCTCTTCCCAGAAGTCCTCGATCGGCCAGCACTTGAGGCGTGCCAGATCGAAGTCCTGCTGCCACTTCTTGATCGCTTTGCTGTAATTCTCGATCCACTGCTCATTTTCGCGCAACTGGCTGAGCAGCAGATTGTATTGCAGGGCGGCCCCGTGCATCACATCGGAGAAGATCGACGCGTGCTCCACCAGCCCACGTGCCCGTTTGGGGAACATGGAGAGGTGCGGGTGCGACCAGATATGCTCTGAATCAGCCTGGAGACCGTTCTTGGCGAGGAAGGCCAACAGACTGTCCGGATTGCTGTCCACCAGACGGTCGACCACGAAACCGGCCTCTTCGTCGGTCAGCGCGAAGCTCGTCTTTTCTAGCATGTCCTTGGGAGGTTTAGGCAGGCGCGGATGCCAGGGCGTCGGAACGGTTCGCCCCGCGCTATGGTCGTCATCGTCATGATCCTTGCCGATATTCGTTGGCCAAGACGGTAGCGACGCCGCATATGCATCGATCGAGCCGGAGAAGCGACGAATGCCCCATGTCTCAAGCCCAGCCCAATAGACGCTTGCTGGCAGCCTCTTCAATTTTGCACCGGCGTTGACGCCGATCACACCGCTTTTTTCTTCGCTGGCGACCAAGGCATCGCGAAGGCGAAGCTGGTCGTTCCTTATCTGATCGGCAATCTCCTTGCTGCTCCGCTCTCGGGGAAGGCGCGAAAAGATGTACGGAACGAACAGCATGTAGCGCAGACGGGTCTGCACCGTGCTGGTGCCAGGGAAGAGGTGGTCGGCAATGGAATCGCGTATCGCGCCCAGCCCCAGTTCGTCTCGAGCTTCCTGTTCAGTGAAGAGCTGCATCAGGCGCTGAGCCCGCTCGCGCTCCTGTTCATCGAAGTCGATCCAGCCGATTGATGACAAGTAGATACCCCGCGCCTAGGGGCGCTTCGATTAAATCGTTGTGCCTGAACCGTTTTGGTGCGCCCCCTTCACCAGCAACGCTGAGCGTGCCTGAATCGAAAGTCTTGAGCAACCCAGCTTCGTATATTTGTCGAGCCCAAAGAAGCTGAGTCAGTCAGTCGAAGGCTTAATGCCGCCTATGGCAGCTTTTAGGAGATCGCTTGCGCATGCTCAGCGACCGCAATGCGTGCGCAATGCTGCCGCACACTCTATCGCTGCGGAACCGCAAACGTAAGATCCCGAAAGCGAAAATTATTGCCGCTCGCCCGTCCTGTTGACTGATGCCCACAGACAGGGCACAAAGGTGGCATCCACGGTCGCTCGCGGCAGGAAAACAACGGGAATTTCAAGGCTTTTATTCTAAGCCATTGAAATCATGCGAGAATCCAAGGTCCCCAGGCAAGTCGCTTTTGGACTGATTTTTTGCTCCAAATTGGCGACTATCTCCCGCACGAAAAAGTGCCGTTTTCTCAATAAATTGGGGGATCTCGGCCGCAGTTCCTTTGGCCATCCGTCGTGCTCGAAGGCGGCTAGGAAAATTGGCTGGGGACCCGGAAGCAACGACTGCATAGAGAAAGAGCAACGATTACGTTTAAGCATATATTGCTGTTGTCCGCTTTCGCCAAGAGCGAACATATTCCGTGGAATAGCCGCGCTGGCGCTCGTTTGATGCTGCGTCACGGCTTACTACTTCGCGGCCCGATCAGTATGGCGGAGCTATCCCGCGCGTTTGGCTTCGATGGTGGTGCGTCCCGCCTAAAGCGAAGACGAGGTAACGCGCTGCATCCATCGCGCCCTTGAAGTAGGCACGCTCTTCTGGCGAAGATCCATAGTTCTTAAAAAAGCGGCCAGAGTGACAGCAAAGACAGATTGCCCCCTTCACGCGGCGTTGACCGCCGACGGCAATCATCTCGATTTCAACGATCTCAGCTTTTTGGCCAACGTCGTAGCTGAACCTGGCAAGGCCGTGGAGCCTTGAATGAACGAATCTCTCCACCTGCATAAACAGTACCGCCATCGACGAGCTTTGTGGGCTATTGCGTCTGAGCCATTCCTCGACGGCGGGTAGGTCGAGTGGCGGAGAGGAACTATTCGCGTTTGCAGACGAGAGTTTCAAGCGACCTCCCTCAGGCGGCTTTCGATCAGAAGGCCGTGTTCGTCCATGATCGGATGGGCGACCGAGACGATATGTGCGTTGATGCGCTTCAGGTCGCGCAGCATGTCGAGATGCAGCGAACTGGTCTGCAGGCTGTCAGCGCGGCCGTCGCGCAGGCGTTCCAGATGGCGCTCGGAGGATTGCTTCTCCATGCGGCGGACCTCGACCTTCACTTCCATCATCTGCTTGGCGAGCTTGAAGTCGCGGGTGACGAAGATCGTCTGGGCGATGCGAAGATTGTCGATCGTCAGGTGGAAGAGCTTCTTCAGCTCCTCGTAGCCGTCCTCGGAGAATTTCAGTCCGAGCGAGGCCTTCTTGGTGACCTGCGGCAGCAGGCCCTTTTCGATGATGTCGCCGATATGCTCGAGGTTGATCGCGTAATCGATGATGACGATCGAGCGGCGGCCGTTTTCCTCGCTCAGACCCTCGCGGCCGAGCTTGGAGAGATAGATCTTCACTTCCTGCTGCAGGCTGTCGACGCGCTTTTCCAGCGAGGGGATTTCCTTGAGCTTGGCGAGATCGTCCTTCTCGAAGGCGTCGGAGGCGCGCATCAGCATGCGCTCGATGAGATCGCCGACGCCGAGCGTTTCGCGGGTGGCGCTGGCGAGCGCCACGACCGGCGTCGAGAGTTCGCCCTGATCGAGATATTTCGGCGCATTGTCGGCCTGCACCTCTT
>Ga0102590_1000504_pt1 | contig 84502 bp, 34 predicted proteins | sample AraplaMF_Col_mMF_FD_76859 | JGI IMG/M metagenome (GOLD analysis project Ga0102590, IMG submission 76859) | Arabidopsis root microbial communities from the University of North Carolina, USA - plate scrape MF_Col_mMF | ecosystem: Host-associated > Plants > Roots > Endosphere | place: USA... | reverse complement strand
CTGTTCATGGCGAGCGCCGTCGCGGCGCTGTAGGCAGCGTTGTCGGCCGCGCTCTGCGACACGCGATGATTGAACAGCCAGTAGCCGCCCTCGACGGCGAGCCCGGCGATGGTGATGAGCGCCGGCAGGAGCAGCGCCATGAAAACGATGTAGCTGCCGCGCTGGTCTCTCACAAAACGGAAGACGGCCAGATCGCGCGTGGCGTCTCTGAACTCGGCAAACCGGGACAGTGCGAAAATTGACCCAAGTTTCGATTTCATGGAATGACCTCGATCCTTGCTACGCAAAATACGTCAGCTCTGAAAATTACAACGTCCCCCCAAAACCTGTGGCGGCTGCAATTGCCGCCAGATGAATTCCCTTCCTGCCGTTAGCGGGCCGGTATCGATACGCCGGCGGCGCCCGCGCCCGAGCCGCTGATGTTGATGTTCTGGTTGCTCGGCGGCGGCTGGCCCATGGCCTTGCCGCCATCGCCGATATCAGGCAGTTGGTCGACCGGTCGCGTCGTCGTGCTGTAGCGCGTTACGGCCGCGCCGGCCCGCCGGGCGTCCGTCGTGATCCTGCGGTCGGCAACGTAACGCGGCCAGGGGTGGATGGTATGCGTGACCGCATTCACCTCCTTGGCATCACCGGCGCTCATCGTGATGGTCTCGGAGCGCTGAAAATACCGATCCATCTCGTCGTGACCGGCGAGCCCGTAGCAGCCACCGAGGGAGAGAGTTGCGAGGATAGCCAAATATCTGACGGTCATCTGTCCATCCTCAATTCAGCGTCTTGACGACGGGCTGGTCGGCGACGGCCGCTGGCCGCGGCGGGGGTACGCGGACCTCCGGCGCGATGATGTGACCATATGGGCCCTTCACCTCGCCGCCCGAATTCACGTAGTCGTCGTAGCGCTTGCGCACTTCCATCTGGCCGTTGAGAAAGAAGTCGACGTCGTTCGGCGGCAAGCGCGAATCGAGCGGCGACGCGATACGCTGACCGGGCGCCGCGGGCGCAACCAAACGTGGCGTCACGATGATGACGAGATCAGTTTCCTGCTGCTGGTAGGAGGATGAGCGGAATAAGGTGCCCAGCACCGGCACCGATCCGATCCAGGGTAGCTGCGACACGTCTTCCCGGTTGCGGGTTTGCAGCAAGCCAGCGATCGCGAAACTCTGGCCGTCACGCAATTCCACCGTGGTACGCGCGTCACGGCGGGTCAGAGCCGGAACCGTGGTCCCCGAGATCGTGATACCGTTACTGAAATCCAGCTCGCTGACCGAAGGCTCGACGCGCAAATTGATGGTGCCGCGCGACAGCACGGTCGGCACGAAGGCGAGTTCGACACCAAACTTCTTGAATTCGATCGTGACGGTTTGGACCAGGTTGGGCCCCGGCGTCGAAGCAACTGGCACGGGGAATTCGCCACCGGCAAGGAAACGCGCGGCGTCGCCTGACAGAGTGACCAGATTCGGCTCTGCAAGCCGACGCACAAGTCCTTTTTTCTCGAGCGCTGAAACCAGAAGGTCGACGGACGTGCCGTTATTCAAGCGAAGAACGCTGGTCAACAGAGTTCCAAACGGCACCGACCCACTCGCAAGTGTCCCGGCAGCCCCCAACAGTGGAAGTGTCCCAGCAGGCGGTCCCACATTGCCTTGCGCGACACGGCCGCTGCCCGGAACCACAGGGCCATTGGCCGTTGCGTCTGCACCCAACCCGGAATTTGCGATGTTCGAGCCGCTGGCGTTTCCTGCGAACCAGTTCACGCCCAAATCACGTCCAGCCTGCCGATTGGCCTCAAGAAACCGTACCTCGAGCATTACCTGCTGCGGCGCGGCGACCGTCATCGCGTTGACGACCCTGGCCTTGTCGGACACCGAGCCCGTTGCGATCGACATCGCGCGTTCGGCCGCGACCGCGTCGGCGGCCGTTCCGCTCAGCACCACCTGGCCCTCGGTCGCGGACACGCGAATGCCGCTTCCGCCAGAGGTCGAGCGAATGTTCTGCTGGAGATTGCCGGTGTCGACCACCACCTCGACGTCGAGGATGCCGATCTGCTTCATCGTGCCGTCGAACAGGATGACGTTGGTGGTGCCGGTCTGCTTGCCCTGAACGTAGATGACGTGGTCGCTGAGGGACTTCACGTCGGCGATATCAGGGGAGCCGGCCACGATGGTGGCGAATGGCGTGTCGACCCTGAAGGTCCGCGACTTGTTGACGATGACCTTGACCCGCTGGACGTCGTTCATCTCGCTGACGAACACGCTGCCCGGTGCGCGACGGTCTGCCGCATCGGCCGGATCCGGCCTGCTGGTTCCAACCAGCCCCGCACAGGCAATCACCAGGCCCGCGGCGGAGATGGACCGCCTTGCCAGGAGCTTTCGCGAACTGAACCCCACGTTCATTCCCATTCCCCCTGGCGACCGGACTTACCGCGATCCCGGCCGCAGTTTCACCACTACTGGCGCACCACCTCGTAGGTCTTCGCATCCATTCCGTGGAAGATCGTCACCTTCGCACGGTCGTCTATTTCCTTCGGCGGTGGCGCAGGCGCGACCGGCAAAACAACAGGTGCCACAACGGCTTCCTTAGCTGCCGCCGCTCGCGCAAACGCTGGGCCGAGGTCCTCATCCGTAATTCGCCGCGCCTGCGAAGCACGCGATTCCCCCGGCTGTCGTAGCACCAAAGACAACTTGCCAATATTGCTGGCGAGCAACACCTTCTGGGCTTGTTCGGGATTGACCTGGAGAGTCACAGCTTTGGGGACGCTGGTGACCGTCGGCTGGTCCGCCCGCTCGTTCAGGATCTGGTCGATCGCCAGCACCTTGACGAACTCCAGCAGGATATCGGCCGAATTTTCGGTCTCGCGACCCTGACCCTGGCGGCTTTCCCGCATCAGCACCACGTCGACCCGGTCGCCCGGAAGGATGAAGCCGGCAACGCCGCGTACGTCGTCGACCCGGACGGTGACGGCGCGCTGGCCCTCTTCCAGCAGCGTGGACAACGATGCGCGCTGCCCCGGTGCGGTGATTTTGGTGCGCAGCACGATCTCGCTGCGATCGAGCTGCCCCAGCACGACCCGGCGGCCGTCCTTCAACAGGTCGATCTTCTTGGCGTACGCACCCTCGGGAATATGCCCGCCGGCCCAGGGGATCTCGGCGGTGTTGTCCTCGGTCAGCGCTGTTCCGAACGGGAGTTGGGCGGCGGCCACCACGATGGTCGCGGCCGCGGCGGCCTGAGGCGCGGTATGGCGCTCGATCCAGGCGCGCGCCAGGAATGCGGCCGCGCCACCCATGATCAGGGCGACCAGAAGGATGATCAAATTGCTTCTGCGCATGATCATAAATCCAAAATGCCGGCGCAAGCCGGGCTAAAAAGCAACGGAACAACTCCGCGCGCGCAGCGTCGAAACAGACGCCGAATGCCAGCTTCACGCAATGCGCGAAGCTGACATTCTGAGTTGTAGAAATGTAATCGAAGTGAGTAAGCGGGACGTAAATCCCGTTTACGGGTTGGCGGCGTTGCTCATCAGAGTGTTGACGCTGCCGAAGATGGTCTGCGCGCTCGAACCGATGGTCGCGAAGACGCCGACGGTGACGGCCAGGATGATACCGAGGAGCACAGCGTACTCGACGAGCGCCGCACCGCCCTCATCACTGCGAAGAACCCGGATCTTTTCAAGAAACTTACGCATAATAAATCTCCGATTGAAGTATAACTTTTCCACTACTTCGCGGTGAGGAACGCCCGCCACCACTACTGCGTAAATTTTCCGTTAAGCGCGGGGTTAAGTCAATGTTCCCGATAATTAAATGTAAATCATCATTAACTGTGTCGCCGCGCGCGGCGGCTCCGTCGCCTGATGCACATTTATTGGCGAGAATCTGCTGCGTTCAGCGGTAAAAGAGGATGCGCCGGGAAATTTACGGCCGTAAATTCACGGAAGGTCCGGGGCTCAACCGACGTTAAATCCGCGGGAGGACGCGCGGCGTCCGCGCGGCATAGGCGCGATATTCCGGGAAGGCTGCTTCCAGCACCCGCTCCTCGTTCAGCATCCGCCGGTATTGAAGGGCTGCGAAGGCCACGAAGATCAGGATCGCCCAGGGTGAAATCACGCGCAGCAAGGCGCCGAGTGTCGCGATGCCTTCGGTCAGATACAGGGGATGGCGGACATACTGATACGGGCCCGCCGTCACCAGTCGGCGCGCCTCGGCCATGATGCTGAACGAGCGGCCGAGCCAGCGCAGCACCACGAAGGACAACGACACGCCTGCGATCGTCAGCACGGTCGACAGCGCCGACAGCACCGGCCCGAGCTCGGCGCGCGGCAGGGCTGCGAGGCCGATGCACAGGAACGTGCCGAGCAGAGCCGATGCCCGCGGCTCGATGCCCTTGGCCTTGCGGATCGGCGCCAGACGGGTCAGCGCCGTTGACGCAACCAGGCTCACGAACATGATGTTGGCGACAGCCGCGGCGAGACCGAGCCCCTTGTGGATGTCGTCGAGCGGGAAATGGCCGGGAAGACCCGCGATGTTCGCGTAGGCGTAGGCGGAAAAGACGACGACGATGGTCGCCCGAGCCGCCCAATCGAGCCACACATCGGCGTTCGCGCGTATCACGGACGCTCCGGCGGCACCAAGCTTGATGTCGGTCATCATCTAATCCTGTGCGCCGGGGATGAGGTCGGGTGCGAAACCGGCCGTAGCGGCGCGCTCGCCCTGCCCCAGCCGAAAGATCAATATGGTCAGCGGCACCACCGCCAAACCCGCCAAAATGTCCGCGATGTGGTGTCCGCCCGAGACGGCCGTCGAAGCAATCATGCAAATATTCAAGAGACAGGAAATCGGAAACAAATAACGGACGCCACGATAGGCATAAATCAGGATAACGCCAAGTGCCGCGTGGAACGAGGGAAACTGGATGACACCGGTGATCCTGGCCATGACGATTTCCGGCATCTTCCCCTCACGCAGGGCGAAGAAGTCCGGAAGGTAATAGGCATTCGTCAGGTGCGACACACCGTAATAGGCCCACGCCCCCTCGGCCGGCAGCAGCCAGGAGATCGGGATGATGATCAAAAGGCTCAGCACGAACAGCCAGACGAACTCCCTGACCCGGTCGAGCCGGCCGAGCGCGTTCAGCACGACGAGCAGAACACCGACCTGAATCATCATGCTGTTGTAGGCAAGCTCGAACACCCGAAAAACTACGGGGTGGTCGTGCACCCAGCGGAACAATGCGACCCAGTCCACGCCAATCGCCGCATCGACCGCGGCCAGATGACGATCGATCAGCGGATAACGCGACGTTACGGTCAGGTAGCTAAGCACGGCGCCCGCGGAGGTGAACGCGGCAAGCTGCAGCACCGACGCCGCCGCGGCAGCAATCCGCGGACGGGGCCGCACCGTGGCGTAAACGAGATTGATGCCCGCGATCAGGGCGATGCCGGCGAGAGCGAGGGGATCGGGGACGACCCTGATGCCGAGAGACCGTGTCCACGCGGCGTCGATGGCGATGATCGCGACGACGATCGCCCAGAACGCCTGCACCTCGGAGATCCGTCGCAGCATGTGGACACGATACTCCATCGGCAGAAGGCCTGACAGCGGCGACACGACCGGTAGTTAACCCGCAACGCGCGAGCGCGTGCTTGGGTCTGCCGGCTTCATCTGCTGCTCGTCCTCCCGCCCCGCCTGATCGGCCTCGGCGGCCAGCACGGGATAAAGCATCTGGGCGAGATAGTTTTGCGACATCGGTTGATCGATGCCGTAGCTCGCCGGCATCCGGCCGCGCGGCAGATGCATCGTGCCGAACAGAACGTCGAGAAACGGCAATTGCCCCGCAAAGTTGCGATCGCGTGCCTCAAGCGCCCGGCTATGATGCCAATGATGGAATTCAGGTGATGCAATCAGGAATTTGAACGGACCGAACCGGAGACGAACATTGGCGTGAATGAAGGTCGACTGCCAGAAATAGAGCAGGACATAAGTCGCCACGACCCAGTCGGAGAAGCCCAGTGCGACGACAGGAATCAGGGCAGCTCCCTTGGTCATGATCTGGTCGACCGGATGGACGCGGGACGCCGCGAGCCAATCCATCTCCTCGATGCTGTGATGGATCGCGTGGAATTTCCACAGCGACGGAAAGTGGTGGAAGGCACGATGCATCCAATAGAAGACCAGGTCCGAAAGTACGATCGCCAGTGGAAGCTGCACCCACCACGGCAGCCCTGACACGCCGCTCCTTACCTCCGGGATCATCCGCTCCGAGACGACCGCAGCGGCCGCCGTGACGGCAAGCAGGCCGAACTTGATCGGAAAGCCGTTCACCAGCAGGAAGACGAGATCGTTGCCCCAGTGGGCGCGGCCGATGGCCTGCTGCGGCTTCAGCGCGAGCAGACGTTCAAGCGGAATGAAGATGATCGCCGTAATGAAAATCGTCTTGAGAAGGTCCATCGTCGGCTCGTTTCACGTTCAATGGGCGGCGCCCGGCGCCTTTTCCGGCAAAGCGCTGCGGCGGTGGTGAACAACCGCGATATCGTCAGAATAAACCCTTTCCCAGCCGTCGAGGCGGTCGAGCAAGCCGATCGCGGCGGTTCCCGGCCTGAACAGCGTCGTCTCGATCTTGTATTCATCGAGCAGGCGAACGAAATCCGCAACATCTGCCAGCCCGCAGGCGTTCAAGAAGCGATTGATGAAATCCCTGCCATACAGCTCGGCGCGGCCGTCGATGAACGGCGGGATCCCCACGTAAATCAGATAGCCGCCGAAGTAATACTCGTTCAGAACCCTTCCTGTGCTCAGCGACCGCATCTTGTCCACCGCCTGTCGCGGCGTCAGTGGCGGCGTGAAGTCGGTCTTCATGGCCAGCACGACCGCACTCACGACCATGAGCACGGCCGTCACCGCAAACGCCCGGCGTGAGCCGGCAGGCGTTTCGCCTTTACGCAGGATCGCGGCGGAAACGAGATGCAGGCTGAGCGGGCCCGCGATGAAAAAGGGTGCAACCAGCGCCAGGATATCGACGTATCGCCGGTGCATGAAGGTCTGATAGACGACCGCCAGAAGCACGATGATCCGGAACGGAGGGAGCTTCAGCCCGGTGTAGAGCATATAGGCGAGTGCCCCGATCAGGCAGATCTGAAACGATCCGAACGAGGCGAAATCCATCGGCGCCCATTCGTTGATCTTGGAGAGCGCATCGCCGAGGCGGAACAGGCGGAACAGCACCTCCATCGATTCCGGACCGTAGGGCGTGATGCAGGCGGCAACCGTCGCCAGGACGCCAAAGCGGAACCATTGAATGAACACACCGCGCCGCGCCTGCGCGTCCGCGCTCCAGAGCGCCTCGAGCGCAAAAGGCGCGAGCAGCGCCAATCCGAACGTGAAGCTGCCGTGAAGGTTTGCCCAGAGCGTCATCAGCGGCAAATAGGCCAGCGACGGGGCGCGCTGTTCCTCGGCGGCATCCACCACCGCGCTCGCCCACAGCACCATCAGGGGGAACACGAGAACATGAGGCCTCGCCAGCATGTGCGGCGCCGTCAGCGCCATGGCCGCGCCGACCAGGATCATGACGGCGAGGTTGGGCAATCGCTTCAGCAGCAGACGGGTCAGCAGGTAGAACGTCAACGCCAGCGCAAGTGCGGCAAGCACGACCGGTCCGGCCCAGCCCGCCAACCTGAAGGCGAGGTAGTACAAGACTTCGGACAGCCACTCGCTCGTGATCCAGTGCCCCCCGAGCATCGTGGACGAGAACGGATCTTGATGCGGGACGGCGCGATGATCGATGATCCACTGCCCCACCACGACATGCCAGTAAATGTCGTGGTCGATCAGCAGACGGCCGTTGTTGACCAGGAGATTGAGGTAGGCGGTCAGGGCAAAAACGAACGGCAGCCAGACCCGGAGAGCATTGAACCCGAGCTCACCTGACCCGAAGGCCGGGCTGGTCCCGAGCCCGCTATTTCTGACAAGCATGTCTGCTCCCGAAAATGAGCGATGATAACCCGGTCCGGCAGGCCTGCACAATTAAAGGCCGTATAATTGATTAATTACCGGCCGGCTTCCACATCAGGAGAGCCGCCCTTCGGGCGCCCGGCTTCGGATTAACTGCTCGCGCCGTGCTGCGAATCCGGCATTTTACGGGGATCGTCTCCGATGGCCCGGATACCCCGTCATTGAATGGCGCTTGCGCTCATTCCGAAATTGCGAAAAACTGATGCTTTTCGGGCCAGCGAGGCTCACCATGGATATTAAACCCATTGCGATCGGGGCGGCCGCATTTGCCGCGGCCTTTGTCGGCGCCGCATCATTCCTCGTCCTCAGCAGCCGAGGCTCGAAATGCGACTCGCTCGAGGTGATCAGCAACCTGAAGGAGCTTGCCCAAAAGCGCCTCGCCTGGCCGACCGACGTCGACTATCTGCTCAGAACCGGCGGCTCGGCCGACGAACGCAACGTCATTCGTAAAAAAGTGTCTGACCGTACGCCGCTCGAGTTTGACATCGAGCTGCCTGACGGCAAAACGACTGCTGGAGCGACCTGCGTCGCGACACTCTATGTCCTGCAGAACGGCCGGCGCACCTTTCAGCTGGCGAGCGAATATACGCTCAATCGCTCGATCGACGGGAGGACCGTTGTCTCCGCCAGCTTCTACCCCAAGTGAGAGCCCGGCTGAAACGCCACTGCAAGCCGGTCAGTACTCATGGTCGCCTCGTGCTTTCCGCGCCGGTAAGCTCACGGCTTCGGCCGTTCGGCGTTCCCCTCGAAGCATGGGTTCACACCAGTACCAATAGTGCACCGCCTCGGGAATGTTCAGCGCCACGGCGCGCGCATTGCCCTCGCGATCTACCGCGTGCACGGTGAGACCACCGAGCAGCCCGCCGCTCAGCGCCGCCAGGTCCGCGATTGCGTTCTCGACCGCATCTGCGACCGTTCCGCCGAACTCGAGCTGGGACACGACATGTCGGGCCGTTCCCGCGCGCATCGCCATTTCGCCGGTATGCGTGCATCCACACCAGCCATAACGGCTGTCGACGTAGAATCCGGCCCCGGGAATGGGCGCATCGCCCAGCCGGCCCGGATGTTTCCACGGCCACCCCGAAGTGCTGCTGGCGCAGGAGATCCCCTGCCCGTCCGACACGACCATGACCACGGTATCGAATGCGTCGGCCGCCGGCGCGGCAGACCTCGCAACCAGATCCATCAGAGGCGCCGAGCCGTGACGCTTCAGACGCGGTTTGATGTTCTGTTCCCATCGTCCATACTGTGCCGGCGACAATGTCGTTTCGTCGGCGAGGCCGCAGTCGCGGGCAAATCGTTCCGCACCGCCGCCCACAAGAAGCGTATGCGGCCCCTTCTCCATCAATCGCCGCGCAATCCTGACCGGGAGGAAATTCGTGACGGCCGCCACGGCGCCGACGGCCCGGTCGTCGCCGTTCATGAACGAGGCGTCGAGCTCCGTCTGTCCGAGGAGGTTTGGAATTCCGCCATAGCCGACGGAATCGACTTGCTCATCCTGTTCGATTTTCCTGAGACATCCTTCGAGGACGTCGTGCCTGTGCATACCTCCAACCAGCCGCTGGATCCATTCGTCGATCCCGTCGGCCGACACGGCATTGCACAGGATGAACTTCAAGCGGGCTCCCACCGGGCGTCGACGTTACGCGGGATCGCGGGCCTCTCGCATGACCGGAACGCCCCGCCTCAATGCGTCAGCTCGACCTTCCGCATCTCGGTCACGCGTGCCAGGCAATATTCGCGGTACAGGTCGTTAAGAATTGCCCACATGATAAATCCCCATTGCTCGAAACTTAAATCCCCATCACTCGAAACCATAACAGGTTGGTCCCTCAACGTTTCAGCGTGATGTCGGCGTTGGGGGAAACGAGTTTCCGGACGGTTTCAAGTCCGTGGAATTAGGTCAGCATATCTGACTATTTAATGGTGCGGAGCCTGGAAAGCGCCTTCCGTTTAAGTGTTGTTTATCCCGGACCTGCCGCCTCCGTCGCTGCGTCGGTCGAGAGCAAACGGAAGTTTGGTTTTGGCAACGCACGCTCTTGATCGGACAGAGCCTTGACGTGCTCGCGCGTCTGTTTCGCCTCGGCGATCAGAAGGCAGCGCCTCAGCTCCTCGCTGCAGCGCCTTGCCTGCGCGCGCATCTGGCACTTGTCGTCAGCGGAGCCCAAGGATTTGGCGAGACCACTCCACGTCGCTGCGAGCGACGTCTTGAGCTGCTCAATCTTGCGGTCCAGATCGTCCAAACGCTGCTCCGCCAATCCCCTACGGACGCACGCTTCGAACGCAACTAGGCCAGATTCGCCCGCGCCGCGGAAGTCCGTAGGGGTACGGCCTCGCGCAAGCTTCGCTGCGTCGCAGGGACGAGCCGCTTGATCGCGATGGTAGGACGCGCGGCAGCACACCACATCGCCAGGGTCCTAGGAGGGAGGCGGACCGCGATCGATCGACCGTGGCGGCGCCACCATCGACAGGCGGCCAACCCGCCTACGACACACCCAGCCTTACCCACGCGGCATGAAGAATGAGAAATACCGTCAAGGCCCCAAGAAGCCATCCCAGCCCGCCCACCGCCGGGCTGTCCTGAAATTCAAGATTGGGATCGTTTTCACGGCCGAAGGGGACCTCGGCCGCCCGCCTTTGCGAGTTACGGGTCTGTCCAGCTGCGCGTCGCAGGAGGCGACGGACGATCGTCTCCCGCTCGACAATGCCACTTCCTTCAGGATCAGCCGGCATCGTCAGCCCTGCTCGACCTTGCGAGGAGGTCGCCGCTGCATCATGGACATCAGGCGCGCCAAACGATTGACGCGGCGAATACTCTCGGTGAAGCGGACCGCCGGAGCGCGGTGTTGAATGCTGAAGACGAGCTTTCGAAGACGACTGAGCATGATGTCCTCCTCAATGTCATCGCGTGCATGAGGTTGTGTCCAAGGGCACAACCAGGACTCTCGGCTAGCGCGGCAGGCGCGGCGATCGGACATATCGCGTCAGGACGGGCGCGCTATGCACGTTCGCCACGACCCTGACGCTGACAGCCTGCCGCTTTCCGGACCGCTGATCGGGCGCCAGATTGAAGCAAACCCGCGTACCGGCCTCGGGCGTGACGCCGGGCGAGAACGATTTGAGATGAAAGAAAACGTCGGTGCCACCGGAGTCCGGCCTGATGAAGCCGAATGCCCTGTCGCCGTGATACGTCTTGATTGTACCTTCCAGCATCTTGCAACCTTTCGATACGATCGCCGAACGGTGCGGTCGGAATTTCTCTCGGTTAGAATTGACCTGATCTCCGTCGATGTACTTGAGTCAGCCGATACCGGGGAAACGGACTCGGCATTTGAGCCCGGCAGGAAGCGCGTAGTTTGGATTTGGCATCTCGAGGCGAACGCCGATCGTCCCGCTGGCCGCGTCAAACACCTGATCGACGACCGTGACGAGGGCGTCGTACCTGCCTCCGACAGGATCCTCGGGGTAGACTTCCGCCGACGCCCCCACACGAATCTTTCCGAATTGGCCGAGGGGAACATAAACCTCGACCAACAGCGGATTGATCTGCGAAACCGTCAGGAGATGCGCCTGGTCGAATGCATATTCACCCGGGCCGAGCTTGCGCTCGACGACCACACCTTCGATCGGGCTGCGGATGGTACGAAGCTTCAACACTTCGTTGGCGCGCGCCAATTCGAGCCCCGCGATCGCAAGATTGACCTTGGCTTCCTCGACGTCCTGTTCGGCCACCCGCGCACTCGTCTCCGCTTCGTCGGCAACCGCCGCCGAAACCGAGTCGTTCCTGCGCAGCAGCTTGGATCGTTCGTCCTTCCGCCGCTGAAACTCGAGCTTGGCGACGCTCGAGCGGACCGTTGCCTCGTTTTCGGCCCGGGCTTTCGCCAGCGAAACCGCAGCCTGCTCCACTCCGGACTCCAGCCGGGCGACCACGTCTCCCTTCTTGATGATGTCGCCGCGGTCAACCAACATCTCGCTCAGGAGACCAGGCACGGACGTCCCGAGCTTGAGCACCATTTTCGGCTGGATCAGGCAGTCGAATTGCCCCTGCGACTTCCTCTCCTGGGCATTGGCGCATCCCGCTCCCGCGAGAATTGCAACGGCCAAAACCGCAAAAGCCCGTGCCCGAGGGCCGGGGCTGCGCTCAGGCGCCTGGATTCGTCTCATTCGCCTCTCCCCGAAAATGCAAGCACCCGGTCAAGCCGGCGGTCCTGCTTCACGTTCTGGACACGCACATATCCGTGTCGTCGTTCCGCCTGGAACTGCGCCAGCCAGCGCAGCGGCTGGTAGAGCCGCGACGGAATTGGAACACCGCCGCCGACGAGCCTTGCAAGCAAGCGCGTCACCCCTCCGGCGTGGATGACAAAAAGATCGTCTTGAAGTGAAACGATGGCCTCGCAGCTGCCGGGATCGCCCTGCCGGGCGCAGCGACCGAACAATTGGCGATCGACCCGCCGGGAGTCATGGTACTCGGTCAGGATCACATGCAGGCCGCCTCGCGCGGCGACGCCTGCGCCGAGACGGATATCGGTCCCGCGGCCCGCCATGTTCGTCGCAACCGTCACCCGCGCGGGCTCGCCGGCCGCCGCGACCACTTCGGCCTCATCCTTGTCCTGCTTCGCATTCAGCAGCGCGTGCGCAATGCCACGCGCATTCAAGGCGGCACTGATCTCCTCCGAGGCCCCCACCGAGCGCGTGCCGATCAACACCGCCCGGCCCTCGGCCATCGCCAGCCGCTCCACCCTGTCGGCAATGATCCGCAGCTTTTGAGCCGAGGTTGTGCATACGAGAGGGAGAGCCACACGGCGCTGCGACGGCCGGTTCAGCGGGATGCGAACGACATCGAGCCCGTACACGGACTTGATCTCCCGCGCGACCTCGTGGGCGGTCCCCGTCATCCCGGAGAGGCGAATGTAGCGCCGAAACAGCCGTTGATAGGTGATGCGCGCGAGCGTCTCACGGCGGTCCGTCAGTTCGCAACCTTCCTTGACCTCGATGAGCTGATGCAAGCCGCGCTCCCATGAGCGGTCCGGCATCACGCGTCCCGTCGACTCGTCCACGATCTGGACCTTGCCGTCGATCACGACATAGTGCTGGTCGCGGCTGAACAGCATCATCGCGGAGAGAGCCTGGGTCACGAGCTCCTCACGAGCGCGAACCGAGCTCCAGACCCCTTGCAGCCCTTCGGCCAGCTCGCCGAGCTCCCGGCGCCCTTCCTCGGTCAGCGCTAGATTTCGCTCTGCGAGATCGATCTGAAAGTGCTTTCCCGCAACAAGAGAGCTCGCGAACCGGAGCCCCTGCTCGCATTGCAGCCTTTCCTCGCCGGCCCCCGTCGACGATGAGAGGATCAGGGGCGTACGTGCTTCATCGATGAAGATACTGTCGGCTTCATCGACGATGCCGAAATAGAGCCCGCGCAGCACCAGGTCCTCGTCGCGCTGCAGGCTGCCGCGCAATCGCCCGAGCGAAAGGTGCAAACTGCTGCTTCGGTGCGTCAGAGCGACACGGTCGCGCAGATAGTCGAACGCGAGCTCCTTGTTGGTGCAATACGTCACCGAGCACGCATAGGCTCGTCGCCGCTCGGCTCTCGACATGCCCTGCACCACGGTCCCCACGCTCAAGCCCAGGAACTCGTAGAGGGCCCGCATCTCGCCTGCGTCGCGTTGGGCAAGATAGTCGTTGACGGTGATGAGATGCACGGGATACCCGGCCAGCGCAACGGTCGCCGCAGGCAGCGTCGCCGCAACGGTCTTGCCTTCCCCGGTCGCCATTTCGACCAGTCTGCCCTTCAGCAGCCCGTATCCCGCAATCAGCTGCACGTCATAGTGCCGCTGACCGATGGTCCGTGTCGCAGCCTCCCGCACCAGCGCAAAGCATCGGCCGACCAGAGGCGGCGCAAAGCCCGAATTGCGCAGTTTCGCGCGGATGGCGGACGCCTGCAGGCGCAGCTCTTCGTCGCTCAGCATCCGCAAGGCGTTCTCATGCGCAGCGGCGTACTCGACGATCGGCATCAAGGCGCGAACAGGATCCCGCAGCCGCCTGAACGGGCGCTGGATCAGGCCTTTCGCCAGATATTCGGCTACCCGATCGTGCACCGCCGGCTCGCGATCCGCGCGCTCCGGATAGGGACGGCCAACCGCCAGGTCGCGGTGATCGAGTTCCATAACGCTCTTAGACATGGAAGTTCGTCAACAATAGCAGTCTGACGCTGCGATACCATTGCACGGCCAACGGCTCCATCCGATGTTCGAACCGGACGAAGACGTGCTGGCCGAAATGGTTCACCGCTTCCAGACCGTGAAGCTCGATGTCGAATTGAAAGGTTCGTTGCAGCGTCTTCGGGCCTTTCGCATCGCGCGGATCAATCGCGAAATCCCCACCGCCATCCACGCCCAGCGCCGCGCTCGGCAAATATTCGCCACCGGCAGGCACCGCACGCAACACGCGTCCCTCCAGGACCAGGCGCGGCTGGTCCACCGGGCGAACCTGGATGCGATCGGTGGTCAGGCGTACCCTGTCAACCGCCTCCTGCGGCACGACGACACGCGCCAGCGGCGTTGAGTTTCCGACCACGTAGCCGAGGAGCTCGCCCCGACGGTAATAGCGGCCGGGCATGTCCACCATTTGTGGCACGACGAAAACACCATCGCTGCGGGCGCGCGCCACGAGGTCGGACGCGCGCTCGCGGGCAAGGCCCAGATTTGCGCGCTCGAGTTCAAGCTTGTCGCGGACAATCTGTGCCTTCGCGCGGTCTGACACGAATTGCGCGGCATACTCGGCCTGCAGCTCAGCCACCTTGGCCTCGTTCCTGCGCAATTGCGCGACCAGCGTCGGCTCGCGGCTCTGAATCAGAGCGTCCCCTTGGGTGACCAGCGTTCCCGGCGTCACCAGAAGTTCGTGCACGAAGCCGTTCGAAGCGGCACGTACCATTGCTTCTTCCGGCAGCCACAGCACTCCCTCCACGCTGGAATGGTAGGGCATCGGGACGGCGACCAGAAAGAAAGCCAGGCCGAACACCAGTCCGGCCGCGATCGTGACGGACCGGGCGCGATGCTTCCGCAGGCGGGGATTTTCAAGGAGATGCCGCACCGCCTTTGTAATGGGCAGGATCGCCATCGCCGCCACCGCCCAGACCGCGAGAATGACGCCAATGAAGAAGAATTGTCCCGCGATGAACAACGCGATGAAGATCGTCACCATGATGCGATAGAGCGTCGACGCCAGGCCGTAGAAGAAGAACCATACCCTCTCCATGCCAGAAGCCTCGGGGCGCTCGAGCTCGGAGACGCCGAGCAGGTATCGCTCCAGCAGATAGCCCCAGTAGCGCGACGACCGCGCCGCCAGATTCGGAATCTCGATGAGATCAACGAGGATGTAATAGGCATCGTAGCGAAGCAGCGGATTGCCGTTGAACAGAAGCGTCGACACGCTCGCGATCAGCATGACGTTGAACAGGATCGCTCGCACCAAACCCGGCTCGACCAGGAGCCACAGGTAGAACGCGATCGCTGCGACGAAGAGCTCGACGCCCATGCCGGCAGCACCGACAAGCGCGCGCCGATACTTGGACCGGAAAACGGTGGCGGCCGACGCATCCACGTAGGGAACCGGCAGCAAGACCAGCAGGATGATGCCGAGATCATGGACCTCTCCACCGCCGGCCTTGGTGGCGGAGGCATGCCCCAGTTCGTGCAGCGCCTTGATTGCGGGAAAGACCAGATAAATGATGAACAGATTGTCGATCGCCAGCACGCGGTCGCTGAAATTGTGGCTGAGCTCCGGCCAATGCGGCCAGATCAGAATGAAGGCCGGAAGCACGATTGCCAACCACGCGAGCGCACCCCAGCCGCTCCAGACAAACCGTACGAGACCCGCCCAGCGATTGAGCAGGCGATCCGGATCGAACAGCGGGATGCGGATCGCCATCGGATTGCCATAGGAGCGCAAATGGCGCGCCCTTTGCTCGCGTTCGCTGCGGGTAAAAAGCTCGGCGACGTCAGGCGTGACGTCGCTTTCCAGGAGGTCGGCGGCATGCAGTTGGCCCAGCAGGTGGATGAGTTCGTCCTGGCTGGGTGCGTCCTCGCCCAGATGCCTGTTCGCGAGCTCCCACAATTGCTCGACGGAATGCGTCCCGTCCATGAGCGAGACGATCAACCGGGCCGAAGGGCTGAATCGATGTACCCGCGACGAGGCGGGGTCCTGCAAGAGATACCAGACCTCGCCGCGATAGATGTGCCGATGAAGTCGCGCGTGTGAGCGCAGCTTTGGCTTTCGCGCTGCGACACGATACCACCAATTGCTGAGCAACGGCGCGTTCACCACGACCTCGCAATCAGAACAGCCATTTCCAAATCGACAGACGGACCCAGTCGGTGAAATTGTGGGTCCATATCCAGATCAGCTTGCGCTCACCGACATCGACCTTTCCTATGCCCTCCATGCCCGGTCGCACGCGTTCGGATGCATTGTGGAGCCGCGCCTCGACCCGGAAATAGTTGCGGCCCTCCTGGGCAGTCGAGACCGGCGTCATCTGCTCGACCGAGAAGTCCATCCTCCGGTGCGGGATACCCGACAGGGTGAGTTCGCCCTGTTGAGCGAGCTTCACGTAGGAGATGTCACGCTCCTCGACCTGCAGGATGACGCGATAGCTGTCCAATGGCGCGACCGTAAAGAGCATCTTGCCCAATTCGACAGGCGTTCCGAGAAGCTGATGCAGGTCGCCCGCGACGACGATGCCATCGAAGGGAGCCAGCAGTGTGGCACGGGCGAGCTTGTCGGTGACCAGAGACAGCATGGCGTCGACCTGCTCGATCTGGGCCTGCAGGATCGTCATGTTCGCCCGCTCTTGTGCCGCCAGCGCCTGCCGATACTTGCGGTCGAGCTGCTCGCGCTCGGACGACAACCGCGTTTGTTCGAGCTTGAGCTCCCGGTCGTCGAGCTTGCACAACACCTGACCGGCATGCACGGTGTCGCCCGCGCGGACGAAGCTTTGCGCGATGTATCCGTCGAATGGGGCCGCGGCGATCCGCTGCACTGCCCCCTCGATCACCGTCTTGGCCGCGACGCGATATGTCCCCGTCGCGACACTGAAGAACAGGATGACGCCGACCAGCAAAAGCGCGATGAGCTTTGCGCCGGGGTGGCGCGGCCCGAACAGGAGCTCCAGGCCATGGTGCAACGAGGTCGCGGCATGGCGCAGAACGCCGCGCTCGCTCTCTCGCTTGAGCTTCAGGATCGGACCAAGCAGCGCGCCGACCGTCTTGCACAACTCGATGGTCTCGATGTCGAACGGCTCGCCCTCCGTCCGCTCCAGGGTCAGGACGCCGGTAGCGTGCCCGTCGTCCGTGAGCGGCACGGAGCAGACCGCAATGTCCCTGTACTCGCGCGCGAGGTCGGCATGCGCGAGTGCCGCGCTCTCCACGTCGTCACGCGGGGGAAACACGAGCGCGACGTCCAGGTCGAGCACCTCGTCCATGGCGTTGCCGATGCGCCGGCCAAGATCCATCTTGGGATCGAAGGTCGCCGTATGCGAGATCGCCTTGACCTGGACGCTGCCCGAACGCTCGAGCCCCACGCTCACCCGATCGCAGGCCAGGCGGCCTGCAAGTTCGTTGGCAACAGCCAGCGCTGCTGCCGAGAAATGCCGCTCCTGCATGGCGGTCGCCACGATATCCATGGCGAGCCCCATTCGCGCGAGCCGCGCGTCGCGCTCCTCCAGCGCTCCCTTGCGGAACTGGTCAATCAGCCAGGCGCTCGCCCAATGCAGCAGCCGCAAGGCCCGCTGCAACGCAGCTTCCGGGCCGGGCCCGATATCGAGCACCACCACCCCATGCAGTGTGCCGGACACTTCGATCGGGTAGCCGATAAAGGCGTGGTGCTCGCGCAAAGCACCGTGCCCCTCCGAGGGCAGCACGATTCCGCGGCGCTCCGTCAGAGCCCGTTCGGCGGCCGGGCTGAGATATTGCATGTCCAGACCGGGGTGAGGCCACACCGCCGCCGGCACATAGCCGCCGTCCTTGTCGGGCCCCAGCAACAGGAGCCCCCCGCCGACCCGTTCGACCTGCATGCAAAGGATTGCAAGCCAGCTCGCGCAAAACTCGGAACTGTCCTTGGCAGCCGAAAATTTAGCCCAGGCTATCGACTCCGCCCGCGCCGCGTCCTCGGTGAAGGAATAGATCGGGGACGCAGTGGTCATGGCTATTCATCGCTCTCGGAGCTATGCCCGCGATGCCGCCATAACGGGCAGCATCGCGGCGCGCGCGACGGAATCGCCGATGAGGCGTCGCAATCACACGGGGGCACGATGTGATCCGTTCTCTAGGCGGACGCTCTCGCCCCATTCAGGCGATCGCCTGATTCCGCCTCCGCGGCATCGCCAGGTTCGGCCGCCGGCGGAGCTGCCCCCTTCACGACCGCGAGGCGCGACGGAAGAGCCTGGAAGTTGCGCATCGACTGAAGGTGAAGATAGAGCAGCTCGAGCTCGTCCGTCCTGGCCAGCTCGGCAAGCTTTTCGCCGGACAGTGCCTTCAGCTTCTCCCGATTCACCGCCATGAACCCCGCGAGCGAGAGCTTTTCGCCCGATGGGAGTTCGACCTGGGCCTGCATCGGCTCGAGCAGATCCAGCTCGCGCACCTTGTTGCAGAAGGCCTGGGTACGATTGAACTGGGTCTGATATTCCTGCAGGAAAGTCAGGATGTTCTGGACATACTGGGTCGGCTTGTTGTCGTCGTCGAACAGTTTTTGTCCGCGACCGTCACGATTGAACCCCGAATAGTCCTCGTCGATGCAGAGAACGAACCGCTCGCCGTCGGAGCTGGTCGAGAACACGAACGGATAGCGACGCAGGAAGGCAGGGACATACTTGCCGTCCCACTTGGAATCCGCCGACAGGAACAGGTTCTCGCTGTCTCGCACGCCGAGAATGACGGCCGGCATGACGTTGTCCTTGGTGCCGGCAAACACGATCGCGTATTCGGACGCTGCGGCAGGAAACTCGACCGCCATCAGAGGCACCGAATTGGTCTTGCTGCTGAAGCCATAATTCCTGGCCATCTCGACCGCGCAACCGCGGTGACGCGCGGCGGACAACGGAATAACGGTTTCGTAGATCAACAGTTGCGCAGTCATTACAAAGCTCCTTCCCTTGCAATTTCGGGCTCAGGCATGGCCCGCATTATTAATCGACAATGGGCGTACGCGGAGACTCGCGTTCGGATTCCACTGGGCCTTGTCCTGCCCCACGTGGTTCAGGAAGTCGTCGAGCCACTCCTGCGAACCGTTCGACGGTCCTGAGGCGAGATGCTCAACGGCATCGAGACTGTTCTGCCAGTTTATGCTCGTCGTCTCCTTCGCGCCATTGCTATTCCGCGAGGAGTGATGCTCCGGCGAAGCGAGATCGTCTTGCGGCGCCGTAGAGCTCTTCGGGGTGCCGCCCGTCAGGCTCGCCGACAGCGCGACGAACGACTTGCCGAGATCCTCGGCTGTGCCGACGGACTTGCGGACCTCGCCATTCTGCGACGCGGTTGCGTTCGGGCTCAGGAGGATGTTCGAGATCAGCGTGATGCCGCTGGGCTCATCCGCCTTGGCGACCGCCGGTACCGGCGGCGCGATCGTGGTCGTTACCGGCCCGAGCGGGATCAGCGTCATCTGCGGCGCGGCTTGCGCGGCAGGCGTGCTCTGCAGCACCGCCGCGGAAGCCGGCGCCGGATGGCCGGCAGGCTCCGGCAGCCGCCTTTCGCCGGCGCGCAGGGTCATTCCGGCGACGTCGTCGCCGAGATCTTCCGGCATTCCCATCGCATTGCCCATCTCATGGACGAGCGTCGTCAGCAGGTCCATGTGTCCGGCAGCCGGGCTCGACGATGCGGCTTCGGAGACTTCGCCGGACAGCCTGATCGAGAACTCCCGGTTATCGCGGGGCGTCGGGTCGATGAACCAACCCCAGCCGGCCGCGTCGGGATCGAGAACGATCGTGTAGCCCGTCGTCGCGCCCAGCAGCTGATCCGGCAGGTCGGCCATGAGCACCGTGACCTGATCGAGGATCAACAGACGCGGGTCGTCCGGTCCGAGCGCGGCGGCCCAAGCCTGCTTCGCGGCGGCAACGATGGCCGCGAGCTGGTCGGCCGCGACGACGGCGATGTCCGTTGCCGGAGGCGCCGCCAGCGCGGCCACCTGCGGCGCACCGCCATTGGCATAGGCGATATCGTCGCCGCGGATCAGCACGTTGTCGAACGACGCATTGCCGTTTCGGGCATAGAGCCCGAGGCTGCCGTCGTGCACCAGGACATTGTAGTTGAAGCTCAGGACGCTCTTGCCGTTGAGCACGAGGTTGACGTTGTTCGTCACGCCCTCGGACAGGGCTACGAGCAAGGTGTAGTCGGTCCCGGCGGCGATGGTCGTGCTTGCGACGGCATCGACGTACCAGTTGCCGTTGCTGCGGTGTCCGAGCACGACCTGGTTGGTTCCGGCGATGATGCCGGCATAGAGGAAGTTGCCGGTCGAGGTGTACGCAAAGGTGAGCCCTGCCGAAGTACCGGCCTTGGCCGCATTCACCGTCGCCGAATACTCGACGTAAGACAGTGGCGCGACCGTGAACGTACGCGTCGAGAAGGCGGCATCGTTCGCCGGAGGAACCGCAGTGTAACGGCCGGTCGTCCCACTGGTGGTGGTCCAAGTCCCGGTCTGGGCAGCAAAGTTATTGGCGATGCCGTCCGAGAAATCTTCCAGCACATTATAGGTGAAGATCACCGGCAATCTCTGGACCGTGTAGGACGTGTAGGCGGCGATGGAGTTGTTCGTGCCGACGCCGACCATGCCCGTGTTCAGCGGCGCGTTGAACGTATAGGACACCTTCAACTGGCTCGCGGCCTTGCCACCGTTTGCGCTGGTCACCGTGAGGGTTGCGACCGTTCCGTTGACCGAGAGCAACAAGGTGTTCTGCGCGTTCAAGCCCAATCCGGGCTTGCCGGCGGAAAGCGTCGCAAGATCCGTCCACCCGCTGTCTGAACGCTGGCCGATCTTGATCGTGTTGTTGGTGACGTCGAGACCCGCATACTTGAAGCTGTTCGGCGCCTGGTAGTCGAAGATGATGTAGCCGTTTTGCAGCGTGCCACCGCTGGACACCTTCATGGTGGACTGGATCTCGAAGAAATTGCCCGGCAGCCAGGTATCGAGGTCGAACAGGCTGATGTTGTCGCCGCTCACCTTCAACGTGCTGTTCTGATAGGCGCTGTTGGCCACGGTCCAGCTTCCGGTATCGGCGAACATGCCGGTCACGGTATTGGGCGCGTAGCTCGCGCTACGCAGCACGTCGCGCTGCGTGCCCGGGGTGTTGCCGGCCTGCGGATCGGTCGGCGCACCGGTCTGGGCGTGCCAGGCGTCATCCTGCTGCAGCACCAGTCCAAGCTCGCCGGCCGGCTCGCCGTTACGACCCGGGTTGGGGTCATTGTTCTTGGTCGGCACCGGCGCCGTCGCACCATTGTTCAGGTCGGAGTAGCGCGTGGCGTCGACGCCGTCGCTCAGCGATTCCGCGTAGAGGAAGTGGTGCAGGAACGGCTGCATCGTGCGGCTGACCGTGGCCATGCCGAACTCGGAGAACGGCACGAGATAGCTGTTGTACTCGCCGACCCAGTCGATGAGCCGGTCGCCGCCCGTGTTGGCGATCAGAACGTCCTTCCCGGCTCCGCCGTAGGCCCGATCCTCATAGGTCGGCGCGGTTTCCGGAACGTTGTTCAATCCGCCTGCCGTCGTGAGGTCATCGTCGGCATTGAGCAGATCGTTGCCCCAGCCGCCATAGGTGTGGTCGCGGCCCGTGCCACCGACGATCCAGTCGTTGCCGTTGTCGCCAAAGATATTGTCGTTGCCGTCGTCGCGGACCGGCCCGTAGGTCACGGACTGGTTCTGGTTGCCCGGCGTCGTGCCGCCCGGCCTCAGGACGCCCTCGGTCTGGTCGAAGTTCAGGAACCACTCGAGGCCGGTACCCGTGCTGCTGGCAGTTCCATCCGCATTGAGGAGGATCTTCCGCATCGGGTTGTTCTCGTCGTACAGCGCGAACTCGCCCGTACGGTTCGCGATGTGCGGATGGGTGAACTTGCCGTCCGGATCAACCGGATTGAAGCGCAGCGCGTCGCCGGGATTGAACGGATGCAGGTAGTCGGTCTCGGCGATGCCGGTCAGATCGAGGGTCAACGGGTTCTGAATCTGCGTGAAGGACACCTTCAACGCTTCGGCTCCAGACACCGCATCGTCACCCGAGCCGCCATGGATCCAGTCGCTGCCCAGGCCGCCAAAGATGATGTCGTCACTATGCGACCTTGTCTTGCCGTCGCTCGCGGCACCGTTGTTCTTGGTACTGACGGACGAGAAGTCGTCACGCGTTCCATTGAAGGCCGGATCGAAGCTGAACGGCGTCAGGTCGACGGTCTTCTTCAGCGCACCACTCACGTTGATCGTATCGATCTGCATGTTTCCGGGCGTGAAGATGTACTCGTTGAGCGCGTTGCCGTTGCTGTACTTGGGATCGGGGTCGCTGGAGAGCAGCGGAGCGATGCCGTTGAGCGGCTCGCCGGCGCTCGTCGTGTACTTGGCGCCGCTGTTCAGGTCGGCACTCAGGCTGTTGCGGCTGGTGTAGATCCGGCCGTCGTCGCCGATGATGCCGTCATCGCCCGTGCCGCCGGAAATCCAGTCGTTGCCGTAACCGCCGACGATGTCGTCGTTCTGGCCCTCGCCGTACAGCCAGTCGTTGCCGAGCTGGCCATAGATGAAGTCGTCACCGGACTCGCCATGAATTTCGTCGGCCGCACCGATGTCGTTCTTCGCAATGGCCGGGTTGATCGGATCGGCTCCGTTGATGTCCGGACCGCCCGGTGAATAGTCGAGCAGCCGCACGGCGCGAACCACGATCTTGGCCACGTCGTCGTAAGCCGTCCCTTCCGCGGTGCTGGTATCGTAGTTGAAGCGCAGGAAGCCGTTGAAGCTCTGCACCGAGGTCGCGATCGCGGTCGTGGTGAGATCGGCGTTCATCGTGAAGCTGGCGACGGTCCTGAGACCGACCGGATCCGCGACGATGCCCTTGACACCGACCAGACGGATGATGTCGCCGTTATCGCCGACGATCGCGTCCGAGTCATTCGCGTGACCGCTTGCGCTCGTCGTGATGTTGCCGTTCGCATCGCTCAGCCCGTCGCCGGCGCCGTTGCGCGCCACTGCCACGCCGGAACCGCCGAGGATCATATCCGAGCCGTCCGGCCGCAGACTCTGGGAGATATTGAACACCGGATCCTTGAGGCTGAACATGTCGGAGTTGCCGCCGACCAGGTCATCCTGGTTCTGGTTGCCAAGCAGCAGGTCGTTGCCGGCGTTACCCTCGATGTAATCCTGGCCATCGGCCGGGCCGTCGAATGACGGGCGCAGCACCAGACTATTGTCCGAGGCGCGGAACGGATTGCCGGCGATATTGGTCGCCGTCTGGGAGACCCCGACCCGCCCACCGAGCTTGTCGGTCGAGCTCACCATCGCGCCAAGGCCGTTGTCGACCAGGATGTGCGACACATAGTCGATCGATCCGTCACCCTGGGCCGTGTCGTTGCCGGACTGGCCGAAGATCATGTCGTCCTGGGAACCGCCCGCGATGTAGTCATCGCCAAAGGACTTCTCGACCGCCACCGACTTCGTCAGGTCGGGCAGCGTGTCGTACATGGTGACGAGGTAATCGCCCCATGCGCCGTGTCCGCGCGGATCGGCCTGCGGAACGCCGTTGGCGTAATCCAGTCCGGCCGCCAGCGTGTCCGTGCTGAGGGCGGTGCTGTAGATCTTCGTGCCGCTCAGCGTCTCGAAGCGGAGATTGGAGTAATTACCGAAGTGACCGGTGCGGTCGAGCGTGACGTTGTCGCCGAAGACGAGGTCACGATCGGTGCCGCCATCGAGCGCATCGCTGCCGGTACCGCCGATCAGAACATCTTCGCCGCCGTTGCCGTAGACGATGTCGTTGCCGCCGTTCTGACGCGACTGGCTGACGATCGCGATGTCGCGCGCCGTCGTCTCGATGCGCTGCGGCTTCAGGTCCACCGGCTTGGTGGTGTCGCGCGCACCGGAGACGTCCTGGCGCACGTCGCCGAGGTCGGCGAAGATGATGTCGTTAAAGTCGCCGAATGCGTTGGTGCTGGTCGAGGCTTGCGCGTCGCCGTAGATCAGGTCATCGCCGGCCTTGATCGGGTCGACATTGACGGCCCCCGAGGTGCCGGCCGCGTTGGCGACCAGCAGCACGCGCCGGATCACGTCGACGTTGATGCCGGAGTCGCCGTAGATCTGATCGCCGCCGCGTCCGCCGATGATCGTGTCGTTGCCGGATCCGCCGGCCAGGAAGTCGCTCGCCGCGCTGCCGATGATCGTGTCGTTGCCGCGGCCGCCATAGGCCGTGATTCCCACGGTCGGCAGGCGCCCGTCCGCGATCCCGGCAAACAAACCGTGCGCGTCGATGACGTCGTTGCCGTCGAACTGATATTGCGCGGCCAGCGGGAAGACGAAGAAGTCCGCATTCTGGCCGAGCCGATTGCGCTCGACGATCGTGTTGGTCTGCGGCAGGCCGCCGTTGAGCAAGGCCAGCGCGCCGGGCCGCAGGTTCGCAAGATAGAGCGTGTCGCGCTTCACCGGACCGCCGCTGATGACGACGGACTGGGAACCGCCAGGCGTCACGGCCTTGTCTACAGTGAGCTTGAGACCATCAGCCGAAACGGCCAGCACCTTGTAGACCTGGTCGTTGGTTTCGACCGTTGCGCCATAGAGCGCGATCGAGATCGCCTTGTCCGGGCTCACCGGCGTCTTGAATCCATCCGCAAGCCAGCTGCCGCTGGCGCGCGTGATGAAGTACTGCCCGCTCGAGCTCTCGAACGAGACCTGGTACTGCGTTCCGATCACGGCGATCGTGCCCACATCGATACTGATGCGCGCGGTCTCGAACGTGCTCGGCGCGGTCGGAATCAACTGCTGAACCGCGGCAAGGGTAAGCTGGGTCGCCGTGACACCGGTGATGACGTAATTCGGGCCCCCACCGCCGTCATTATAGGTGGTGCCGGAGATCGAGATGCTCTGCCCGATCGCGAACTTGTCGGCAATCCAGCTGCCGCCGGCGTCGCTGCGGGTGATCGTGTCGCCGCCGCCGCTGCGGGCAAAGACCAGGGACGTATAGGTCTTGCCGATCGCGATCAGACCTTCGGGCACGAAGCCCGGATCATACTGACCGGAGGCGAGCTTGATCGACGCGCTATTCCACTCCTTGACCGCCTGGGTGGTCGAGCCGGCCGCGTAGCCGGGCAGCAGGTTGTTGAGCACGAGGACATCGGTCGCCGTCGGATGCGTCAGCGGGTCGGACGACTTGAAGCCGTACACCGTGCCGACGGAAACGCCGTTGATTGTGACCAGGCCGTTGACCTTGAAGCCGGCCGTGACCCACGAGGTTCCATCGGCCCGCGTCAGGTTTCCGAACGTATCGTCGGTCACCGAGACCGTGTTGAAGCCGGTGTAGGCCGCGCTGATCTGCACCGTGCCGGCCGGCGCAGTGATGTTGTCGAAGCCAACCAACGAGCTCAACGGGGCGGACATTGTGAAGTTCACATTGTCCATGTGCGGCTGCGGCTTGTTGGCGAACTTGCCGAGCGACTGCTGGGTGGCGACGCCGTTGTACCAGACGCCGTCCTGCGAGGTGTCGCCATAGACGACGAGCGGCGCATCGACATTGACCGTCATCGGCACGGCCGCCTGACGCGGCAGAACCGCCCCGTTCACCAGCAAGGACTTGAAGTGGCCGGTATTGCCGACTTGATCGGCGAAACCGGTCACGATGAAGTTGCCATACAGCGAGATCTTGGCCGGTTCGCTCGCGCCGAAGTCGAGCGTCGGCACCACGGTGTTGGCCGCCGTGAGCGTCAGCACGGTTGCCGTCACGTTGGCAATCGTGAAGCTGCCGTTGTTGGTCAAGAATCCGCCGGTGTTGCTCGGATCGGTGTTCTTGCTGGTGGTGTCGGTGATGACGATCGTCTGGCCAATCGCAAACCCGTCACTCTGCCAGTTGCCGCCGCTGCGCGTGATCGTATCGCCCGTCGCGCTGCGCGCGAAAACGACCTGCGGGAAGCTGAACGTGGCGCTGATGGTCACCTGCTGGCCGACCGCAAAGGCGCTGTCGCCGCTGTCGGTGCCATCCCAGGTGTGCCCGTCATTGCGGGTCAGGCGATTGGTCGTGCCCGCCGGATCACCTCCGACACCTGCAACGGGCGGCACCGGCGCCGCCACGTCGAAGTTACCGGTCACCACTTCGCTGCTGCCATTGACATTGATGGTGTCGCCGCCAATGCGGACGATCGCGACCTTCTGCACCGCGGGCAGCGTCGTGAGATCGGCGCCTTGCAGCGTCAGCTTCGTCGCGGTCGGGTCGTCGGAGACCAGCCAGTAGCCGGACTGACCGCCGATCGTCACGGCCTGTCCGATCGCAAAGCCGTCGCTGATCCAGTTGCCGCCGTCGCTGCGCGCAATGGTGGTCTTGGTGAGCGTAAACGGCGTTGCCGCGCTGGACGAGACGATGTAGCGGCTGTTCACCGCCACGACGCCCGCCGTGGGTCCCACTGCGGCAAGTGCCCCACCATCCAGGATGAGCACGCTGCCGAAGCCCGAAGTCGCCGCCGTGTTGTCGAAGCCGAGCACCGTGCGTGTACCAAGGAGTCCGCCGATCGAGAACGCCACTTGCTGCCCGGCCGCGAAGCCGAGGCTCGCCCAGGTCAAGCCGTCGTTGCGCGTAATGCGATTGAAGCCCGCGGCACCCGTTACGGACAGGGTCCCGGTCGTCTGATTACCGAGGATCTGGCCGGTTACGACGGCGAGCTGGTCGATCACCGAGATCGTGCCAATCTGCTTGGTGCCGATCGGCAGAGCCGGCGCGCCGGTCGCGGGCAACAACGTCAGGGCGCTGCCCAGCTTGTGGGAGGCGTCCGGCTCGGCGGCCGGCGGATCGCCGATGGCAATGATCGTATACGAGCCGACGACACCGCCGTCGTTGAGCAGCACCTGCTGGCCGACCGCGAAGCCGTCGACGGCCCAGTTCAGGCCATCCGAACGCACCAGTTGGAACGTTCCGGACGTACCCGCATAGGTGTTGAACGAGCCGCCATTGTTGGCGATCAGCTGCAGCGGCGCGTTGCCGCCGCCGTGGATCGTGGTGAGCCCACCATGTTCGGAGACGAGACCGATCGTGCCGTCGGCATTGTGGTCCGGGCCCGGAATGAGGGTGCTGTTGATGTCGAGCTTGTCGTTACCCTGGCCGAGGAAAATGTTCACGACCTCGAGCGTCGAATGGCTGCCGTCGGTCAGGAATATCTGCTTGGTCGGATCGCCCGGGAACTGCGGATCCTGCGCCAGCACGATCGAACCGTAGCTGATGCCGCCAGGATACACGCCGCTCTCGCCAAACGGATGTGCTCCGCCGAGCAGGGCCGTGAAGTTGAGATCCGCCTTGTTCATGTTGAGGCCGGTGAGAGCCGTCGACGTCAGCTTGCCGGTGGCAGCCCCCTGCGTTCCGTCACTATAGACATTGAGCACGTCGATCGACTGCGTCTCCGGCGGCTGCGGCGGAATGTTGAAGAGCGGGCCATTGGCTTCGCCAGGCAGCAGCACGGCCTGCACCAGCGAGCGGTCGGCGCTGGTCGTGCCGCCCTCGACCGAAAGCGGGCCCCTGATGCCGCTCAACGTATGAGCCGACTTCGGGAAGGCGCGCAGGTTCTCGTGGCCGGGCTGGATGTCGAAATACGGATCCGCCACCACCTTGATCGTCGCCTGCGTGTACCAGGGATAGGTGCCGCCGGTCGGGTCGAATTCGACCCGCGCGGCCATCTGGACCATGTTGACGTTGATCGGCGTGCTCGGCAGCAAACCTCCGGGCGGACGGCCGCTATACTTGATAGGTCCTGCAATGGTGCCATTCAGGCCGTCGGTTTCCGGATGGTCGGTCAGCACCATCTTGTCGAGCTTGCCGGCATCCGTGCCGGTGATCAGATCGATCTTCACCAGCACCGGGCTGCCGCCGGCCAGATTCGTGATCTGCACCAACTGGCCTTCGAAGAAACCGCTGTCGAGCCAGCTCGAGCCGTCGGTACGGACCAGCGTATCGAGCATCTTGCTGATGGCGGCGCCCTTGAGGTCACCCGCCATCCCGCTCAGCCCGGTCGAAGCCGTGAGCGTCAGTTGCGTGTCGGTCACGCCGCCTGCGGCGATGGTGAAATCGCCCACGATTGAGCCGTCATTGCGCTGCAGGCGAATAATCTCGCCGGCCGCAAAGTTGTCATTGATGAAGCTTCCGATGGCGGAACGCGTGATGACCGCCCCGTTCACCGTGACGTTGCCGGTGAACATCAGGAACGCTTCGTTCGCCGCGGTATACTTGACCGTGCCGTTGTTATAGACGCCGTTCGACTTGACGGTGGTGATCGAGATGGTCTGGCTGGCCGTTGAGTTGAACGTCCCCGACACGCTCGGCAAGACGGCGCCGCCGGCGTTGGTCAGCTTGATGAACTGATCGCCCACTGATCCCTTGGCGGCATCGATCTTGTAGGTGCCGTCCACGCCGCCCGGGCCGGTGCCGGTGATCGTGATCGTCTGCCCCGGCAGGAAGCCGTCGGCGATGAAGCTCCCTAGCTGCGAGCCCGGGGCACGCGTGATCGTCCAGACGCTGGTGGACGGATCCTGGCCGACCGAGATGTTGCCCTTGGTGAACAGGGTCAGCGTTTGGGTAAAGCCGGTCTGCTTCAGGGTGATCTGGGCGCCGTCCGGGATGATGTCGGTCTGCCCGTCGGTGATCACATCGACATTGACCGTGGTCAGCGGCACCTTGGTCAGGCGCATCGTGTAGGTGTCGGGGTCGCCCGGCCCCTGGGTGGCCGTTCCGGCGCTCACCAACGTGGCGCCGCCGCTCTCGAGCGTGAAGAGGCCCGCTGCGCCGTCGTCGAAGACCTGCGCGTCGATGTTCTGGGTGATACCCGAGCCGTTGATGCGGAACTTCACCGGCAGCAATGCCGTGGGATTCTCGACCGCCGGAATCACCGTCAGCCGCGTGGTCAGCGTCAGGATGTTGTTGGTCACGCTCTTGATGACGAACAGGGCGTTGTTGGTGAGGCCGCCTGCGATCGTCTGCGTGCCCGAAATGATGATGTTCTGGCCCGCCTTGTACCCGTCAGCGATCCAGCTGCCCGACGAACGCGTGATCGTGTCGCCGTTGACGTTCTGCGCGAACGTCAGCTGGACGCCCGAATAGTTGATGCCCACGGCAGCATTCCGGTAGGCGGTATCGGTCGTTGTGTGCCCGGCGATCGAATCGACCACCGCCGCCGTAATCGTCGTGTCGTGCGGATCCTCGGTGGGCAGACGCTGTATCGCATGGGTCGTCACGATGACCGGCGTGGTGTCGCCAGGTCCAAAGGTGATGTAGTACACGCCGTCCTGGTCGGGCAGCGCGGCCTGGGCCACGTGGAACCGGGCATCCGTGGAGCTCAGCGAAACGCGGAGATCCTTCGACACGCTCGGATCGAGGTACTGCGGATTGATCGCCACCTGGACGATGCCGGTCGGCGGGGTTGCAAGCTCAACCGCGAAATAGTCGTCCACCGAGGTGATCGGCGCAGGATCGGTTGGAGCGGTCGTGCCCTCGAGCACCTTGGTCACGCCGTCCACCGGCCGGCCATAGCCCGGATATTTCACGAAGTCCGGCACCGTGACCGTGGCATCGAGCTGCGTCACCTTGACGGCGGGCTGGTCGTTGTCGTGGATCGTTACCTCGACGTTGCGCACGATCGCGTGGTCGAAGGTCGGATCGGTGCTCAGCACCGTGTGGCTGATCGCAACGGTACGGTCGCCTTCGGCGAGCTGGTCGTCGACCGCCATGACGTGAACGTACTGTTCCGTGTCCCAATTGCTGCTGTCGAACACGAGCACGATGGCACGCGCCGGCACATGGATCAGCGTGCCGTTGAGCCAGACGTCGCGCGCGTAGGCTGCCGGCGTCAACAGGCCGGCCTTGTCCTTGTCGCCCATGGCAAGCGGATTGCCGGACGCCAGCAGGATGCTGTCGCCGAGTCCCAGCGTGTCGATGATGTCGCCGGAGGCCGGAACCAGGACGCCGTTCGCGACATGCTCCTCCTCCGGGTTCATCGCGGCCGAGATCGTGATGTAAACGGACGTTCCGACGACGGGGATGTGCCCGAGACGGATGCCATAGACATCGTCGGCCGGATTGCCGCTGATCAGCTTGCCTTCCGTCACATCGGTGATGCTCGGGCTCAGATCGTGCGGAACGTTCTCGTCGATGATCACCTGCCCCTGATCGGGACGCGAAACGCTGAGCGAGATGCCGTCGGGAACGATCGGCTTATACGACCCATCGTCGGTCGTGATGCGGTGATTGATGGTCGAGCTCGTGCCGTTGATGTCACGCGACACCACATCGCCAGCGACGTCGCCCGCGACGTTGATGGCATCGTTGCCCAATCCGCCGATGACGCGCACGGCCATGCCGGGCGCCGTGCTCAGCACGTCGAGCGTGTCGTCGCCTTCGAGGGCATCGACCTCGAGCACCTCGATGTTCTTGTAGGTAACGGTCAGGCCGGCGCCGAAGATGCCCTTGTCGGTCACGACGATATGGTCGGCGAACTCGGTGCCGAGGATCACCAGCTTGTCGAAGCCGGAGCCGCCATCGACCGAAACCGGCGCATTGATGTTGTATTCCACCTGGTTGCTGCCGGCGCCGGTACGGATCGCCGTTTCGGCCGCCGTCGAGAAGCCCTTGGTCAGCTTCGGCATCGCGATCTGTTGCACCGGATCGAGCCAGACGATGTCGCCGCTAATGGGATCGGTCTGGGCGAGCGCGAACGCGCGGACCGTGAACAGGTCGTTGCCGTCATCGCCTTCCAGACGCAGCACCGCCTGGTTGCTGTAGACCGTGAACGTGTCGTCGCCGCTGCCGCCCTCGGCAACCAGCGGAGAGGTTGCGCCGGCGGAGAGCCAGCCGCGTGTCGTTGCCACCGTGCCGTAGACGCTCTGCGGGGTGAGCGAGTTGGGAAGCTGCGGGAACAGGTCCGCGGCGGTGACGATGGAACCGCCCAGCGTGTTGCCGAGGGGCCCCGCCGAGTGCGTGCTGGCATCGCGCTGATAGCCGTAGATCTGGCCGATCTGGAAGGTGTCGTTGGCGGCACCGCCGTCCAGGGTGGTGGTCGTCGCATCGTCGTCGACCGCGAAGTAGTCGTTACCGCCCTGCCCGAACACCATCAACCGGCCGTTGATCGAACTGTCGTAGTTGATGCGCTGGACGGATTCCGAGCGCACGCTTCCGTCGGCCGCCGCGTCCGAGGCCTGCGCCTGCGTGAGGGCCGTACCGGGCTTGGTCGGATCGAAGTCGAGCACGGCCACGAAGGCCGACTCGTTCGCGTAAAGCTGCGGACGGGCTCCGGTTTCGCGCGGAATGTCGGTCGTGCGACGGAGCAGGAAGATATCGTCGAACGCCTTGCCGGCGCCGATGAAGTTCGGGTCGATATTGTCCTTGCCGTAGACCGAAAGGTTGTTGACGCCGTCCGTCGGCCCGCCGGTGTCGAGCACGTTGATGACGTAATTGCGATTGTAGGGGTCGATCGGAATTAGCTGCGCATCCGTCTTTCCCTGCGTACCCGTGGTGTTGATGACGTAGGTGTCCGCCCCGGCCTGGCCGTCGAGGGTCAGCGTGTCGCTCGACGACGTCGCTGCGGAGGTCTGGACGTACACCATCGACTGCAGCTGGTTGACCACGAAGAAGTCTTCGCTGTCGCCTGTCGGGGCAAACGGATTGAGCCTGGTATTCTTGATCTTGACGTTGACGTTCGAGGCCGCAGAGACGACCCTGGCGGAGCTCAAGGTCAGCACGGTGGCCGCCGCCGAAATACCGGTAACGGTATAGACGCGATTGTTGGCAATGGGATTGCTGACGTCGTCGGACTCGACCGTGATGACGTCGCCGATCGCGAAGCCGGCAAAGGTGCCGCCATCCGTACGTGTGATGGTATCGCCATTGGGATCCGGCGCAAACGTCACCTTCGCGTCGATACCGGCCGTCGTCGGGGTCGGCGTGTTGCTGCCAAAGGCGCGCGTGTTGCCGCCGGAATAGAACGACATGAGGCGAACCGGCCCGAGCCCACCGGTCGGAATGGTCTGGCCCTGTCCGCCCGGAATCGGCGAGGACGGCGTGCCGCTGAGGCCACCGAGCCACGTCTCGTCAAAGAAGATCTGGTCAGTATCGGCATTGCCGAAGATGCGGGTGAGATATCCGGTCGCGGTCGCACCGTGCGCAATGACGCCACGCAGGTGCATGACGGTGCCGTACTTCGGCGTGTCGTCCGGCGTATCGCTGTCGAATTGCGCGACGCCGCTGGACAATTCGCCGGTTCGGCGGAAATCGCCGTAGATGTCGACGTTCTTGGCCGCGAGGATCTGCGAATTCGCTTCCGTCGTCACGTTATCGGCGACGCGCAGCAGGATCGATCCGTTCGGTGTGTTGATGAGACCGTGCACCATGGTCTCCGGCTGGTTCTCGAGGAACAGCACGCTCCCGGAGTTCAGCAGATGCAGGTCTTCATTCTGCACGGCGCTCTCGCGCACCGTGAAGCGGATATTGCCGTTGATGTCGCCATCGCCGCCGGCGATCCCCAGGGCCTGCAGCAGCACGACCTCGGCATTGCGGGCGAAGAATGTTCCCACTGCGGTCGTCGGCAAGGCTTCGCTGAGATAGATGCTGCCGGTCGCCCGCGCACCGATCGTGCCGTAGCCATAGGCCTGCGAGTCGATCTCGAGGTCATTGCCACCGTTCGCATTGCCGATATTGCCGCCCTCGGCGAACAGGTCGATTGTATTGCCGATGACATTGGCGGTGTCGCCACCGAGGCCGCCGTTGCGCGCATCGACGATCGAGCCGGGATCCGTGGCAAGGGTCACGTCGCCCTTGGTCTGGACCAGCTTGACTTCGAGATCGTCGATCTCCTTGCCGAAGGCATCCGTGTGCAGCGCACCGGCGCTGCCGAGCAGACTCAGGGACTCGGTACCTCGGACCACTTCGGTGATGAAGATGCCCTGCGTGTCGTTCTTGCTGGCAACCGCGATGTCGTTGGCGGTCAGCACGCCCAGGCTCAAGCCCGTTCCATAGAGCAAATCGACGTTGATCTCGAGGAAATTGTCGGGGGTCCCGATTCCGCCGGTGCCGGACTTGTCGCTGGCCGTGCCGGTGATGCCGCTGTCGCCTGCGGTCATCGTGATATTGACGGCGGTGACGTCGGCCTCGAAGCCGATGCCATCGTTCAGGGCATCGATGATCTTCCTGGGCGAATGCAGCGTTACGTCATTCGCGGTCGACATGATGCGGCCGACCCGCAGATCGTCGGTCTTTTCGGCAAGGTCGATCCAGCCGTTGGTCAGCACGTCGACATGATGGCTATCGTTCGATGCCGGCGCACCGCCGCCGACGATCTCGGTGATTGCCTTGACGTTGATGATCTTGCCGTTTCCGGCAGTCGGCTGCGCCGCCGTGAGGATGATGTTGCTGTTCGACTGGATTCCGGGCCGGTACAGATTGCCGTCGGAATCGAAGGCGCGAACATCGAACGTGCTATTGATCGTGTTGTTCGGGGCCAGCGTGGCGAACGCGCCGACGTTCTCCGGCACCGGGGAGCCAATGGGCGTGTTGAAGAACGTGTTGTGGATCTCGCCGTTCGGACTCGGGTGCGCCTTGTACCGCACCTCGACGCCGCCACTGTTCGGAACCCCCGTCTCCTTGACGCTGGGTTGCATGATAATGTCGGTGGTGCCGCCGGTGACCACGGCGTCGATATGGACGCGATAGTCGGTGACCGTATCGTCGCGCAGCCGGCCGAGCACGTCGAGATAGGCATCGCCCGCGGCCTTGACCGTGAAGCGCTGTGCAGGCGTCAGCGAGTGACTGGTCGTCAGTGTGGATGTACTCGGGTCAAGCGTCAGCGCCTGTCCCGGATTGGACAGCGATGCGAGCTTGATCGACAGATCGCCGGGCGACGTGAGGACGACGTAGTACTTGCCGTCCGTCAGACCGCCGATGGCCGTGCCGGTGGTGTGATACTGCACCAGCTCGCCGCCGAAGAACTGGTTCCGGCCGAGGAAGATCGACCCGTCGGTAGCGGCCCGCGCGGTGAGGAAGCTGGTCGCTGCCGGCAATCCGGCGGCTTCCACCTGGTCGATATTGACCCGTCCTCCCACACCGACGCCGGCGTTCGCCGATTCGATATCGAGGATGTTGGTGCGCACCAACGATGCATTCGGATCGGTGCTGGTCAGGTCGCGCGGCTTGGTTGCGCGAACGTTGCCGTTGGCATTGCGGATTATGGTCGTGCCGATCGGGTTCTCGATGGTCCCCTGCAGCAGCACATTGTTGACGTTGCCGAAGTCCTCGATCTCGACCCGCGTCGGCGTGACGGTGCGCTTGAGATTGAAGCTGATCGTCGGCGTGTTGTCGTAGGGTACGAAGTCCACGATCGGGTGATTAGGACCGCGATTGAGCACGTCGATGTTGTTGATCTTGAGATCGAACCCGGAGTTGTTGGTGATCAGCACCTGCTGGTAGGAATCCCGGAATTCCCAGGTTCCACTGCCCGCACCCGGCGAGCCGTTGCCACCGAGGATGGTCGGCGAGTCGAAATAGACCTCGCCCGGATCGTCGTTGATGATGTTGTCGACGTTGATGACGCCGCCCGAAACGGCGCTGCTTCCGAACAGCGGCTCGAACACGCCGTTCACGGAGATGTTCACCGCCTTGTCGATATTGCCCGAGGAATTGATGACCAGCTCGGGCGAGCGCCCGGAGAAGATCACCACGTCGGAGCTGAAGTCGATCTTGCGCGTGACGGTCGGATCTTGCGGACCCGAGCTGCTGCCGCCGGCGGCGAGCGAACGGCGCTTCACATCGCCATGGTCGACGAAGCCGATCTTGCCGTTCTTCGTGTCCGAATAGAGCGCCAAATGATTGTAGCCCGTCACGTCCTGCAGCGCAGGGTCGTTGGGATCACGCGGACCAGCCGTGACCAGCGAGTGGAGCTCGCCGAGAATGGTCGATGCAAGCGTCGTGTGGTTGTCGGCCGACCCGTCGACATAGCCGAACAGACCCGTGGCACGGCCGAACGCATCGGCAACAGACGTGACCGCCTGATGGTCGGGAGCCGAAGCCGGATCGGGATTGTAATAGCGCGCGACCAGATCGACGCCTTCATAACCCATCAGCGAGGCATTGGCGTGCAGATTGACGTTGTTCTGGGCGTTGATCGTCGTGTCGGCCGAGCCGGTGCCGACCGCAACCAGGCCGCCGCCGTCGCCACGCGACCGCGCCTCTACGTCCATCCACGGCACCGTGGCCGCAGCCAGAATCGCGCGCGCCGTCAGCGACGACGCGGTGGCGAAGTCCACGGTGGTCTCGTCGGTCGAGCTCGAAGTCGCATAGGCATTGCCGTCGCCGCCGATGCCGATGCCGGTCGAGCCCGAGTTGGTCGATTGTGCGGTGCCCGTCGTCGCCGCAACGATCGCCGTGTTGCCCGCCAGGACGTCGGAGCCGTCCTTCATCTTTGCGGTGGTCGTGTTGTTGACGGTGGAATTGGTATGCGTGATGGCAACGCCCACGGCGCCACCGGTCGTGGACCGCGCCACGGCCGAGGCCCCCGTAAACAGGTTCGATGTCAGGTTGAAATTGCCACCGGCGATGATGCGCGTGCCGGCCGTGACCCACACTTCGCTCTTGTTGGTCGAATTACTGGTTGAGGACGAGCCGCCGACGCCCACGAGGCCGCCGGTTCCATTGGCACCGCTGGCGCTGCCGCTGGTGATGGAGTTGCTCGTGATCGACACGTCGAGATTGGCGTGCGCCAGGCCGGCCTGCATGTAGGCATTCACGGTCGGGCTGTCGGTAATCGTGCCATCGTTGATGTTCACGCCGACGAAGCCGCCGCCTGAGCCGCGAGCGACTGCCGAGGAGTTGCCGTCGCCGATCGGCGGCGACAGCACCGAGAGCGGGACGCCGCCCGGTCCCGTGAGGGTCGCACCCGTCACGTTGCCGGTGATGTCCATGCGGATCCACTGATTGCCAGTGGCCGTGCTGGTCAGGTCGACGCTTTCCGGCCCGATCTTGTGGTTGCTGGTCGGCGAATCCGGGCCCAGGAGGGTCAGTGCCGGACCGTTCGGCGCCAGCGCGAGCTGGAAGGTGTCGTTATTGTCGGCATTGATGACGTAGAAGGTGCGTCCGTCGGCATTGAAGTAGTTTGCGCCGCCGTCCGTCGAGTATTGCATCGGCAGGTCGCCCCGCCTGACGAGGCTGTGCACCGCGGCCTTGTCGGCGGCAATGGACTTGGTGAAGACGCCCGCGGCGACGACGTTGTCCGTGTCCTTGAGCGTGAGGGTTTTGCCATCCGCCGAGATCGCGCTGATGGTGAAGCTGCCGTTGTTGGTCGACTTGTCGGTCGGGGTGGTACCGCCACTCAGGGACACCACCTGCCCGACCTTGTAACCGTCGGCCAGGAAGCTGCCGGAGCTGCGCTGGATCTGGTCGAGATTGCCGCCCGCACCGTCGTTGATGAAGGTCAGCGCCAGCGTCTGCGCCTTGGTCGGCGCCAGCGCGATCGCGTTGCTCTCGATGGTCTTGGTGAAGTCGCCGCCCGTGACGGTGTTGTTGACGCTGAGCTTCAGCGTGTCGTCGGTGACGTCCACCAGCGTATAGGTCGTGTTGTTGGTGGCGACAGCGCCGGTGACGGTGATCTGCTGCCCGATGGCAAATCCCGCATCCTTCCAGCTCCCCGACGCGCGCGTGATCGTGTCGTTGACGGCGTTGTTGCCGCTCTTGTGGAAGGTGACGGCGAGGTCTTTGACGTAGGCATCGAGCTGCACGATGCTGTTGTTGGTGCCTCCGGCACCGGAGATGCGGTAGGTCGTCCCGTCCTTCAAGCCACCGATAGCGGCCCCGTTGGTCACGTGGTAGACGACCTCGTCGGTGTTGTTGAAACCGGACGCGATCGGTTTGCCGTCGTTGCCCGTGTTGTCGGCGGTGCCCGAGGTATCGATGAACTCGATGTTGTTGGCATTCGTGTTGTCGTGGAGCTCGGCCACGCCGCCGTTGGTCGTGTCGTTGACGTCGACCTGCTGGTTCGAGAAGGTCATCGCCGCCGGCGCGTGATAGGTCACCGGCAGGTTGGTCGCGTAACTGGTGCCGGTCACCGTAATGGTCGATCCGGTGGGCGTGAAGTTCTTCAGGGGGTCGTTGGCCGGAACCGACGGGTCATAGGTCGTCAGCTTGATCGACGTGCCGTCGACCACCTTGACCCAGTACAAATTGCCGCTGGTCAGGCCGCCGATCTGCGTGCCGCCGGCCGTGATGTACTGCACCTTGTCGCCGGTGATGAAGTGATGCGGCGCCTGGAACGTGATCGTGTCGGTATCGACGTTGACATTGTTGGCGCCACCGCTGAACTGCGAGCCGAATGACAGGTCGCTGCCGTCGACCGACAGGACGCTGTACTCGCGATTCTGCGTCAGGCCCGACTGGGTCGCGCCGTCGAAGACGACCGTGTCGCCCGTATCGAGGCCGTGATTGTCGACCTGCACGGTGTTGTTGGCATCGCTGCCGGACACCACGGCATAGGTCGGCGCCGGCTTGCCCTGCGGCGTTGCCTCGGCATGGACCGTGATGCTGCCGCCAGCGTCGATCGATGCCGCCATGGCATAGGCGGTGGCGATGGGCGCCAGACTCGTGGTCGCCTTCGAACCGCCGACGCTGATGCCGCCGATGCTCGTCCCCTTGGTCAGCGCGTCCGCTTCGGGATGGGACAGCGCGTTGACGTCGAGGTTGGAGCTGACCTTGATCGTGCCCGTGGACGCAATGTAGCCCTTGACGGTCGTATTGGCGGTTGCGTTCGATACGTTCAACTGGCCTGCATACATGCCGCCGGTGGCGGCCTCCGCAACGGCATTGGCCGAATCGACCGACTTGCCCTGCACCGTCAGATTGGTCGCGCCCGCCGTGTTGTTGGCGCCGACGACCTGGCCATCCAGATGGGCTTCGATGTCGCCATCGGTGTGCGCCTCGGCCGAGGTGCCGCCGAGACCGGCGAAGCCGATCGCGACGCCGCTGGCCTTTGCAGACGCCAGATCATGGCCTTCCGCCAGGATCTTGACCTCGCCCGTCCCTGCGATGGTCGCGCCGCTTCCAACCACTGTCTCGAGGATCGGGCTGTTGGTCGATTTCGCAACCGCGCCTGATGCCGCCGCGACGCCTCCGGCGCCCGCGAATGCCGTCGCCGACGATCCGTAGTCGTCCGGCGCTCCGACATTGGCGTTGGTCTCGACCGTGACGTTGCGGGCCTTCACGTTGCCCTTCACCAGCTTCGAACGCACCTGGGGCCTGGCATCGACACTGGCCCAGGACAGGCCAGCCGCAAAGCCGCCAACGCTGACGCCCGTGACAGTCGCATCCAGGTTATCGGTCGACGAGGCCGAGACCTTCAGGTCGCCGGTGCCGTTGAGCGTGATGTTGGCGCCGTTGGCACCGTCACCGACCCTTGCGATCACGTCCGGCGTGACTGTCACGAACGAGAAATTGGCGGTGAGCGCGACGCCGCCACCCGCCAGACCGAAGGCGTTGGCCGTGACCAGCACCGTGGAATCCGCGTCGACGGTGACGCTGCCGACGTTGTCGCCGGCATCCTGGCCGATCGACACGCTGTCGCCGATGAAGGCGAGGACATCCGTCGCGCCGTCGTTATGCACGTCGACCTTGGTGAAGGAGGCGCCCGCCGCGACACCGCCGACCGATATGCCGACGGACAGGACATCGATATCCTGTTTGGAATTGGCATGAATGTCGATACCGGTCGCCTTGTGAACGACGGCGCTGTCGATCAGACCTGCGGTCACCGTGCTGCTGTCATTGATCACGGCTACGCCGGCGCCTATGCCGATCACGCCGGCCGCCGCCGCGAATGCGACCTCGTCCACCTTCTCGTAGAGGTCGGCATGGATGTTGAGCGCGCCGCCCGCGGACAATATGCCGCCGGCGGTCGCCGACACGTTGGAGGCGATGTTCAGGACACCGATGCCGGCCCCGATCCCGGCGAGGCCGATGGCGATACCGCCCTGCGTCGTGGTCATGTGCAGGTTTTCCACCGCGTTGACGGTGATGTCGCCGTTCACCGCGGTGACGTGGGCGCCGCCGCCGATCGCCGCGTTGGTGCCTACCGTGGGTCCCAGCAGTGCGTTGCCCAGCGTGGTCTGGCTGGGAGCCTTGGTCGAGAAGCCGCCGGTGCCGTTAAGCGACTGGTACGAGATCGCGGAGGTACGATCCTGCGAATTGGATGCCGTGTTCGGATCGGTGCTGCCGTTGGTGAGACCGACGTTGCCGACGATGGACTGGGTGGCACCGCCCGCGGATGCGCCGAAGGAGATCGCATTGGTGTCGTTGTTGGCGTCGTCGAAAGTATTGTACAGCTTGAAGGTCTGGTGATCGCCCGTATCGCGGACGAAATAGCTATTCCCGTCGGTGAGGTTGGTGATTCCGCCCGATCCGCCGTTGTAGTAGGTGACCTTCGAGCCAGTGGTCAGCTTGTTGCCGGCCGCGAGCTGGATTGTGCTTGCGCCCAGATTGACGCCACCTGTGCCGAACTTGCCTCCGGTGCCGCTCATGGTGTCGGAAAGCTTGCCGCTGGCGTCCGAACCCTGCTTCGTCGCGTCGCTGTCGGCCGATGGGCCGCTGCCGCCCTTGGCGAGCGAATTCTGCTGCGGCGCGGCTCCGTCGCCGGTGTAGTTGCTGGCCATTTGCGTGCCGACCGACCACACGCTGACCGACGCAGCAAGTCCGATGATGCCGCCTGCACCGCTCGCGGCGATGCTGGCGATGTCCTTGATACCGAGCGCGTTGACCTTGACGTCACGGTTGGCCGCGACGTTGGCACCGGACTTGATCTCGGCATTGATGTTGTTGCGCATCACGCCGATGTCGACGGCACCGGCCATCGCTCCGGCACCACCGGCGATGCCGCCAGCGAATGTCGCGACCTGGGCGTCATTGGCGGCATTGACCCACACCGACTGGTCGCTGGTGCCGGTGTTGTTCGTCCAGTTGACGTCAGCGTTGTCGATATAGGCGTGCGTCGTACCTGCGAGCGTGGTGACGGTCACACCGCCAGCCAGGCCAATGAAGCCGCCGCCGGCCGCAACGTTGAGATGGAACACATCCTCATGCGATTCCGCCTCGACCAGGACGCCCTTGACGTTCGCCCTGTCGAAGCCGGTGGGGCTCTCGCCACCGGTCAGGGTGCCGACCAGCCCCGTCGCACCGGCGCCATTGCCGCCGGCATGCACGATCGCGTGCGCCGCGGCCGAGCCGCTGTCGATGTAAGCCTCGGTCGTCTTGTTCAGGCTGATGACACCAATCGACGCACCCGCGCCTCCGAGCCCGAAGCCGCCTGCGCCATCGACAATCGTGATGTCGGTCGCATCGGTCGAATGCACGACAATGCTGCCCCAGGCGTCGGCCGAACCGGCCAGCTTCGCAGTGGTCGTGTTGTTGACGACCAGCACGCTGACCGCGCCTCCGATGCCGACCGTGGCACCGGCGATGCCGAAACCGACCAGCAGCATGTCTTCCTTGGCATTGGCATCGACGACGATGTCGCCCGCCAAAGCGTTCACCTGCGAGCCGGCCTCGGTCGAGGCCGTCGTGACGTTGCTGATGACCGTGACGTCGACCGCGGGCGCGACCGCGCCGCCGCCGGAGACAGCCAGGGAGGCGGCAACCGCAAGATGGTGCACGTCGCTGGCGGCACTGACGTTAACGTTGCCGGCATTGGCCGTGACCTGCGCGCCGGCGCTAACGGTCGCCGTCGTGGTATCGTTGATCGAGTTCACGACAGCGCTGAGCGCCACCGCCGCGGAGCCGGCGCCCGCAATGCCGGCTGCCAGGCCGTTGATCTGATCATAGTTGGTCGAGGTGATCGTGATGCCGGTCTGGTCGGTGACGAACGGATCGATCTTGACCTTGCCGCCAAGCATGCTGCTGCTGGTGTCGGGGTTGTTCGGACGCGCGTTGCCGTCGTCATCCTTCACCGTCGGCGCGTCGGCATTGCTGACCGTCGGCGAGACCACCCGCCCCTGGGACGAGAGGGTGTCGGCACTGGGCGAGCCATTGATGCTGCCGGTGTCGATCTTGCCCTGCGCCCCGCCGTCGCCCGAGGTGACGGGATTGAGGTGACCCGTGGCGGCATTGATCGACTGGTTTCCGGAAGCGGATACGATGGCGTTGCTGCCGACGAAGGCTTCCGTATGCTTGTTGGTGACGGTGACGACCGCACCTGCGGTGATCGCGGCGGAGCCGGAGAAGCCCACCACGCCCACGATCGCATTGAGCTCGGTTCGTTCGTCGGCCTGAATGGCGATGGAGCCGTCGGCGTGGACATTACCGGCGCCGGCGCTGGCGATCGCGTCGTCGGGATCGTCGCCGATGAAGGCGCGCGTGTCGACGTTCAGCACGTTGACCGAAGCATCAACGGTCACGGCGACGTTGCCGCTGGCCGAGATGCCGGCGCCGATGGCCGTAATCGTTTCCTTCGACGTCGCCTGGACGTTGATATTGCCGCCGATCGTCGAGTGCACGCCGGATTCGATGAAGGCGTCGGTGTGCTTGTTGACCACCGCGACCGCCGCACCCGCACCGGCCGCAGCGCCCGCAGACACAGCGAGGTTGCCCGCCACCGATACGAACTTGGTCTGGTCGTCGGCATGGACGGTGAGATTGCCACCGGCATTGACGGTCGCAGACCGGTCGATGAACGCGCGGGTGTCCTCGCTCAGGATGTTGATGACCCCGGCGCCGGCGAACGCGAAGCTTCCGGACGATCCGGCACCGGCCGCGCCGATCGCAGCCTCCGTTTCAGTCGAATGCGCGTTGACGGTGATATTCTTGCCGGCCCCTGCCGACGTCGTCACCGTCGCGCTCTGGCCGATATAGGCTTCAACCGTATCGTTGTGGACGAGCGTCGTGACCGCGGCACCGGCGCCCACGCTGCTGCCGAAGCCGATGGACCCGGCGACCATCACCATGCTCATGGTGTCGCTGGCGTCGATATTGACGCTTCCGACCTGCGTCACCTGCGCGTTGCCGTCGATATAGGCGCGAGTTTGCGTCTTGAGCACCTCGACCGAGGCCGAGGCGGCCACACCGGGTCCGCTCCCGCCGATACCGGCATTGGCCGAAACCGACAGCAGGTCCTCGTTGGATGTTGCGACGATCGAGGTCTGGCCAATCGTCGTGACGTGCGCGTTCTGGCCGATATAGGCGCGCGTATCCTTGCTGACGATCGACAGGTCGAGCCCGGCGCCGATGCCGGTACCGCTCACGCCGATGCCGGCCGAACCGGCGGCCGACTTGATGGTCGTCGTATCCGTGGCGGAAATCTCGAGGGACGCATTGTGAGAGGCGCCCTGCCCGACGGTCGCATTGACGTCGACGAACGCCTGCGTTGTGGTGTCGTAGACGTTGATGCTGGCGGATCCCGCAAGGCCCGGCTTGCTGCTGCCCGTGCTTCCGCCGGCCGCCAGCGCGATCGAGGTCAGCGGGATGTTGACGCTGCTCAGTTTCGAGCTGATGTCGCTGGGAAGATCGCTGAAATCCACATTCAGCGGGTTGACGGTATGCTGCGAGCTGACCTTCACCGCACCGGTGCCGTCGACCGTCGCTGCGGCGCCGCCCCCGGCGGGATCGCCAATGCTGGCGGTCGTGTGCGAGCCGCCCGAGCCCGTCCCGATGACATTGATCGCAACCGCGACACCGATGCCGGCGCCGCTGCCCGAGAAGCCCGCCGATGCGGCGAGCGCCTGGGTCCGCAGGTCGTGCCGGGCCGTGATGTCGATTTCGCCGGTGCCTCCGTGCAGATGCGAGCCATCGCCCGTATAGGCCCTCGTTTCCGAATCCACGACGTTGATCGCGGCTACGCCGGCGATGGCGACATCGCCACCCTTGTTGCCCGCGGCAGAGAGCGCGCGCGACGAGATGTCATTGGTATCGGGCGTCACTGCCTCGACGGTGATGCCGTTTCCTGTGACGTTGGCGCCTGCGCCGATCTTGGCGGTATTCGAGATCGACACGGAATTCAGCGAGAAGGCGGCGGCAATGTTGACGCTGCCGTCCTTGTCGATCGCCGTGGCGTCGCTCTTCGCCTTGGCATCGACATTGTTCAACGCGCTGACCTTCAGCAGGCCGCTTGTCGCCGTCACGACGGCGTTGTCGCCAATCGCAGCGGTGTTGCTGACGGAGACGACGTCGACTGCAACGCTTGCCGCAATGCCGACACTGCTGCCGCCCGTACCCGACTGGCCGCTCGACTGGCTGTTGGCATCGGAACCGCTGTTCTGCGACGTATTGGTCGTCGGCGCACCGGCACTGCTGGTGTTGCTGTTGTTCTGGAGCTGGTCGTCGGTCTTTTCGTTGCCCTTCTTGTCACTCGTGCTGCCGCCCTTGGCGCTCGCGCTGGCGACGACCGTGCTCTCGAAATCGGAATTGGCGAGAATGGTGACCTGGCTGCCCGTGACGCCGCGATTCACGTCCGCGGTCGTGGCCCAGCCATCGACAACGATAATCGACACACCCGCGCCGATCGCGGCCTTGCTGCCCGCGGCCGCCACCTTTGCCTCGGTCTCGTTGTAATCCGCACTGTGCGTCGCCTGGACCGTGACGGTCCCGCTGCCCGAGAGGGAGCCCGTACCTGAGCCGATATGCGCGACGGACTTGTCGTCCAGATCGAGCGCCAATGCGACGGCCGGCGTGACTGAAATTTCGCCTTGCGATCCGCCGTCGACCTTGGACTTGACCGTGCGGTGCGAATCCGCGGTGACCTCGACGGTCCCGAGATTGGTGCCCGTGAAGCTGGCATTGTCCGCAATCTGCGCCGTGGTGTGGCTCGACAGCAGGAGATTGAGTGCCACCGAGGCGCCCACGCCGACCTTTCCGCCCTCTGCCTCCGAATCGGCCTTGGCATCGTCGATCTCGGTGTGGATGGCCTTGATCGTGATCGGGCCTCCGTTCACCGTGACCGATCCGACACCCACCGACGCTTCTGTGTTGTTGTGGACGATGTTGAGGGCAAGAGCACCGGCTACGCTGACCTTGTCATTGCCGGTCGCGCCCGAATCGGCCTCGGCGACGATCTCGTGGGCCTGGTCCCCTGACACGTTGGTCATCGTCGCCTCGATGTCGAGGCCGGTTTGCGCGACGACGGTCGCCGTTCCCGTCGATGCCCGGTTCGTAATGTCGACGACGTTGATCGCGACCGCCGCGGCGATGCCCGCCGCCGAGGCATCGGTCGCCGTGCCGTCAGCCTTGGTCTTCTTGGCGTCGGTATTTGCCGAGCTCTTCAGCGACACCCTGCCGCCGGTCGAGGTGATGGCCGGCGCGCCCAGGAACAGTGCCTGCGAGGACGTGGTGAGAATGTCGATGGCGACCGCCGCCGCAACCTGAACCTTGGAGTTGCCGCTGCCGCCGGTATCCTTGTCGCCGGTGGACGCATCGGGCGTCTTGCTCTTGCCGGAGGCCTTCGTGGCGTCGCCGCCGTTGTCGCTCTGCGCGCGGCTGTTGCCCAGCGAAAGCTGGTCGTCGCCCTTCTTGTTGACGTCGCCTCCGCTGTCGGAGTCCTTGTCCTTGGCGCCGGCCGCGCTGGCGCTGGCTTCGGTGTCGGCCGACGCCGATCCGGTCGCGCTGACTTCGATATCGCCGGCCGCGGTGACACTGCGCCCGATCGATGCGGTCACGGAATCATCGATGACCGCCAGCGCGAGCGAGGCGCCGATAGCCGCGGTTCCGGAACTGGCCGCATCCGCCTTGGCATTGGTCTCCGTCACGATGGCGGTTTGCGTCGCCGTCATCGACAGCTTGCCGGTCAGCGTGAGCAGGCTGCCGGTTCCGATGAATGCCGTCGTGTTGACATTGGCAATCGTGATCGCAACGCTCGGGGACACCGCGACGCCGCCCGAAGACCCCGCCTGCGACGTGGTGGCGATGGTATCGACTGCCGTTGCAGACAGAGTGAGATCGTGCGCGGACAGTAGACCTGCGCCGTTCGCGATCCCCGCCACCGTGGTGTCGTTGACGATGTTGAGGGCCACCGCGGCGCCGACGCCGACGTTGCCGCTGGTTTCGGACTTGCCGAGCGCCTTGGAGGTGTTGCTCAGCGTCGAACCGGACGTCAGCGCAACATCTGCGCCGTGAACGTCCACCGTGCCGGAACCGACCATCGCGCTCGCGTCGAGAGTCGCGACATTGATTGCAAGCGCACCGGCCACCGAAATGCCGGAACCGCTGGCGCCCGCCGTCGCCTCGGCGTCGAACGTGCTGGTCGTCATCTCGCCCAACACGTTGACATGGGCGGCCGTGAGGCTCGCCGTGCCGCCAATCGAGCCCGTGCTCGCGCTGTCGACGACCTGGATCGCCACGGCAACGCCGACGGCCGTGCCTGAATCGTCGGACTTGTGCGACCCGTCGGCCGTGGTGGCCACGGTGTGCTTGCCGCTGGCGGTGACCCCGATGACGGTCCCGCCGGTGGCGATCACGGAACCGCCGATAATGGAGGCAGTGGTATCGCCCGTGACGACACCGACGGAGACACCGGCCGCGAACGGCAGATCGCCATCGCTGGTCTTCGCCTTGTCGACGGACTTGCCGTCGTTGGCCTTGTTGGGATTCGGATCGGCAAGACGCTGCTTGGACTGGTTGGACGAACTGCCGTCGTCGGAGCCGCCTCCGGTCGCGACCGAGAGCGTCGTCGCGGTGCGGTCGCTGGTTGAAGACAGCGTCACACCGGCGCCCTGCACGGTGCCGCCGGTGATGGCGGCCGACGTGTCGCCCCACAGGACGGTGACGCCGACGGCGGCGCCCGTTGCACCGGCGCCATTGCCGTCCGAGCCGCCCTTGTCGCCGGCCGCAGCGTCGTTGACGTCGACCTTGTTGTCCGCCGCGATCGTCACCGTGCCGACGGCGACGATGCTGCCGCCGGTCACCGTGATTTTCGGATCGCTCTTGACGACGGACACCGCCACCGCCGCGTCGGACGTCGAGGCACCGCCGTCCTTGGGCGCGGTCGTCGCAACGATCTTGATGTCGGACGACGCCTTGGCATCGAAGGAGCCGGTCAGGTTGAAGCTTCCCGCGAGCTTGACCTCCGGATTGTCGATGACCGTGACGACCACGGCCTTGACCGTCGCCGAGGCGGAATTGGTGTTCGCCGTGATGTCGTCCTTCACGGTCGCATCGATGATGGCATCCTTGGCGTGGACGGTCGCGCCGGCCTTCACGTCGACGAGCGCATCACCGAAGCTGAGCACGGCGGTACCGGCGAGGCCGTTGCTGAAATAGGTGTCGCCGCTCTCGGTGAAGGTGGCGTCGGAATGGGCCAGCAACTGCACCGTCCCGCCGGTGGCGGTCAGGGTCGCGCCGCCAAGCGTGACTTCGCTCTTCGCGTCGGCGAGCAGGCCCTGGAACAATCCGCCCGTGCTCTTCGAATCGGCCTTCAGGGTGATGTTCGCGGCGTTGATCACCGAACCCTGGTCGATGGTGACTTTCGAGTCGGATATGATCTCGAACGTGCCGCCCGCATCGGTCACCTGCAAGCCGGACGAATCGTTCACGATGTCCGACGAGCTGTGCAGCGTGAAGTCATGCCCGCTGAAGGTACCGCCGTTGCCGCTCAACACGACCTGGTCGTTCGCAAGGGGCAGCGGAAGCTGAATGCCGATCAGCGAGCCGATGTCGATATCCTTGCCGCCGGCGAAGTCGATGTCGATCTTGGTACCGGCGAACTTGGCGTTGAGCACCGACAGGCTGTCGGTATCGACCGTCACCTTGTCGCCGATGAAGTCGATCAGACTGAGCTTCGAGTTGCTCACGCCCAGATCGTCGCGCGTGATGTTCACGTCGAGGTCGCTGGCCGCCGTGATCTGGTGCTGTGCAGCGAGCGTCGGCGAGGCATTGCCGTCCAGCCCGGTCGCGTAGAGATTCCAGAAGGTATTGCCGCTGCTTTCTTCGGCCTTCAGCACGAAGGTCGTCGACGTCAACGTGCTGACATAGTTGCTGATGTCGGTCGCATTGGTGATGCCGCCGGGGACGCTGCCCGGTGCGCCATAGGTCAGATCCGCGGACAACAGCAGGCGCGGCTCGATCGCCTCCAGCGAAAAACTCTGCCGCCGCGGCTTTGCAGCCGGTTTCGCCGCGGCGCCCCAGCGGCGCCTTCTGCTGTCGCGCCCCGGAAGGATTTCGCGAATGACCTTGTCGAGCAGGGTTTCGAACGCGGAGCGCTTGTGAGCTTCCTTGTTCCAGCGCCAGGCTATACCCATCGGAATGCCCCATCAAAAAATGGACCGAACGGCGTGCAGCAAATTGACGAACGCAAAGACGCTCAAGCAAATACGCGCTTGAGAAGAGAGAACTAGCGATGTCTAGCGGGGAGAACCTGAGCGCTTGTGCCGTCAACAGCACGCGTCAGGAGATGAACTAATTGCCAAACGTCTAAGGTGCTAAAATCTTTTTTCATTGCAGCGCCTCCTTCGAACGTCGAGTTGGCGTCTTAATCAGATTTACGCGGAGCTTAAATCCGCTTTAACTACGAAAGTATGACACGGCGATGATCGCGCCACAAGCGATTTGCCCCCGGCATTTACTCGCAGGAATCTAAGCACTTACTTTCGGTTGTATTCCGAGATTTCGATTAAATCCCGTTCTGCGCAGACAAGGCGCATTTCATCAATCGTTTAAAGGAAACGCGCCGATCCGGCCCGACGCCGACCGCACTCGAAAGTTGTAAAACCTCGCGAAAAAAATAATGCACCTGTTATCGCCTGGCCCCACCGTGGATTAAACCTTTAATCTGTATTTAGCAGCGCGCAGCGCGTGGCGTCGCGTATCCCGCCCGCGATCATCACGCCTCAAGGGCCGATCTGTAACCCGAGCACCGAAAGTAACCGGGTATTGCGTGGAAGAATGATTCAAGCCGCGTGTCTGCCTCGAGAGTCCGCTTCGTTTGACGAAAGAGGCCTTGGCAGCATGAGGCGCTACGCGCGTTGCACGGTGGTTGCAGCCTCTACCCATTGCGCGTGTCCGGGATAAAGGGCCCTGTAGAAGCGGCCCCGTCGTCAAAATGTCAGCGAGCACCCGGCGCTCGCTGCACGGATCGCGCGAGGGCTCCCCGCGACGACTTCAGAAAGTGAGACCGGTTCGGCTGAACGGCGTCCCTCGCGCGCGATTCTAGTTATCGCGATCGCGGGTCGAAGAGATCCGGACGTAAAAACCCTTTGCCTCGATGGCGCGGATCAGTTCCTCGAGGTTCATGTCGTCGGGCCGCCTCGAAAGCTGATCCATGGGCCCCTGGTCCTGGCTGCTCACGACGTGGACACCGTTCTCGAGAAACTCGGAGCTGACGTTAAGCACCCTTGCCACGGCCTTTATGGTGGCGGGCTTGGGCACCCTGCCGCGCTTTTCCCAATGCCAGATCGCGGGCGGCGTGACGTCAATCCGCCTCGCCAGCTCCGTGATCGTCATCGATTGCTCTTCGCGCAGCTGTTTCAAGCGCGATCCGAAGTTGGCGGCCGTCTTGGTCTTGGTCTTAGACACCTGGAAATTCCATTTCTATATGTGAGAATCGGCCTTAACCACCATAAGTGAGCGAGATTACGGTTGCGTTCGATTTCAAGTCAATCATCGCCCCTTCAATTCCGCCTTCGAAACCGGTGCAGCCCGTCGCAATCCCATGCAATCGGTTAGCCTGACTGCCCCCTGGGCCGCCGTCCCGCAGGTATGCAAGGCCCGAGCCAGAGCTGCAGAACACGGACTATCGCACAGCGTCACGGGTTGTTCCTAACTCTTTATATCAACGCTTGCGTGACCGCCCGACCCGGCGGAGGACGACCGCTCTGCCGCACGAAAGGGGCGATGCCGGCCGGTTCCGGCCCTGTAAAGCTTCAACGGTGTTAAGTAAACAAGCAAACGGTTTTTGCCGTTCGTTCAACAGATTGATCGGCGATGGCTTCAATGCCACTATGCGGCCGGGACGAGCATGTTAAGGGTTTGGCCGGACGGGCTTTTCTTCGCCGCGGCGCTCGGCCCGGCAGCGGGGATCGCGTGATCGATCGGTTGGGTTTTTTACGTTGGCGGCGGCCCGGGTTATTGCTCACCGGTGCGTTTTTTGCGTTTGCGGCCCCTTGCGCCGCGCAGACGCCCGGGACCCCACCGGCGGCTGAGCAGAGAGCGGAGGCTCCGAAGCGCATCGAGCATCGCCTGCCGCTGATCGACATCCTCGCGCACATGTCCGGCAAGTGCACCGTCCTCAAGATCGCGGGGCGCAGCTATGCCTGCAAGGCCGTTGCCTACGCCCACAGCGAAGCCGGACGGGTCAGCTTCGCAGTGGCCCTTGAGGACCCCGCGGACGACGGCCACGTCGTGTCCTTCTCCGGCGAGAAGGGAAAGCGCTTCGACGACAATTCCTACGAGCTTCCGGTCGATCGGATGCTCCTGAATTCCAAGCACCGGCCGAAGGTCCACGGGCTGCCGGTCCCTTCGGAGGAAGCCTCGACCGGCGTCTGCCGGCAGTTTGGCAATTTTGCCGCGCGCCGGGTCTCCAGCGTCACCTGCACTGCGACGGACTCGCGGGGACAGAGCTACGAACTGCAGTTCGTGTCGGACGGCTCCCCCATCGGCGTTCGACGCGTCAGGCAGTCGGCCGCTTCGATCGACGACCCGTTCAAATAGCCCCGCAAAATAATCCTGCAGATAGTCCTGAAGCGACGCAGGCAGGTTTTCGCGCCGCTCTCGCGAGCCAAGGCATGCCCGCCGCCACGAGCGGGCGCGGTCAATAACAGTTCGGCGAGTTGCCCCCGAGCCGGGCACATGCGTCCGAATTGGAGGCCCGCCACTGAACGACGGCCAATGGGCTGGCCCCCTGCCCCTCCGACGGCGCTCCTCTCAGCCTCTCGGCTTCTTCCGCCACGATGGCCTTGTGCGCCTTCGCAATCCGGTCGTTTCGCTCGAGCAGCGAGACGTTGCCGGCCGCGACCTGAGCAGCGAGCGCTTTACGCAATGTATTTTCACGGTCGAGCAGCTCCGGAAACCGCAGGCCCGGCCGAACCGAGAGCTCGGTTGCCTTCACGATGCAATCGGCCCGCGGCACCGCCTGCGCGATCTGATCGGGAAATCCGTTGCGGCAATCCGCAAGCGCATCGGCCAGATTGACGGACGATTCCTCGGCCTCGCTCTGGAGCGCAAGTCGCGTTCCTCCGCAGCCCGCAACCAGGCTAAACAGGAGCGCAGCAACGGCATTACGCATCGTAAAGCAGTCTTTACCGCGGCGGCGCCGTGGGTTGACGGCTGCCTCGCCGCCACCCGCGCGAGCACGCTCGAACGGGCCCATGCGTCCTATTTCTGGCGGAAGGAGTGATTGAAGGACATGATCAACGGACCCACCAGATATTCAAATGCCGTGCGCTGGACGGTCGGGATCATCACGGTTGCCGGCATTCCCGGATAGAGCTTGATGTTCGGCATGGCCGCGAGTTCGTCCTGATCGATCCGGACGAAGGCCGTGTAGTACGGGTTGTTGGTCTTGGGGTCGACCAGGCGATCCGCCGAAATCTGGATGACGTCACCGTGAATGATCGGCACGATCCGCTGCTTGTAGGCCGTCAGGTGAACTTCCGCACGCGTGTTGGGATGCACGTCGCTGATGTCCTCGACCGCCACCTGCGCTTCGATCGTCAGCCCGTCCTGTTCGGGGACGATGTCCAGGATCTTGTCACCGCGCTGGATGACACCACCGACGGAAAAGACGTTGAGGCCGACCACCTGGCCGCTGTAGGGCGCGCGGATCTCCATGCGACCGAGCACGGCCTTGGCGTTCATGGCTTTCGGGATGACCTCCAGGATCTTCGCCTGGGTGTCCCTGAGGTCCTTGGTCACGTCGGTCATCCGATCATTGTCGAGCTGCGCCATCTGCTGCTCTTGCTCGGCAATCGCCTGGCGCGCCTTGGCAATGTTGGCGTTGCTGTCCGCGATCTGACCTTCGAGGCCGTAGGCGGTCCGCTCCAGTTGCAGGATGCGCGGGCGCGCGATCAGGCCACGCTCGACCAGAGGCGCGATATCCTTTGCCTCGCTGTGGACGGAATTGATCTGATCGGTAAATGATTTCACTTGCGCCTGGGCGCCGACGATCTGCGAGCCGAGCTGATTGATCTTCTCGCGGATGACGCTGCGCTGTCCCTCGATCGCGGCCCGGCGGCTCTCGAACTGGCTGACCTGCCCGTTCCAGACGCTCTTGAGATAGGGGTCTTCGGACCGCGCCTTCAGATCCGACGGCATCACGAGCGCGGAGCCGTGATCGAGCTCGGTCAGGAGACGGACTTCCGTTGCGCGAAGCACGACCCATTGCTGTGTCAGAACCTCGTATTCGGCGCGCGCCTGGGTTTCGTCGAGCACGATCAGCAGGTCGCCGAAGCGGACCCTGTCGCCCTCCCTCACCCGCAGCTCCTTCACGATGCCGCCGTCGAGGTGCTGCACACTCTTGCGATTGCCCTCCACCTTGACGACCGCGTTCGCCACCACGGCGCCGTTGAGCGGCGCGGTCAAAGCCCACGCACCGATCCCGCCGAAGAACACGGCGACAATCGCCCAGCCGGCGAAAGCAATGCGTTTGATCGAGTCGCTCGGCCCTCCTGCGGAAAGACCGGACTTGCTACCGGCGGCTGCGAGATTCCTGGGTGTCCCATCGAGAACGGTCATTGCACGAACCTAACTGCCGGAGCCTTGGACGGCATGCATGGGCACGGGACGGGTCAGCCGTGCCATGATCTCGGCCCGCGGCCCGAACATTTCGGCGACGCCGTCCCTGAGGACGAGAATCTTGTCGACGACGCCGATGGTCGCCGGCCGATGCGAGACGATGACGACCGTTGCTCCGCGCTTCTTCAATTGCACGACGCAGTCTGCCAGCGCGACATCGCCCTCGGCGTCGAGGTTCGAGCTGGGCTCGTCGAGCACGACCAGGCTCGGGCCGCCATAGACGGCGCGGGCGAGGCCAATCCGCTGACGGAAGCCGCCGGACAGAATGGCACCGCCTTCTCCGACCTGGGTGTCGTATCCTCCCGGAAGCCTCAGGATCATCTCGTGCACGCCGGCGAGCTGGGCGGCAAGAATGACCTCGCCGTCGCTCCCCTCGTCGAAGCGGCCGATATTGGCGGCGATCGTGTCCGAGAACAGCTCGATATCCTGCGGCAGGTAGCCGACATGGTCGCCGATCGCCCGCTTGACCCAGGTCGAGACGTCGGCCCCGTCCAGTCGCACGGCGCCGGCAGAAGGCGTCAGCACGCCCACGAGTTGGCGCGACAGGGTCGACTTGCCGGCGCCGGATGGTCCGATGACGCCGAGCACCTCCCCGGCCTCCACCGCAAAGGTGACGCCTCGCAGAATCGGCTTGGCGCTCCCTTGCGGAACGAAGGTCAGCGCTTCGACCGAAACGCGCCCTGTGGGCTTTGGCAGCGTGAGGCCGGCCTCGAGCAGAGGATGCGCCGTCAGCAATTCGCGAATGCGCAGGAATGCAGCACGTGCCGACACGAGGCCCCGCCAGGATCCCACGATCTGCTCGACCGGTTGCAGCGCGCGGCCAAGCAGAATGCTGGCCGCGAACATCGACCCGACGGTCGTGACCCGCTCGATCACGAGGTAGGCGCCAAGTCCCAGTATCAGCGATTGCATGGCGAGCCGCAGGAATCGGATCAGGCTCTGGATCGCGGCGGCGCGGTCGCTCGCGGCGACCTGGCGCTCGAGCATCCGGTCGCGATCGCGGCTCCAGCGTCGCAGCAGACCGCCGGTCATGCCCATGGCACGCACGACCTCGGTGTTGCGCAGGCTCATTTCCGTAAAGCTGTAGCTGCGCGCGGCGGCTTCGTTGGATTCCGTGAGCGGCAGCTTGACCAGCCACTCGCTGAGGAGTGCCATCAGCACCAGGATGACCGAACAGCCCAGTGCAAAGGCTCCCAGGAACGGATGCAGCGCGAAAATCACCGCGATGTAGATCGGGGCCCAGGGCAGATCGAAGATGGCGTGGATGCCCGTCCCGGTGACGAACTGGCGAAACGTATCGAAATCGCGGAGCGCCTGGCTGCGGGCGCCGCCCGCGCCGGCCGAACGATCGATGATCGCCGTCATCACCCGCGAGGCGATCTTACGGTCAAGACGGACGCTGGCGCGGGTCAGCACCCTGCCGCGAACCGCGTCCAGCCCTGCAAGCGCCATGAATGCCAGCAGCAGCGCGATCGTGAGCATCAACAGCGTGATCTCGCTGGCGCTGGAGATCACGCGGTCATAAACCTGCAGCATGTAGAGGGGGCCGGCGAGGTACAGCAGGTTAATGGCGAGGCTGAAGACGCCCGCCGTCACGAAATAGCCCTGGCATGTCTGCAGCAGGCGCCGGAGCTCGTCCGGCCTTCTGAAAGGCGCGCTCACACAATGCGGCGGAAACCCGCCCCCCTACTCAAATTGGCAGCCGGAGCGACAACGCCCTGACTGAATTAAAAAGCCTGCCGGCAGTCGTTACAATTCTCGTCAAATCGAGAACGATGATTAGCACAGTCAACGGGCGCCGCGAAATCAATCCTCACTGGAAAGGTAAAGGCCCCCGTAGAGCTACGGATTTTCTGCGAGTTAACGGATTTAGCTCGTGTGAAACGTACTTAAATCCGCCCAGCCGCAGTCGCGGCGAGACGCTTGCGGACGCGCGGCCGGACGCGGGTCCGCGTTCTCGCGGCGCAACATGCCCGAGTTCGACCTGGGAACTGCCCTTTCCGCGAGAAAGGGCGCAGGGAAGGCCGGGCGCCTGCCGGCACCCGCAGCCCGTGTGCAAGGACATGCGCACGGGTGGGTCACAGGTGAAGCCGACACTCGGCCTTCCCTGCGCGGATGGTTTTAACGGTTTCCTTCGCGCTCTCCCCGGGGAGACGAGCTCTATTGCCCCCGTCACCCGGCAGATATCGGGCGCTCGCGCCGGTTGACGCGAAACGCATCCGCCAGGCTTGGCGCCAGACTTCGGGCGCCAGGACCACACGACTTCTCCGTCCGCGCACATCTCCACTGGATTCCCCGCGGCTGGCGTGCGCGCACCGCAAGGACCATGTGAAGACGCTTTCGGCGCCGTGTCGTTGCGCGCGCCATTGCCGCTCACGGTAGCATTCCCGCCCTGCGACCCTGCCTGCGCCGACGCCGTCGCGTCCACCGCACCCCGGCCCCCGTCTCGTGACGATCGCGATACGCCCCTGTTGATGGGCCAGGATGGCAGCGTCTATAGACCTGCCCACGAATTCTGTCAATCCGAATATTTGGAAATTACGAATACGACTCCGACGACAGCCAAGCGGTCTTCCCGATCACGCACCGGACACGATTGCCGGAAGGGCATCGGACCCGGCACGGCGAGATCTCGTGCGCGGAGTGACGACGCTCCATCCCGGAACGGAATCATCTCGTCACCGCCCTGTCGGCCGGGCGATTTAACCCTCGTAAATTCGCGACATAAACGGACATCAATATTTATGCGCGATTAAATCGATACGGAAAATTGAAATGCGCCCATCAGGACTTTGGAACCACTGATCCGCGTTTAACTACCTAATTTACTCGCCTTTAATTCGCGGCGCCGTTCGATCCCCGCAGCAACGCGCGACGTAACGCGCGCTTTCTTCCGGCGCACATGCAAGGAGATTCGATGGCGAAGCGGGGCGCGAATGATCAGCACGGGAATTTCTTCGAAGCGAACGCAAATGCTGTGGAATGGGAATTCGTCGGACTGAACATCGCTTCGGCAGCCAACTTAGGGAGTCCGGCGCTTCATGCCGATCAGTCGAACCACATGGATGGCGGGTTCGACGCATTTGCTGCCGGAGGCAAGAAAACCGGCGGCAACAGCGGAAGCACAAGCACCAGCGGTAGCACAGGCACCAGCGGGGGTGGAACGACAAGCGGCGGAAGCACGGGTGGAAGTACGACGGTTACGACGGCTGACATCTATCCCACGATCCCGATCGCGTGGAAGGCTCTCAATCCACCTGTCGGCGACAGCGGAACGCCGACGGACAGCCTCTATCTGAAGCAATGGAATCTGTTCAATGCCAAGGCGGGCATTGATGTTCTCAAGACCTGGGAGAACTATACAGGCAAGGGCGTCAAGATCGGGATCGTGGACGACGGCGTGGACTACAACCACTCCGACATCAAGCCGAATTATCTGTTCAACCTCGACTACGACGCAATCACAGGTGGGAGCGATCCCTTTGGCGATCCGGCGACCGAGTTTCACGGCACGTCCGTTCTCGGCGTCATCGGTGCCGCACGTGACGGGTCCGGGATCGTGGGCGTGGCCTACAATGCGGGTCTGGCGGATTTCCGCATAAGCTATTCGGCCGGCTCGCCCGGTCAGCTCGCGGATGCACTCAATCACCTCGTGACAAGCGGCATGGATGTCGGCAATGCCAGCTGGGGGTACACGACCGCATTCCAGGACAATTTCTTCAGTTCGGCTTTCAGCTCTTCGAAAGCGGCACTCCTGAACGACGTTGCCAATGGTCGTGGTGGTCTCGGCATTCCGGTCGTGTTCGCCGCAGGCAATGGGCGCGCAAGCGGCGACAACGTCAACTATCACAATTATCAGAACGACCCTTACGTCATCACGGTCGGCGCAACCGGCGCTGCGGGTGTCGTAGCCTCGTACAGCACCCCGGGCGCGGCGCTGCTGGTTTCCGCACCGGGAACGAGTATCCAGACGGATGATCGTGCCGGAACTTCCGGGTATACGACCAACGACTACGCCCTGATGTCCGGCACCTCATTTGCCGCGCCGACAGTGACAGGCATCATCGCGCTGATGCTGCAGGCCAATCCCGACCTCGGCTATCGCGACATCATGCAGATCCTGGCCTACTCGGCAAGGAACACCGACACCACCAGCACCGGCTGGCAAACCAACGGCGCCCATGACTGGAACGGCGGCGGCCTGCACTTTTCGAACGACTACGGCTTCGGCCTGGTCGACGCGACCGCGGCGGTTCGTCTGGCCGAAAGCTGGATGAAGCAGTCCACCTACGCCGATATGTCGATCCAGACAGTGAACCATGCCGACAACGCCAAGATACCAGACGGCAGCGGAAGCCTGAGCAGCACGATCACGCTCAACTCATCCGAGATCGTCGACAAGGTCGTCGTGGACCTCAACATCACCCACGCGAATGCGAGTGATCTCACCGTCACCCTCACGTCCGCAAGCGGGACGACCGCCACGCTGATTTCCCATCCTTCGAACGGCACCGGCGGCGGGATCGTTTTCGAAACCACCGCAAACACCTTCTGGGGCGAAGATGCCAAGGGAAGCTGGACCCTGACGGTCACCGACAGCGTCAGCGGGAATGTCGGGACGTTGAATGGCTGGTCTCTTCAGGTCCTCGGCGATGCGCCGAACACGCCGACGACTTACGTCTACACCGACGAGTTCGCAACGGCGGCGGGAGCCAGCCGGGCGCTGCTCCACGACACGAGCGGCACGGCGGTGCTCAACACCGCGGCTGTCACGACCGGCTCCTACCTCGACCTGCATTCGGGAGCGACCGACACGATCGCCGGCCGGCAACTCCAGATCGCTGCCGACACCGTCATCAAGTTCGTGTGGGCGGGCGATGGCAACGACACCATCATCGCCAACGATTTCGGCGATACGATCCAGGCGGGCCGTGGCAATGACACGATCGTGGCCGGTCGCGGCGCTGACGTCCTTTATGGCGGCCCAGGCAGCGACACCTTCGTGTTCAAATTCCTTGCTTCATCGGTTGACGTTGTCCGCGACTTTACGGCCGGCCAGGACGTCATCGACCTGAATCAGGCTTTGACCTCCGCCGGGTATAGTGGCGCAAATCCGCTTGCGGACGGATGGCTGAGCCTCGTTTCCGATGGAAACGGAGGAACCAACATCGTTGTCGATGCCCACAATGGGCAGGCGCCGGTAACGGTTGCCGACGTGGTCGGCGTGGCGTCGACCCTGCTCCACACAGGCACGGCGTGGACGCTTGTTGCCTAGGACGAGCAATTGCGTCCAGGCAAACGAAATGGGCCTTGGCTAGCGCCAAGACCCATCCCGCGCTGGTTCAACCCGGTGTTTCGGCTAGACCAGGTTCTGCTCGTGGAGCGTCAGCCAGAAATTGTCCATCGCATTGGTATGGACGTTCTCCAGAGTCCCGTTGTCATTCCACGCCACGGCGTTGCCGTCCTGGGAGACCACCAGCTGGTTCTGATTGAACCACATCAAAGCATTCTTGATGTCCTCGCCATTGATGCCGGTGACGCCGTTGATCGTCTGATCGCCGCCCCACGTCTTGGTGCCTGCTCCCAGGTAGAACTGGTTGCCGCTGGTGCCCCACTCGCCGCCGGTCAGCCCGCCGGACTTGGACACCGTTCCCTGGCCAGTCAGGACGCCGTCGGCAAGCACGCCGCCGGACGCCTTGAGCCAATCCACGGCCTCGGTGATCAGATTGTGCGGCTCGAGGTTGCCGGTGCCGTACTTGTTGAAGCCGTTGTTGATGTCCAGCTGAGTGGCGACCGCCTGGGCGAGCATGATGATACGAGCATCGCCACCGGTTGCGCCCGCTTCAATGGCTTGCGCAGCCTTCAGATCGAGGAGCAAGGTGTGTCCAACCTCGGTTCCATCGGCCACGCCGTTATGGTTGAGGTCGCCGAGCAGCAAATAGCCATCGGTTCTAGGATTGGCTTCGGCGGGCACGTCGTTTGCGCTCGTCGTCTTTCCTAACCCCGCCTTGCCGTCCCACGCCTCGGTATGGTTTGACCAGTACCCCTGGGTCAGCTCGGCCGCCGGCTTGAACTGGAAGTTGGCGAAGTCCATGCCGCTCGTCTGATCGTGGCCCGACGTTCCCACGATGGCGTAACCACCGATGCCTGCCGTCTGAACGTAGCCGGCAGGCACGACCTCATAAACCTTGTCGCCGGCATAGGTGTAGTCGAGGTCGGTGAAGGAATAGTGGCCGTTGGCGTCGGTCGTCGTCCAACGATCTCCTTCGCCTGCATCCCACTTGCCGTTGGAGTTGAGATCGGTCCAGTTGAGGACACCATTATTGTTCAGATCGATGAAGATCTTGATGCCGGCGAGGCCGGTGTCGTCATTCGTTATGCCGTCTCCGGTAATGTCCTTGTACTTCGTTCCGGAAATATCAAACAGCACAAAGTTGGTGAAGTCGTTGTGCGCGTCGGTGCCGCCGCTACCGGGATTGTCGACGGTTTGAACCAGCGTGCCGGTCTGCTTGGAGTCGCCGGGAACGACTTCGTAGATGCTCTTGCCGACGTCAGCCAGCGTCAGTCCGCCGATCGACCAATTGCCGCTGGCATCCGTCGTCGTAAAGCGGTGATCGCCCGCCGTGAAGCCGGCGACACCATCGTCTTCGATGTAGATCGTGACCGCGGCATGTGACCACGCAGTATCGTCAGCGCTCTTGCCGTTGCCGGTCAGATCCTCATACTTCGTGCCGCTGATCGAGAAGTTTCGGAAGTTTGTGAAGTCGTTGCCGGTGTCGGTTCCGCCGCTGCCGGGGTTGGCGACGGTCTGCACCAGCGTGCCCGTCTGTTCGGACCCGGAAGGAACGACCTCGTAGATTTTCTTGCCGACGTCAGCCAGCGTCAATCCGCTGATCGACCAGTTGCCGCTGGCATCGGTCGTCGTGAAGCGATGATCACCAGCCGTGAAGCCGGCGACGCCATCGTCCTCGATGTAGATCGTGACCGGAGCATAGCTCCAGGCCTTGTCGTCGGCGGACTTGCCGTCGCCGGTGAGGTCTTCAAACTTGGTGCCGCTGATCGAGTAGTTACGGAAATTCGTGAAGTCGTTGCCGGTGTCGGTTCCGCCGCTGCCCGGGTTGTCGACGGTCTGCACCAGCGTGCCCGTCTGTTCGGACCCGGAAGGAACGACCTCGTAGATTTTCTTGCCGACGTCAGCCAGCGTCAATCCGCCGATCGACCAGTTGCCGCTGGCATCCGTCGTCGCGAAGCGATGATCACCAGCCGTGAAGCCGGCGACGCCATCGTCTTCGATGTAGATCGTGACCGGAGCATAGCTCCAGGCCTTGTCGTCGGCGGACTTGCCGTCGCCGGTAAGGTCTTCAAACTTGGTGCCGCTGATCGAGTAGTTCAGGAAGTTTGTGAAGTCGTTGCCGGTGTCGGTTCCGCCGCTGCCCGGGTTGGCGACGGTCTGCACCAGCGTGCCCGTCTGTTCGGACCCGGAAGGAACCACCTCGTAGATTTTCTTGCCGACGTCGGCCAGCGTCAGGCCGCTGATCGACCAATTGCCGCTGGCATCGGTCGTCGTGAAGCGATGATCGCCAGCCGTGAAGCCGGCGACACCATCGTCTTCGATATAGATGGTGACCGGCGCATGCGACCACGGAGTATCGTCATTGCTCTTGCCGTTGCCGGTCAAGTCCTCATACTTCGTACCGCTGATCGAGTAATTCCGGAAGTTTGTGAAGTCGTTGCCGGTATCGGTTCCGCCGCCGCCCGGGTTGTCAACGGTCTGCACCAGCGTGCCTGTCTGCTCAGACCCGCCAGGAACGACCTCGTAAATCTTCTTGCCGACGTCAGCCAGCGTCAGGCCGCTGATCTTCCAGTTGCCGCTGGCATCGGTCGTCGTGAAGCGATGATCACCAGCCGTGAAGCCGGCGACGCCATCGTCCTCGATGTAGATCGTGACCGGAGCATAGCTCCAGGCCTTGTCGTCGGCGGACTTGCCGTCGCCGGTGAGGTCTTCAAACTTGGTGCCGCTGACCGAGAAATTCTGGAAGTTGTAGAAATCGACCGATGCGGAGCCGTCGATCGTCACCGTGACGGTCGACGGATTCGGGTTGGTCCCCAGCTGGGTCCAACCGGACTGCACGACTTCGCGGATGTCATAGGTACCCGCATCCAGCCCGGTGAACGTATAGGAACCATTTACGTCTGTCGTGGTCGACAACTCGCCATTGTCGAGTTTGCCGTTATGATTGTCGTCGATGAAGATCGTCCAACCGACGCCGGCTGTTTGGTCGCCGGTGGTCCCCAGGTTGCCGTCGCCGTCGATCCACTTGGTTCCGGAAATCGTGGCATGTGGGGTCGGCGTGTTCGGCCCGACGGTGGCGCCCCATTCCTCAAAACCGCCGTTTGATGCGGCAGTGCCGCCAAATGCCGAGTACAGATAGACGTAGGGGCTTGCACCGGCGAACTTCGAAACGGGAATGTAGACGAACAGGTCTCCTTTGCCGCTGCCGGCCGGCGCATTGCTTCCCGCATTCAGGCTGACGGTTACGTCGCCGCTGCCGTCCATATCATAAAGAGGCGTACCCAGCGCACCCAATGTCGCGACATTGCCGGTCGTGGCGGAATAGATCTTGAGGCTCGTCAGGTCGATGATGCCGCTGCTCGAATTCGGTTCGTTCGCATCGAGCTTGAACGCGTAGGAATCAACGCCGTTGATGTTGACGATCTGGAGGCTGGACAGCAGCAAGGCGTTGGTGTGAGACGGCTGCTTGTCGTCGAGCGGGAGCGGAGAAAAATCCGTATTGAAACCTTCTTCCGTCGGATTGCCCTGAATCACCAGGAAGCTGTTGAAAACGCCGGTGCCGGTGGGAGCCAAATCGACCGTTTGAAATACGACGCCATCGATAGTGACAGATGAGCCAGACGCCGTCAGATCGTATGTCGTGGTCATGGTCTTCCTCCAAAATAGCTACAACAAAAAACCTCCGCGCTCGCGTGGGAAGAAGTCAGAATACCACCTTCAGTTGCGCATAAAAAATGCCGGCTCACGCGACACGCGTGCCGGCCTACGCAGACCTTCGTCGGCGGAAATCAATCAAAACAGCCTCTGCCCTAACAAGCCCAACCGGGAAATTTAAGCAATTCTTAACAATTAATGCAATGATTTATTTAATGAATATTCTTGGCTTATCACGAAAACGTTCGGGAATGCTTGGAAATCCCTTCCGCGTCAGGCTGGTGGAAGCCCTCGGCTGTCCGATGACCGGAGGGAAAAGTCCTGTCCTCAGCCCGCAATTGGGGACGGCGGAAATCCGGTTGCCGCAACCCGGGCTTGTGCCGCCCCCTGAAGCTCCCAGGCCCGCTGCAACCGCTCGGGCTGCGTCTCCTTCAACAGTCTTCCCCAGGCCGCGCTGAAGGCCTTGGCCGCCGTATCGCGGTCCTGTGCCGCGCCGCTCGCCCAGGCCGGCAGGCCCATCGGGATCAGGATGAACCACTCCCACGACCGATCGGGCCTCCCCGCGTCGGCCGCATGACGGATCCTGCCGATCTCGTGGCCTTGCGAGCGGACCGCATAGTGGTCCGGGATGTCAGGCCATTTCGGCCGAATGCTGAGCGTGATGGCGTTATTTATCATCGTAAATGCTTGCAAAAACGGAGTTTATGTGGACGCGGCGCCAACGCGCCGCGGAGGTGACGGCTAGTTCTTGGCTATCGGCCGCTGCGCCAGCAGCGCATCGGCGCTCTTGATAAGCCCTCCGGCGAGCTGCTTTGCGGCATCCGGCGAGAACGCGTAGCCGGCCTGTCGTTCCAGCCGGTGATTGAGGATGAACAGCACGAGGCCGCGGCCGCTGGTGTCCGCGGAAATCGTGCAGTTCTTCGGGATCTCGAACCGCACCTCGCTGGCGTTGTCGATCGCAACAGGCTTGATCGGCGCCGCGGCGTCCGCATCGGGAGTGGCTGCTTCGGCCGGACCACCGCCGTTCGAGACCGCCGGCTGCGCGCCGCCCCGCACCTTCGTCAGCGCCGCGATCAGGTCGTCGACGCAGTCGACGCCGAATCTCAGTTCCAGCGCGCCGGTATATTTGCCCGTGGTCTGGACGATGAATTCCTTCTTGTCATCCGACATGGTGGCGGAGCCCACCGCCGCAATCCTGATCGCCATTAGCCCAGTGTCCCGCAATCTGATCGGGGCCTCGTCAGCCCCTGTTACCCAAACTCTGCGCCGACTATACCGCGAGGGGCGGCCGGGGATAGCACCTCCGCCGGTCGCCCGAAGATCACGCGACGCATCGACCCTGACGCATCCGTCTTGCCGCTTGCGCACGAGCGACCTAGGATAGAGCCATGTTACGGTCAATTCGCATTGCAGCACGATGAATATCAATCCCGCGCCCCGGATCATTGCAGAACTGCGGCCGAAGTACGAGATCAAGATCGACCTCGACGAGCGATGCTTCCTGTTTCCTGCAGGAAAGTCGGTCAGCCAGCTGCTGTTGCAGTCCGACGGACACACCATCCTTGTCGATGCCGTGTATCCGTTCAACCAGACGCGCACGCCGCCCCGGCTCGTCGCGCTCGATCTCGACGACGCCAGGGAGTTCGGGCGGCGGCTGGTCGAGGCGGTCCACACCGCCCGCACCCAGCTCGTCGGCACCAACGGCATCAGGATATCCATCAACGTGATCGCCAATGGATACCACCTCCAGTTCGGCGATATGAACGCCGCCACAGAACTGTTCCTCGGCACCGGCTGCATCTGGCGCGTCTGCCAGGGCCTGCTCCGGATCGTCGATCTCATCGCCCCGATCGAGTCCAACTGAGGCGGCGCCGGCGCGGACGACGGCCGCTTCAGGACGCGGTCTCCACCAGCGGCTCCAGATAGCTGCGATGAAGCGTCTGCGGATGCTTGTGTCCGTCCAGAATGACCCGCAGCGCGTTCTTGGTGTGAGCAAAGCCGATCACGCGCCCGGTCCGTCCTTCCAGGCGCTTGCTGTGCTTGCCAAGCGACTTCACGCGGAACCGGCTGCCGACCGCAAGATCCAGCAAGATCGCGTCGTTTTCATTCATGGCGATCAACTCTTCATCAAAACTCTTCCGGATCGGATTACGCGGCCGGCCTACATGCTTCGCTTCTTCACGAGACTGTCGCAAAGGCGGCGATCGTCTTCCGACATGCCCTGCGGCGTCTCACCATCCCTGAAATAGGCCAGGATATGCGCAAGCCGGGCCGCATGCTCGACGGTGCTTCGCCTCTTCGCGCGCTGCCAGGCCGTGCGCTGGTGCCCGCTCATTGCGAGCTTTGCGGCAGTCTGCACCTCCATCGACAACACCGAGATCAGCGTATCGCGATCGACATCGACGAGCGAATTCAACAAGGCCTTTACGTCACGCATTCAGTTCAGTCCACCTCCCGTTGGCACCGACTACACATGGAAGATGAAGTCGCCCGCCTTGAGGTTCGACGCCACGATGTTCTTGAGCAGAATGGAATCGTTGGCGTCCAGCGTCACCAGCGTGTCGTTGGGACTGTCGGCCGACGAAGCCCAGGACACGCTCGTGAACTGTCGAACGTCGAGCTTGTCGATGCCCGCCGTGAAATCGGTGATCATGTGCTGGACGGGTGTCGCGGCCGGAGGGGCGGCGAACACGAACTGGTCGCGCCCGCCGCCGCCGGTGAGCACGTCCTGACCGCTGGCCGCGAAGATGACGTCGTTGCCGGAGGTGCCCTGCACGGTCGTCCCCGTGCCGTTCTGGAAGAAGAAATTCACGGTTTGAGTAGCGTTCGCAATGTCCGACAGCGTCAGTGCCACCTTCTCGGACGCCGGTGGTGTCGGGCCAGGCGTGTAGGTCACGACCGGCGCGGTCGGGACGCCCGGATCGCTATCGGTCACCTGGATCCCCGACACGGTGTACGTGCCGCTGTTGAAGTTCACAGCCAGATGGCTGGTATCGATGACGGGCCCCTGATGATTCCAGGTGATCTTCGTCCCATTTTGTCCGTCGGAAGCGATCAGGAATGCGGCCGGATCGTAGCTGCCGATCAGCGCGAATGAGCCGGTCCCGAACTCGACGTGCAGGCCACCCGAACTGGAGACGCTGACGTTCGCGGGAGCGATCCCGACGAGATCGATCGTGTCTCCGAATGCAAAGCCGGTGACCGTGCCGGTGAAATCAGCGGCATCGCCAAGGACCAGGGTCCCGGGCGTACTCGTGCCCGTGTCGAAGACAACGTTGGTGTCGGATGCTGCGTTGAATGTCAGGGACGCACTGTAGATGACCGCCGCGCCGCCGCCGGTCACGGCGGCGCCGATGGTCAGGCTGCCGGATTCCACCGCGATCGTTCCGGTGTTGGTAAAGCTGGTCAGGCCCAGAAGCGACGAGGTGCCGTTGCTTTCGATCGTGCCGGCATTCGAGAGCGTATTGACGCCAGTGACCCCGCTGGCATCGCTGAATTGCCAGTCGGCCCCCGCCTCATTCGTGAACGTGGCGTTGTAGCCGATGACGATCCCCTCGACGACGCCCGTATTGTCGATGGTGACCACGCCCGCTCCGGTCGTGGTGACGTCGAGGCCCGCCGTGCCGCCGATCACCGAACCGGCGATCGTGACGCTCACATCGCCGCCATCGAAACCGAATGCCGCAACACCGTAGCGGCCCGCGAACACGCGGCCATCCGTTTCGACGATCACCGCAATGTCGCCCGTGCCGTAGTTCACCGCGCGGATGCCGTCCGTCCCTGTCGGCGCGACGATCGTGGCGTGATCGTGGACCAGGACATTGCCGTGAACCGCGTTGTTCGCGGTGTTCTGATTGTTGGGATTGTAGCCGGCCAGAATGCCCGCGGCAGGGTCGGCGGCGACGGTGCCAGTCGGAGTCGTTCCGGAGTGGATCGTGCCGGACGCATTCACGAAGACTTCCGTCGTGGCCGGCACGACCACCGAGGGATTGGCGGGATCGGCCGATATCGCCTTGTTCAAGGCCGCGATGCCGGTGCTTCCCGAGGTGATGCTGGTGCTCGCCGAGGTGGTCACATAGACGCTGCCCGGCCCATAGTTCTGGGCGAGAAGACCAGTACCCGATCCGTTCGGCGGATTTGCACCGCCGAGCGCGATGATGGTCCCCGAGAAGTTGTTGATGGTGACGTCGCCGACACCATAGGTGTACGCCCTGATGCCGTCGCCGGCGTCGGCCGTCACGTCGCCGAAATTGTTGACGACGACCTCGCCATTGACGGCATAGTTCGCCACGTTGCCCGAAAGCGACGGGTTCGTCGTTCCGCCGATATAGCCGGCGAGGATGCCGCCCGGCTGGCCGAATGCAGTCAGTGCGGCGCCGGAATGGACCGTCGCCGTATTGGTCACCACGACCGAACTGTTGACGGACGCCGCAATGCTCGTGGCTTCGTTCACGGCATTGATGCCGGCGCTGCCGAGCTGTGAATCGATGGTATCGCCGACCGAGGTAACGACGGATATGTCGCCGGCATTGGTGCTGAACGCCATGATGCCGTAGGCCGAATTCGAGCCAGTGCCCGCCTTGATCGTCGTGGTCGTAACCGTGTTGCCGTAAACGGTGACGGCAACATCGCCAGTTCCCGCGCCCTCGGCATGGGCATAGATGCCGTGGGAGCCTGCCGTGACGTTGGCGCCGATGGCATTGTTCACGACGATGTCGCCATTGCCGTAATCATACGCCTGAAGGCCGAAGCCGGCGGCAGTCACGGTCGCGGCATTGTTGATGAAGACATTGCCATTGACGAACAGGTTCGCATGGGCGCTTGAGCCGCCCAGGAATCCGGCGCTCACGCCGGACGGCGTGCCGCTGCTGTTGGTGGGCTGGCTGCCCGATTGGATCGTGCCGGCCGTGGTGACAGCAATGATGGCGGGCGCCGCCGCTGAAGCCGCGGCGGGATCATTGGCCGATACGGGGTTCGAGCCGTTGTTTGCACTGATGCCGGAACTTCCGGCGTTGATCGAGCTCCCCGAAAACGTCGTGACGACGATGTTGCCGGGACCACGGTTGTCCGCACCGATGCCGTAGGGTGCAATGCCGCCGCCGGTCGCACCCGATGCGGGCAACAGCGCCTGGATCGACACGCCCGACCCGACAGTGACCGTGACGTCGCCAATGCCGTAATTGTAGGCGTTGATGCCCGAGCCCCTTGCGGCGAGGATCGTCGGGTTCGGGTTGTTGTTGGGGTTGCCGTCGCTGGCCACGCTGACGATCACGTCGCCGTGCACGCTCGAGCTGAACGCGCCGGCGTTGGACGGATTGTAGCCCGCCTGGATCGCCGACGGCGCACTGCCGGAATTGTTGTTGCTTGCGCCGGACGAGATGAAGCCCTGCGAGTAGACCGCGACCGTGCTGCCGCTGTTCGCCCCGACCGAGGTCGCCTGGTTGCCCGCATTGATGCCGGTACTGCCGGACGTGATCGTCGTTCCCCAGCCGGCATCGACCAGGCTGCTGCCCGTGCCGTAAGTGAAGGCGAAGATGCCGTATTGAGTGAGCCCCTGGTTGGTCGGCGTCGTTCCTGCAGCGGTCGCCGTGATCGACCATCCCGGCGCCAGCGTGACCGACGTATTCCCCGAACCATAATTGGCCGCAGATATGCCGGCGCCGGCCTGCGCCGTGATGTTGGCGCGGTCCTCGACCGTGACATCGCCCGTGATCAATGGGTTCGGTGTCGAGGTGTTGTTGTTGAATATGTTGGCGCGAATGCCGGCCGGTCCGGTGCCGGCGTTGGCCGGATTGCTGCCGCTGATGATGGTCGAGGAATTGTAGACCTGGACATTGCCCCCTGTGCCGGGTGCGCTCTGCTGCTCGACGGCAAGGATGCCGATGAGCCCCGCATTGATCGTTCCGCCCGTCGTGATGACGTTGACCCCGCCGCTTCCGGTGCTGCGGCCGAAGATACCGTAGGAGCTGGTGCCGGTCAGCGTGACGCTCGGCGGGGCGACGAAGCTGACGTTGACGTTCCCGTTGGTCGTGCTGGCGAAAATTGCGGTTTGCGCACCGTTGACGCTGCCGTAGTCGATGACATCGGCTCCGCCGGTGGAGCTCGAGACGCTGACGCTCAGACCGGCTCCGCCGCTGGAGACGGTCGCGGCGTTGATGATGGCCGCGCTCGCGCCCGACGTGCTGACGGCTACGCCCGCACCGGCGCCCGTCATCGTAATCGGCGCGGTCGACCTGATGGCCACGGCGTAAGCGTCCGCGGGTATGGCATCGGTGGTCGCCAGGCTAAACCCGGTCCCCGTTCCCGAGATCGCATTGGTCACGATGTAGAAGCTGGAGCTTGTCGGCGCCACGGCGTTGAAGGCCGGATTCACGATCGCGGAAGACGGCGCCAGAATGAAGCGGTCGGGCGACAACATGTAGAAGGTGTTACCGGTCAGACCCTGCCCGGAGACCTGGAACGTGTAGCTCTGAGCGGAGCCGGTGACCGTCAAGGTCGAGCCGGTCAGATTCAGGCTGGCATCACCCGAGATATTCGCGCCGGACAGCGTGATGATATCGCCAATATTCGCGAATCCGGCCCCGGCGAAATTGAGCGCGACATTGGCCTGCAGCGATGCAGGGTTGTCGAAACTCAGCATGCCCTTGCCGTTGAATCTCAGGGTCGGCGACACCGCACCAAAGCCGGAGAACTGCAACATCGACCGGTCTTCGAGCGTGATGATGCCGCTCCCGGAAATGCTGCTGAAGATCTGCGCGGCACCGTTCGCCAGCAGATCGATGCTGCCCGTACTGGACTGGCTGAAGGAGCCCGCGGACAGGGTGGCAACGCCCGAGATGTTCATTGTCCCGTTGTTGCTGAGACTGCCGCTGACGAAATTCTGCCCGTTCAAATTCCACACGCCGCCCAGGGCGTTCGTGAAGCTCGCCGTTCCGTTCAGCGAAACGTTGCCGTAAATCGTGCCGCTATTCGTCGCGGAGCCGTGGCTGGACCCCATATTGATCGCGGTATTGCCGGTCGTCCGCGTGAACAGATCGGCCCTGATCGTCCCGGTGTTCGAAAGAGTAGCGAACTGGCCGCCGTTCGAATTGCCGATATTGATGACGGGATTGAACGGGGCGCCGGGCGCGGTGACGGTTCCGGAATTGATGACCGACACGGTGCCGGTCGCAGCCGAGTTGCTCGTACCGTTGCCGGTGTTGATGCCGATGGCACCGGCATTGATCGCCGCTCGATTGTCGATCGTGACGCTGCCGCCGCCCTGGGCGAAGGCGTTGACGCCGGACAGCCCTGCGGTGATGGAGCCCGCCAGCAGCGTGGCACCGATATCGCCGACGCCGAAATTGTAGAGGTTGATGCCGGTCATGACCCCGCTCACGACCGCATTGTTGGTCAGCGCGACCGAGCCATGGACGGCTGCATTGAACTGTCCGTTGCTGCTGCCGTAACCGGCAGAGATGCCCGAGGAGATGTTGCCGAGCTGGAAGAAATTGTAACCCGATGTGACCGACCCGGCGGCATTGATCTGGATCTGGCTTGACAAGGGGGCGCTTGCCGGCACCGCATTGGCGTTGATGCCGGTGCCGCCAGACACAACATCGCCGGCAACGGTGATCGAGATATTACCGCCGCTTGTGTTGCTGGCATTGATACCCGTAACACCTGCTGTGCTGGACGAGACGGTCGTGCCCGCTTCCACGTTGATGGTCACCGTCGAAGGCCTGGCGGTTCCGGAGACCGACGAGTTCGCGTTGATGCCGGATTGCACGCCCGACACCGAGGCGCCGGTCCGATCGTAGACGGTGATGTCTCCGTAGCCGACGTTATAGGCGACGATGCCATAAGCCGCCCGGGAGGTCACATCCGCGTAGTTGTCGACGAGGACGGTTCCGTTGACGTTGGTGTTTGCAGCACCAGCCGTCGACCAGTACCCCGCGGAAATGCCGGCTGACTGAGCCCCTCCACCCGAGAGATGAACCCCGGTCGTTATGGAGCCGCGTGCCGTGACATTCACGGTCGAATTGAGCGCGGAGATCGCGGTTGCCTGGTTGATCGCCAGGATGCCGTGCGAGCCCGAAAGGATGTTCGTATTGTCGGCCGTCGTGATTGCGATGTTGCCGCTGCCGAAGCTCACACCGGTGATGCCGTACACGTCCTTCGCGGTAATCGAACCGGCCAGTTCGTTGATGCTGACGTCGCCGCTACCGTAGTTGAAGCCACGGATGCCGTCTCCACCCGAGGCGTTGATCGTGGCGGAGTTATTGATGACCACGTTGCCGAAAACACCGGAATTGGGGGTGTTGTTCGTGCCACCCTTGTAGCCGGCCAGAATTCCGGCCGGGCGGCTGCCGTTGCCGGTCAGTTCAAACCCGGAGTGGATCGTGCCGTTGGCCGTGACCGAGATCGAACTCGTCGTAACGCCGGCATTCTGGGGAATCGAGGCAGCCTCGTTGTAGGCGAAGATGCCGACGCCGCCAGAGGTGACGCTCCCGCCGGTCCCCGTCGTGATCGTGATACTGCCCCGGCCCTTGGATTGGGCCTCGATCCCGTACAGTGTCAGGCCCTGAATTATGGCATTCGTGCCTGTCGTGATGAACTCGTTTCCGTTGCCGTTGGTCTGGACACGAATGCCGTCGTGGCCACCGGTGACGTTTCCGCTTTGGCTGACGTTAATGTCGCTGTTGTTCGCGGAATTGAGGTTCACGGCGACGATTCCGCTGAACGCGGCGCCGATTCCCGTCACATCGCCCGATCCGTTGATCTGGATACTGCCCGTGCCGGTCCCGTTCTGCTGGGCAAGGATGCCCCTGCCCGCCTGGCCGACCACCGGCCCCGACGTCGTGACCGTGATCGATCCGGCGGCATTCTGAATCACGGAGATCCCGCTGGCGGCTCCGGTGATCTGGCCGGTGGGATTGACGGTCAGGTTTGCGGGATTGCCCGCACTTGCACCGGTTGCATAGAGGTCGATCGCATCGCCTGCTGCGGTCGTAACATTGCCGCTTCCGCCGATCGCAACCGGGCCGCTGGCAATCGAAATGGCATTGATCGTCCCGGTGACAGGCGCACCGATCTGTAGCGTGCCGCCGGATCCGGTGAACTCGACGACCCCGCCTGCTGCGGTCATCGGGACCGTGGCACCGCCGCTAGCAACCAGGACAGGCAACATCACCGGGAGACTGGCGTTGCCCGCCGCATCGACCACGCGCACGAAGTACGTGAAAGTCGAGCCTCGGACCGTGCTGTCGGTGAACGTCCACCTTGTCGGACCGTTGCGGACGACGTCCGTCCACGTCGCATTGTCCGTCCCGATTTGCACCTTGTCGCCGAACGCAAGCGTGCCATTCGTCCCCGTAACGGTGATTGCGGTGCTCGTCGAGGACGAGCTTCCGGCAACGGAGGCAATCGTGAGCGATTCCGTCGGCGAACCGGTATCGACGACGTAGCCGGCATTGTCTGCGACCGCAGCCGCCGTCAACACCGCCGCGTTGCCGGCGGCGTCCGTGATCGTGCCGCCGTTCAGGCTCAGCGCGTTGGCATCGATGCTGATGCCGTTGGCGTCGTTCTGCCCGGCCTGGATCGTATAGGTGAAGACCAGCTGCGTGCTGCCGCTGCCGGAGGCATAACTGGCCTGCACCAGCGTCCCGCCGATATTCAAGGCGAGTTGCGGCGCGCCCGTCACCGTGACGGCCTCGCTGAACGACACGGTCACGCTGACCACGTCCCCGGCATTGAGCGTGTTGTTCTGCAACCCCGTTGCGCTGGTGATCGCTTCGCTGCTCACCGTCGGGGCAGCAGTGTCGACCTTGTAGCCGGCATTGTCTGCGACCGCAGCCGCAGTCAGCACCGCCGCATTGCCCGCGGCGTCCATGATCGTGCCGCCGTTCAGGCTCAGGGCATTGGCGTTGAGGCTGATGCCGTTGGCATCATTCTGGCCGGCAAGGATCGTGTAGGTGAATACGAGCTGAGCGGTGCCGCTGCCGGAAGCATAGTTCGCCTGCACCAGCGTGCCGCCGACGTTCAGCGCCAGTTGCGGCGTCCCGGTGACCGTGACGCTCTCGCTGAAGGACACGGTGACGCTGACGACGTCGCCGGCATTCAGCGTGTTGTTTTGCGCTCCCGTCGCGCTGGTGACCGCCTCGGCGCTGACAGTCGGGGCAGCGGTATCGACCTTGTAACTCGTGTTGTCGGCCACCGCGGCCGCCGTCAGCACCGCCGCGTTGCCGGCCGCATCCGTGATCGTGCCGCCATTCAGGCTCAGTGCATTGGCGTTGAGGCTGATGCCGTTGGCATCGTTCTGCCCGGCCAGGATCGTATAGGTGAACACCAGCTGGGTGCTGCCGCTGCCGGAGGCGTAATTGGCCTGCACCAGCGTGCCGCCGATATTCAAGGCGAGTTGCGGCGTCCCGGTCACCGTGACGGCCTCGCTGAACGACACCGTAACGCTGACGACGTCGCCGGCATTGAGCGTGCTGTTCTGCGATCCCGTCGCGCTGGTGATCGCCTCGCTGCTCACCGTCGGGGCAGCCGTATCGACCTTGTAGCTGGCGTTGTCGGCCACCGCAGCCGCGGTCAGCACCGCCGCATTGCCCGCGGCGTCCGTGATCGTGCCGCCGTTCAGGCTCAGCGCGTTCGCGTCGAGGCTGATGCCATTGGCGTCGTTCTGCCCGGCCTGGATCGTGTAGGTGAACACCAGTTGGGTGCTGCCGCTGCCCGAGACGTAAGCCGCCTGCACCGGCGTGCCGCCCACGTTCAAGGCCAATTGCGGCGAGCCAGTCACCGTGACGGCTTCGCCGAACGTGACGGTGACGCTGACCACGTCGCCGGCGTTCAGCGTGCTGTTCTGCACGCCTGTTGCACTGGTGATCGCCTCGCTGCTCACCGTCGGAGCAGCCGTGTCCACCTTGTAGCTGGCATTGTCGGCCACCGCGGCGGCGGTCAGCACTGCCGCATTGCCCGCAGCGTCCGTGATCGTGCCGCCATTCAGGCTCAGAGCGTTGGCATTGAGACTGATGCCGTTGGGATCATTCTGCCCGGCAAGGATTGTATAGGTGAACACCAGCTGGGTGCTGCCGCTGCCGGAGGCGTAGGCCGCCTGAACCGGCGTGCCGCCAATATTCAACGCCAGTTGCGGCGTCCCGGCCACCGTGACGGCCTCGCTGAACGTCACGGTGACGCTGACCACGTCGCCGGCATTCAGCGTGCTGTTTTGCACGCCCGTCGCACTGGTGATCGCCTCGCTGCTCACCGTCGGAGCAGCCGTGTCGACCTTGTAGCTGGCATTGTCGGCCACCGCGGCCGCGGTCAGAATCGCGGCGTTACCCGCCCCGTCCGTGATCGTACCGCCATTCAGGCTCAGGGCGTTTGCGTCGAGGCTGATGCCGTTGGCGTCATTCTGCCCGGCAAGGATCGTGTAGGTGAACACGAGCTGGGTGCTGCCGCTGCCGGAGGCGTAGGCCGCCTGCACCGGCGTGCCGCCAATGTTCAACGCCAGTTGCGGCGTCCCCGTCACCGTGACGCTCTCGCTGAACGTCACGGTGACGCTGACGACGTCGCCGGCATTGAGCGTGCTGTTTTGCGCGCCCGTTGCGCTGGTGATCGCCTCGCTGCTCACCGCCAGGGACGCGGTATCGACCTTGTAGCTCGCATTGTCGGCCACTGCCGCCGCGGTCAACACCGCCGCATTGCCCGCGGCATCCGTGATCGTACCGCCGTTCAGGCTCAGGGCGTTGGCGTCGATGCTGATGCCGTTGGCGTCATTCTGGCCGGCAAGGATCGTATAGGTGAACACCAGCTGGGTGCTCCCGCTGCCGGAGGCGTAGGCCGCCTGTACCGGCGTCCCGCCGATGTTCAGCGCCAGCTGTGGCGTCCCCGTCACCGTAACGCTCTCGCTGAAGGACACGGTGATGCTAACGACATCGCCCGCATTCAGTGTGTTGTTCTGCACGCCCGTCGCACTGGTGATCGCCTCGCTGCTCACCGTCGGAGCAGCGGTGTCGACCTTGTAGCTGGCATTGTCGGCCACCGCGGCCGCGGTCAGGACCGCGGCGTTACCCGCCCCGTCCGTGATCGTACCGCCGTTCAAGCTCAGGGCGTTGGCGTCGAGGCTGATGCCGTTGGCGTCATTCTGGCCGGCAAGGATCGTATAGGTGAACACCAGCTGGGTGCTGCCGCTTCCGGATGCGTAATTGGCCTGCACCGGCGTGCCGCCGATGTTCAGGGCCAGCTGTGGCGTCCCCGTCACCGTAACGCTCTCGCTGAACGACACGGTGACGCTGACCACGTCGCCGGTATTCAGCGTGCTGTTCTGCGCTCCCGACGCGCTGGTGATCGCTTCGCTGCTCACCGCAGGGGCAGCGGTATCGACCTTGTAGCTCGCATTGTCGGCCACCGCGGCGGCAGTCAGCACCGCCGCGTTGCCGGCGGCGTCCGTGATTGTGCCGTCGTTCAGGCTCAGCGCGTTCGCGTCGAGGCTGATGCCGTTGGCGTCATTCTGTCCGGCCTGGACCGTGTAGGTGAACACCAATTGGGTGCTGCCGCCGCCAGAGGCGTAAGCCGCCTGCACCGGCGTGCCGCCGATGTTCAAGGCCAGCTGCGGCGTGCCGGTCACGGTCACGGCCTCGCCGAACGTGACCGTGACACTGGCGACGTCGCCGGCGTTCAGCGTGCTGTTCTGCGCTCCCGTTGCGCTCGTGATCGCCTCGCTGCTCACCGTCGGCGCAGCCGTATCGACCTTGTAGCTTGCGTTGTCGGCCACCGCGGCGGCCGTCAGCACCGCCGCATTACCGGCGACGTCCGTGATCGTGCCGCCATTCAGGCTCAAGGCGTTGGCATTGAGGCTGATGCCGTTGGCGTCGTTCTGCCCGGCCTGAATCGTGTAGGTGAACACCAACTGGGTGCTGCCGCTGCCGGAGGCGTAGGCCGCCTGAACCGGCGTGCCGCCAATGTTCAGGGCCAGCTGCGGCGTCCCCGTCACCGTAACGCTCTCGCTGAACGACACGGTGACGCTGACCACGTCGCCGGTATTCAGCGTGCCGTTCTGCGCTCCCGTCGCGCTGGTGATCGCCTCGCTGCTCACCGTCGGGGCAGCCGCATCGACCTTGTAGCCGGCATTGTCGGCCACCGCCGCCGCGGTCAGCACCGCCGCATTGCCCGCAACATCCGTGATCGTGCCACCGTTCAGGCTCAGTGCGTTTGCGTCGAGGCTGATGCCGTTAGCGTCGTTCTGCCCGGCCTGAATCGTGTAGGTGAACACCAGCTGGGTGCTGCCGCTGCCGGAGGCGTAAGCGGCCTGCACCTGCGTGCCGCCGATGTTCAAGGCCAGCTGCGGCGTTCCCGTCACCGTGACGGCTTTGTTGAACGTTACGGTGACGCTGGCGACGTCGCCGGCATTGAGCGTGCTGTTTTGTGCGCCCGTTGCGCTGGTGATCGCTTCGCTGCTTACCAACGGCGCAGCCGTATCGACCTTGTAGCTGGCATTGTCGGCGACCGCGGCCGCAGTCAGCACCGCCGCGTTGCCCGCTGCGTCCGCAATGGTGCCGCCGTTCAGGCTCAACGCATTGGCGTCGAGGCTGATGCCGTTGGCGTCGCTCTGCCCGGCCTGGATCGTGTAGGTGAACACCAATTGAGTGCTGCCGCTGCCCGAGGCGTAAGCCGCCTGCACCGGCGTGCCGCCGATGTTCAGGGCCAGTTGCGGCGTCCCCGTCACCGTGACGGGCTCAGTGAACGTCACCGCCAGGTTGACCACGTCGCCGGCATTGAGCGTGCCGTTCTGCGCCCCCGTCGCGCTCGTGATCGCCTCGTTGCTCACCGTGGGCGCCGCCGTATCGAGCGTGATGATCAGTGCGGCGGTCGTTGAACTGTTGCCGAAGCCATCGGTGAGCTTGGCCGAAATCGACTTGGCACCGTCAAGGCCGAGGTCACCACCGGTGACGGTCAAGCTCACGCTCTGCGCGCCAATATCGGCTGCGCTGATCGTGTGCGTGACGGGATGGGCGAGCGGCAAGCCATTGAGCAGCAGCTGGATCGTGTCTCCGGCCGCCACATTGGCACCGAGCGCAACCGAGAACGTCGGCGCGGTCACGTTCGTCGTGTTGTCGCTGCCGGAATTGCCGGAGTCCGAGGCCGCCACCAGGTCCGGCGTGCCGCCGGTCGGGGCATTGGTGTTCAGGACGAAGACCACCGTGTTGCTGACGCCCTGGTTACCGGCGGCATCCGTCGCTTGCGCGGTCAGGCTGTTGCTGTCGCTGTGCAGCGTGACGTCGGTGCTCCAGCTGCCGTTGGCCTGGATGGTTGCAACGCCAACGACGGCGGCGCCGTCATCGAGCACGGTCACGGTCGTACCGGCATCAGCGGGATCCGCCGTACCGGTAATCGTCTGCACAGCCTGATTGGTATTGCCGCCCGCATTGGCGATTGCCAGCACGGGCGCGCTGGTGTCGAGCGTGATCGCCAAAGCACCGCCGGTCGAGCTGTTGCCCGCCGGATCGTCGAAGCGGGCGGAGATCAATTTAAGCCCGTCGGCTCCGAGATCGCCGGGGCTCACCGTGAAGCTGACGCTCTGGGCGGCGATATCGCCGGAGGTGACCGTTCGCAACAGAGGGTGTGAGAACGACGACCCGTTCAGCAGCAGTTGAACCGTGTCGCCCACGGCGACGCCGGCGCCAAGCGCGACCGTCAGCGTCGGGGCCAGTATGTTGGTGTTGTTGTCGCTGACGGAGAAACCGGAATCCGAAGTCGCGATCAGATCCGGTATGCCGCCGGACGGGACGGTCTGATCCAGCGTGTAGCTGTGGCCGGTGCCTGCAGCAAAATTGCCGGCGAGGTCGATGGTGCGGACCGATAGCAGACTGCCGGCCCCGGAAAGGGTCACCGGAGCCGACCACGAGCCGCCCGCTGCGCTTGCGGTCACCCAGGTCGTGCCGTCGACGCTGAGCTGGATCGACTCGCCCGGCCCGAGGGCGCCCGTATACGTTCCGGTCACGGTTTGTGACGCGACATTGGTGACGAAATCGCCCGACGAGCTGCCGCTGTCCGCACTGAGCGCCGTGACCGTCGCCGCCGCTGTCGGCGCGCCGGTGTCCAGCGTGTAGGCGTGCCCCGTTCCCGCGAGACTGTTGCCGGCCAGATCGATGGTCCGGACCGAGAGCGTGCTCCCGGCAGCCGACAGCGTCACGCCAGATGCCGACCATGTGCCGTTCGCCGCATTGGCGATCGCCGTGACCCAAATTGCGCCGCCGTCGGCGGTGACCTGGATGGACTCGCCGGCACCCAGGGCGCCGGAATAGGTGCCGCTGACCGTCTGCGACGCGATGTTGGTGACGAAATCGCTCGACGAGCTTCCGCTGTCCGTCCCCAGCGCCGTTACTGTCGCAACTGCGGATGGCGCGACGGTGTCGATGCTGTAGCTGTGACCGGTCCCGGCCGTGATGTTGCCCGCAAGGTCGACCGTACGGACCGACAGCGTGGTCCCCGCCGGCGACAGCGTCATCCCCGACGCCGACCAGGTGTTGTTGGCTGCATTGGCGGTCGCCGTGACCCAGGTCGCGCCGCCATCGGCGCTGAGCTGGATCGTTTCGCCGAAGGCCAGAACGCCCGTATAGATGCCGCTGACGGTTTGCGAGGGAATGTTGGTGACGAAATCGGTCGCGGAACTGCCGCTGTCGGAACTCAGCAGCGTCACCGTCGCGATCGCCGTCGGTGCCAGCGTATCCAGAGTGTAGCTGTGTCCCGTTCCCGCCGTGATGTTGCCGGCAAGATCGATGGTGCGGACGGACAGCAGGTTGGTGCCGGGCGACAGCGACACGCCGGATACCGACCAGGCGCCGCCCGATGCAGCCGCCGTCGCCCAGGTGACGCCATTGTTGGCGCTGACCTGGATCACCTCCCCCGGGGTCAAGGCACCCGTATAGGTGCCGCTGACCGTTTGCGAGGTCACGCTGGTATTGAAGTCGAACGCCGAGGTGCCGCTGTCGGCGCTCAGTGCACCGACGACTGCAACCGCTGTCGGCGGCGTCGAGTCCAGCGTCACGACGACGGTATTGCTCGAGCCCAGATTACCGGCGATGTCCGTGTCCTGAGCGACGAAACTGTTGCCGCCCTCGGACAGCGACACGATCACGCTCCAGCTTCCGTCTGCCTGGACGACGGCTCCGGCCACGGCCTGCGCGTTGTCGAAGATGATCACGCTGGTTCCGGCATCCGCGAGGTCGACCGTTCCGGAAATTCTCTGGCTGGCCTGGCTGGTCAGCGCGTTCGCGGTGTCGATCGTGACCACGGGCGCATCCGTGTCGATGGTGACGGACCGCGTGGCGGAGGCGATGGTGTTGCTGGCGGAATCGACGACGCGCACCTGGTACGAAAAATTCGTGTTGTGGACGCCGGGATCGGCCAGGCTCCACGTCGTTGCCGACGTCTGGGCCACATCGCTCCACGTCAGGCCGTTGTCGCTGCTGACCTGGATCCTCTCATCGGGCGAGAGCGCGCCGTTGGTGCCCGAGACCGACAATTGGGTACCGTTGGTGACGAAATCGCCGGGCGCCCCGCTGTCCGGACTGATCGCCGTAATGGCCAGCGGCAGCGTGATGTTGAGACTTGCGGTCGACGTCGCGGATTTGATCGTATCGGTGACCGTATAGCCGAAGACGACGCGGCCGCTGAATCCCGGATCCGGTGTGTACGTCCACGTCTGATCGCCGTTCAGGACCAGGCCGCCGCCCCCGCTCTGGATCGTCAGCGCCGAGATCGACAGGGAGGGACCGTCGATGTCGGCGGCGCCCCTGAGCAGGGCGGTCGGCGTGATGACGTAGGGGTTGTCCTGCTGTCCTTGCGTGAGCGTAACGGGCGCAGCCACCGGAGCCGCATCGACCTTCTGGATCGTGGGCTGCACACCATCATGCACCGTCACAAAGACGGGGATGCTGATGTAGCCATTGTCGGCCGACAGCTTGATGATGAATTCCTGCGTGGCGGTCTCGCCGAAAGCCAGCGCCGCAAAGTCGCTCTTCGGCTCGGCGAAGCTCCAGTTGATGTGTCCATTCGCGTCGAAGCTGGCGCTGAAATACGGGGTCGCGCCGCCAAATTGATCCGACACGCTGACCGTGACGCCGGTGTAGTCGCCCGTGACGGCAATCGATCCCTTGGTGGTGAGGACATCGGGCGACTTCGCCGTCTCCAGGATGATCGCGCTCAATCCCGAGGTCGGATCGGCAAAGAAGATGTTGCTGCTGTTGCCGAAGGCGACGTACTGCCCGCCGGCGCTGATCGCGGCGCCGCCATTCGACGCCGTACCCACTCCGTCCGAGACCATCCGATAGGCGGGGTCCGCCGGGTTCGTGACGTCGACGATATAGATGTCGGCGAACCCGTTCCGGTCGGCCGAGACCAGCCCGGCCTCGCTCGTGAAGACGATGAAGTGGCCGTCCGGGCTCAACACCGGACTGTAGCTGCTGCCCGAGGCGCTGGAGGTGTGGAATACGACGGCTCCGGCATTCAGATCATAGAGGTAGATCTCGGAATGACCGGCGCCGTCAGTGAGCTGATACGCGATCATGCGGCCATCGGCGCTGATGGTCGGCGCAACCGCACCGGCCCCGGCGGCGGTGCTGGCAATATCGGCGAGCTCACCCGTCGACAAATCGAAGGCGAGGAGCCTGCCCCCGCCTCCCGGCGCGGTCACATCCGAGCTCCAGAAAACGATCAAGTGACCGTCGGCGCTGATGGCGGGCTTCCACAGCGCCCCCGAGCTGCCGACCGCGCCCGGCGTGATCGTTCCCTTGAGCGTGCCGTCAAGGCCGTAGATCGCGATGTTTCCGCCGTCCTGCGCGACGATCGTGCTGCCGTCGCCGCTGACGGCGGGCGCACTGCCCGGCGCGAGCTGGGTCTGAACATGATAATGCGCCGGATCGGACGGGTCCGTGCCGTAGACGAAGACGAAGCTCCCGGTGCCGTCGGAGCCCTGATAGACGATATAGCGGCCGTCAGAGCTGATCGTCGGCGAACCGTAGCTCCAACCGTTCGCCGGCGACGCGATGGTGGTGGTCGCGCCCGTCTCGTGGCTGAAGAAATAGATCGCGCCGTCGGGATCGTAGACCACGTCGCCATTGGCGCTCATGACCGGACCGATATGATCCCCCGCCCCCGAGGTGATGGCCGCCACGTTCGGCGGCGTGACGACGAATGGAACGGCCGACAGCTTGACCGGGATGATGATCGGATCCACCGCGGCGGGCTTCGTAGTCGAGCTCGTGTCGGCATCGGAAGCCGGATTGACCGTGACGGGGACGGTCGGGGCTGCGCTCGCCAGCTGCGTCGGACTTGTCCCGGTCGCGGAATGAAATTCGGTGCCGGGCGGCTGAAGCGGCGGGCTTCCCGCGAATTTCGTCGTGCTGTTCGGATTCGGATTGTTGTTATTGTTGTCCTTGTTCTCGGTATGCTGAGGCAGATTTGGAAACAGCTGCTTGGCGGAATCATACGTGCTCAGTACCTGCTGGAATGCACCGAACTCCTGCGCGACCTGATCCGTCGTCTTGTTGCTCTGCTGAGCAATCACGTCGAAATTCGCCGTCGGCGTCAGCGTCAGCGTCGATCCGTTGCTCGTGACGGTGCCGATCAGGACGCCGGCGGTATTGAAGACCTGAACCGCATGCACCAGACCGCCGCGCTGGTCGACGACGGACACGGACACTCTTCCATCGGTCGCCGAGACGTCGAGGATCACGGCCGTGCCGCGAATGCCGATCGTGGCGGTCGGCGTTGCCACCCGCATGTCGCCGGTCTTCGCCACCTGCCCCGCCACGAAGCTGGCGGCGCCCTGCACCAGGGTCATCAGCGAGCTGTTGGAGGTGCTGCTGGCGTCATAGGTCAGCTCGTTCAGCATGAACCGCGAATTGGCGGACAGATTGAACGTCGTACCGTCGTCGAGGACGAGACCGAGGGTCGAGCCGCTGCCCGTCTGCACCACGTCGTTCTGGTTGACCGCATCGCCAACGTTGGCGACGATCGTCACGCCATTGCGCACGATGCTCGCGCTGCCGCTTATCTTGACGACATGGCCCACCACCTTGCCGCCGGCCGCCGGCGCGCCGGCCTGCGCATAAAGGGTGTGCCCCGTCAGGGCATCGACCACGCCGGGATCGAGATGCGCGCCTTCCGGCGAAACCAGCAACGGGCGCGCGTGGTCGCGGAAATAGTTCGGCACGATGACGCGATGGAGCTGATCGGAGAGGATCAGGTCGGCGCCGATGCGCTCGAAATTGCCGGAGAAAAGCAGATGCGCGTCGGGGATTTCGACGCTCCCCGCGGGCCGATCTGCGGCCGGAATGGAGCTGAAGTGAAGGCCCTGGTGATCAGAGCCGATCGACGGAAATGTGCCGGTGTACTTCAAGACGCCACCGTAAATAGTTAAAAATGAATTAAATTGTCTTTTTGCATATCATCACGACGCACGCTCGAAAAGCGGTCGCACGCCCTGTGCGCGAGTTTTTCCGTCCTTAATTAATTCGGCAGGGGACTAGACTTCTAAAAATACGAATTTTGTTCATCCAACTGATTTTATTAGATAATCGGCATAACGAAACGAAACTCCGATCGCCAACCGACCGGGGGGAAGAAGGTACAGGACCGCTCGAGGCGACACGCGGGCGGGCTCGCAGCCCGTCCGAAAGGGGGTGCTGAACAGGGCGGCCTGGTCAACCGCCCTTCCCTCAACCTCTGGCCGCATCAGGCTCCGTGAAACCTGATCATCGTGCTGCCGGAATCGTCCGTGGTGAGTTCAAAATTGTCGGACGTGTACTGGCCAAGGATGCCGATATTTGCCGTATGGGCACCATCGGTCACGCTCAGCGTCCCACCCGTCCCGGTCTCGTTGGCCGTATACGAGGCCGCGCTACCGGACGAGAACAGGATGTCGTGCAGGTCGATCTGGTCGCCGGAGTTGAACCCTGACACGAGGCCGGAGAAGCTGATCGACTGATCCAGCTGCAGAAGCCCATTGCCGACGGCATCGAACTTGACGTCCATCGACGAAGCGGCACCCAGCTCCAAGGTCGCTGAGCCGCTGATCAGCGCGGACCCGCCATTGACATCGGCCTTGGCGGTGATGTCGCCACCATTGGCCCACAGCATTCCGGAATTGGCAACTGCGCTGTCGATCGTGAGGCCTCCCGTCCCCGTTGCTTCAAGCGTACCGCTGTTGACGATCGTGAAGGCGCCGGTATCGATTTCCAAAGCGTTGGTGACGGTCGCGATGATGGTGCCCTGATTGACGAGCGCCATAAATCCGTTGCCGAGGTGACCCGCGCCGCTGATGGTGTTGTCGACATTGGTCAAGGTGACATCCGCGGCCGTACCTTCGATGACGTTGCCGCTGCTGTCGGACAGCACGACGGCTCCACCGCCCTCCAGGGTGATGCCGTGTTGGATCAGCTGCAGGTTGGTGACATCACCGCTCGAGTTGAGCTCGATGACACCGGTGTTATGGATGTCGCCCGACAGCGGCAGCAACGCACCGTCGCTGATTGCCATCGTGCCGGAATTCTCCGTGACCGGCGTCTGGTCGAAGACGAAGTTGCTTGCGGTCAGGTCAGCCGCATGCACCCCATTCAACGTGATGGTCTGACCATCTCCGAGCGTTATGAGCGCATTGCCATGCGCATCGTCGACCGTGTTCGCCTGGACATTCGTGAAGTCGATGTACGACGTGTACCCGATGAGGTCGATCTGATCCATCGCGACATCGAAGCTGTAGACCATGTCGTGACCGATCGGCTGCGAGAACACGAGCAGGTCATGGCCGCTCGAGGCGGTCAGTGTGTCATCGCCTGACCAGGCAAAGATGGGTGAGCCAGCACTGTATGCTTCGACATTGTCAGCAATCGAGATTTCACTCGCAGTGCCGTCGGCGTTCACCCATGTCTCAGTGATGTGAAGGACCGATGCACCGATATAGGTCCCTGGCGTCGTTACACTCAGGGATTGGAGGGCATTTGTGACCACCGTCCACGATCCATCCGGATTTTGCGTCCCACCGCTGATCGTCCAATCAGAGGGCGCTCCCTTGATGACCAGCGTGACCTCACCATGCTCACCCGTTGGGTCCGTCAAAGCAAGGTTTATCGGTTCTCCCGCCACGCCGGCAGGGAACGAACCGGACCCATTGTTCGAAGTTACCGTAGACTGCGTGATCACGGCTCCATTTTGGTCGGTAATGGTCAGCGTGATCGTGAATTTGCCACTGTTGGAGTAGGTATGAGTTTGATTGAACGCTCCGTTGCTTGCAGGATTGAACGTGACGGATGAATTGTCACCCCAATTGATGGTGACCGTTTCCGTCGTCAGATTCCCTGAATCCGGATCGGAGAGACTGCCCGAAATGGTCAGGACCTTGCTCTGATTTCCCGTACCCCATTCCCAGGTCGTCGTGTTTAGGACGGGTGCGTCGTTGGTGCCGGTGATCGCAAAGTTCACGGCCGTCGATGCCGTCCCCGTCGTGCCATCCTTGACAAAGACGGTGAAGTTGTCCGACGCGCTTGCTCCTTGCGCCAAAGCGTTGGTGTCGGGGTCTGCATTGTTGAGCGCATAGGTCACCACACCGGTCGCCGTGGTCAGCGTCGCGACACCGTAAGTACCCGTCTTCGTGTAGGTCGCGCCCGAATTCGCAGTTGCCCACCCGTTGGAGGTCAGCGCCGTGCCGTTAAAGACCGCCGCGTCACCCGTGTCAGGATCTCCCTTTGTCAGGGCGATCGACGCATTCGCCATGCCCGTCGTGCCGCTCCCCGCTTCCACCAGTTGCACGCTCTGCGCACCCGCCGTCACCGTCGGATTGTCATTGGTTCCGGTGATCGCAAAGTTCACGACCGTCGAAGCAGTGCCCGTGCTGCCGTCCTTGACGAAGACGGTGAAGTTGTCCGACACGCTCGCGCCGCCCGCCAGGGCATTGGTGGCGCTGGCGCCGTCGTTGAGGGCATAGCTCACCACGCCGGTCGCGGTGGTCAGTGTCGCCGTACCGTATGTTCCGGCCTTGGTGTAGGTCGCGCCGCCATTGCCGGTGGCCCAACCGTTGGAGGTCAGCGCCGTATTGTCATAGCTCGCCGTGTCGCCCGTATCGGGGTCACCCTTTGTCAGCGTGATCGATGCGTTCGCCGTGCCCGTCGTGCCGACGCCCGCTTCCACCAGCTGCACGCTCTGCGGACCCGCCGTCACCGTCGGATTGTCGTTGGTGCCGGTGATCGCAAAGTTCACGGCCGTCGATGCAGTGCCCGTGCTGCCGTCCTTGACGAAGACGGTGAAGTTGTCCGACGCACTCGCGCCGCCCGCCAAGGCATTGGTGGCGCCGGCGCCGTCGTTGAGGGCATAGCTCACCACGCCGGTCGCCGTGGTCAGTGTCGCCGTACCGTAGGTGCCGGCCTTGGTGTACGTCGCCCCGCCATTGCCGGTGGCCCAGCCGTTGGAGGTCAGCGCCGTATTGTCATAGCTCGCCGTGTCGCCCGTATCGGGGTCGCCCTTTGTCAGCGCAATCGATGCGTTCGCCGTGCCCGTCGTGCCGACGCCAGCTTCCACCAGCGGCGCGCTCTGTGCACCCGCCGTCACCGTCGGATTGTCGTTGCTGCCGGTGATCGCAAAGTTCACCGCCGTCGATGCAGCGCCCGTGCTGCCGTCCTTGACGAAGACGGTGAAATTGTCCGACGCATTCGCACCGCCCGCCAGGGCATTGGTGGTGCTGGCGCCGTCGTTGAGGGCATAGCTCACCACGCCGGTCGCCGTAGTCAGTGTCGCCGTACCGTAGGTGCCGGCCTTGGTGTAGGTCGCCCCGCCATTGCCGGTGGCCCAACCGTTGGAGGTCAGCGCCGTATTGTCATAACTCGCCGTGTCGCCCGTATCGGGATCACCCTTTGTCAGCGTGATCGATGCGTTCGCCGTACCCGTCGTGCCGACGCCCGCCTCCACCAGCGGCACGCTCTGTGCACCCGCCGTCACCGTCGGATTGTCGTTGCTGCCGGTGATCGCAAAATTCACTGCCGTCGATGCAGTGCCCGTGCTGCCGTCCTTGACGAAGACTGTGAAGTTGTCCGACACACTTGCACCGCCCGCCAGGGCATTGGTGGCGCTGGCGCCGTCGTTGAGGGCATAGCTCACCACGCCGGTCGCGGTGGTCAGTGTCGCCGTACCGTAGGTGCCGGCCTTGGTGTAGGTCGCCCCGCCATTGCCGGTGGCCCAGCCGTTGGAGGCCAGCGCCGTATTGTCATAGCTCGCCGTGTCGCCCGTATCGGGGTCGCCCTTTGTCAGCGTGATCGATGCGTTCGCCGTGCCCGTCGTGCCGACACCCGCTTCCACCAGCGACACGCTCTGTGCACCCGCCGTCACCGTCGGATTGTCGTTGCTGCCATTGACCGTGATCGCGACGTCCTGGGTCGCGGTGGCGCCCTTGTCGTCGGTCACGGTGACCGTGAAGGTCTCGATATGGCTCTCGCCCGCCGCCAGGTCCTGGTGGTTGGCGTTGTCCAGCGTGTAGGTCCACTGACCCGTCGCCGCGTCGACCGCGAAGCTGCCATACTGCCCCGTCGCGTTGCCGCTATAGGCCGCCGTCGCGCCATGATCGACGTCGCTCGACGTCACCTGGCCCGTCGCCGTCAGCTTGGTGTCTTCCGT
>Ga0102590_1000503_pt1 | contig 84895 bp, 65 predicted proteins | sample AraplaMF_Col_mMF_FD_76859 | JGI IMG/M metagenome (GOLD analysis project Ga0102590, IMG submission 76859) | Arabidopsis root microbial communities from the University of North Carolina, USA - plate scrape MF_Col_mMF | ecosystem: Host-associated > Plants > Roots > Endosphere | place: USA... | reverse complement strand
CGGTGGTCTGTCCGCTGCTGACGGCAGATGGCCCGGATCGTCCCTCCATCCCGACACCCTCATCCGCTGCGTCTGGGGGTGCAGACGGAACATACAAGCCCGGATGCCAATCCGGGATGCACGCACAAAGCCGTTGGTTCGGCGAAGGCGCACCCCGCCGGCCCGCCCGCGCTTTCGCTACTCGGCCGAAGCGTAGCGCTTGGCCCGCAGGTTGCGCTTGATCTCCTGCAGCATCGGGCGCAGCTCGCTGCCCAGGCGCAGCGCGACGCCGGTGGTCAGGATGTCGATCACGATCAGGTGCAGCAGCCGCGACACCATCGGGCTGTAGCGGTCGTAGTCTTCCGGGTGGTCGGCGGCCAGCAGGATCTGGTTGCTGCCGGTCTGGCCGATCTGCGCCAGCGGCGAACCGCTGGCGGTGATCACGATCGTCGTCGCACCCTTCTTGCGCGCGATCTCGGCCACGTCGATCAGGTCGCGGCTGCGGCCCGAGTTCGAGATGATCACCACGCAATCGCCCGGCTGCAGCATCGTCGCGCTCATCACCTGTACGTGGCCATCGCTGATGGCCAGCGCATTGACGCCCAGGCGGAAGAACTTGTGCTGCGCGTCCTGCGCCACGATGCCCGAATTGCCGACCCCGTAGAACTCGATGCGGCGCCCGGCCCGCCCGGCCTCGGCCAGCGCCGAGATCGCGCGGTCGAAGGCCAGGCCGGCGGCATCGTTGCGGTACTTCAGCAGCGCACTGACCGCGTTGTCGACCACCTTGACGACGATGTCGCCCGGCTTGTCGTCCTCGTCGACCGCGCGGTGCACGAAGGGCACGCCCTCGTTGACGCTGCCGGCCAGCTTGCGCTTGAAGTCGGCCAGCCCGTCGTAGCCGACGCTGCGGCAGAAGCGCACCACCGTCGGCTTGCTGACGTGCGCCCGGTCGGCCAGCTCGCTGACCGGCAGGCTCGCGAAGCTGCGCGCATCGGCCAGCACCAGCTTGGCCACGCGCTGTTCAGCAGGCGGCAAGGCCGGGATCGAGGCACGGATGCGGTCCAGCATGGGAGGCGGCCCGGTGCGAATTACTGCTCTTCCGACCAGGCGAAGCCGTCGCGCGCGACCAGCGCGCTCGCGGCAGCCGGGCCCCAGGTGCCGGCGGCGTACGGCCGCGGGCCGGTGTTGTCCTTGCTCCAGGCATCGAGCACCGGCTCGACCCAGCGCCAGGCCTGCTCCTGCTCGTCGCTGCGCACGAACAGGTTCAGCCGGCCGGCGATCGCGTCGAGCAGCAGGCGCTCATAGGCACCGACGCGGTTCTCGGCAAACGCCTTGTCGAAGTCCAGGTCGAGCGACACCGGGGCCAGCTGCTCCTGCTGCCCCGTGCCCTTGGCGGCCAGCAGGTGCAGCTCGAGCCCGTCTTCCGGCTGCAGGTTGATCACCAGCTTGTTCGGCTGGTTGTGGCCCGGGAAGATGCTGTGCGGCGTGGGCCGGAAATTGACGACGATCTGCGCATCGCGCGCCGCCAGCCGCTTGCCGGTGCGCAGGTAGAAGGGCACGCCGGCCCAGCGCCAGTTCTGCACCTCGGTGCGCAGCGCGACGAAGGTCTCGCACTGGCTGCCCGCCGGCACCTTCACCTCCTGCAGGTAGCCGACCACCGGCTGGCCGCCGGCCGTGCCGGCACGGTACTGGCCGCGCACCACGTCGCGGCCGACGCTCTCTTCGGTGAAGGGCTTCAGCGAGCGCAGCACCTTCAGCTTCTCGTCGCGGATCGCATCCGCATCGTTGCGCGACGGCGGTTCCATCGCGATCATCGTCAGCAGCTGCAGCGCATGGTTCTGCACCATGTCGCGCAACGCGCCGGTGCGGTCGTAGAAGTCGCCGCGCGTGCCGACGCCGATGGCCTCGGCCAGCGTGATCTGGATGTTGGCGATGCTCTCGCGGCGCCACAGCGGCTCGAACAGCGCATTGCCGAAGCGCAGCGCCATCAGGTTCTGCACCGAGGGCTTGCCGAGGTAGTGGTCGATGCGGAAGGCCTGCGTCTCGCTGAACACCGAGCGCACGACACGGTTGATCTCCTGGGCGCTCTGCAGGTCATGGCCGAGCGGCTTCTCCAGCACGACGCGGATGCGCGGCGTGTTGAGCCCGGCCACGCCCAGTTGCTCGCAGATCTGCGGAAACAGGTGCGGGCTGGTCGCCAGGTACAGCACCGCGGTGTCCGCGTTGCGCTCCTCGAGCCACTGCTTCAGCCCGGCGTAGTGCTCAGGCTTGGACAGGTCCATGCGCCGGTAGTGCAGCATGTCGGCGAAGCGGGCGAACTCTTCATCGGTCGGCCGCTTGGCGCCTTCGACCTCCTGGAAGCGGTCCTTCAGCCAGCCGCGGTACTTGTCGTCGCTCTGCTCGTCGCGCGCCACCGCCAGGATGCGGCCGCCGCTCGGCAGCTTGCCGTGGCGGAAGGCCTGGAACAGCGCCGGCATCAGCTTGCGCCATGTCAGATCGCCCGTGCCACCGAAGAAAACAAGATCGAAAGACATGCCGGAACCTTGTGGAATTTGACCTGGGGATGTAATTTAGTTTCACGCGGATGATGCCCAAGTTTCCGGGCAGCGTCAACGAAACCCGGGTTGCACGAGGGCTGGCGCCAGGGTGCATCATGCGGGCGATGGAACCGCGGGTTACTTTCTGAAAACAAACCGATGGTACGAGGCGGATGCCGCGCGTCTGCCGGGTTCTAATTTCTTCCCTGTGCTCAACAGCGTCTTGCCATGAATCAACTCGACCAGATCAAGCAGTTCACCACCGTTGTCGCCGACACGGGCAACTTCAAGCAACTGGCGCAGTTCGCCCCGAAGGACGCGACGACCAATCCGTCGCTGATCCTGAAGGCGGTGCAGAACGCCGACTACGCGCCGCTGCTCACCGAGGCGGTGGCGCAGCACAAGAGCCTGCCGCTGGAGGGCATCGTCGACCAGGTGCTGGTGCGCTTCGGGCTGGAGATCCTGAAGGTGGTGCCGGGCCGGGTGTCGACCGAGGTCGATGCGCGGCTGAGCTTCGACACCGCCGCCAGCGTGGCGCGGGCGCGCCGCATCATGGAGCTGTACGAGGCCGCCGGCATCGGCCGCGAACGCGTGCTGATCAAGCTGGCGTCCACCTGGGAGGGCATCCAGGCCGCGCGCATCCTGCAGCGCGACGGCATCAACTGCAACCTGACGCTGCTGTTCTCGTTCAGTCAGGCGGTGGCCTGCGGCGATGCCGGCGTCAAGCTGATCTCGCCCTTCGTCGGGCGCATCTACGACTGGTACAAGAAGTCGGCCGGCAGCCAGTGGGACGAGGCGGCCAACGCCGGCGTCAACGACCCGGGCGTCAAGTCGGTCGCGCACATCTACAACTACTTCAAGAAGTTCGGTGTCGCCACCGAGGTGATGGGCGCGAGCTTCCGCAACGTCGGCCAGATCATCGCGCTGGCCGGCTGCGACCTGCTGACGATCAGCCCCGAGTTGCTCGCGCAGTTGCAGGGCAGCGAGGCGCCGATCCCTCGCCTGCTCGATCCGGCGAAGGCGAAATCGGCCGACGTGCATGCCGCCACCTTCAATGAGCCGAGCTTCCGCTTCGCACTCAACGACGACGCGATGGCGACCGAGAAGCTGGCCGAGGGCATCCGCACCTTCGCCGCCGATGCCATCAAGCTCGACAAGCTGATCGAAGGGATGAAATGAGCACCTTCCCGCGCTGCGACCGCACCTCGGCCTGGGCTGCACTGGCCGGGCATTTCGAGGCCCATGGCCGCGATTTCGACATCCGCGAGGCGTTCGCGCGCGACGCCCGCCGCTTTGCCGCGCTGAGCTTCGAGGCGCCGGAGATCTTCGCCGACCTGTCGAAGAACCGCATCGACACCGCGACGCTGCAGTTCCTGCTGTCGCTGGCACGCGAATGCGGCATCGAGCCGCAGCGCGACGCGATGCTGCGCGGCGACCCGGTCAACGTGACCGAGGGCCGCGCGGTGCAGCACGTGGCGCTGCGTGCGCCCGAAGGCGCGTCGCCGTTCGGGCGCGAGGTGCATGCGGTGCTCGACGCGATGCTGGCCTATGCCGAGACGGTGCGCGACACCGCCGCCAGCGGCATCCGGCACGTGGTGAACATCGGCATCGGCGGCTCCGACCTCGGCCCGCAGATGGTCGTGCCGGCGCTCGACAGCTTCGTGCACCCGGGCATCGCGTTCCACTTCGTCTCCAACGTCGACGGCCACGACATCGCGCCGGTGCTGCGCCGCGTGAAGCCCGAGGAGACGCTGTTCATCGTCGCCAGCAAGACCTTCACGACCCAGGAGACCATGGCCAACGCGCACGCGGCCAAGGCCTGGTTCCTTGCACAGGGCGGCGAAGACATCGGCAAGCATTTCGTCGCGACCACCACCAACGTGAAGGCGGCGGCCGAGTTCGGCATCCACACCACCTTCGGCTTCTGGGACTGGGTGGGCGGGCGCTACTCGCTGTGGTCGGCGATCGGCCTGCCGATCGCGCTGGCCATCGGCGCCGACAACTTCCGCTCGCTGCTGGCCGGTGCGCATGCGATGGACCAGCACTTCGCGCAGGCGCCGCTCGAGCGCAACCTGCCGGTGCTGCAGGGCCTGGTCGACGTCTGGTACCGCAACTTCCACCGCTTCACCAGCCGCAGCATGGCGCCGTACCACCAGGGCCTGAAGCGCCTGCCGGCCTACCTGCAGCAGCTCGAGATGGAAAGCAACGGCAAGCGCGTCGACATCGATGGCGAGCCGCTGCCCTTCGGCACCAGCCCGGTGGTGTGGGGCGAGCCGGGCACCAACGGCCAGCACGCCTACTTCCAGATGCTGCACCAGGGCACCGACGTGATCCCGGTCGAGTTCCTGCTGGTGCGCCGGCCGACGCATTCGCTGAGCGACCTGCACACCAAGCTGCTGGCCAACGGCCTGGCGCAATCGCAGGCGCTGATGCTCGGCAAGACCACCGAGCAGGCGATGCAGGAGAAGGCGCCCACCGCGTCGGCCACGCTGGATGCGTTGACGCTCGCGAAGCACCGCACCTTCCCCGGCAACCGCCCGAGCACGACGCTGGTGCTCGACGAACTGACGCCGCGCAGCCTCGGGTCGCTGATCGCGCTGTTCGAACACCGCGTGTTCGTCAGCGGTGCGCTGTGGCGCATCAACAGCTTCGACCAGTGGGGGGTCGAGCTCGGCAAGGCCTTGTGCAACGAGCTGCTGCCGAAGCTGGCCTCGGGCGACACGAGCGGCCTGGACGGCTCGACGGCCGGGCTGCTGGCGCGCCTGCGCCGCTGACCCGCCGGCGATGCGGCTGGTCTTCGATTTCGGCGGCGTCGTCTTCCGCTGGAGACCGCACGAGCTGCTGCAGCGCATGCTGCCGCAGCGCGGCCTCGACGACACGGCGGCGCGGGCGCTGGCCGCGGTGTTCTTCCAGGGGCATGGCGACGGGTTGTGGGCGGCGTTCGACCGCGGCAGCGTGACACAGGACGAGCTGGTGCCGCTGCTGGCGGCCCGGACCGACGTCGACGCGGCCTCGGTGCGCCGCATCATCGCCGAGGTGCCGGCCGAACTGCGGCCGCTGCCCGACACGGTGGCCTGGATCGAACGCCTCAGCGAGGCCGGGCACGTGTTGCACTACCTGTCGAACATGCCGGCGCCGATCGCGGCCCACCTGCTGCGCGCGAACCCGTTCCTGGCGCGCTTTCGCAGCGGCGTGTTCTCGTCGCACGTGTCGCTGATCAAGCCCGAGGCAGCGATCTATGCCCTGGCGCAGCGCGCGTTCGGTGCGCAGCCCGGCGAGCTGCTGTTGCTGGACGACACGGCAGTCAACATCGAAGCGGCGGCCGCCGCCGGCTGGCAGGCACAGCTGTTCAGCGATGCGCCGTCGTGCCAGGCCGCGCTGTCGCAGCGCGGCCTGCTGCCTCAGCCCTGAGCGGGCGGCGTGGCCGGCACCGGAGCCGGCTGGGTGACCACCGGGGCCCGCATCACGCGCGTCTTGCCGTTCGACGACACGAGGATCACCGGCTCGCCCGGCACCAGCGTCTCGGTGCCCTTGGCCTGCACGATGGAGCGGCGTTCGCCGTTGCGCAGTTGCACCAGGATCTCCAGCGCTTCCTCGCGCGTGCCGGCACGCTCGATCGCGTTGCCGACCACCGCGCCGGCCACCGCGGCCAGCACGCCGACGGCCACCGCCTCGCGGTGTCCACCGACCGAGGCGCCGGCCACGCCGCCGACGACACCGCCGGTGACGGCGCCCGCGCCGGACTGCGAACCGTCGATCACGACCGGCCGCACCGACAGCACGGTGGCATCCTGGATCTGCGACAGCCGCTGCGCTTCATTGCGCGACACGACGTCGGGGCTGCTGGTCGCGCAGGCGCTCAAGGCGGCTGCGACGGCCACGGCGATCAAAAGCTTGTTCATGGGGTCACTCCTCGTTGCTCGTCTGCATGGACGAGCCAGCCGTGCGGCAAGTTCCGCGGCGGCGATGTAAAGAAAGCAGAAGCCCTGGACCGGCGCTCAGGCCCGCAAGCGGCTGTGCCGCGGCACGCTGGCCAGCAGGAACTCCATCTGGTCTGCCAGTATGCGCCGGCCGCGCAGGATCATGTCCTCGTGCAGGCTCGGCACATAGGGCAGGTACAGCAGCGACATGTGCGCTTCTTCCGGCATCCGGTTGCCCTTGTGCCCGTTGCAGGCGCGGCAGGCGGTGATGCAGTTCATCCAGCTGTCGTTGCCGCCGCGCGAGGTCGGCACGATGTGCTCGCGCGTCAGGTCATCGGCATGGAAGCGCCCGCCGCAGTAGGCGCAGACCTGGCGGTCGCGGGCGAACAGCTTGGGGTTGGACAGCGCCGGCGTCTGCCGCCAGGCCCGGCTCGGCACCGCGCCGCGCACCGCGATGATCGGGTGCACCTCGATGCGCGATTGCAGCCCGGTGCGCCGCTGCATGCCGCCGCGCAGCACGTAGAAGGCGTCGCCCAGCGTCCATGCGACGCCGTCGCTGGCATAGATGACGGCCGCCTCCTTGGCTGAAATCCAGGATTGGGGTCGACCGGACACATCGAGCTGGAGCACTTCCACGGATGATCTCCTTCCTCGGAGAGTAATCCAATCAGCGCGGTTCGCTCAATAGGTGGCGCGAATACTGCAGTGCGCCGACGCCACAGGCCTCGCTGTCACACGCCCATCACCGGCTGCGGCGATAAGACGTGATTCGGGTTAACCCCCGGATCACGCGCCCTGTCGTCGCTTTCTAGGCACTAAACCCTAGAAAAACACCGGGCTTGCTCGAAATTGCAGCGCGGGATCTGCACGGAGCCTGCAAAATAGAACGACCGTTCGATTTTGTGGATGCGCCCCGTGACCGACACGACCGACACCCCTGTGACCGCCCGCCCGGCCCGCGACGTCTCGAAGACCCTGCAGAAGGGCCAGCAGACGCGCGCGACCATTCTCGAAGCCGCACTCGGCCTGGCCTCGTCGATGGGGCTGGAAGGCCTGTCCATCGGCGCACTGGCCGAGGTCACGCAGATGAGCAAGTCCGGCGTGTTCGCGCACTTCGGGTCGCGCGAGGAACTGCAGATCTCCGTGATCCGCGAGTATCACGCGAAGTTCGAGGAAGAAGTGTTTTTCCCTGCTGTGCGTGAGGCCCGCGGGCTGCCGCGGCTGCAGGCGCTGTTCGAGCGCTGGGTCAAGCGGGTGTCGATCGAGCTGGATTCGGGCTGCATCTACATCAGCGGCGCGGTCGAGTTCGACGACCGGCCGGGCCCGGTGCGCGACGCGCTCGCCACCATGGTGCAGGCCTGGCACACCGCGCTGCAGAAGGCGATCCGCATCGCGATCGACGAGGGCCAGCTGCGCCCCGACACCGACCCGCTGCAGATGCTGTTCGAGATCCACGGCCTGATCCTGGCGCTGCACCACGACGCACGCTTCCTGCGCATCCCCGGTGCGCTCGACCGGGCCCGCACCGGCTTCGACCGCGTCGTCAGCTACTACGCGGTCGCCCCCACCGACAAGGCGGCGCGCCCGGCGCGCCGCTGAAACCTGTTCTCTCAATTTCCCCAAGGAGTTTCCCCGATGGCCCAGTACACCCCGCCGCTGCGCGACATGCAGTTCCTGATGAGCGAAGTGCTGAACGTGGTCGATGAATTGAAGGCGCTGCCGGCACATGCCGACATCGATCTCGACACGATCAACGCCGTGCTCGAAGAAGGCGGCAAGTTCGCGTCGCAGGTGGTGTTCCCGCTGAACCAGGGCGGCGACGAAGAGGGCTGCACGCTCGACAAGGGCACGCACGAGGTCCGCGCACCGAAGGGCTTCAAGGAAGCGTACGCGCAGTACGTCGAGGGCGGCTGGCCGGCGCTGAGCTGCGACCCGGCTTTCGGCGGCCAGGGCCTGCCGCACGTGGTGAACCAGTGCTTCTACGAGATGCTCAATTCGGCCAACCAGGCCTGGACCATGTATCCCGGCCTGTCGCACGGCGCCTACGAGGCGCTGCACGCGCACGGCACCGACGCGCAGAAGGCGCTGTACCTGCCCAAGCTGACCAGCGGCGTGTGGACCGGCACGATGTGCCTGACCGAGCCGCACTGCGGCACCGACCTCGGGCTGTTGCGCACCAAGGCCGAACCCCAAGGCGACGACACCTACAAGCTGACCGGCAACAAGATCTTCATCTCGGCCGGCGAGCACGACCTGGCCGAGAACATCGTCCACCTGGTGCTGGCGCGCCTGCCGGATGCGCCGGCCGGCTCGAAGGGCATCTCGCTGTTCGCCGTGCCCAAGTACAACGTCAACGCCGACGGTTCGCTGGGCAGCCGCAACGGCATCTGGTGCGGCGGCCTGGAGCACAAGATGGGCATCCACGGCAATGCCACAGCGCAGATGGTGCTCGAAGGCGCGGTGGGCACGCTGGTCGGCCAGCCGAACAAGGGCCTGGCGGCGATGTTCGTGATGATGAACGCGGCCCGCCTGGGCGTCGGCATGCAGTCGCTGGGCCTGACCGAGGTGGCCTACCAGAACGCCGTCGCCTACGCGAAGGACCGCATCCAGATGCGCGCGCTGTCGGGCCCGAAGAACCCGGACAAGCCGGCCGACGCGATCATCGTGCACCCGGACGTGCGCAAGATGCTGCTGACCGCGCGCGCCTACGCCGAAGGCGGCCGCGCGCTCGCGATGTGGACCACGCTGCAGCTCGACAAGGAGCTGGCCTCGGACGACGAGGACGTTCGCAAGGACAGCGCCGACCTGGTCGCGCTGATCACGCCCATCATCAAGGCCTTCATCACCGACAACGGCTGGATCGCCACCTCGCACTGCATGCAGGTGTTCGGCGGCCACGGCTACATCAAGGAATGGGGCATGGAGCAGTACGTGCGCGATGCCCGCATCAACATGATCTACGAGGGCACCAACACGATCCAGTCGCTGGACCTGCTGGGCCGCAAGGTGCTGAGCGACAACGGCGCCAAGCTGAAGAAGTTCGGCAAGCTGGTGCAGGAGTTCGTCGAGGACGAAGGCACCAACGAGGCGATGCAGGAGTTCGTCAACCCGCTGGCCGACCTGGGCGACAAGGTCACCAAGCTGACCACCGAGCTGGGCATGAAGGCCTTCGGAAACCCCGACGAAGTGGGCGCGGCCGCGGTCGACTACCTGCGCGTCGCGGGCCACCTGGTGTTCGCGTACTTCTGGGCGCGCATGGCCAAGGTCGCGCTCGCCAAGGTGGATGGCGGCGATCCGTTCTACAAGGCCAAGCTCGCGACGGCGCGCTTCTACTTCGCCAAGCTGCTGCCCGAGACCGCGTCGCTGATCCGCACCGCGCGCAGCGGCCTGAAGCCGCTGATGGAGATGGACGAGGCGCTGTTCTGAGTCCGCCCGTTTCCGCGACGAATCACGACAACCAGGAGAGACAAGCGATGAAGAGACTGCTGCTGGCGCTGGCCGCCGCGCTGACCGTGTCGGGCGCGTTCGCGCAGGGCACGCCCGCCGGCCTGTGGAAGACGATCGACGACAGCACGAAGAAGGAGCGCTCGCTGGTGCGCATCGCCGAGAGCGACGGCGTGCTCAGCGGCAAGCTCGAGAAGCTGCTGGACCCGGACGCGAAGCAGGACGCCGTCTGCGACGAATGCAGCGACGAGCGCAAGGGCCAGCCGCTGGTCGGTCTCTCGATCATCCGCGGCGTGAAGAAGAGCGCGGACACCGACGGCCTGTGGGACGGGGGCACCATCCTCGACCCGGCCAACGGCAAGACCTACAAGCTGCGGCTGAAGCCGGTCGACGGCGGCAAGAAACTGGAAGTTCGAGGCTATGTCGGCGCGCCGCTGTTCGGGCGCACCCAGACCTGGGTCCGGGTCGAGTAGGCCTCTGTTCAAACTACGCAAAGGAGAAGAAACATGAGTCGCTTCAACGTCCGCAAGGTCGCCGTCCTCGGTGCCGGCGTGATGGGCGCGCAAATCGCCGCCCACCTGGTCAACGTCAAGGTGCCGGTCGTGCTGTTCGACCTGCCCGCGAAGGAAGGCCCCAGGAATGGCATCGTCACGAAGGCCGTCGACGGCCTGAAGAAGCTGAAGCCGTCGCCGCTGGGCATCCCGGAAGACGCCGCGCTGATCCAGCAGGCCAACTACGAAGAGCACAGCGAGCTGCTGAAAGACTGCGACCTGATCATCGAGGCCATCGCCGAGCGCATGGACTGGAAGCTCGATCTGTACAAGAAGATCGCGCCCTTCATCGCGCCGCACGCCATCGTCGCGAGCAACACCTCGGGCCTGTCGATCACCAAGCTGTCCGAAGTCCTGCCCGAAGAGATCAAGCCGCGCTTCTGCGGCATCCACTTCTTCAACCCGCCGCGGTACATGTACTTGGTGGAGCTGATCCCGACCCCGACGACGCGGCCTGAGATCCTCGACCAGCTCGAGAGCTTCGTCACCACCGCGGTCGGCAAGGGCGTCGTGCGCGCGAAGGACACGCCGAACTTCATCGCCAACCGCGTCGGCATCGCCGGCATGCTGGCAACGATCAAGGAAGCCGAGAACTTCGGCCTGGCGTACGACGTCGTCGACGACCTGACGGGCAAGAAGATGGGCCGGGCCAGCTCGGGCACCTTCCGCACCGCCGACGTGGTGGGCCTGGACACGATGGCGCACGTCGTCAAGACGCTGCAGGACAACCTGAAGGACGATCCGTTCTTCCCGAGCTACGCGACGCCGCCGGTGCTCGCCAGGCTGATCGAGCAGGGCGCGCTGGGCCAGAAGAGCGGTGCCGGTTTCTACAAGAAGGTCGGCAAGGACATCCTGCGCCTCGACCCGGCCAAGGGCGACTACGTGCCGGCGGGCGGCAAGGCCGACGAGATCGTCGCGCGCATGCTGAAGAAGGCCGCGCCCGAGCGCCTGAAGCTGCTGCGCGAATCGAGCAACCCGCAGGCGCAGTTCCTGTGGGCCATCCTGCGCGACAGCTTCCACTATGTCGCGGTGCACCTGGCCGACATCGCCGATTCGGCGCGCGAGGTCGACTTCGCGATGCGCTGGGGCTTCGGCATGCAGCAGGGCCCGTTCGAGCTGTGGCAGGCCGCCGGCTGGAAGCAGGTCGCCGAGTGGGTCAAGGCCGACATCGAGGCCGGCAAGGCACTCAGCAAGGCGCCGCTGCCGGCCTGGGTGTTCGACGGCCGCGATGGCGTCCACACCGCCGAAGGTTCGTGGAGCGCCGCGCAGAAGACATACATCCCGCGCAGCACGCTGCCGGTGTACCAGCGCCAGCATTTCCCCGAGAGCGTGCTGGGCTCGGGCGCCGCCGAGCCGCTGAAGGCCGGCACCGAGGAGTTCAAGAACGAGGAAGTGCGCGTCTGGTCGCTCGACGGCGAGGTGCTGATCGCCAGCATCACCGCCAAGCTGCACCTGATCAGCCCGACCGTCACCGAAGGCCTGCTGAAGGCGGTCGAGATCGCCGAGGCGAAGTACAAGGGCCTGGTGATCTGGTCGCCGGACGATGTGTTCTCGGCCGGTGCCAACCTCGAGGCGCTGATGCCGGTCTTCATGAAGAGCGGCGCCAAGGGCATCGCGCCCGAAGAGAAGAAGCTGCAGGACGCGATGCTGCGCATCCGCTACGCGCAGGTGCCGGTGGTGTCGGCGATCCGCGGCATCGCGCTGGGCGGTGGTTGCGAGCTGGCCGTCCACTCGGCGCGCCGCGTCGCGGCGATGGAAAGCTACGTCGGCCTGGTCGAAGTGGGCGTCGGCCTGATCCCGGGCGGCGGCGGCCTGGCCTACATCGCACGCCGCGCGGCCGAGATGGCGAGCGCCGCGAATGCGAACGCCGACATCCTGAAGTTCCTGACCGACGGCTTCACCAACGCCGCGATGGCCAAGGTGGGCACCAGCGCGATCGAGAGCCGCAAGCTCGGCTACCTGCTGTGGAGCGACGTGGTCGTGCCGAACAAGGACGAGCTGCTGTTCGTCGCGATCCAGCAGGCCAAGTCGATGTTCGACAGCGGCTACCGCGCACCGGCGAAGACGCTGTTCCCGGTGGCCGGCCGCAACGCCATCGCCACCATCAAGGCGCAGCTGGTCAACATGCGCGACGGCGGCTTCATCAGCGCGCACGATTTCCACATCTCGGCGCTGATCGCCGACGTGGTGTGCGGCGGCGACGTCGATGCCGGCTCGCTGGTCAGCGAGGAGTACCTGATGGCGCTGGAGCGCAAGCACTTCTGCGGGCTGCTGGAGCACCCGAAGACGCAGGAACGGATCATGGGGATGCTGCAGACCGGCAAGCCCGTTCGCAACTAAGCGGAGAACAGAACATGAGCAAGCAAGTGCAAGACGCCTACATCGTCGCCGCCACCCGCACGCCGATCGGCCGTTCGGGCCGGGGCTACTTCAGGAACACACGCCCGGATGACCTGCTGGTCGCGGCCATCCGCAGCGCGATGACCCAGGTGCCGACGCTGGACCCGAAGGCCATCGAGGACGCCATCATCGGCTGCTCGTTCCCCGAGGGCGAGCAGGGCATGAACATGGCCCGCATCGCGGTCGCGCTGGCCTTCCCGCAGCCGGTGGGCGGCGTGACGGTGAACCGCTTCTGCGCGTCGGGCGTGACGGCCATCCAGATGGCGGCCGACCGTATCCGCGTCGGCGAAGCCGACGTGCTGATCGCCGGCGGTGCCGAATCGATGAGCCTGGTGCCGATGGGCGGCAACAAGCCGTCGTTCAACCCCGAGGTGTTCGCCAAGGACGAGAACGTCGGCATCGCCTACGGCATGGGCCTGACGGCGGAGAAGGTCGCGGCGCAATGGAAGGTCAGCCGCGAGGCGCAGGACGCGTTCGCGTACGAGTCGCACATGCGCGCGCTGAAGGCGCAGAAGGCGGGCGAGTTCAGCGACGAGATCACGCCGATCGACGTCGTCGAGCGCTTCCCGAACCTGGCGAACTTGGGACAAGCCGGCGAGCAGGGCGCCAAGACCCGCACCGTGACCCTGGACGAAGGCCCGCGCCCCGACACCTCGCTCGAAGGCCTGGCCAAGCTGAAGACGGTGTTTGCCGCCAAGGGCAGCGTGACGGCCGGCAACAGCTCGCAGACCAGCGACGGCGCCGGCGCGCTGATCCTGGCCAGCGAGAAGGCGGTCAAGCAGTTCGGCCTGAAGCCGCTGGCGCGCTTCGTCAGCTTCGCCGCGCGCGGCGTGCCGCCCGAGATCATGGGCATCGGCCCGATCGAGGCGATCCCGGCCGCGCTGCGCTATGCCGGCCTGAGCCTCAAGGACATGGACTGGATCGAGCTGAACGAGGCCTTCGCCGCGCAGTCGCTGGCGGTGATCAACAGCGTGGGCCTGGACCCGTCCAAGGTCAACCCGATGGGCGGCGCGATCGCGCTGGGTCACCCGCTGGGCGCCACCGGTGCGATCCGCGCAGCGACTGTCATCCATGCACTGCGCCGCCACAACCTGAAGTACGGGATGGTGACGATGTGCGTGGGCACCGGGCAGGGCGCGGCCGGGATCTTCGAACGCGTCTGATCGCCGCATCCGGGCCACAGCCCTTCGGAGGTGAGCATGGAGACACGGCAACTCGAGAACGACGACGGCAGCCGCCTGTCGTTGCGCCTGTACCGCCCCGAGGGCGCCGCGACGGCCGCGGTGCTGATCGGCGGCGCGATGGGCGTGCGCCAGGACTACTACCAGCCGTTCGCGCAATGGCTGGCCGGCCAGGGTTACGCGGTCGCGACCTTCGACTACCGCGGCATGGGCGAGTCGCGCATGTCGCGTTCGCTGCGCGGCGTCGAGGCCGACCTGTTCAGCTGGGCGCGCGACTACGACAGCGCGATCGACGCGCTGCGCGACAGCGCGCCGGGGGTCCCGCTGTACCTGGTGGGCCACAGCCTGGGCGCACAGCTGCCCGGCATGCTGCGCAACCGCGGCCGGGTCGACGGCCTGATCTCGGTCGCGGCCGGCAGCGGCTACTGGCGCGACAACGCGCCGCCGCTGCGCCGCATGATCCTGTACTTCTGGTACGTGCTGGTGCCGGTCGCGGTGGCGCTGTGCGGCTACTTCCCCGGCAAGCGCCTGCGCAAGGTCGGCGACCTGCCCAAGGGCGTGATGCTGCAGTGGCGGCGCTGGTGCCTGAACCCGCGCTACCACGTCGGTGCCGAGGGCGCGGCGGTGCGCGAGCAGTTCGAGGCGGCGCGCTTCCCGCTGGTGGCGCTGTCGATCACCGACGACGAGCTGATGACCGAGCGCGGCACGCGCGTGCTGGTCGATTGCTACCCGAACGCGCCGCGCCGCATCGAGCGCATCGCGCCGCAGGACGTGCAGGCGAAGCGCATCGGTCATTTCGGCCTGTTCCGCGAGCAATTCCGCGCGACACTGTGGCCGCGCATGACGGCCTTGCTGCAGGGCTTCGCCCCGGCTTCACTGAACCCCCTGAAGGAGATGACATGAGCATCAAGACCGCCGTGCTGAACGGCGTATTCACGCTGGAGATCGCGCGCCCGGAGAAGAAGAACGCGATCACCATCGACATGTACCAGGCGATGGCCGACGGCCTGAAGGCCGCGCAGGCCGACCCGGCGGTGCGCTCGGTGCTGATCGTCGGCCAACCCGGCATCTTCACGTCGGGCAATGACCTGGAAGACTTCATGAAGCGCCCGCCGAGCGGCATGGACTCGCCGGTGTTCGCGTTCATGCAGGCGCTGATCGGCTGCGACAAGCCGGTGGTGGCCGCCGTCACCGGCGCCGCGATCGGCATCGGCACGACGCTGCTGCTGCACTGCGACCTGGTCTACGTGGCCGACGAGTCGCGCCTGGCGATGCCGTTCGTGAGCCTGGGCCTGGTGCCCGAGTTCGCATCCAGCCTGCTCGGGCCGCAGCTGCTGGGCCGCGTCAAGGCGGCCGAGAAGATCCTGCTCGGCGATCCGTTCACCGCCGCCGAGGCGGTCGAGTTGGGCATCGCCAACGCGGTGCTGCCGAGCGGCGAGGTCGCGCTGCATGCGCGCCGCGTGGCCGAGCGCTTCAACGGGCTGCCGCCGGGGGCCGTGCGCGAGACCAAGAAGCTGTTGCGTCGCGCCGGGGCCGAGGCGACGCTCGCGACCATCCAGGCCGAGGCGGCGATCTTCGGCGAGCGCCTGGCGAGCCCCGAGGCGCGCGAGGCCTTCAGCGCGTTCTTCCAGAAGCGCAAGCCGGATTTCTCGCAGTTCTCGTGAACGCGCGTTCCTGAGCCGCCCCGTTGACGCTGTCCGCCGCCATGGTCCATGCCGCCAAGCTTGCGCTCGCGCCGCTGCTGGTGTGGCAGGGCGCGCGGGTGCGCCGCGGCGCGCTGCGCCTGCCCGAGGCCGAGGGTCCGCGCGAAGGCGTGGCCGGCACCGGCCGGGTGCGCTTGCGCGTGCTGATCGTGGGCGATTCGTCGGCGGCCGGCGTCGGCGCGCAGACGCAGAGCCAGGCGCTGGCCGGTCGCCTCAGCGAGGCCTTGTCGCAGCGGCTGGGCGGCGCGGTCGTGTGGCAGCTGATGGCGCACACCGGGGACACCACGCGCGATGCGCTGATCGCGGTCGAAAGCGCCGCGCTGCACCCGGCCGACGTGATGGTGACCGCGCTCGGCGTCAACGACGTGGTGTCGCAGGTGCCGGTGCAGCGCTGGTTGCAGCAGCTCGATGAGCTGGACCGCATCGCGGTCGAGCGTGCCGGCGTGCGCCAGATCGTGCACAGCGGCGTGCCGCCGATGCATGCCTTCCCGCTGCTGCCCAATCCGCTGCGCTGGGTGCTGGGGCGCGATGCGCGGCGCTACAACCAGGCGCTGGCCGGCTGGATCAAGCGCTGGCCGGAACGCTGGTGGCTGCCGGTGCCGTTCCAGAACGAGATCGTGTCCGACAGCGTGCTGATGGCCGACGACGGCTTCCATCCCGGGCCCGCGCTGTATGCGCTGTGGGCCGAACAACTGGCCGGCATGATCGCGACGCAGCTGGTGCCGCGCCTGCCCGCCACCACCCCGACGAGGAGACAGATCCCATGACCGCTTCGCTGGCAGGCAAGACTTTGTTCATCACCGGCGCGTCGCGCGGCATTGGCCTGGCGATCGCACGGCGCGCCGCGGCCGACGGCGCGCGCATCGTGATCGCGGCCAAGACCACCGAGAGCAACCCCAAGTTGCCTGGCACCATCCATTCCGCCGCGGCCGAGATCGAGGCCGCCGGCGGGCAGGCGCTGCCGATCCAGACCGACATCCGCGACGAGGCCAGCGTGCTGGCGGCGGTGGAGCAGGCGGTGGCGCGCTTCGGCGGCATCGACATCCTGGTCAACAACGCGAGCGCGATCAGCCTGACGCCGACGACGGCGACGCCGATGAAGCGCTTCGACCTGATGTTCGGCGTCAACGTGCGCGGCACCTACCTGGTCACGCAGGCCTGCCTGCCGCATCTGGCGAAGGCGGCGCAGGCGGGGCGCAACCCGCACGTGCTCAACATGTCGCCGCCGCTGTCGATGCGCGAGCGCTGGTTCAGCCCGCACGTGGCGTACACGATGGCCAAGTACGGCATGAGCGAGTGCACGCTGGGGCATGCGGGGGAGTTCCGGCCGCTCGGGATCGGCGTCAACAGCCTGTGGCCGCGCACCGCGATCGCGACCGCGGCGCTGCAGATGATCCCGGGCGTCGACGTCGCGCGCTGCCGCACGCCGCAGATCCTGGCGGATGCGGCGTACTTGGTGCTCACCAGCGATGCGCGGGCGACGACGGGCAACTTCTTCATCGACGACGAGCTGCTGGCGCGGCATGGGGTGACGGATCTGGAGCAGTACAGCGTGACGCCAGGGACGACCGAGTTCGTGCCGGACTTTTTTGTGGATTGATCCCCGGATTGGCATCCGGGCGACACGGCTCGTAGCCCGGATGGCAATCCGGGTCGGCCTTCAACAGGTGCTCAGCCGGTCCCAGGCCAGCCGCGCCGCGGCCAGGTCCCACGCCGCGCTGCCGACGCTCTTGAAGACCACGGGCCGCACGCCGGCGTCCTCGAATACCGACCCGAGTTCGCGCACCTGCGACCAATCGACATCGGCTTGAATGAGGTCCCCCGCCTCGACCCGCGCGCCTGCGTGTTCGTCGACGATCACCACCGCCCGTCGCACCAGCGCCGCCGGCAACTCGCACATCGCCGGCGTGAACGCGCCCACCGCGAACACCCGCACCCCAGGCTGCAACGCTTCCGGAATCACCGCCACCCGGCTCGTCGTCGCGGTGACGATCAGCCCGCAACGGCCCGCTTCGGCGGCCATGTCATCCACCGCCTGCGCCTTCACGCCCTGCGCCGCGAGCGTCGCCACCAACCCGTCGGCCGACGCGCGCGAGCGCCCCGCGATGCCGATCCACGCTGGTGCCAGCACCGCGTCGAAGGCCAGCGCATGCGCCAGCGCCTGTGCGCCGGCGCCGACGATCAGCAAGCGCTCACCGGCCGGAACCTTCAGCGCCAGCGCCGCGGCCAGTGAAACCGCCGCGGTGCGGCGGCCCGTCAGCGTGACGCCGTCGAACAGCGCCAGCCGCTCGCCGGTCGCGCGGTCCATCAGCAGCACCTCGCCTTGGACGCGCGCGCGGCCCAGAGCCGGGTTGCCATGGTTGACCGTCACCAGCTTGACGCTCGCGAAATGGTCGTCGCTGGCCGGCATCAGCAGCAGCCTGTCGTCGCCCGACAACGGGAAACTGCTGCGCAGCGGCGCATGCAGCCGCCCGGCGGCTCGGTCCTGCGCGGCGCGTGCGATCGCATCCGCCAGCGGCCGCCACGGCAGCAGGGCGGCCGTCTGTTCCGCGTCGACCAGCCGCATGCTCACTCTTTCGGGATCACCCGCGGCTGCCCGTCGCGGTCGATCGCGACATAGGTCAGGCTCGCCTCGGTCACCTTGACCACCTTCAGGTCGGCCGGGTTGCGCTCGGCATACACCTCGACGTGCACCGTCACCGACGTGCGGCCGACCCGTTCGACCCGGGCGTAGAAGCTCAGCAGGTCGCCGATCGACACCGCCTGCTTGAAGACGAACTCGTTGACCGCCACCGTGACGATGCGGCCCTTGGCGATGCGCGCCGGCAGCACCGAGCCGGCCAGGTCGACCTGGGCCATGATCCAGCCGCCGAAGATGTCGCCGTTGCTGTTGGCATCCGCCGGCATCGGCATCACCCGCAGGACGAGATCCAGGTCTTTGGGCAAACTCACCTCCTTCGCGGGGGCGGGATCGCTGCTGGGCCGGTCGGGCTGGCTTGAATTCGCACTCATTGGACTTCACCTGTGTCGGGCCCCCGATTCTTTCACGATGCGCTCCCTGTCCTCCCCTTTGCCCGCCACCGACGCGGCGGCGCCTGCCGCGCCGCGCTCCGACCTGGCCACGCTGCGCAAGCTGCTGCCCTACCTGTGGCAGTACCGCTGGCGGGTCGCGATCGCGCTGTCGTTCATGGTCGGCGCCAAGGTCGCCAACGTCGGCGTGCCGCTGCTGCTGAAGCGGCTGGTGGACAGCCTGTCGTTCAAGCCGGGCGACATGCAGGCGGTGCTGGTGGTGCCGATCGGGCTGCTGGTGGCCTACGGGCTGCTGCGCCTGTCGACCTCCCTGTTCACCGAGCTGCGCGAGCTGATCTTCGCCAAGGCCACCGAAGGCACCGCGCGCAGCATCTCGCTCAACGTGTTCCGCCACCTGCATGCGCTGAGCCTGCGCTTCCACCTCGAGCGCCAGACCGGGGGCATGACGCGCGACATCGAGCGCGGCACGCGCGCGGTGCATTCGCTGATCTCGTACTCGCTCTACAGCATCGTGCCGACGCTGGTGGAGATGGTGCTGGTGCTGTCGCTGCTGGCCGTCAAGTTCGACGCCTGGTTCGCCGGCATCACGCTGGTGGCCCTGGTGGTCTACATCGGCTTCACGATCGTCTTCACCAACTGGCGCACGCAGTTCCGCAAGCAGATGAACGAGCTCGACTCGACGGCGCATTCGCGCGCCATCGACTCGCTGCTGAACTACGAGACGGTCAAGTACTTCAACAACGAGGACTTCGAGGCGAAGCGCTACGACGACAGCCTCGAGAAGCTGCGCCGCGTGGCGCTGAAGTCGCAGACCACGCTGTCGATGCTGAACACCGGCCAGCAGCTGATCATCGCCACCGGCCTGGTCGCGATGTTGTGGCGGGCCACGCAGGGCGTGGTGGGCGGCCACATGACGCTGGGCGACCTGGTGATGATCAACGCCTTCATGATCCAGCTCTACATCCCGCTCAACTTCCTGGGCGTGATCTACCGCGAGATCAAGCAGAGCCTGACCGACCTCGACAAGATGTTCGTGCTGCTGGAGCGCGAGCGCGAGGTGGCCGACGCGCCCGAGGCCTTGCCCTTGCAGGTGCCGCACGGCCACGTGCGCTTCGACCACGTCGACTTCGCCTACGAGCGCGATCGCCCCATCCTGCACGACGTCAGCTTCGAGATCCCGGCCGGCAGGACGGTGGCGGTGGTGGGCCCGTCGGGTTCGGGCAAGAGCACGCTGGCGCGGCTGCTGTACCGCTTCTACGACGTGCAGGGCGGCGTGATCACGATCGACGACCAGGACCTGCGCTCGGTCACCCAGGCGAGCGTGCGGCGGCAGATCGGCATCGTGCCGCAGGACACCGTGCTCTTCAACGACAGCGTCGCCTACAACATCGCCTATGGCCGGCCGGGGGCGAGCCAGGCCGAGGTCGAAGGGGCGGCGCGCGCGGCCCGCATCCACGACTTCATCGTGTCGACGCCCAAGGGCTACGAGACCACGGTGGGCGAGCGCGGCCTGAAGCTGAGCGGCGGCGAGAAGCAGCGCGTCGCGATCGCGCGCACGCTGCTGAAGGATCCGCCGATCATGATCTTCGACGAGGCCACGTCGGCGCTCGATTCGGCCAACGAGCGCGCGATCCAGGCCGAGCTGCAGGGCGTGGCGCGCAACAAGACCGCGCTGGTCATTGCGCACCGGCTGTCCACCGTCGTCGATGCACACCAGATCCTGGTGATGGAGCAGGGCCGCATCGTCGAGCGCGGCACCCACGCCGAGCTGCTGGAGCGCGACGGCCGTTACGCGGACATGTGGCGATTGCAACAGCAGAACGCGCCCGAGGAAGCCACGGCGTGACTTCTTGCCGGCGCCCGTGTGACGCCTGTAGGACAGTCGGGAAAGTTTCTGCGCGACCCGTGAAATACGAGCGTGAAGCGTTCGTCAATTGTGAACAAAAGTTACCGGGCTGGCGAGCACACATCTTGTTGCACTTCTAGAGTCGCGGCACCGATTCACCCACAAGGACGGATGCCATGACTGCTCACAAGACTGCTTCCCTTTTCGCGATGCTGGCGCTGGCCGGCGCGGCTGCGGCCGCCACGCCCGATGCAGCATCGCTGCGCCTGCCCGACGCCAAGGTGGTGTGGGTCGACAACGAGAGTTTCGCCTTCGACACCTGCTCGGCGGCCGGCAGCGAGCATGTGGCGGCGGTGATGGGCACGCTGCGCGACCGTTTGATGGGCGACCTGGGTCCGATGATGCTGAGCAACGGCGTCACGCCGGCGAGCCAGCAGTTCGTCACGCTGACGCCGGTGGAAGGCGGGCAGAACTGCAACACGCTGGCCAGCCGCGTGGTGTTCCGCGTCTCGGGCGTGAGCAAGAAGTCGGGTGGCGTGTGGAGCGCCGACGTCGTCGCGCAGACGGCCGGCCCGACGGCGGATTCGCGCCAGGCGTCGACGCAACTCGTGAACGACCTCGTGCATGAGTTGGATGTCACCCTGAGCAGCAAATAACAACGGCCCCCCAGTCGTCGCTGCGCTCCTCCTGCCCCCGAGGGGCGCCACGCCAGGGGCCTGGCAAAGCCAGTTCCCCGGCGCGTTGCTTGATCAGTCGCTTCGCTGCGCTTGCTCTGTCCCGGATTGGCATCCGGGCTACGAATACTGGGTAGCCCGGATGGCAATCCGGGATCTCAGCACAAAGCCGCTGGTTCGGCGAAGGCGGGGGCGGGCAGGCTGGGGCGCGCCCATCAGGGTGGGCCTTGAAAGCAGCCAGCGCAGGGCAGTCGACGCGCCCCCAGGCGCGGCGACCGCTCCATCCGGCGCGCCCCAGCCTGCCCGCCCGCGCCTTCGCCCGCGCCAATGGCGCCCCCCAACCCCTCGCTACACTCCCGCCCGTGGAAACCAAGTGGCTTGAAGACTTCGTCAGCCTGGCCGAGACGCGCAGCTTCTCGCGTTCGGCCCAGATGCGGCACGTGACGCAACCGGCGTTCTCGCGCCGCATCCAGGCGCTCGAGGCCTGGGCCGGGCTGGACCTGGTCGACCGCTCGTCGTACCCGACCCGCCTGACGCCCGCCGGCGAGACCTTCCATTCGCAGGCGCTCGACATCCTCGGCGCGCTGCAGACCACCCGCAACATGATGCGCAGCCACCAGGTGGCGGGCCAGGACATGATCGAGTTCGCGGTGCCGCACTCGCTCGCGTTCAGCTTCTTCCCGCACTGGGTGATGGACCTGCGCAAGCGCTTCGGCGCGCTGAAGAGCCGCCTCATCGCGCTCAACGTGCACGACGCGGTGATGCAGCTCACCGAAGGCAGCTGCGACCTGCTGATCGCCTACCACCACCCGTCGCAGCCGCTGCAGCTCAACCCGGACCGCTACGAGATGCTGAGCCTCGGCCACGAGACGCTCGCCTGCTACGCCAAGGCCGATGCGCAGGGCCAGCCGATGTTCCGCCTGCCCGGCGGCCCCGGCGAGCGCGTGCCCTTCCTCAGCTACGCGGCCGGCGCCTACCTCGGACGCATGGTCGAGCAGATCGTCAAGCTCGCGCCGGCCCCGCTGCAGCTCGACCCCATCTACGAGACCGACATGGCCGAAGGCCTGAAGGCGATGGCGCTCGAAGGCCATGGCCTTGCTTTCCTGCCGGTCAGCTCGGTCAAGAAGGAGCTGAAGAGCCGCCGCCTGGTGCGCGCGTCCGACCCGGAGACGCTGGAGCTGACGATGGAAGTGCGCATCTACCGCGAACTGCCCGACATGGCACGCCACAACCACAAGCCCGGCGCGCAGGCGCTGTGGGATTTCCTGCGCGACTCGAAACGCTGACGCTGAATCTGGGAGCCGCGGCCACGGGGTTTTCCCTGGGCACCCCATGCAATCGGTGCATGGCCGCCCCGCGAATCCGCATTGGCATTGCGCTGCGCTCCCGCATAGAGTGCGCGCCCAGGCACACTCGTGTGTTGCCGGCACCCCGTGCGACCGGTCCCTGAAACCCACACCGCTCACAAGGCTGGTGGCATGAAGGTTGCGAGATTCCATCCATGAAGTACCCGACCCGCATCGAATCAGCCCCCCGTCGATCCGCCTTGCTGGCGGGTGCTTCGCTGCTGCTCGTGGCCGCCGCGCTGATGGCGGCCGCGTTGTCCGCGAAGGCCGCGCCGCCGGCCATCGCGCCGGTGCCCACCGGCCCGGTGCTCGACCACATCCGGCAGACCGGCAAGATCGTCATCGCGCACCGCGAGTCGTCGGTGCCGTTCTCGTACCTCGATGCCGACAAGAAGCCGGTGGGCTATGCGGTCGACCTGTGCGTGAAGCTGGCCGAGGCGGTGCGCAAGCGGCTGGACATGAAGACCATCACGCCGGAGTACCTGCTGGTGACCGCCGGCAACCGCATCCAGATGGTGGCCGAGGGCAAGGCCGACCTCGAATGCGGCTCCACCACCAACAACGCCGAGCGCCGCCAGAAGGTGGCCTTCACGATCCCGCACTACATCACCGGCGCGCGCTACATGGTGCTGGCCGACAGCCCGATCTCCGAGCTGCCGATGTTCGAGGGCAAGAAGCTGGTGTCGACCAAGGGCACCACGCCGCTGAAGGAAGTCGACCGCGCCAACCGCGAGCGCCTGCTGCGCATCACCGTGCTCGAGGCGCCCGAGCATGCCAAGGCGATGCAGATGGTGCTGGCCGGCGAGGCCGACGGCTTCGTGATGGACGACGTGCTGCTGTACGGCCTGATCGCGTCGAGCGCCGACCCGGCCAAGCTGAAGGTGGTGGGCAAGTTCCTGACCATCGAGCCGCTCGCGATCATGATGCGCAAGGACGACCCCGAGTTCAAGAAGATCTGCGACGAGGAGATGAAGCGGCTGATCTACAGCCGCGAGGCCTACGCCGTCTACGATCGCTGGTTCAGCAAGCCGATCCCGCCGAAGAACCTGCCGCTGAACCTGCCGATGAACTACCTGCTGCGCGACTTCTGGAAGTACCCGTCGGACCAGGTGCCGGGTTGAAGACCTGACGCATGTCCCGGGTCTACGTGGAACTGCGTAGGCCTTGCATCCCTAGAATTTCGTTGTGGGTGGGTTCCACCATCCCGTTTCCAACCTGAAGGAGATCGTATGAAAAAAGCATGGCTGAGCGCCGCCGTCCTGTTGGCCGTCGCGGGCATCGCGCAGGCACAGCAGAGCGACACGCTGAAGAAGATCAAGGACAGCGGCACCGTGACCATGGGCGTGCGCGAGTCGTCCGGGGCCCTGGCCTACACGCTGGGCGACGGCAAGTACGCCGGCTTCCACTACGACGTCTGCCAGAAGGTGCTGGCCGACGTGCAGAAGCAGCTGGGCCTGGCCAAGCTGGACATCAAGTACCAGCCGGTCACGTCGCAGAACCGCATCCCGCTGGTGCAGAACGGCACCGTCGACATCGAGTGCGGCTCGACCACCAACAACGCGACGCGCCAGAAGGACGTCGCCTTCGCCGTCACGACCTATGTCGAGGAAGTGCGCATCGCGGTGAAGGCCAACTCGGGCATCACCGCCATCGCACAACTGGCCGGCAAGACGGTGGCCACCACCACCGGCACCACGTCGGTCCAGACGCTGCGCAAGCATGAGCGCGCCACCGGCCTCGACTTCAAGGAAGTGTTCGGCAAGGACCACGCCGACAGCTTCCTGCTGCTCGAATCCGGCCGTGCCGATGCCTTCGTGATGGACGGCCAGATCCTGGCCGGCAACATCTCGCGCGCCAAGAATCCGGCCGACTTCAAGATCGTCGGCGAGGTGCTGAGCGTCGAGCCGATCGCGATCATGCTGCGCAAGGACGACCCGGCCTTCAAGAAGGCGGTCGACGACAGCATCAAGGCGCAGATCAAGTCGGGCGACCTGGCCAAGACCTACGACAAGTGGTTCAACCAGCCGATCCCGCCGAGCAACACGAAGGTCGGCCTGCCGCTGTCGGACGCCACCAAGGCGGCCTGGGCGAACCCGAACGACAAGCCGATGGAAGACTACGCCAAGAAGTAAGGCGCGGTCGGCGATGGCTCGGGACTGAGGTAAGCCCTAGCGCCGCTGGGCGCGACACTTGCTTACAGTCCCCCCAGCGCGGCGCAGGGTGACCCGCGTCGCGCTTTTTCTTGGGGCAGCGCAAACGTGGTGCGACCCCTCACAAGAATTGGAGCAATGCCTTGGGCAAGTGGGACTGGCAGGTATTCCTGCAAGACACGGGGGGCGGGCAGACCTACCTTCAGTGGATGATGTCGGCGTGGGGATGGACGCTCCTTGTGGCCTTGCTGGCCCTTGCCGTCGCTCTCGTGGTCGGTTCGATGGTCGGCATCCTGCGGACGGTACCCAACAAGGGACTGGTCTATTTCGGGGAAAGCTGGGTCGAGCTGTTCCGCAACGTTCCATTGCTGGTCCAGATCTTCATCTGGTATCACGTGATCCCCACGATGTTCCTCAGCTTGCGGGCGATTCCGAGCATATGGCTGGTCGTGTTTGCGCTGGGCTTCTTCACGTCGGCACGCGTGGCAGAGCAGGTGAAGGCCGGTATCAATGCGCTCCCGAAGGGCCAACGCTACGCAGGTCTGGCAATGGGCCTGACCTTGCCCCAGACCTATCGCTACGTTCTCCTGCCGATGGCCTTTCGCATCATCGTGCCGCCGCTGACTAGTGAATCGATGAACATCATCAAGAACTCGGCGGTGGCGTTTGCGGTCAGCATCACGGAACTGACTATGTTCGCCATGCAGGCGCAGGAAGAAACGTCGCGCGGCGTGGAGATCTATCTCGCCGTGACCGGCTTGTACTTTGTATCTGCCTTCGCCATCAATCGTCTGGCCTTGTTCCTCGAGCAGCGGGTCCAGATCCCTGGCACGCTGGGGGGGGGCAAATGAACCTGAACCTTGACTTCACGTTCCTCACATGGGGCGTCATCTCCGCCTTTGTCATCAAGGGACTTATCTTCTCGGTCCAGCTGACCATCATCGCGATGATTGGAGGCATTGCGCTGGGGACGCTGATCGCGCTGATGCGGCTGTCCGGCAAGAGGTGGCTCATCCTGCCGGCGGCGTTCTACGTGAACACCTTGCGCTCCATCCCGCTGGTGATGGTGATCTTGTGGTTCTTCCTGTTAATCCCGTTGCTGATCGGCCGGCCCTTGGGCACGGAGTTGTCCGCCATCATCACGTTCACGGTGTTCGAGGCTGCGTACTACTCGGAAATCATGCGAGCCGGCATTCAAAGCGTGGCCCGTGGACAGGTCTACGCCGGCTATGCCGTCGGGATGACCTACCGACAGACCATGCAGCTGATCGTGCTGCCGCAGGCCTTCCGCAACATGTTGCCGGTGCTGTTGACGCAGACCATCATCCTGTTCCAGGACACTTCGCTCGTTTACGCGATCGGCGCGTATGACCTGTACAAGGGCTTCGAGGTCGCTGGCAAGAACTTCAACCGGCCTGTCGAAACCACAATCGCTGCCGCCGTCGTCTACTTCGTGATCTGCTTCAGCCTGTCGATGCTGGTTCGTCGCCTGCAGAAGAAGATCGCCATCATCCGCTGAACCCGGGGATTTCCCATGATCAAGATCAACAACGTTTCCAAGTGGTACGGCAGCTTCCAGGTGCTGACCGATTGCACGACCAGCATCGCCAAGGGCGAGGTGGTCGTGGTGTGCGGCCCGTCGGGTTCGGGCAAGTCGACGCTGATCAAGACGGTGAACGCGCTGGAGCCGATCCAGAAGGGCGACATCGTGGTCGACGGCATCTCGATCTCCGACCCGAAGACCAACCTGCCGAAGCTGCGCAGCCGGGTCGGCATGGTGTTCCAGCATTTCGAGCTGTTCCCGCACCTGACGGTGACCGAGAACCTGACGCTGGCGCAGATCAAGGTGCTGGAGCGCAAGCCCGAAGAGGCCAAGGTGCGCGGCCTGAAGATGCTTGAGCGCGTGGGGCTGAGCGGGCACAAGGACAAGTTCCCAGGCCAGCTGTCGGGCGGCCAGCAGCAGCGCGTGGCGATCGCCCGCGCGCTCAGCATGGACCCGATCGTGATGCTGTTCGACGAGCCGACCTCGGCGCTCGATCCCGAGATGGTCGGCGAGGTGCTGGACGTGATGGTGCAGCTGGCCAACGAGGGCATGACGATGATGTGCGTCACGCACGAGATGGGCTTCGCGAAGAAGGTCAGCAACCGCGTGATCTTCATGGACGCCGGCAAGATCGTCGAGGACTGCACGAAGGAGAGCTTCTTCGGGAATCCGGAAGAGCGTTCGCCTCGGGCGAAGGACTTCCTGTCGAAGATCCTTCAGCATTGAGTTGCGTCGGCGCGCCTTCGCTGAACCAGCGGCTTGGTGCGGAGATCCCGGATTGGCATCCGGGCTACGCACACTGGTAGCCCGGATGCCAATCCGGGACTGAGCAAGCGCAGCGAAGCGCCCCATCAAGCCACGCGCCGGGGAACTGGCTTTGCCAGGCCCCTGGCGTGGCGCCTGCCGCCAGAGGCGTCAGGCGTTCGTGCCGTCCAAGTCCGCGCAGGCGGACTTGGAGCCGCGGCACTCACCCCCTTGGGGGCAGGAGCGATAGCGACTGGGGGCTCTACAAATTCTGGTGGAGGCAGAGGATGTTGCCTTCCGGGTCCTCGAACCACGCCGCCTTCTCCGAGCCGAGCACGCAGACATGGTCGGTGGTCTTCAGCCCGGGCAGGTCGTAGTCGGCGAACTGCACGCCGCGCGCTGACAGCTCGGCGACTGCCGTCCCGATCTCGTCGACCTGGAAGCTCAGCGCCGTGTGCTGCGCCTTCGTGCCCTCGGGTTTCGGAAACAGCGCGATCTCGGTGCCGCCGCAGCGGTAGACGAACTTGCCATCCGGCTTGCCGCCCACCACCGGCAGCCCCAGCACCGTCTCGTAGAACCGGCGCGCCCGGTCCATGTCCTTGACCGGCAGGATGCAGGTGGCGTGCGTGCTCGGGAACGGGGTGTTCATCGCAATCTCCTCGAGCGCCCTTGCAGGGAGGGGCGGCACAACCTAGTCTAGGCGTCCGCGCGGCAGGGCAATGAGAAAATCGACGGATGACCGATTCCCTGACCCTCACCCGCCCCGACGACTGGCACCTGCACCTGCGCGACGGCGCCGCACTCGCCGCGGTGCTGCCCGACACCGCCCGCCAGTTCGCGCGCGCGATCGTGATGCCCAACCTGCGCCCGCCGGTCACCACCGCGGCCCAGGCCGTGGCCTACCGCGAACGCATCCTCGCGGCGCTGCCCGACGGCGCGGCCTTCGAGCCGCTGATGACGCTGTACCTGACCGACCTGCTGCCGCCCGATGAAATCAAGCGGGCCAAGGACGCCGGCGTCGTCGCCGTCAAGCTCTACCCAGCCGGTGCCACCACCAACAGCGATGCCGGCGTGACCGACCTGCGCAAGACCCACAAGACCCTCGAAGCGATGCAGCGCGAAGGCCTGCTGCTGCTGGTGCACGGCGAGGTCACCGACCCGGCGGTCGACGTGTTCGACCGCGAGGCCGTCTTCATCGACAGCGTGATGCGGCCGCTGCGCCGCGATTTCCCCGAACTCAAGGTGGTGTTCGAGCACATCACCACGCGCGAGGCGGCGCAGTACGTCGCGCAGGCCGACGCGCACACCGCCGCCACCGTCACCGCGCACCACCTGCTGTACAACCGCAACGCGATCTTCCAGGGCGGCTTGCGGCCGCACTACTACTGCCTGCCCGTGCTCAAGCGCGAAGTGCACCGCCAGGCGCTGGTGCAGGCCGCCACCTCGGGCAGCGCGAAATTCTTCCTCGGCACCGACAGCGCCCCGCATGCGTCGCAGATGAAGGAACAGTCGGTGTGCGGCGCCGGCTGCTACACCGCGCTGTCGGCGCTGGAGCTGTATGCCGAGGCGTTCGAGGCCGCGGGCGCGCTCGACAGGCTCGAAGCCTTCGCCAGCTTCAACGGGCCGGCCTTCTACGGCCTGCCCCGCAACACGCAGCGCGTGACGCTGCGCCGCGAAAGCTGGACACTCCCCGAGTCCCTGCCGTTCGGCGAGGCCCGTCTGAAGCCGCTGCGCGGCGGCGAGACGCTGAACTGGAAACTGGAGACCGCATGACCCTGCTCGACAAGCCCGCTCGCATCGCCCTGCTGATCGATGCCGACAACTCGCCCGCCAGCAAGATCGACGTGATCCTGGCCGAGCTGGCCAAGGTGGGCGTCGCGAACATCCGGCGCGCCTATGGCAACTGGAAGAAGGACGGGCTGAAGGGCTGGGAGGCGGTGCTGCACGAGTACGCGATCCGGCCGGTGCAGCAGTTCGACTACAGCAAGGGCAAGAACGCGACCGACATGGGCATGGTCATCGAGGCGATGGACCTGCTCTACACCGACCAGCCCGACGCCTTCGGCATCGTCTCGTCCGACAGCGACTTCACGCCGCTGGTGATGCACCTGAAGGCCAAGGGCGCGCTGGTCTATGGCTTCGGCGCGAAGAAGACGCCGATGCCGTTCGTCAACGCCTGCTCGCGCTTCCTGTACATCGAGAACCTCGGGCAGGTGGTAGGCGACGTGGCCGAAGCCGAGGCGCCGACCAAGGCCGCGAAGGCCAAGCCGGCCGCGGGGCGCAAGACGCGGGGCGGCGGCAAGGCCGAGGCCAAGGTCGAACCCGCACCGCCCGCGGCCGAGCCGGCGGCCCCGCTGCGCCAGGACACCGCGGCGCTGAAGCAGGATGCGCGGCTGGTCTCGCTGTTGCGCAATGCGGCCGAATCGGCGGCCGGCGAGGACGGCTGGTCGGCGCTGGGCGCCGTGGGCCAGCAGATCGGCAACCAGGCCTCTTTCGACCCGCGCAACTACGGCTACCGCAAGCTGATCGACCTGATCGAGGCGACGCAACTGTTCGAACTGGACCGGCGCGGCAGCCAGGTGGTGCTGCGCGACAAGCGCCTGGCCAGGAGCAGGGGATAATCCCCCGGTGAAGCGGACCAGACCGCCGCTGGTGCAAGGCCCGAAAGGGCGCACTGGAGGAAGGTCCGGACTGCACAGGGCAGCGTAGCAGCCAACGGCTGTCCACCGCGAGGTGAGGATCAGAGCAACAGAGACGAGTCGCTGCATCGGCCGCAAGGCCGGCGCAGCGGGTGAAACGGGCAATCTCTACGCGCAGCAATACCAAATAGGCACACGTTGATTCGGCCCGAGGAGTGTGCGGGTAGGTAGCACCGAGCCGGGCAGCGATGCCCGGCCCAGAGGAATGGCGGTCACGGCTCTCGATTCGCAAGGATCGGGGGACGCACAGAATCCGGCCTATCGGTCCGCTTCACACTATCTCCCGGATTGGCATCCGGGCTACAGGACTGGGGGCCCATGAATCCCGACGCACAACAACTCTGGCGCGCACCGCGCTGGGCCTTGGCCGCCTTGCTTGCCTGCCTCGGCATGCTCGGCCCCTTCTCGATCGACACCTACCTGCCGGCCTTCACCGGCATCGCGCAATCCATCGGCGCGACACCGGTCGAGATGCAGCAGACACTGTCGGCCTACCTATTCGGCTTCGCGGTGATGAACCTGTTCCATGGCGCGCTGTCCGACAGCCTCGGCCGCCGCCCTGTCGTGCTGTGGGGCATCGCGGTCTTCACGCTCGCGTCGGCCGGCTGCGCCATGTCGCAGCACATCGGTGCGCTGGTGTTCTTCCGCGCGCTGCAAGGCATGTCGGCCGGTGCCGGCATCGTGGTCTCGCGCGCGGTGATCCGCGACATGTTCCCGCCCGCCGACGCCCAGCGCGTGATGTCGCAGGTGACGATCTATTTCGGCATCGCGCCCGCCATCGCACCGATGGTCGGCGGCTTCCTGTTCGTGCACGTCGGCTGGCACGCGATCTTCTGGTTCCTCACTGCCGTCGGCATCGCGCTGTGGATCGGCAACTGGCGGCTGCTGCCCGAGACGCTGCACGCGTCGCAGAAGCAGCCGTTCAACGTGCGCCACCTGATGCGCGGCTACCTGCAGCTGGGCGCCAACCCGCGCTTCCTGATGCTGGCGCTGGCCAGCGGCATCCCGTTCAACGGCATGTTCCTGTACGTGCTGTCGGCGCCGGTGTTCCTCGGCGACCACCTGCACCTGCACCCCGGCCAGTTCTTCTGGTTCTTCCTGATGACCATCAGCGGCATCATGGGCGGCGCCTGGTTCTCCGGCCGGCTGGCCGGGCGCATCAAGCCGCACCACCAGATCCGCCACGGCTTCCTGATCATGCTGGTGGTGTCGGTCGTCAACCTGGCGCTGAACCTGCTGTTCACGCCGAATGCCTGGTGGGCGCTGCTGCCGATCGGCATCTTCGCATTCGGCTGGGCGCTGATGGTGCCGGTGGTCACGCTGATGACGCTCGACCTGGTGCCCGAGCGGCGCGGCATGGCCTCGTCGTTCCAGGCCTGCATCGGCAGCCTGGCGAACGGCTTCGTGGCCGGCGTGATCGCGCCGCTGGTGATGCATTCCACGGTCTGGCTGGCCACCGCCTCGCTGCTGATGATGAGCATCGGCGTCTTTGCGTGGATCTGGGTCAAGCCGCGCGTCGTGGTGAAGCTCAAGCCGGCCGCCTGACGGCCGATATCGCGGCAGGCGCCCCGAGTTCCGGCGGCGCGCGTGGAGCGTTCCCATGTTCATCCTGTCCTGCCGCGTCGCCGTGGTCTCCGCCTGCCTGGGCCTGTGCGCCGTCCCGTCGCTGGCCTCCGATGTGCATGCGCCGGACCCGCGCAACTCGCCGGCCAAGCCGATGAAGGATGCCGAGGCCGACAAGGCGCCTGCGCCGAAGGCGAAGGCGCGCGGTTTCGAAGACCCGATGGACCGCTTGCGCCAGCGCCTGGCCGAGAAGCTGGGCGCGCAGCAGAGCGAGCCGGCCAACCCCGACGTGGTGCGGGTCGTCAGCCGCCCCGGCACGCCGGCGACCGCGCCGGTGCGTTCGGCGGCCCCGCAGTCCGGTGGCGGCGGCAGTGCCGCGGCGATCGACGGCGGCGAACCGCGCCCGATCGCGACGCGCCCGGCGCGCTCGCTGGTCGCGGCGCATGGCGCGTCGCCGCACTGGGACTACAGCGGCGACGGCGCTCCGGAGAACTGGAGCAAGCTGAAGCCCGAGTTCAGCGCCTGCTCGTCCGGCAAGCGCCAGAGCCCGATCGACATCCGCGATGGCATTTCGGTGCAGCTCGATCCGGTGCAGTTCGACTACAAGCCCAGCGGCTTCAAGGTGCTGGACAACGGCCACACGGTGCAGGTCAACGTCGCGCCCGGCAATTCGATCGAGGTGATGGGGCGGCGCTTCGAGCTGCTGCAGTTCCATTTCCACCGGCCGTCGGAAGAGCGCGTGAACGGCCGGCAGTACGACATGGTCGCCCACCTGGTGCACAAGGACCTCGACGGCAAGCTGGCGGTGGTGGCGGTGCTGCTGGACCGCGGCAGCGTGCAGCCGGTGGTGCAGACGGTGTGGAACAACCTGCCGCTGGAGAAGGGCGACGAGGTGGCTGCGCGTGCGACGCTGGACCTGAACGCCCTGCTACCCGCCGAGCGCGGCTATTTCACCTACATGGGCTCGCTGACCACGCCGCCGTGCAGCGAAGGCGTGCTGTGGATGGTGATGAAGCAGCCGGTGGGGATCTCGGCGGAGCAGATCGGGATCTTCGCGCGGCTGTATCCGATGAATGCGCGGCCGATCCAGTCGGCGAGCGGGCGGCTGATCAAGGCATCGAACTGACGCAGGGACATCCGTGCCATTGCCGGAAGGGAGCTCGGGGAATACGGTCTCGCCCCACGCCCTGTCCTCCGGTAAAGTCCATGACGCTCCTGCTCAACCTTGCCATGCCCTGCGCCCTCGAACTCCAGGCCCTGGTCCCCAGCCAGTTGGCCAAGGTTGAGCGAGAGAATCGACCGGTGGGTGCGGCGATCCGGGTGTTGGCGCAGGTTCCCTTCATCGGGAACCACCTGTTGGCACACTACTTCAATCGAACGTCGAAGCGTCTGGCTCGGCACGCTGTGTGGTTTCGGGGCGCTCGCTCGCGTGTTACGGATGACAGGAGCGAATCCCTGATCGATGCGGACTTCGACCTGTCCGAATTGTTGGATCGGTTTGCCGATCGTTTGCAGATTCTCCGAGCTGGGTTGCTCAGCCTCCAAGCCACGATGCCTCATGGCAATTCCTCGCCAGCGCTCGATGCGGTGAGGTTGGTTCTGAGAACTTCGGCCGATCTGTTCGAAGAAATCCTGGCACTCAAGACCGACCTGTTGGAGCACGATGCCGATCGTGCCCCGCGCGAGGAAGGCTGGACTGCCAGCACACCGGAAGAAGTCCAGAAACTGCTTGAACGCCTCTGAGCGCCGCGCCGCGCCGTGGCTGGCTTCCTGATCGAGCGCATTGACTGCGGCAATGCGCAGTTTCGGCGGCAGTTGAAGAAGCTGGACGCTGCGGTGTTGGCCGAGGTCTTCTCCCGCATCGCGTTGTTGCCGCGGCAAGATCCGATGCCGCCCGGCCTGCACGTTCACCAGCTCAAGAGCATCACGGTTCGCTCGGCGCTCGATCCACACGTGCAGGTACCCGTCTGGACCCTGCACGCAACGGCCAACGACACATGCAAAGCCAGCTTCACGGTCGAGAAGGGCGTTGCCTACTTTCGTGCCTTGGGTACGCACGACGAGGTGGACAAGAATCCTTGACGGACACCGTCAGACCAGCCCGGAGGCCGGCCGCGCGGCGCGGAACGCGCGGATCGCGTCGATGCCGTACAGGTTCTCGCCGACGCCGTAGCGCAGCGCGTGCGGGCTTCTCCCAAGGAGCCATCGGCCCGCGTCGCCGCAGGCCATCGGCGGGCCATGGCCCTGGTCGCTTTTGGTGCTTCACCGCCCGCGCTTGGCGCTTCGCCCCGGCCCCGGCGCCCCCGTTTGGGACCTCGACCTGCCACCCGGTCCCCGCCTTCCCCGGTGCGCCCGGCTGGCACGCCGGTTGCATGTATACAAGAAGGTGTTCTAAACGGAGCGGTCGGAAGTCGGGCGCGGACGGGCACGACTCCTGCGATTCCCTCCACACGCAGCTGACGCAAGGAGCGAGAGATGGCTACAGCAGAGTTCAATCGTCGCGATGTCCTGAAGGGTGCCGGCGCGGCGCTGGCGCTGGGTGGCATCGGCAGCCTGGCCCAGGCCCAGGCGCCGATCACCGTCGGCTTCATCTACGTCGGCCCGAAGGACGACTTCGGCTACAACCAGGCCCATGCCGAGGCGGTGGCCGAAATCAAGAAGCTGCCCGGCATCAAGGCGGTGGAAGAAGAGAACGTGCCCGAGACCACGGCCGTGCAGAAGACCATGCAGGGCATGATCTCGCAGGACGGCGCGACGCTGCTGTTCCCCACCTCGTTCGGCTACTTCGACCCGCACATGCTGGCGGTGGCGGGCAAGAACCCGAACGTGCGCTTCGCGCACTGCGGCGGCATGTGGACCGAGGGCAAGCACCCGAAGAACACCGGCAGCTTCTTCGGCTACATCGACGAGTGCCAGTACCTGAACGGCGTCGTCGCCGGCCACATGAGCAAGAGCAGGAAGCTCGGCTTCATCGCGGCCAAGCCGATCCCGCAGGTGCTGCGCAACATCAACGCGTTCACGATGGGCGCGCGCTCGGTCGACCCGTCGATCACGACGACGGTGATCTTCACCGGCGACTGGTCGATGCCGGTCAAGGAGGCCGAGGCCACCAACAGCCTGGCCGACCAGGGCATCGATGTCTTCACGATGCACGTCGACGGGCCGAAGGTCATCGTCGAGACCGCGGCCAAGCGCGGCAAGTTCGTCTGCGGCTACCACGCGAGCCAGGCGAAGCTGGCGCCGGCCGCCTACCTGACCGGCGCCGAGTGGAACTGGATCACCGCCTACAAGACCATCATCGATGCGGCCCGCACCGGCAAGCCGCATCCGAACTTCGTGCGCGGCGGCTTGAAGGAGGGCTTCGTGAAGCCCTCGCCGTACGGCTCGATGGTGTCGGCCCCGGCGAAGAAGGCGGCCGACGACGTGAAGGCCGCGATGCTGAAGGGCAGCTTCGACATCTTCAAGGGCCCGCTGAAGGACAACGCCGGCAAGACGATCATCGAGGCCGGCAAGGTCTTCAAGCAGACCGACCCGACGCTGGAGGGAATGAACTACCTGGTCGAAGGCGTCGTTGGGAAAACCGGCGCTTGAGATGAACGCGCGCACCGCCGACACGCTGGAATCGGTCGCGCTGCCGCTGCTCGCGATGGGCGGTGCGCTGCTGCTGTTCGGCGGCTTCATCTGGGTCGGCGGCAAGAGCCCGGTGGACGCGTGGACGCTGTTGTTCAAGGGCGCGTTCGGTGACTGGTTCTCGTGGCAGAACTCGCTGCAGCGTGCCGCGCCGCTGATGCTGACGGCCCTGTGCGTCGCGATCCCGGCGCGCGCCGGGCTGGTGGTGATCGGCGGCGAAGGCGCGCTGGTGCTGGGCGGGCTCGCGTGCGCGACGCTGCCGTACCTGTTCGCGCCGCCGGGCAACGTCTTCGGCAGCGCGTTGCTGCTGTTCGCGGCCGGCCTCGCCGGTGCCGCGTGGATCGCGCTGGCCGGCGTGCTGCGCCAGTGGCGCGGCGTCAACGAGACCATCAGCAGCCTGCTGCTGGCCTACATCGCCATCGCGCTGTTCAAGCACCTCGTCGAAGGGGCCTTGCGCGACCCGGCCAGCCTGAACAAGCCGTCGACGCGGCCGATCGCCGAGGCCTTGCTGATCGGCGGCATCGGCGGCAGCGACATTCATTGGGGCCTGGCCTTCGGCATCGTCGCCTGCGTCGCGCTCGGGCTGTGGCTGTTCCAGACGCCATCGGGCTTCGCGACGCGCGTGGTCGGCGGCAATGCGCGCGCCGCGCTGCTGGTGGGGCTGCCGGGCGCGCGCATCACCGTGGCCGCCTGCGCGATCGGCGGCGCCTGCGCGGGCCTGGCCGGCGGCATCGAGGTGCTGGCGGTGCACACCAGCGCCAATGCATCGCTGATCGCCGGGCTGGGCTATGCCGGCATCCTGGTGTCCTTCGTCGCGCGCCACAACCCGTGGGTCGTGATGCCGGTGGCGGTGCTGTTCGGCGGCTTCGGCGCCGCCGGCAGCCTGCTGCAGCGGCGCATGGACGTGCCGGATGCGTCGGTGCTGGTGCTGCAGGGCTTCGCCTTCCTGCTGATCCTCGCCAGCGAGGCGCTGCGCGGCAAGCTGTTCGTCGCCCGTGCCAGGCCTGTCTCCGAGCCTGCCACCGTGCCGATCGCGCCGCAGGTGACGGCATGACCAGCACCGAGCTGTTCATCAACGTGCTGATCGCCGTGCTGGGCGGTGCGATCCGCGTCGGCACGCCGTTCCTGATGGTCAGCCTCGGCGAGTGCGTGACCGAGAAGGCCGGCCGCATCAACCTGGGCCTGGAAGGCGTGCTCGTGTTCTCGGCGATGAGCGGCTTCGGCGGCGCGTACCTGAGCGGCTCGGCCTGGGTCGGCGTGCTGGTCGGCGGGTTGTCGGGTGCGCTGCTTGCGCTGCTGCACGGGCTGGTGTGCTCGCTGCCGCGCGTCAACGACATCGCCACCGGCATCGCGCTGATGCTGCTCGGCAGCGGCCTCGCGTTCTACCTCGGCAAGCCGCTGATCCAGCCGCAGGCGCCGCAGATCCCGGCGCTGGCGCTGGGCGACTGGAGCAGCTCGGCGCAGGTGCGCTCGGCGCTGCAGGTCAACGCGCTGTTCCCGATCGGCGTCGCGCTCGCGGCGCTGCTGGCCTGGGGCTTCAAGGCGACCCGCTTCGGCCTGGTGCTGCGCATGGCGGGCGACTCCAGCGACGCGGCGCGCTCGCTCGGCTACTCGGTCAACGGCATCCGCATCGCGGCCACCGTGGTCGGCGGCTTCATCGCCGGGCTGGGCGGTGCATCGCTGTCGCTGCACTACCCGGGCAGCTGGAACGAAGGCCTGTCGAGCGGGCAGGGATTGATCGCCGTCGCGCTGGTGATCTTCGCGCGCTGGAACCCGTGGCGCTGCCTGGGCGCGGCGCTGCTGTTCGGTGGGGCCGGTGCGCTCGGCCCGGCACTGCAGTCGGTGGGCATCAGCAGCGGCTACCACCTCTTCAACGCGGTGCCCTACGTGCTGACGCTCGCGATCCTGGTGTGGACCTGCTCGCCGACGCGCACCGTGAAGGGCGCGCCAGCCGAACTGGGGGTGTCCCGATGACGCGCTACGTGACGGCGGACCCGTACCGCTGGCCCTTCGACGGCGACCTGCGGCCGGACAACACCGCGCTGGTCGTGATCGACATGCAGGTCGACTTCTGCGGCGAGGGCGGCTACGTCGACAAGATGGGTTACGACATCGGCCTCACGCGCGCGCCGATCGCACCGCTTGCGCGCCTGATGGCCGCGATGCGCGAGGCGGGCTACCTGCTGATCCACACGCGCGAAGGGCACCGGCCCGACCTTGCCGACCTGCCGGCCAACAAGCGCTGGCGCTCGCGGCAGATCGGCACCGGCGGCATCGGCATCGGCGACCTCGGACCGTGCGGCCGCATCCTGACGATCGGCGAACCGGGCTGGGAGATCATCCCCGAACTGGCACCGTTGCCCGGCGAGCCGGTGATCGACAAGCCCGGCAAGGGCTCGTTCTATGCAACCGACCTCGACCTGATCCTGCACACGCGCGGCATCCGCAACCTGGTGCTGACCGGCATCACGACCGACGTCTGCGTGCACACGACGATGCGCGACGCGAACGACCGCGGCTACGAATGCCTGATCCTGTCCGACTGCACCGCGGCCACCGACCTCGGCAACCACCTGGCGGCCTTGAAGATGGTGACGATGCAGGGTGGGGTGTTCGGGGCGGTGAGCGATTCGAACGCCTTGATCGACGCGATCCAGATTCACCAGGAGTAGTTCATGATCACCCGCCGCCGCACCCTGCAGACCCTCGCCGCGTCAGCCACCCTCGGCGCCGCAAGCTTCACCCGCGCCGCCGACGAGAAGATCCTGATCGGCTACTGGCCGATCGCGAGCGGCCTGCCGCTGTATGCCGGCCTCGAGCGCGGCCTCTTCAAGGAAGCCGGCCTCGACGTCGAGGGCGTGAAGTTCTCCAGCGCCCAGCAGGTGGCCGAGGCGATGATCTCCGGCCGCATCCACGGCTCGGCCAACGGCACCGCCTCGGCGGTGCTGGCGCTGGCCGAGATCACCTCGCCGGGCCTGTTCAAGATCATCTGCAGCAACCCGTCCAACCACAAGCTGGTGCTCGACGAGTTCGTCGTCGCGAAGGACAGCCCGATCAAGTCGCTGGCCGACCTGAAGGGCAGGAAGATCGCCAGCGGCCCCGGCATCCAGAACGTCACGCTCGCGAAGATCATGCTGGAGAAGAACGGCGTGGCCAACCCGCAGGTCACCGAGCTGCCGGTGGGCCAGCACGTGCCGGCGCTGGTGGGCGGACAGATCGACGCGGTCTACACGCTCGAGCCCACCGGCACCGCCGGCCGGCTGAAGGGCCTGACGCGGGTGCTCGAGACCGGCGTGATCAGCAAGTACGTGCTCGGCGATGCCGATGCGCCGTGGTTCGGCGGCTCGGCCAGCGTCACCAGCACGCTGCTGAAGGAACGCCCGGCCGACGCGAAGAAGTACATCGCCGCCTACGCGAAGGCGGTCGATCACGTGCGCCGGAACCCCGAGGAATCGCGCACCCACCTCGACGGCTTCACGTCGATCGACGCCTCGCTGGTGAAGGAGGTGCCGCTGTCGGGCTTCACGCTCTACAACGAGTTCAAGCCGAGCGACATCGACGCGTTCCAGAAGTTCTTCGACGTGTTCACCGAGCGCAAGATCTTCTCGCGCGCGGTGCCGGTGAAGCCGCTGCTCTACACCGCCTGATCCGGGAGGCACGCCATGTTCGCGTCGCGCCTGATGGACCGCCGCCTGCTTCCCCTCATCGGCCCGCTGCTGCTGTTCGGCCTGTGGGAGCTGGTGATCTCGGCCCGGTGGATCAAGCCGGTGCTGCTGCCGCCGCCCGGCGAGACGCTGGCCTACCTGTGGGGCGCCGTGACCAGCGGCGCGATCCTGCCCGACCTGCTGTCCACGCTCTACCGCACGCTGGCGGCTTTCGGGATCGCGGTGCTGATCGGCGTGCCGCTGGGCGTGCTGCTCGGCAGCTCGGAGCTCGCCTACCGCAGCGTCGAGTTCGTGATCGACTTCTTCCGCTCGACGCCGAGCTCGGCGCTGATCCCGCTGTTCATGCTGATCTTCGGCATCACCGACATCAACAAGATCGCGATCGCCAGCTTCGGCGCGATGCTGATCGTGCTGTTCAACAGCGCCTACGGCGTGATGAACGCGAAGAAGACGCGCGTGATGGCGGCGCAGATCATGGGCGTGTCGCGCTGGCACGTGTTCAAGGACGTGCTGCTGATGGAGAGCCTGGCGCAGACCTTCGTCGGCCTGCGCAGCGCGGTCTCGATGGCGCTGGTGATCGTCATCGTCGCCGAGATGTTCATCGGCTCCGAAACCGGCCTCGGCCACCGCATCATCGATGCGCAGCAGGTGTTCAACGTCAAGGACATGTACACCTCGATCCTCGTCACCGGCGCGCTCGGCTACCTGCTGAACCTGGCCTTCCTGCTGGTCGAGAAGAAGCTGATCCACTGGAGCGGCAAGGCATGAACGGTCCCGCCGCGAACCTGCCGCACGTGACGATCCGCGGGCTGTGCAAGTCCTTTGCCGGCTCGCCGCTGTACACCGACTTCAGCCTCGACCTGCCGCGCGGCGAGATCGTCTCGATCTTCGGCCCCAACGGTTGCGGCAAGTCGACGCTGATGAACATGATCGCCGGACTGGTGCCGCTGGATGCCGGCGAGATCCTGTTCGACGGCAAGACGCTGAAGCAGACCGACATCGGCTACGTGTTCCAGAACTACCGCGATGCGCTGTTCCCGTGGATCAGCGCCTGGGACAACATCGCCTACCCGCTGCGCCGCAAGGGCATGAAAGAGGCGCAGGTGCGCGAGCGGGTCGACGAACTGGTGAAGCTGTTCGAGATCCGCTTCGACCTGAAGCGCTACCCGTACGAGCTGTCGGGCGGCCAGATGCAGACGGTGTGCATCATGCGGGCGCTGGCGCCGCGGCCCGAGGTGATGTTCCTCGACGAGCCGTTCTCGGCGCTGGATTTCGAGATGACCCTCTTCATCCGCGAGAAGCTGCAGGAGGCGCACCTGGCCACCGGCGTCACGATGGTGATCGTCTCGCACGACCTGGAGGACGCGGTGTTCCTGGCCGACCACATCCTGCTGCTGACGCGGCGGCCGACGCGCATTGCCGAGTTCGTGCCGTTCGAGATGCCGCGGCCAAGGGTGCCGGAGGCGGTGTCGGACGAGCGCTTCGTCAAGGTGAAGGCGCACACGCTGGAAGTCTTCCGGCGGGAGATGAAGGCATGAAGACGGGTGCGCTGCGGCTGGACACCTACCAGCTGACCAAGCGCTTCGGCGCCTTCACCGCGCTCGACAGCGTGTCGCTGGCGGTGCGGCCGGGCACGGTGCACGCGCTGCTGGGCGAGAACGGCGCCGGCAAGAGCACGCTGGTGAAGTGCGTCGTCGGCTACCAGCGCGCCGAGGAAGGCAGCGTGCTGATCGACGGCCGCGAGCACGACATCGCCTCGCCGGTAGTCGCGCGCGACCTGGGCATCGGCATGGTCTACCAGCACTTCACCGTCGTGCCGGGCATGACGGTGGCCGAGAACCTGCTGCTGGCGCGCGGCCACCTGCCGGCCCTCATCGACTGGCCGAAGGTGCGCGCCGAGCTGTCGGCCTTCCTGGAGACGACGCCGTTCAAGCTCGACCTCGATGCGACGCCGCAGCAGCTGTCGGCCGGGCAGAAGCAGAAGCTGGAGATCCTGAAGCAGCTGCTGCTGAAGCCGCGGCTGTTGATCCTCGACGAACCGACCTCGGTGCTGACGCCGCAGGAGGCCGACGAGGTGCTGGGGCTGCTGCGCGACCGCGCGCATGCCGGCGATTGCAGCATCGTGCTGATCACGCACAAGTTCCGCGAGGTCACCGCATACGCGGACGACGTCAGCGTGCTGCGCAAGGGCCGGCTGGTGGCGGCACACCGCGTGGCCGAGACCGATCCGCAGCAGCTCGCGGCGGAGATGGTCGGGGCCACCGGCGATGCGGCCGAGGCGAAGCGCGAGTTCGCGCCGCCGCAGCGGGTGGAACGCGAACGCGGCGCGGCGCGGCTGGCGATCGAGTCGCTGACGGTCGATGGCGACCGTGGCCAGGCCGCGGTCAATGGCCTGAGCCTGGCCGTGCATGCCGGCGAGATCGTCGGCGTGGCCGGTGTCTCGGGCAACGGCCAGCGCGAGCTCGCCGAGGCGCTGGTGGGCCAGCGGCGGCGCGTGTCGGGCCAGGTGTGGGTCGGCCACGGCGAGCAGCGCGAGCGCTTCACGGCCACGCGTGCGCAGAACCAGCGGCTGAAGGTGCGCAGCCTGCCGGAAGAGCCGCTGCGCAACGCCTGCGTGGGCGACCTGAGCGTGTCGGACAACATCGGCCTGCGCGCGTTCGACCGGCCGCCGGCATCGCGCGGCGGCTGGCTGCGTGCGTCGGCACTGCGCGAGCGGGCGCGCCGTCTGATCGCCGAGTTCGGCGTCAAGACGCGCGGCGAGCTGGCGCCGATCCGCTCGCTGAGCGGCGGCAACGTGCAACGCGCGGTGCTGGCGCGCGAGCTGAGCGACGAGGCCGACGTGCTGATCGTGTCGAACCCGGTGTTCGGCCTCGATTTCGCGGCGGTGGCCGAGATCCACCAGCGCCTGATGGACGTGCGCAACCGCGGCGGCGCGGTGCTGCTGATCAGCGAGGACCTGGACGAGCTGCTGGCGCTGTCGGACCGCGTCGCGGTGATGAGCGAGGGGCGCATCGTGCACGAGGCGGATGCGCGCGACGCCGACCGCCACGTGCTCGGCCACCACATGGGGGGAAGCCACTGATGATCCAGGTCGACGCCTTGCCGGGCCCGTTCGAGTTCGAGCCGGCGCACACCGCGCTGGTGATGATCGACATGCAGCGCGACTTCATCGAGCCGGGCGGCTTCGGCGCCGCGCTGGGCAACGACGTGTCGCTGCTGGCGCCGGTGGTGCCGGCGGCGGTGGAGCTGGTGGCGCTGTGCCGGACGCTGGGGGTGCTGGTGGTGCACACGCAGGAGTGCCACCGCCCCGACCTGTCGGACTGCCCGCCGGCCAAGCGGCTGCGCGGCAAGCCGAGCCTGCGCATCGGCGACCCGGGGCCGATGGGGCGCATCCTGATCGAGGGCGAACCGGGGGCGGGCTTCGTGCCGGAACTGCTGCCGCAGGCGGGCGACGTGGTGATCGCGAAGCCGGGCAAGGGCGCTTTCCATGCGACGCGCTTGTCGCAGGTGCTGCAGGACCGGCAGATCACGCGGCTGATCCTCGGCGGCGTGACGACCGAGGTGTGCGTGCAGACGACGATGCGCGAGGCGAACGACCGCGGCTACGAATGCCTGTTGGTGGAGGAGGCGACGGGCTCGTACTTCCCGCAGTTCAAGGCGGCGACCTTGTCGATGGTCCGCGCGCAGGGCGGGATCGTGGGGTGGACGGGGTCGTTGGGCGCGATGCGCAGGGCCGTCAGGTAGCCCGGATGCCAATCCGGGGCAGCTTCACCCGCCGCGCTTGAGCGCCTCGATCAACTTCTCGCGCTCACTCCCCGCCGCCGCGTTCTCCGCCAAAAGCGCGATGAACTGCTCCTGCGACTGCGCCTTGGCCTGCGCCTTCTTCACCAGCACCCCCGCGATCGGCCCCAGGTGGGCCGTCAGCACCTTGCGCGACTGCGTCACCACCTCGTCCGTCAGCACATGGTGCCCGGTCGGCAGCGAGGCATTCGTCGGGTGCGTCTTCGCCATCGTCCCGGTGTCCCCCAGCTTCGCGGTGAAGCGCTGCCGGTCGGCATCGCTGCTCAGGTGCTCGCAGACCTTGGCCGCCAGGCTCGGCAAATCGGTGCTGAAGCGCGCCGCATTGCGCACCAGCACCTTGGCCACCGGCCCGACGAACGAGGCCAGCGCCAGCTCGACGCGCGCCAGCGTCTGCGGGTCCCAGCCGGTCGGCGGCGCGGTGGTGCGCCCGGTCGAATAGGGGGTCGTCGGCGCATGCGGGTCGGCCGACGGCGCCGCGGCCGGCCGCGCCGGTGCGAGGATCACCGTCGTTTCCGATTCGTCATCGCTGACCGGCAGCACGCGCCGCGCCAGCGCCTGGCGGAACAGCGCCGCCGTCGCGAAGCGCTGCTGCGGCTTCTTGGCCATCGCGCGCGCGACGATGCTGTCGTAGAACTCCGGCCGCGGCGCGATCTCGATCTTGCTCGGCGGCGTCGGCTCGTCGTTCAGCACCTTGTACATCGCCGTCTCGGGCGAGCCGCGGAACGGCGCCTGCCCGACCAGCATGCCGTACAGCAGCACGCCGGCGGCGAACAGGTCGACGCGGTGGTCCACGCCCTCGCCGATGTACTGCTCGGGAGCCATGTAGCCGGGCGTGCCGATGGTCGACGTCACCTGTGTCAGCACCTGCGACTCGATGCGCGCGATGCCGAAATCGGTGACTTTCAGCTGCCCGGTGGTGGTGACCATCAGGTTGGCCGGCTTGATGTCGCGGTGCCACACGCCGTGGCGGTGCGCGCAGTCGAGCGCGTCGAGCAGCTGGTCCATCAGCCGCAGGATGTCGACCTCGGGCAGGCGCGGCGTGGCCGCGAGGATCTTCGACAGCGTGCGGCCCTCGACGTACTCCATCGCGATGAAGGCCGTCTCGTCGTCCTCGCCGTACTCGTAGATCGGCACGATGTTCGGGTGCGACATGCGCCCGACCGCCTGCGCCTCGTTGCGGAAACGCTCGGCGGTGGACGAGCCCGACAGGTCCTCGCCGACCAGGTGCTTGCGGATCGTCTTGATCGCCACCGGCCGCTGGATGATCGGGTCGAAGGCCTTGTACACCACGCCCATGGCGCCTTCGCCGATCACGCCGGTGATCGGGTACTTGCCGAGCTGCTCGGGGTGTTTCATGGGGTGCGGGTCAAGGGCCGGGGGCCAGGCTGCAACTCCCGAGCATCGCCGATCAGCTGTCCAGCAGCTTCAGCGCGTGCACCAGGCTCTTGCGCATGCGCGTGAAGGATTCCGCCAAAACGCCGATTTCGTCGCGTGACCGGGTGCTGAACTCGGGCGCGTCGAGCTCGCCCAGGCTGACCCGGTCGGACAGCGTCGACAGGCGGCTCACCGGGCGGATCACCAGCTGCCACAGCATCAGGTTGAGCGCCACGACGATCAACAGGAACACGCCGGCCAGCAGCGCCATCACGACGCGGAACGCGCGGTCGGCGCGCTCCAGCGGCACCGACATCGGCACCGACACCACCTGGGCGCCCAGCACCTCGGTCATGGTCCAGCCGAAGCCGTTGGCCGGGCCGTACTTGTCGACCATCGGCTTGGGCGCCGCCTCGACCGTGCTGTGGCAGCGCAGGCACACCGCGTTCGACAGCTTGATCGGGCGCGCGATGTAGGTGACCGGGCCCGACGGCGTCGAGCGCTGTCCGACGAATTCGGTGCGCTCCGGGTTCTGCTTGAACTGCTGGATCACGTCCTCTTCCCAGTCCTGCGCGCGGTCGCGCGGGTTGGTCGGGTTCAGCATCGCCGGCTTGTAGGCGTATTCGGGGTGGTTCTTGCGCAGCGTGTTCAGCACCTCGGTCGACGAGTAGGCCGGCACCGACTGCGGCAGGAAGGTGTACTTCATCTGCGTCTCGAGCAGCGGCGCGATCTGCGTCGCGGTGTACGAGCTGACCGCCAGCGCGTTCTCCATCAGCAGCCGCGCGCGGTCCAGCACTTCGTCGTGCGCGTTCTGCTGCAGCAGCGTGCGGGCGATGGTGCCGGCGGCGCCCAGGCCGAGCGCGAACACGATCAGGAACACCAGGTTGAACTTCAGCAGCAGCTTCATGGGACCTCGTGGGCGCTGGGAGATTGGGGGGACTTACGGGGCGGGCGGCCGGACGGATGCAGCCCGCTCAATGCGGCTTGCGAGTATCGCCCGGCTTCGGCAGGTACTTCTCGGGGAACAGCGTGCGGTCCCATTCGGGGTGGCCGCGCAGGTTGGCGACCAGCCCGCGCCGGAAATCCGCGTTGCGGGCCTCGCCCTTCCAGCGCGGCACGAAGCCGGCGCGCAGGGCGGGTTCGGCGTCGATCCAGGCCGACACGTCGTCGTAGGCAATGCCCGACAGGCGCTTGGGCTCGATCTCGCGGCCCTTGAAGCGCTCCAGGCGCGACGGCAGCGTGTCGAGGAAGTCCTTGGGCACGCGCTGGATGAAGGCCGGGGTCGGGCGCGTGGCGACGTTGCCCTTGGCATCCGGGTTGCGGGTCAGGAACTGCTCGCTCTTCAGCGTGACGTTGCCGAGCGGCCGGCCGTCGCGCAGTTCGGCCAGGGCGACGTCGCCGGCTTCGGCGAACACGTGGGCATCGCCCGGCTGCACCGAGACGACGGCGCGCTGGGCGATGCCGGTGGCGTCGAACAGCGGGCTGTTGAACACCGGACCGGCGAAGGCGGCGGGCGCGGTGACCTTGGCCCAGCCCTGCAGCAGGTAGAAGCGGCCGGCGGGGCGGCCGGCCAGCCGGGGCGCGATCTGCACGCGCGTGCCGGGGCCGAGGTCGGCGACCAGGCCGTCGTTGAACTCGATGCGCAGCAGCCGGCCCTGGGCGCCGGTCTCGACGATGTCCTCGCGCAGCAGCTTGATGCCTTCGGCGGGCGCGAGGCGCGAGGCCTCGCGGATCACGACGGCTTCACCGTCGACGATGGTCAGCATGGCCAGCGGCTCCGGGGCAGGCGCGGCTGCGGCCAGCACGGGGCACAGGACCAGGACACTCCACAACGTTCTCATCAGCCGCATGGGGCTCTACCTTCGCTTCGTGGGCGGGGGTTTTTCGAGGGCGCAAGCATAACAACCCGGATTGGCATCCGGGCTACGACCTTTGTTGGACGCGCGGGCCGTGCGCCGGGCCGCCCCAAGCCTGTCCTGAGCCTGTCGAAGGGCCGGCCCGCGTCCCCTCGGGGGACCGACCGGTGTACCCACCGGGCGAGGGGTCACAGTTCCCCGGCCGCAGGCCGCGCGCTGTGCAGCTTGTGCAGCGTGATCTTCCTGACTTCCGCCTTCGACGCCTCGATGTGCGTGCGCAGCATCAGCTTGGCCGCATCCGCGCGTCGCGCCAGGATGGCCTTCAGGATCTTCGCGTGCTCGTCGTAGGTGGCGCTGACGCGCGGCGGCTGCGTGAAATCGAGCCGGCGCACGATGCGGATGCCGTCGGTCACGTCGGCGTGCACGCGCGCCATCTCCAGGTTGCCGGCCGCCGACACCAGCGTCGCATGGAAGGCCTCGTCGAGTGCCGCCACCTCGGCGGTGTCGCTCTTGCGCTCCTTCTCGGGCACCAGCCAGGTCGCTTTCAGCAGCCCCAGGTCGGGCATGGGCTCGGCCGCGCACAGCCGGTCGACCGCCGTCGCCTCCAGCACCACGCGCAGGTCGTACAGCTCCTCGAGCTTGCGGAAATCGAACGGCGAGACGCTCCAGCCGCTGCGGAAGGCCACCTGCACGTAGCCCTCGAGCTCGAGCCGGAACAGCGCCTCGCGCACCGGCGTGCGCGACATCTCGAGCCGCTCGGCCATGTCGCTCTCGGTGAAGCCGTCGCCCGGCAGCAGCACGAAATCGAAGATCGCGGCCTTGATGCGGCGGTAGGCCGCTTCGGCGCGCGTCAGTTCGCGGGGGTTGGCGCGCGGGTTGTTCTTCGTGGCCAGCGGTTTCATCCCAGCAAGCTTACATGGGCCGACACGACCCGCCAGCCTGCCGGTGTTCTCATCCAGGCCTGCGTCTGCCGGCCGGGCCGCGTGCCGCCGTCGCGCTGGAACTCGATGTGCGTGGTCGCGAAGTCGCGGCCGTAGGTCGTGACCTGCGTGCGCAGCACCGTGCGCGCCAGCCCGGTGGCCGGCCGCGCGGCGCGGAACGCGCGGATCGCGTCGATGCCGTACAGGTTCTCGCCGACGCCGTAGCGCAGCGTGTGCGGGCTGTCCCAGAACAGTTCGTCGAGCACCGCGACGTCGTTGCCGACCAGCGCGCGTTCGTAGCGCTCGAAGGCCGCAGCGACCTCGGCGAGCACGTCGGGCCGGTTGATGTCCATCGATCAGATCCCGGCCACCGGTGACACGGCGACGCCGCTCGCCTCCAGCGCGCGCGCCACGCGCAGCGCCAGGTCCTCGCGCCACGGCGCGGCGATCACCTGCACGCCGATCGGCAGCTTCTGCAGGCCGTCCGGCCACAGCGGTGCCGCCACCACCGGGCAGCCGGCGTACGACACCGGCTGCGTCAGCAGGCCCATCGACGGGCGCGTCGGCATGTCGGCACCGTTCAGCGCGAAGGTCTCGGCGCCGATCACCGTCGCCTGCACCGGTGTGGCCGGCGCGAGCAGCACGTCCCAGTCGGCGAAGAGGGCGTTGACGCGCTCGCGGTACAGGCGCCGGAAGCGCTGCGCCCGCACGTACCACTCGGCCGGTTGCAGCGCGCCGGCGATGAAGCGGTCGACCGACAGCGGCTCGTACTCGGCCGCGCGCTCGCGCAGCGTCGGCAGGTGCAGCGCGCCGCCTTCGGCCGCGCTGGTCACGAAGGCCGCGGCACGCGCCAGCGCGGCGTCGGGCCAGGCCACGCCGGGCGTCGCATGCAGCACCTCGGCGGCGCAGGCGAGCGCGCGCCGCGCGGCCGGGCCGGCATGGTCCTCGAAGTAGCCGCCCAGCGCGCCGATGCGCAGGCCGGACAGCGAATGGCCGATCTGCTCCAGCGCCGGCTGCACGCGCGCGGCATGGCAGCCGGGGTCGGCCGGGTCGGGGCCCTGCAGCGCGTCGTAGGTGGCGGCCAGGTCCTCGACGCTGCGCGCGAACGGGCCCAGGTGGTCCAGGCTCGCGACGAACGGGAAGCTGCCGCGCCGCGACAGGCGCCCGAAGGTCGGCTTCAGCCCCCACACGCCGCACAGCGACGACGGCACGCGGATCGAGCCGTTGGTGTCCGAGCCCAGCGTCACCGGCACCTGGCCGGCCGCCACCGCCGCGCCGCAGCCGCCGGACGAACCGCCTGCCGTGCGCGACAGGTCGCGCGGGTTGCGGCTCGGGCCGTAGTGGCTGTTCTCGGTGGTGAAGCCGTAGGCGAACTCGTCCATGTTCAGCGCGCCCACCAGCACCGCGCCGGCCGCGCGCATGCGCTCGACCAGCACCGCATCGGCCGCGGCCGGCGGCTGGCCGTTGCGCACGCGGCTGCCGGCCCGCGTCGTGAGGCCCTCGATGTCGAACAGGTTCTTCACCGCATAGGGCAGGCCGGCCAGCGCCGGCAGCACCTCGCCGCGCGCCCGCGCGGCATCGACGGCGCGGGCTTCGCGCACCGCGCGCTCGAAGGTGCCATCGGTGAAGGCGTTGACGCGCGGATCGCAGACCTCGATGCGCGCGATGCAGTGCTCGAGCGCCTCCTCGGCCAGCATCTCGCCGGCACGCACCGCGCGCACCACCGACAGGCCCGTGCTCATGCCGCCCACGTGGTTCGCGTGGCGCGCGGTCACGAAGGATCCTCGGCCGGGAAGGGCGCCGGGCAGTAGATCTCGGCCGGCTCCGCATCCGGTACCAGCGGCAGCAGCCGCAGCGGCGCCACCATCGCCCGGGTGCGGGCCAGGTGTGTCGCGACGCGCGCCACCTGCGCGTCGTCCAGCGGCAGGTCGAGCAATCGCGCGCTGGCGCGGACGAAGTCCAGGATGTCGAATGGAGTGGTGTCGTTCATGGCCGGGCCTCCTGGCCTGCGTTGCAGCAAGGACCGTGCTCAGCCAAGGGAAGCGAGGAAGCCGCGCCAGCCGCCGTAGGCCGTGATGTCGAGCGCGCTGCCGCCGGACGCGACGCCGCGCGGTTCGCAGACGAAGCCGCGCTCCTGCGTGCCGTCGGACAGTTCCACCGTGCCCAGCGCCAGTGGTGGGCCTACCAGCTGCAGGAAGCTGCCGAGGTGGGCGGCATCGAACTCCCACACCTCGACGTCGATCGCGCGGCCGTCCGCGGCGCCCACGTGCACCAGCGCGGGTCGCGTCGGTGCGTGGCCGGTCAGCGAATACAGCCGGTACGCCGCCGCGGTGCGCGTGCGGCGCAACAGCCGCCCGGCGCGTTCGGTGAGCTGCCAGTTCAGCGCCAGCCCGCCCAGGTGGGCACCGACGACGACCAGCCGCAGCGGCTGCGCCGGCGCGGGCGCCACCAGCTCCGGTGCAGCACCGACGGGGTGGCGCATCGCGCCGGCGGTCGGCTCGAACAGCCGCGCCAGCCGCGTCGCGAGCGTCGCCAGCGCGAAATCGCTGAAGGCCGGGCCGATCAGCGTGACGCCGGCCGGCAGGCCGTCGGCGCGCATCGGGCCGGGCACCGCATGCGCGGCCATGTCGAGCAGGTTGACGAAGTTGGTGTAGTGGCCCAGGCGCTGGTTTGGTTCGAACGGATCGGCCTGCAGCGCCGCCTGCGTCGGGTGGTTGGGCGCGCTCGGCACGGCCAGCACGGCCACCTCCGACCACAGGGCGTCGGCGTAGCGCTGCACCTCGGCCAGCGCGTACTGCGCAGCGAACAGCTCGTGCGCCGCGGGGGCGCGGCCGCGGCGCACGATCTCCGACACCGTCGGGTCGGCGCCCGGCGGCAGGCCGTCGAGGAAGCTGCCGACGGCCGCGTAGCGCTCGGCCACCCACGGCCCCTGGTACAGCAGCGCGGCGGCGCGCTGCAGCGGCTCGAAGGGCACCGGCACGAGCCGGCAGCCCTGCGTGCGCAGCTGCTGCAGCGCGGCCTCGAAGGCGGCCTGCGCCTGCGTGTCGCCGAAGAACTCCAGCGGCTCGGGCACGCCGACCGCCAGGCCCTGCAGCGTGTCGGTGCGCAGCCGCGGCGCCAGCGCGCTGCGGCTGAACGCGTCCTGCGGGTCGGGCCCGGCCGCGCAGCTGGCCACCGCCCACGCATCCTCGGGCGTCAGCGCGAAGACCGACACGCAGTCCAGGCTGCGGCAGGCCGGCAGCACGCCGGTCGCCGGCAGCCAACCCTTGGTGGGCTTCAGCCCGCTGACGTGGCAGAAGCCGGCCGGCACGCGGCCCGATCCGGCGGTGTCGGTGCCGAGCGCGAACGGCACCTGGCCGGTGGCGACGACGTAGGCCGAGCCCGAACTCGACCCACCGCTCACGTACGCCGCATCGAACGGGTTCGGCACCGCGCCGTACGGCGAACGCGTGCCGACCAGCCCGGTCGCGAACTGGTCGAGGTTGGTCTTGCCGACCGCGATGGCGCCGGCCTCGAGCAGGCGCTGCACGACGGTTGCATGCCGCGCCGCCGGGCCGGTGGCGAAGCCGGGGCAGGCGGCCGTGGTCGGCAGGCCGGCGACGTCGATGTTGTCCTTCACCGCGAACGGCAGGCCGAACAGCGGCTGCCGGTCCCACAGCGCCGCGCCCTCGGCACGCAGGCGCGCGTCGCAGGCCTCGGCCTCGGCCAGCAGGTCGCTCTCCGGACGCACCGAGATCCAGGCCGCGGCCGCATGCCGTGCACGCAGATGCAGCACGCGCTCCATCAGGCGGCGCACCGTGAGGGTGCCTTCGCGCAGCGCCTGCTGCAGTTCACGCAAGGTCCGGGGCTCGAACGACGACATGGAAAGCCACCTCCGAAAGTGAATGCGATCTTGTATGCAAGATGTGAGCCATGGTTTTCCCTGGTGTTGCGTGCGTGCCGATACGCTGTGGTGCGCGTGTTTCATCGGATGCCGCGGGGGTGGGCACGAACGTACACTTTTCGTTTTCCCCACAGCAGTCGCACGCCCCCCATGAAGGCGGATCCCAAGAAGAAGAAAAGCGCCCCGGCGCGCAAGCCCGGCCGCCCCGCGGTGGCCGCGGCGACCGACACCAGCGTCACGCTGCAGATGGTGGCCGACGCGGCCGGCGTGTCGTCGAGCACGGTGTCGCGCATCCTGAACGGCACGGCCAAGGTCAGCCCCGACAAGCAGAAGGCGGTGGATGCCGCGATCGCGCGGCTGGGCTTCATGCCGAATCCGGTGGCGCGCGGGCTGGCGGGTGGGCGCACGCTGAGCATCGGCGTCGTCACGCAGGCGATCGACAGCCCGTTCTATGGCGAGGGCCTGCGCGGCATCGAGGCGGTGCTGGGCGCGGCCGGCTACATGCCGCTGTTCGCGAGCGGCCACTGGACGGCGGCCGACGAGAAGAAGTGCGTCGACCTGCTGCTGTCGCGCCGGGTCGACGGGATGATCGTGTTCACCGGCCGGCTGCCCGACGACAAGCTGGTCGAGGTGGCGCGCCGCGTGCCGACGGTGGTGACCGGGCGCAAGCTGTCGGCGCCGGGGCTGTTCAGCATGAACTTCGCGAACGTCGAGGGCGCGCGCATGGCGACGCGCCACCTGATCGAGCTGGGCCACCGGCGCATCGTGCACATCGTCGGCCCGCGCGAGCATGCTGATGCGCGCGATCGCAAGGAAGGCTACCGCCGCGCGCTGAAGGAGGCCGGCATCCCCTACGACGCGTCGCTGGTGGTGCAGGGCAACTTCGCCGAGGCGGGTGGGCTGAAGGCGGTGAGCGAGCTGTTCGAGGCGCGCAAGGATTTCAGCGCGATCTTCGCGGCCAACGACCAGACGGCCTACGGCGCCGCGCTGGCGCTGTACCGGCGCAACCTGCGCATCCCCGAGGACGTGGCGCTGGTCGGGTTCGACGACCTGGCGGGTTCGCAGTATGCGATCCCGCCGCTGACGACCATCCGCCAGCCGGTGTACCAGCTGGGCGAGCTGGCGGCGACGGCGGTGCTGGCGATGCTGCGCGGCGAGGCGCCGCAAAGCGAGTTGCCGCCGCCCGTGCTGGTGACGCGCGAATCGACGCGGCGCCTGCGCCGGTGAGGGGCGGCATGCTGGGGTGGCTGAGGCGTTTCGCGAGGACGAAGGCCGGCGAGACGCCGGCCGTCGACCGTGCCGATCCCGCGGCATGGCGGGCGCAGGCCGACGAGGCGCTGAAGCGCGGCGATCTGGCCGCGGCGGCCGACGGCTACGAGCGCGTGCTGGCCAGCGACGGCGCCGACGCATCGGCACTGACCAGCCTGGGTTTCGTGCGGCTGCAGCAGGGACGCATGGCGCAAGCCGCCAGCCTGCTGGCCGCGGCCAGCCGCGACGACAGCGTCGCCCACGACGCGCTGTTCATGCTGGGTTCGATGCACGAGCAGGCCGGCGACCTGGCGGCGGCGATCGATCACTTCAGGCGCGCGATCGAGAAGGCGCCGCGCTTCGACGTCGCGATCACGTCACTGGCACGCGTGCTGGTTCGCGATGGTCAACGCGGTGCGGCGCGTGCGCTGCTCGACGAGGCCGCCGATCAGGCCCCGGGCTTTGCCGACCATCACCTGCTGCTCGGTCGGATCGCGCTGGACGAGGGCCGGCTGGAGGACGCGGTGGCTGCGCTCGAGAAGGCCGTCGAGCTCGACCCGACCCAGGCGCAGGCGCTGCGCGAACTGGGCAACGCCCGCCACGCACTGGGCCGGCTGCAGGGCGCAGCCGATGCGCTGCAGGCGTCGCTGGCGCTGGATCCCTCGAGCGCGGTGACCTGCAGCAACCTCTCCAGCATCCTGCTTCGGCAGGGCCATCCCGACGCTGCGGTGCGGGCGGGCCGGCAGGCCATCGCGCTCGACGCAACGCTGGCCGGTGCACACAACAACCTGGGGGCCGCACTGGTCGAACTGCAGCGCGCACAGGAGGCCTTGCCTTGCTTCGAAACCGCGCTGGCCCTGAAGCCGGACTTTGCCGACGCGGCCGTCAACCTGGCGCAGGCGCTGGGCGTGCTCAAGCGGCGCGACGAATCGCATGCCGCCCTCGAGCGTGCGATGGCCATCGACGACCGCGCCGACTGGCTGTACGGCACCTGGCTGCACGGCCGCATGGGCGCCTGCGACTGGACCGACCTGCCCGCGCGGTTTGCGGAACTCGCCCGCCGCATCGACCGCGGCGAGCGCGCGACGACGCCCTGGCCCGCCTTGCCGGTGCCGCTGTCGGCTGCGCAGCAGCTGGCGGTCACGACACGCTACAGCGCGTCGAAGGGCTGGCCGGACGTGCCGCGGCCACCCGCCCATGGCCGCCGCGAGCGGATCCGGATCGGCTACTTCTCTGCCGATTTCCACCAGCATGCCACGGCCTACCTGACCGCCGAATTGTTCGAGCGACACGACCGCTCGCGCTTCGAAGTGGTGGCTTTCTCGTATGGCCCACGCTCGCAGGACCCGATGCGCCAGCGGCTGGAGCGAGCCTTCGACCGCTTCATCGACGTGCGGGATCTCGACGATGCACAGGTGGTGCAGCGCTCGCGCGAGCTCGAGATCGACATCGCGGTCGACCTGAAGGGCTATACCCAGGACTGCCGCACCGGCATCTTTGCCGCTCGTGCGGCGCCGCTGCAGGTCAGCTACATCGGCTATCCGGGTTCGATGGGCGCGGGCTTCATCGACTACCTGCTGGCCGATGCGACGGTGGTGCCGCCGGGCAGCGCGATCCAGCAGGCCTGCAGCGAGAAGGTGGTTTTCCTGCCGGACTGCTACCAGGCCAACGACTCGAAGCGGCCCATTGCGCCATTGCGCTCGACGCGCGCCGACGTCGGGCTGCCGCAGGCCGCGTTCGTGTTCTGCTGCTTCAACAACAACTACAAGATCACGCCTGACATCTTCGACGCCTGGATGCGCGTGCTGCAGGCCGTGCCGGACAGCGTGATGTGGCTGCTGCAGGACAACGACATCGCGGCCGCCAACCTGCGCCGCGAGGCGTTGGCCCGCGGCGTGGACCCCGAGCGCCTGGTCTTCGCGCCGCGCGTGGCGATGCCGGACCACCTGGCACGGCACGGGCATGCCGACCTGTTCCTGGACACGCTTCATTTCAATGCCCACACGACCGCCAGCGATGCCTTGTGGGCCGGCCTGCCGCTGGTGACCTGCGCGGGCGCGACGTTTGCCGCACGCGTGGCCGCCAGCCTGCTGCGAGCCTGTGGCCTGGCCGAACTGGTGGTGGACAACCTGCACGACTACGAGCAGCTGGCGGTGCGGCTGGCCGGCGATCCGCAGCAACTGGCGCAGCTGCGCCGCCGCCTGGCCGACAACCGCTCGTCCTGCCCGCTCTTCGATGCCGGACGGTTCACGCGCGGCGTCGAGCAGGCCTATGCCGCGATGATGGACCGCCTGCACGCGGGGCTTGCACCCGACCACCTCGTGGTCGCCGCCGTGGCAGATCCCGGTGGTAGCGGTTCTACACATGATCGACAAGCCAAGTCGTCTCATCGTCCCGGCGAATGAAATCCATCGCCCAGGGAAGGGGTGCGAGAACTACTTCTCGTGGGAGCCGGCGACCTGATGACGGCCAAGGCGCCGGCGGTGGTGTCGGTCTCGCACCTGGTGGGCGGGTGGCTCGACTGGACGACCGAGCAGTACACGACCTGGAGCGTGATCTCGGCGCGCAACCATGGTGCGGAGGCTCAGCGGCTCAAGACCTTCTCGGATTGGACCAACCGGATGTGGCCGAATTGATCGACGAATCCCGGATTGGCATCCGGGCTACGACCAACGCAATACCAACGGATCCAACCGACGCGCGGCGTCGAGCAACCCCGCGCGCGTCGCCGGATGCATGGGCGGATACGGATGCCGCGGCGCATCGCAGGCAATCACGCCGCCTTCCTTCATCAGCGCCTTTGCACTCAGGAACCCGCCCTGGCGGTTCTCGAAGTTGATCAAGGGCAGCCAGCGCGCGTAAGCCGCAACCGCCGCCTCACGGTCGCCCGCCGCATACGCATCGACGATCTGCCGGATGCCGTCGGGGAAGCCGCCGCCGGTCATCGCACCGGTGGCGCCCGCATCCAGGTCGGCCAGCAGCGTGATCGCCTCCTCGCCGTCCCACGGCCCCTCGATCGCATCGCCACCCAGCGCGATCAGGTCGCGCAGCTTGGCGGCGGCCTGCGGCACCTCGATCTTGAAATAGCGCACGTTCGCGGTCTCGCGCGCCAGCCGCGCCAGCGTGGCCGCGCTCATGGTGGTGCCGCTGACCGGCGCGTCCTGCACCATGATCGGAATCGCCAGCGCATCGGACAGGCGCGAGAAGAACTCGACCGACTGGCCCTCCGGCACGCGCAGCGTCGCGCCGTGGTACGGCGGCATCGCCATCACCATCGCGGCGCCGAGTTGCTGGGCGCGCACGCTGCGCTCGATGCACAAGCGGGTGCTGAAGTGCGTGGTGGTCACGATCACCGGCACGCGGCCGGCGACGTGCGCGAGGATGGTCTTCGTCAGCAGCTCGCGCTCGGCATCGGCGATGACGAACTGCTCGGAGAAGTTGGCCAGGATGCACAGCCCGGTCGAGCCGGCATCGATCATGAAATCGACGCAGCGCTTCTGGCTGTCCAGGTCGAGCTCGCCGCTGTCGGTGAAGGTGGTGGGCACCACCGGAAACACGCCCTTGTATCGCACAGCCATGGCCCGGATCCTCGTTCGGTGACGGATGTCGCAGTAGAACAGTTTCGCGTTTGCCAACGGGATCGCTCGGCTGTTCCAATCGCTCCCCATGACATTCCTGATCGTCCTCTCGCTGCTCGTGCTGGTCAACGCCTGGGCGACGCGGCGCGTGCTGCGCACCGAAGGGCTCGACGGCCGCCGCGGCTGGCTGATCGCCGGCGTCTGGATCCTGCCGTTCATGGGCGCGCTGATCATGCGCACCCACTTGCCGGCGCAGGCGCCGCAGGCCCTGGCCGAAGAGCCGGCGCTGCCCGGCACGCGCTCCGAGGCCTCGCCGCTGCAACTCGAAGCGCCCGGGGTCCCCACCTTCTCGCTGCAGCAGCACATGGGCCTCGTCGACGGCCTGCCGTTCATGGACTGGCGGGCGGTCCGTGCCTGGACAAGCGGCATCGCCGACGAGGTCTCCCGGCAACTCGCCACCGAGCAGGCGCAGCGGGCCTGGCTGTTGCACCTGCGCGATGCCTTCGGCGATCATTTCCGCCTGCACGAGACCGGCCAGGCCTGGGTGCTGTCATCGCTGGAGAACCGCGTGGTGCAGGCCACCGCCGACTACGTGGCCCGCACGCGCGAACGCGTCGCGCGCGTGCTCGGGCAACTGGCCGGCTTGGCCGCGCAGCAGCGCAGCATCGTGCTGGTGATGGACCACGACGAGGACTACTACGCCTACGTCGCCTGCTACTACCCGGACCCGCCCGAAGACGGCGAGGTCTTCGCGTTCAGCGGCGGCATGTTCGTGCACGCCGGCTGCCCGCACTTCATCGTCAAGCGGGCCGACCTGACGGCGATCGAGCCGGTGATCGCGCACGAGATGACGCACAGCGCGCTCGCGCACCTGCGCCTGCCGACCTGGCTGGACGAAGGCCTGGCCGTCAACACCGAGCACCGCCTGACCGGCACGCCGCGGCTGATCCACACGCCGCACGAGTTGCAGGCCATGCACGAGCGCTTCTGGGGCGAGACCGAGGTGCAGCAGTTCTGGTCCGGCCGCTCGTTCCACCGGCCCGACGACGGCAACCTGCTGTCATACGAACTCGCGCGCATCCTGGTGCAGCAGCTGTCGCGCGACTGGCCGCTGTTCGAGCGCTTCGTGCTGTCCGTGAACCACGACGACGCCGGCGCGCAGGCAGCGCGCGAGGTGCTGGGCATCGAGCTGGGCGGCACGGTGGCCGCGCTGATGCAGCAGCCGCAGGCGCTCGGGTGGTCGCCCGATCCGGCGCGCTGGGATGGTCCGGCGCGCACCGGCCCGGCCGACGAAGACGTCGAGGCCGGTGCCGTGGCGCCGGCCTGAACCGTCACACCGGCAACGGGTTGCGCTCGAAGCTCTGCTGGTGCCAGTAGGGGTACGGTCGGGTCACCGTGCTGGCCTCGTCGAGCAGCTTCACGTGCGCCGGGCTCAGCGTCCAGCCGATCGCGCCCAGGTTGTCGCGCAGCTGGGCCTCGTCGCGCGCGCCGATGATCACGTTGGCCACCGTGGGCCGCTGCAGCAGCCAGTTCAGCGCGATCTGCGGCACGCTCTTGCCGGTTTCCTTCGCGACGGCGTCGATCGCGTCCATCACGCGGAACAGCTGTTCATCGGGCACCGGCGGCCCGAACTCGGCGGTCTTGTGCAGGCGGCTTTGCGCCGGCAGCCCGGTGCCGCGGCGGATCTTGCCGGTCAGACGCCCCCAGCCGAGCGGGCTCCAGACCACGGCGCCGACGCCCTGGTCGAGCGCCAGCGGCATCAGCTCCCATTCGTAGTCGCGGCCGATCAGCGAGTAGTAGGCTTGGTGGGCCACATAGCGCGAGAGGCCGAGCCGCTCGGACGCGGCCAGCGACTTCATCAGGTGCCAGCCCGAGAAGTTGGAGACGCCCAGGTAGCGGATCTTGCCGGCGCGCACCAGGTCGTCCAGCGTGCGCAGCGTCTCTTCGACCGGCGTCTGCGCGTCGAAGCCGTGCAGCTGGTAGAGATCGATGTAGTCGGTGCCGAGCCGCTTCAGCGAGGCGTGCACCGCGTCGAGCAGGTGGTGGCGCGACGAGCCGACGTCGTTCGGACCGTCGCCGAGGCGGAACGTGCCCTTGGTGGAGATGATCACCTTGTCGCGCCGTCCCGCGATGGCCTGGCCGAGCACCTGTTCGGCCGCGCCCGCGGAATAGATGTCGGCGCTGTCGAACATGTTCAGGCCGGCGTCGAGGCAGATGTCGAGCAGGCGGCGCGCGCCGTCGGCATCGGTCTTGCCCCAGGCACCGAAGAACTCGCCGCCACCGCCGAAGGTGCCGGTGCCGAGGCTGAGGACGGGGACTTTGAAGCCGCTTGAGCCGAGTCGGCGGTGTTCCATCGAAATCTCCTGAGGGTGGGATTGAAGTGCGAGCGCATCCCCATCTTTGGGGATGCGGTTTGCGCGCACAGTTTGCCTCGTACTGGGTAGACTCATCGGCAAAAGGGACGGAGTCAGAACAATGAGAGTCAGGGAGGACGCGGCGCCCGCCAGGGCGCTGCGATATCTGTTGTCGTGTCCGGAATCGGCGCGACCACTTGCTTGGCCTGCCGACCTGCGTCGGCACTCGCCGCACGGCACTTCCCGGCAATCCAGGCCGCAGAGCTTGGCGGGTCTGTGCGCCTGCTCGGCAACGACCACCGCCCCGGTTGCACACCCGAATCACCACACTGCACGGCACGCGTTGGCGTAGGCCGTCAATCACCTCAGGGAGAAGAGTCATGGCAGCGTCAGCTTCTGTTCCGGCACAGACCATCGAGAAGATCCTCAAAGGGCTCGGCACGCCTGCCGATGCCTATGCAATGGTTGTCAATGCGAACAACGCGACAGGCCCCACCGGCGGATTCGGGGACGCCTTCGACGCAGGCGTCAATCTGCTGAAGGTTCTCGAAGCGCTCGTGTCGCTGGCTCGCGAGGTGCCTGTTCTCGGCACCTTGCTGAACGCCGGCAGTGTGGGCTCGAACATCAACAAGGCCATCGACCAGCTGAAGGCGAAAAGAGCGCTGGATGCGTCGACGGTTGCCGGACTGATCTCGGATGTCGCCGCCATCGCTTCGGCCCCGCTGTTCGCGACCGCTGCCGTGGGCGTGGGGACCGTGTCGGCGCCCGTGATGCTGACCATCGCCGGCGCAGTAACCGCCGTCGGCATCATGGTGTCGCTCTACGGCACCTACATCGGAACCAAGGAAAAGGCGATCGAGAACGAATTGGTCGTCAAGTGGAGCACCGACATCCTGAAGGAGATGAACGGGCTCGGCGCCGTCCAGTGGAAGCTCGGGGACGATGACGACAAATACGACGACAACCCGATCATGGGTCCGGCGTTGATTCTGCTGCATGCGATCGATCCCCTGAAAGGACTGAAGACCCTCGCGGGCATCATCCGGCAGGTCGATGTGAGCAGCTTTTGGGAAGGGGGCAGCGCTTTGCAGGAGGCTTCCACCTTGCTGCAAGGGATCGGGCGCATCCTTCTGGGCACCAACATTGCACCTGCAGGGACCTACACCGGCTACATCGACCAGCTCAAGCTCGTCTGGCCCGCCGTGCAGGCCTTGCCGGGCCAGATTCACCTGGAGCCCTACCACCGGCTCGACGACCTGCGCAGCGACTTTGCGGCGTTCCTGTCGATGCAACAGGGCCTGGCGTTCTCGCTGCAGCTGAACGACACCTCCAGCTCGTCGCCGGCCGTCGTGGCGCTCGCCGCGCTGCACCGCACCACTTATGACCAATGGCTGTCCGACCAGAGCAAGCCCGATGCGGAACGCAACTTCACCGACGCCTACCTGTACGACCGGGTGAAGATGCTGGAGATGCTCACGGCGGCCAACGCGCTCGACGTGCGTGAGCTGAAGCGTCCCGGCTACGGCATTCCGATCATCTACCGCGATCTCGAGCTGGGTCTCAACGTGAGCGTCAGCCCGAGTACCACCGAGTGGTCGCGGATCGTCGCGTTCAGCGGCAAGGGCGCTCACACGGTGGATGGCAGTCCCGTCGAAGACCGCCTCTACGGCGGCGACGGCAATGACACGCTGAACGGGCTGGCCGGCAACGACTACCTCGAAGGCAACGCCGACAACGACTGGCTGGAAGGCGGCTTCAACGACGACGTGCTCCGCGGCGGCGCCGGCACGGACGTGCTGAACGGCGGCGCAGACAACGACGAACTGGACGGCGGTGCCGGCGACGACGTGTATGTCATTGACGCCAACTCGGGCAACGACATCATCGAGTCGAGCGACGTTGGGGACTCGCTCAAACTGGCCGGCCAGGTCTTGAAGGGGGTCGGTGGTCCTGCGACCACGGTGAACGGCGTCACGGTCTGGGTCGATGAATCGAACCCGGCAGCACCGGTCCTGTATATGTTCAACAGCAGCCTCGCGGAGCTGACGGTCGCGGGCTCGGGCAGTTCGGTGGTCATCCAGAACTTCCAAAGCGGCGACCTCGACATCAAGGTGCCGGTGGCGCCGCCGCCTGTGCCGCCAGGCACCTCGGTCGAGCTCGACCTCGCCGTCTCCGCCGACGTGACCCGCTACGCCATGGCCCCCAACGCCCAGCGCCCGCAGCTCTCGGGCCCGGTGACGCTGCACAACGGGCTGCTCGCGAACCTGCCGATGGTCGAGGGTGGCAACGGCAACGACGTGATCGAGGGCGGGCTCGGCTCGCCCGATTTCCCGGGCGCGCTGGACGTTCCGTTCCTGGCCCAGGGCCGCGACGGCAACGACCAGGTCTTTGCCGTCAGGCAGCAAAGCCTTGCCGACGCCATCAGCGGCATCGCGATCTCGCCGTCGCACCTCGCCGAGCCCTACGTGCTCGATGGCGGGCGAGGCAACGATACGGTGGTCGGCAGCAACCTGAACGACGTGCTGTTCGGCGGCGCCGGCAACGACGTGCTGGTGGCTGGCAGCGGCGACGACATCATCCTGAGCGACGGCGACCTCGGTGCGCCTCGCCTGAGCTTCACCGCCTATGGCCAGGGCAGCAACAGCACCGATTGGCGCTTCAACACCGGCTACCGCACGCTGAGCGGCGACATGGGCGTGCTCTACACCGTGCGCCTGCACGACTCGACGCTGGGCAGCGACCAGCCGTCCTCCGCGTTCCGCATGACGTCGATCGATCCGCTGAGCGGCATCGACTTCAGCGGCTTCACGCGCGACGACTTCCTCGATTGGCAGGTGCCGAGCGGCAACTGGACCACTTTCGAGCTCGACGGTCGCGTCTACAACAGTGCGACCACCGAGCTGCGCATCACCGGCCGCGCGCTGTTCGCCGGGCCCGGCTACGACCCGGCGGCGCCGGTGCTGGTCGATGCGTTCAGCACCGCACGGCACAGCGGGCAGGACACGGTGCATGCCGGTGCCGGCAACGACGTCGTCAATGCCGGCGGCGGCGATGACCTCGTGTTCGGCGAGGCCGGCAACGACGTGCTGGCCGGCTACTCCGGCAATGACCGGGTGTTCGGCGGCGACGACAACGACCTGATCTACGGCGACGGACTCAAGTCGACCGGCACCGCCGAGATCGACGGGATCACGCACAAGAGTTACGGCACCATCGGTCTCGACCCGGCACTGCACGGCAACGACCTGCTGTTCGGGGGCAACGGCAATGACAGCGTGATCGGGGGTGGCGGCGCCGACCAGCTCTACGGCGATGCCGGCAACGACACGCTGCTCGGCGACGAAGAGGGCCTGGCCGCGAACTACAGTGGCGCAGACTACCTGAGCGGCGGCAGCGGTGCCGATCTGCTGGTCGGTGGCGGGGCCGGCGACGAGCTGCATGGCGGCACCGAAGACGATGAACTGCAAGGCGATGGCGACGTGGCGACGGTCGGCGCCGCCGCGCATGGCAACGACCGCCTGTACGGCGAAGACGGCAACGACCGGCTCTACGGCGGCGGCCGCGACGACCTGCTGTCCGGCGGCATCGGCAACGACGTGCTGATCGGCGATGCCGCGGCCAATGCGCTGGCGGCCACGTTCCACGGGCGCGACACGCTCGACGGCGGTGCCGGGGCCGACACCTTGTACGGTGGCGGCGGCGACGATCGGCTGAGCGGTGGCGACGGCGACGACTGGCTGGCGGGCGAGGACGAGGCGGCCAGCAACGCGGTGTCCAGCCTCACCGGCAACGACGTGCTCGACGGAGGCGCCGGCAACGACATGCTGGTCGGCGGCAATGGCAACGACCTGCTGACCGGCGGCGACGGTGATGACAATCTGTACGGCGGCACCGGCGACGACGTGCTCGATGGCGGTTCCGGGGCGGACTACCTGGCCGGCGGCGCCGGCAACGACACCTATGTGATTCGCGCCTCCGACCTGGAGAGCGGAGCACTGGCCGACCGCATCGTCGACAAGCAGGGCGTCAACCGGCTCGTGGTACTCGGTGGCGCGCTGACCGCGGTGCGCAAGGCGGGCGATGCGGGTGAGCTGCTGCTGGAGTTCGGCTCGCGCGCCATCGTCGTCGAAGGCGGCCTGCTCGGCGACATCTCGGCGTTCGAGATGGAAGACGGATCGACGAAGACGCTCGCGCAACTGCTGCGCGAGAGCATGCTCGACAGCCTGGCACTGACCGCCGGCGGCGGCGGGGCTTCGCTGTCCGGCGGGCGGGTTGCCGACACGCTGAACACCGCGTTCAGCGGCACGCGCATGGAGGGCGCGGGCGGCAACGACACCTACACCCGCAGCGACAACCTGGGCGGCATCACCATCGCGCTCAGCGAGGGCGACGGCATCGATCGGCTGATCGGCACATCGCTGCTGCAGGATGCCGCAACGCGCGGCGTCAACACCGTCGAGTTCGATGCGAGCGTCGCGGCCGATTCGGTTCACCTGGCCAGGCGCTGGATCAACGGCAGCCCGCAGTTGACGCTCGAATATGGCCATGCCGGCGACTACGCGGTGCTGGAGTTCTCGGGCAGCGACTGGTCGACGGCGCGCGCGCCGTTCGACATCGTCCGCTTCGCCGACGGCTCGTCGCTGAGCTTCGCCGAACTCTCCGCCCGCGGTGTGCTGCTCGACCTGGGAACCGCCAGCCCCTCCACCGACGTGGCCGGCACCTTCTTGGACGAAGTGCTCTACGGCACGCGGCTGGGCAACAAATTCACCGGCGGCGCCGGCAACGACACCTATGTGTTCGGCCGCGGCTCCGGCGCCGATCGCGTCAGCGCCGAATCGCGTGGCGCAACCGACATCGAGACGGTGCAGTTCAGCGCGGGCGTGCTGCCCGCAGACGTGCAGTTCGTGCGCAGCAACAACGACCTGCTGGTCCGGATCGTCGGCACCGCCGACGTGCTGACGGTCACCGACGCGTTCGTCGGCAACCGGATCGACCGCTTCCGCTTTGCCGACGGCAGCCTGCTGGCCTGGGACACGCTGCCGATCGCGAGCGGGAACGAGCAGGCGACCGACGGCGACGACCTGATCTACACCGGCCCCGGCGCGGACGCGATGGACGCACGCGACGGCCGCGACACCGTGATCAGCGGTGCCGGCAACGACACCGTGCATGGTGGCGGCGGCAACGACACCGTGTACGGCGAGGCCGGCGACGACCTGCTGTTCGGCGACGGGCAGAACGACGCGCTCAACGGCGGTGCCGGCAACGACCGGCTGGAAGGTGGCGTCGACGACGATGCGCTCTACGGCGACGACGGCGACGACACGCTGATCGGCGGCATCGGCAACGACTACCTCCAGGGTGGTGCCGGCAACGACTGGCTCGAGGACGACGGCGAACGCAACGCGCTCACCGGCATCGCGACCCGCCTGGTGGGCGGCGGCGGCATCGATACCTACCGCATCCTGCCCGGCGGCGGACTGAACGCGCTTGTCAGCGTCGACGCCGGCACCGATGGCGGCGACACCGTCATCCTCGTCGGCGTCGACCCGGCCGACGTCCAGGTGCGGCACAACGGCAACGACCTGTTCCTGCTGGCCACCGATGCGGCCGGCAACACGCTGTGGCAGGTGCAACTGCTGAACCAGGGCAGCGCGGCGGCGGTCGGCAACCCGCCGGTGCAGCAGGTGCGTTTCGAATCCAGCCCCGGCATCGTGTGGACGGCGGCCGACCTGCACGCGCGCTCGCTGGTGGGCGGGGTCGGCAACGACCTGCTGTACGGCTATGCCGAATCGAACGACCTGCTGACCGGCGGCGCCGGCAACGACGACCTGAGCGGCCTGGCGGGCAACGACACGCTGGACGGCGGAACCGGCGACGATGCGCTGTTCGGCGGTGCCGGCGACGACGTCTACCTGTTCGGCTCGGACAGCGGCAAGGACCACCTCGTCGACTTCGAGGGCGCCAACGAGATCCGCCTCGCCGCCGGCATCACGCCGGCGATGCTGTCGTTGACCCGCACCGGCCAGAGCGGCTGGGGCGACGTGCTCGCGAACGACTCGCTGGTGCTGACCCTGCCGAGCGGTGCACGGCTGTGGATCGACCAGTACTTCCAGCCCGGCGGTGTCGGCACCGGCAGCGTGCTGTTCGCCGACGGCACGCGCTGGAGCTACGCCGACCTGGCGAGCCGTGCCGGACCGAGCATCACCGGCCCGGCGGACACCTTGACCGGCGGTGCCGGTGACGACGTGTTCACCGTCGACAACCCGCGCGACGTGATCGTCGAGCAGGTTGGCGGTGGCACCGATTCGGTGCTGAGCTCGATGTCGTACGTGCTGCCCACCAACGTCGAGAACCTGACGCTGAGCGGCAACCTCGACCTCAGCGCCACCGGCAACAGCGCGGCCAACGTGCTGCGCGGCAACGCCGGCAACAACCTGATCGACGGCAAGGGCGGCGCCGACACGCTGTACGGCGGTGCCGGCAACGACGTGTACCGCTGGTTCTACAACAGCGAGATGTTCGGGACCGCCGACTGGAGCTACTTCACGCCGCGCAATCCGAACTCGATCGAACTGGCCGGGGAAGGCGTCGACGCCATCGAGACGGATGCCTTCAGCATGACCCTGCCGGACAACGTGGAGAACCTGCGCGTCACGTCGCTGGTCCGGCCGACCGGCCTGCGCTACCAGGCGGGAGACCAGTTCCGCTACACCTACACCGGCAACACGCTGAACAATTTCATCGACCTGAAGGCCGGATCCGCCAACTACAACTGGATCAACTCGCCGGCGATCCTCGGAACGCTGATCGACGGCGGTGCCGGTGCCGACACCATGCGCGGCAGCGACATCGACGACACCTACGTCGTCGAGGACGCCGGCGACGTCGTGATCGAGACCGGGGTGTGGAGCGACGGGCGGCAGCGCTCGACGAACGACACCGTGCAGGCGAGCATCGGCTACACGCTGGCTGCGAACCTCGAGAACCTGGTGCTGGCCGGCAGCGAAGCGATCGAAGGGCGCGGCAACTCGTTGGCGAACATGCTCGACGGATCTCGCAACACCGCGGCGAACGTGCTGAGCGGCCTGGCCGGCAACGACACCTACCGCATCGGCCTGAACGACGTCGTCGCCGAGGTGGCGGACGGCGGCATCGACACGGTCATCGTCGAGAGCCTGCTCGGCCAGCCGGCGACGCCGCTGCGCAGCGGCGACTACGCCAACGTCGAAGACCTGCGTGCCGGCGCCAACATCGGCAACATCGACCTGGAAGGCAATGCGACCGACAACGTGCTCTACGGCAGCCGCGCCAGCAACACCATCACCGGCGGTGCGGGCGATGACAGACTGTACTCGGTCGACCTTGCGACCGTGCCGTACAACCAGATCCAGCGCCGCAACGACTACCTCGACGCCGTCGACGTCCTCGATGGCGGTGAGGGCAACGACCTGCTGCGGGCCTACGGCAGCTCGAACACGCTGCGCGGCGGCAGCGGCAACGACACGCTGACGGGATTCGAGGCCTCCTGGGTGGAGTTCGACGGCGGCAGCGGCGACGACGTCATCGAGGTCAGCGCGATGAACAGCTACCAGGTCGACTTCGGCGGCGGCAGCGGTGCCGACCGGATCACTACCGGCGCCCTCCGTTCGGCCGCCGAGTGGGCCCAGAACCGCGGCGGCTACTCGGCCGTGGTCTTGCAGCAGGGCATCGACGGGGCACGGCTGCGCTTTGGGCGCCAGGGCGAGGCACTGGTGATCTCGCTGGCCGGCACGACCGACAGCCTGACGATCGATGCATTCTTCGACGCCACGACCGGCGAGGTGCGGCTCGGCCTCGATTCGGTGCTGCTGGCCGGCAACAACCGCATCACCCGCGATGCCATCGTGGCCGCACTCGGGCGCAATTCGCTGCAGGCCGGCACCGCGGCGGCCGACCTGCTGGTGGGGCTGGTGGGTGGCGGCAGCGTGTCCGCGGGAGACGGCGACGACGAACTGGTGGGGCAGGCCGGCAACGACGCGCTGAACGGCGATGCCGGCAACGACCGGCTGTCGGGCGGGCTCGGAGCCGACACGCTCCGGGGCGGTGCCGGCAACGACACGCTGCTCGGCGGTGCGGGCGCCGACGTGTACGTCCTGGAGTTGGGCGGTGGCGCCGATGTGATCGCCGACCGGGACAACAACGGGGTGATCTACACCAACGGCCTGAGGCCTGTCACGGACGAATCCCTGGAGACCATCGCGTTCGGTGCCGGCATTGCAGCCGGCGACCTGCGCGCATCGCAGGTCGATTCGGACCTGGTGCTGAGCGTGGCCGGCACCACCGATTCGATCCGCGTGGTGCAGTACTTCCAGTGGCCCCCACGGCCCGTGGAGCTGCGGTTTGCGGACGGCACCGTGTGGGGTGATGCGCAGATCATGGGCCTGTTCAGCGAGATCGTCGGCACTGACGAGGCCGACTACTTGCAGGCGAAGCCGGTGGCCAGCCATCTGCAAGGCCTGGCCGGTGACGACACGCTGAATGGCGCCGACTTCGACGACACGCTCGACGGCGGGAGCGGTGTTGACCAGATGCGAGGCTGGGGTGGTGACGACACCTACTACGTTGACAACGAGAACGACTGGGTCGCCGAGGATTCCGGATCGGGGAACGACAGCGTGATCTCGTCGATCACCAGGACGCTGGAGAACGAGGTCGAGAACCTGACGCTCACCGGCAACGCGGCGCTCAACGGCACCGGCAACACCGTCGCCAACCGGCTGACCGGCAATGCCGGCAACAACCTGCTGGACGGCAAGGGCGGCGTCGACACGATGGCGGGCGGCGCCGGCGACGACACCTACACCGTCGACAACACGGCCGAGCAGGTGATCGAGGCGCTCGGCGACGGCATCGACCAGGTGAAGGCCAGCGCCAGCTTCACGCTGGGCGACAACGTCGAGAACCTGACGCTGACCGGTAGTTCTGGCCTCAGCGGCACCGGCAACGCGCTCGCCAACATCCTCGTCGGCAACGGCGGAGCGAACTGGCTGGATGGCAAGGGCGGGGTGGACCAGATGACCGGCGGCGCCGGCAACGACACCTACGTCGTCGACGACACCAACGACCTGATCACCGAGCTGTCCGGCGGCGGCACCGACACGGTGGAATCACAGGCGGTCACCTACACGCTCGCGGCGGAGGTGGAGAAACTGACACTGACCGGCAGCCAGAACATCGACGGCACGGGCAATGCGGTGGCCAACACCTTGACCGGCAACGCCGGCAACAACGTGCTGGATGGCAAGGGAGGCATCGACGCGATGGCGGGCGGTGCCGGCAACGACACCTACTACGTCGACGTGGCCGGCGAGACGATCACCGAGGCGTCCGGCGGCGGCACCGACACCCTCAACAGCCTGGTCACCATCGACAGCCTGGCGGCCAACGTCGAGAACCTGAACCTGATCGGCAGCAATCCCGTCAATGGCACCGGCAACGGGCTGGACAACCTGCTGTTCGGCAACGGCGGGGCCAACACGCTGACGGGGGCAGGGGGCAACGACACGTACTACGGCGGCGCGGGCAATGATCTGATGAGCGACACTGTGGCCACGTCGAACGACGTCTACCGCTGGGGCCGCGGCGACGGACAGGACACGATCACCGACGCGGGCGGCAGCACCGACCGCATCGAGATCGGCACCGGCATCAGCGCGGCGCAGCTCACGCAGGTGCGCAGTGGCAACAACCTGGTGCTGGGCATCAGCGGCACGAGCGACAAGCTGACGATCACCAACTACTACGTGGGCACGGCCAACAAGATCGAGACGATCAAGCTGGCCGATGGCACGGGGGTTCCGGTCACGGCGACGACGTTGTCGACCAGCGCACCGACCGAGAAGGCAATGCCGGCTGTGGTGACGGCTTGGGACGCGATGGCGGCTTCGCTGCGGGTGACGCCGGTGCGCGAAGGGTTGCCGACGCCGATCGTGGCGGTGGCCGATGACGGCTTGTCCAGTGACCTGGCCCTGGCGGGCCTCGCGACGAACCGGCAGGCCCTGCCGGTGCGCCGGGAGCATGCGCTCTGACGTCCTGCCAAACGTACCCAGGAACGGCACGGATGTGCCGTGGCCTGCCGATTGCGCATCATCGGCAGGCCGCGCAGCGGGCGCTGCGGGACCGCGAAGGAGAGAGCCGCGATGCGCGTGTTGGTGATCCATCAGAACTTCCCCGGCCAGTTCGGCCACCTGGTCACGGCCTGGGCGCAGCGCCCGGGCTGGGACGTGCGGGCGCTGGCCCGCGAGACGGCGCCGGGGCTGCCGGGCTTCGACGGCCTGCTGCGCTACAAGCTGGCGCGTGCGCCGCACACCCAGCAGCATGGCTACCTGCGGCAGATGGAAGCGGCGACGCTGCATGGACAGGCGGCGGCGCGCGCGATGCTGAAGCTGCGCCACGACGGCTTCGTGCCCGACGTGATCCTGGCGCACCCCGGCTGGGGCGAAACGCTGTTCGCGAAGGACGTGTACCCCGCTGCGCGGCTGGTGCACCTGTGCGAGTGGTACTACGACGCCGACGGCGCCGACCTGGGCTTCGACCCGGAGTTTCCGCTGAGCTTCGACGACCGGGCGCGCGTGCGCACCTGGAACGCGCTGCACACGCTGAACCTCACGCACTGCGATGCGGCGGTGAGCCCGACGCAGTGGCAGCGCAGCCGGCATCCGGCGATCTTCCAGCCGAAGATCGGCGTGCAGCATGAGGGCATCGACACCGAGGGGCTGGCGCCGGACGCCAAGGCCGCGGTGAAGACGCGCAGCGGTGCGGTGCTGAAGGCGGGCGATCCGGTGATCACGTACGTGGCGCGCAACCTGGAGCCGTACCGCGGCTTCCACGTCTTCATGAGGGCGCTGGAGCGCATCCAGAAGCAGGACAAGACCTGTCACGCGCTGATCGTCGGCGGCGACAGCGTGAGCTACGGCAAGCGGGCGAAGGACGCGCCGAACTGGCGCGAGAAGATGCTGCGCGAGGTGAAGCTCGACCCCGCGCGCACGCACTTCACCGGCAAGCTGCCGCGCGCGCAGTACCTGAGGGTGCTGCAGGTGTCGGCGGCGCACGTGTACCTGACGTATCCGTTCGTGCTGAGCTGGTCGCTGCTGGAGGCGATGGCTTGCGGCGTGGCGGTGATCGGCTCGGACACGGCGCCGGTGCGCGAGGTGATCCGCGATGGCGAGAACGGGCGGCTGGTGCCGTTCTTCGAGCCGAATGCGATTGCCGAGGCGGTGGTGCAGGGGGTGCACTCGCCTTCGGCCTCGCAGTTGCTGCGCGATGGCGCGCGGTGCGATGCGATGGGCTACAGCCTGGCGGGCGCGCTGTCGGGGTATGAGCGCTTGCTGCAGGGCGAGTAGCAGGTTCCGGCAGTCTTTGAAAGCAGCGAGCCATAGCGATTGCTCATACTGCCATCTGCCTTGTAGATGTCCCTCTTCAGGGGGTGTGCGCGGCGCTGGCTTTGCGGCGCGGCGTGGCTAGACTGAAGCGGTCCACAGGGAGAAGGAAGAAGACATGACGGACGTTGTCATCGGTGGTGCGCTTGTCGGCGCGGCCACATCGCCGCGGCCGTGGGTGCCGGATTCGGGCCGGGTATTCTCGGTGCCGGGGCGGGAGGCTGATGAGCCAGGTGCGGAACAACGAACGTGCGCAGTTCGAGGCGCCGTTGTGGATCGCGCTGTTGTGGAAACGACTGACTGCCTTGCCCTTGCAGCGCATCGATGGGCAGGCCGCATCAGGGTTGCCCGGGCAGCGTTTCAAGATGCACAAGGACGGACCGTGGATCGAGGGCGGGATGACGAGCAGGCTGACGCTGCGGATTGCTCTTCATCCATGACACGTGGCATGAAGGTGCGGCGGTCATGGATGGGGTCAAGTACGTGCTTCGGTCTGACGTGCTGTACGCCCTTTCAGCGCTCGGACGGCCAGCGAGCCACCGGCCTGCTCCGGGCGTCAACCGAATGGCATCGATCGCATCTTTTCTTCTGATCCTGGGCATCCCGCTGTACTTCATGATGCGCGCGGATCGTGCTGCTTTCGAGAACGAGCGAGCGCTCGCCAAAGGGTGGGTTGTCTTTCGTCGCATCGTCAGTTTTGGCGCTGCACTCCTGTTTGGAGCTGGTGCAGTTCGAGCGCTTGTCGGCATCATCACGGGAGAGTCAGCGAAAACGATGCTGGGTTTATTCCTCTCCGGAATGCAACCGTCGGGGCGGATTCTACGATTAATCTGATTGAACGAAGATATTAATGACAATCAACAAGGAGGATGTGCCAGTGGAGAGCAGATCTCAGCGAGATAAAAGAGGGCGTCGCTTCAAGTGGCTGTTCCTGTTCTATTGGATTCTGACAGTGGGCACAGGCGTACTCTTGCCATCAGGAGAGCAATTGGGTGCGCTCCGCGACGGTGCTCGCGCTTTGATTGCACCGCTCAAGGGCGTTGTTCAAGTTGCATCGAGATCGTTTGACCCAGGATTCGTCGAGGTATTTCTTGCTTTTACGCTGTTAACAGCGGTGATGCTGGCGGTAGTTGGCTGCCTTTGGGTCCCAAAGGGAAGCGAAAGAGAATTTCCAGACGCCAGATCACGATGGTTGATCTTGTTTGCTGCAGCTTTGCTACTGGTGCTTGCTATAGGTCTCCTGTTCAAAGAGTATCCATCTCAAGGGCCAGGAGGGGGGCGAACGTCCGCCTTTCTCTATTTTGGATTATCTTCGCGGACAGGTGCTCTAACAATTCTAAATGCGTGGTTCGGATTCGCGCAGCTATTCATGTTTATGGCACTGCGAGCAGGAATTACAACGCCATCGAAATAGCTGTTTCCATGAGCTGACTCAACTACCAATAGAAAGGCTTTGTATGGCTAATCAAGCAACGACCTTCGAGCAAGACGTGAAGGCGATTGACGCGTTGGCAGGTTTCATGGGCAACTTTGTGTCAGGGCTCGTTGATGAACTCCGAACAGTTCAGAAGGATGCCGGGGCCATACTAGCAAGATATCAGTCACGTTACACCTCGGCAATTAACGCGGCGTCTGTCGCCAGAGCAGCAGCTATTGCGGCCGGAGATGTAGTGCTTGAAGCTTCTTGGCGAGCAGTTGCTGATGGCTTATCCCGTACCGCTCTTGAGTTGGTAGATTCAGTTAAGCCGGCGATCCAGAGAATTGCGCTACATGATGCTTGGATAACTTCTAGGTTCGCCGTGTTGGGTCGCTACGTAGGGCCTGCGTTTGATACCTTCAAGGTATGGGATGCGATTAACTCAGGAGATGGCGATAAGGCATCGGAGGCATCCCTTTCCATCGCGATGGGAGCAATAGGTGGAATACTGGGTGCCTCTGTGGGAAGCTTACTTCCAGGGCCTGGGACGGTACTCGGTGCTGCATTCGGATCGGCTATTATGGCGGCATATGCCGAAGATCTGAATGCTATTGTGTTTCCATGGGTGGAGAAACTGGGTGCGTTGTTGCCTGATGGCTTTTGGCGCAACATGGATTCAATTGCCTATGGGCCGGCATCGGCAAGGCTTGAGCCACTTACCTCTGGTCTTATAAATCTGTTGCTGGCGCGTATTGATCCAAGTGTCATTCAGCAAGACCAAGGTTCGTTATATGATGCTGCTGACAATTCATATGCTGGACGGGAGACCGTTGCATTGCTGAATAGCATAGGGAAAATACTTATTCCTGGGGTGGCGACGCTTAGTCAATCTGCCACAGAAGATGACATCAAGCGTTATGGGATTGCAATTGCCGGCGCAGTTTCGCCGCTGCAAGGGGGGGTTCAGCTACGGTTGAAATTGCCCACCATTGAACAAGCGCGCAGCAAGTTCAGCGTCTTTCTGAGTGTTCGGGCGGGGAGTGCTATAACAGTAGCAGCAGGTGATGCTGCAACTCAATCTGGACTTGATAACTTGCTTGGCACGGCTTGGGCTGCCGATTATGAGATGTGGATCGCCGACCGCAATGCGATCGTTGCAGGGACTGTTCACTCCAAGCTCTATGTTACCGATGACTATCTTCAAGATCGCTTGGAGTTTATTCGCGTCCGTACTATTTCCAATCAAAAGGAAAATTCTACCTTGACCGCAGCGGCAGCGGGGGAGGCAATCCCTTTTCCTTCCGCTTTTCGCGATATCACAAGCGGAGTCCAGATCTTGTGGGGTGCGGTGGATCAGGTCAACCAGAGACGACAAATTGTTTTTGGAGGAAATGCGAGCGATCAGATAGCCGGATATGGCAGAGATGATCGGCTGTATGGCGGTGGCGGGGCCGACGTTTTGGACGGTCAAGGCGGAAATGATTACCTTGAAGGGAACGCCGGTAACGATGCAGTTGATGCTGGCGATGGCATTGACACCTTGCTCGGAGGTGCTGGAAACGACATGCTGACGGGCGGTGCCGACAGCGATATTCTGCTCGGAGGCGACGGTTCGGACTTCTTGGCTGGTGCTGCCAATTCGTGGAAGCCGGGCGATCACGCAACCCCTGACAATGACGTGCTGGAGGGTGGGGTCGGCAACGATACTTATTTCTTCTGTTGCACTTTCGGCAACGACACAGTAGTCGATAGCGATGGCAATGGTCGCTTGATCATCGAAGCCATCCAGCTGAAAGGCGGCTACGTCACGACTACCGATCCGAATTTCTACAGGGATGCCGCGAACTACAGCTACTACTACCGCATCGGCACTACCCTGTACGTCGGCCGTACCGGTATCGACGGCAGGATCGCCGTCAAGAACTGGAGCGACGGTCAACTTGGCATCAAGCTCGGCGGCGGAGCGCCGGCCGCGCCACTCCCGACCACAGCTTCCCCCTTGATCCTCGACCTCGACGGTGACGGCGTCGAAACCCTGCCCCTGTCCGGCGGCGTCCACTTCGACCACGATGGCGATGGCTTCGCCGAGTTGTCCGGCTGGGTCGGCTCGAACGACGCGTTGCTGGTACGCGACCGCAACCACGACGGCAAGATCGACGCGGGCAACGAGCTCTTCGGCTCGAACACGCGCTTGGCCAACGGCCAACTCGCCGCCAATGGCTTTGCCGCTTTGGCCGACCTCGACCAGAACGGCGACGGCGTCGTCGACACCGCTGATCCGGATTTCGCCGACCTGATGATCTGGCGCGACCTGAACGCCAACGGTGAGGTCGATACGCTGGAATTGCAAGACGCCACGACCTTCCGCTTCACCCCGGACGGCCCGAACGCCATCTCGCTCGGCTACCGCGACGGGCAACTGCTGGACGCCAATGGCAACAGCCACCTGCAACTGGGGCACTTCACCACCAACAACGGCGCCACCAACGCGATCTCCGATGTCTGGTTCGCCACCGACCGCAGCAGCAGCGCGCCCAAGGATCCCGGCGCCCTGCCGGCTGATGTGCTCGCGCTGCCCAACCTCGATGGCTACGGCACGCTGCCCTCGCTGCATCAGGCGATGGCGAACGACCCGGTGCTCAAGGCGCTGGTGAGCCAGTTCGTCGCCGCCACCGATTCGCAGAGCACAGCCTCGCTCGTGCAAGACATCCTGTGGCGCTGGACCGGCGCCGATGCCGACGCGCCCGGCAGCCGCGGCCCGTACATGGCCGATGCGCGCTGGCTGCGCGTGGTCGAAGCCTTTACCGGACAAGCTTTCCGCCAGCCTGCTGGCCCGGATGCCGGGGCCTCCAACCCGGGCCCGATGGCCGCGGCGCAGATCTACGACGCGAGCCGCGACATCTTCAACTTCACGCTGTCACGCCTGATGGCGTCAACGCGCCTGGCCTCGCTGTACGACCAGATCGACGCCGTGTGGGTGCCCGAGCAACTGACCTTCGCGGTCAACGTCAGCCAAGCCGCGCTGTCGCTGGTCGCGGCGGTGCAGGCCGACCACGATGCCGGCCTGCGCCTGGTGGCCGATTTCGTCGCCTCGCTCGCCGGCTCCAAGCTGCTGACCCCGTCGCTCGTCGCGCAGCTGCAGGCCGGTCTCGCCCCGGCCGGCAGCGAAGCCGTTGACCTGATCACCGCGCCGCAGCCGCAGACGATAGCACCGCTGCAGCTCGAGGTCCTGCGCCAGGGCAACGACAACCTGTCTGGATCAGGCGGTGCCGACACGCTCTATGGCGGTCAAGGCCAGGACTCCATCTTCGGTGGGGATGGGGCTGACCAACTGATCGGTGGCACCGGTGCCGACACGCTCGACGGCGGCGCAGGCAATGACACCCTGATCGGCAACGACGGCGCGGACACCTTCGTCTTCGGCCTCGGCTCGGGGGCGGACACTGTGTTCAACATCGACAACGATGCCACCGGCACCGCCCCCGACCGCATCCTGATCGGCCCGGGCGTCACGCCGGGCCAGGTCAGCCTGCGCCGCAGCGGCGACGACCTGCTGCTGCGAATCGGCACCGGCGACGACGTGCTGACGGTGCGCGACTACTTCCTGCGCGACGCTGCCTCCGCCAACGCGGTGGAGAGCATCGCCTTCGCCGATTTCCCAGGCAGCTTCTGGAACCTGGCCGCCATCAAGGCCCAGATGCTCGCCGGTACCAGCGGCAATGACACGCTGATCGGCTACGCAACCAGGGACATGATCAGCGGCGGCCTCGGCGATGACATCATCTCGGCAGGCGGCGGCAACGACGACCTGGATGGCGGTGCCGGCAACGACCTGCTGATCGGCGGCACGGGCGACAACACCTTCGTGTTCGGCCGCGGTGACGGGCAGGACACGATCGCTGCAGAGTGGGACTTGTTCTACGGCAAGCAGAGCAGGCTGGTGTTCCGCTCGAACGTACTGCCCTCGGACGTCCAGGCCAGCCGGGTCGCGAACGACCTGCTCCTGACGCTGACGGGCGGCACCGACGCCGTCACCATCCGCGACTACTTCTACCCCAACGCGCTGCCGCAGACCCGCAGCGCGGTGCAACTCATCATGTTCGCCAACGGGACGAGCTGGGGATTCCACAACTTCACCAGCCTGGTGCCGATCCCGACCGATGCGGCCGACAACCTGGTGGGCACGCCCAATGCCGATACCTTCCATGGAGTCGCCGGCGACGACCGCCTGAACGGCGCCGACGGCGACGACCTGCTGTACGGTGATGCCGGTGCGGACACGCTGGTGGGCGGTGCCGGCAACGACGCCTTGTCCGGTGGCGACGGCAATGACCTGCTCGACGGCGGCAGCGGTGCCGACACGCTGTACGGCGGCCTGGGCGACGACATCTATGTGCAGACCGATGCTGCCGACACGCTGGTCGAACTGGCCGGCGAGGGGGTGGACACGCTGCAGACCACGGTGGCGCCGCGTTTCGCATCCGGCATCGAGCTGTCAAACTTCGCCAGCTACGCGCGCAGCGTCGCCGAGCTCGCCGGCGGTATCGAGAACTTGGTGCTGCTGCATCCGGCCAGCAACCCGCCCCGGGCCGACTGGATCTATGCGCGCGGCAACGCCGGCAATAACCTCATCGATGCCCGTGGCGAATTCGTCAACCCGGTGGTGGTCGATGGCGGAGCCGGCGCCGACACGCTGCGAGGCGGTGCCGGGGACAACATCTTCGTCGTCGACAACGCGGGCGATGTGATCGAGGACCTACCGGGCGCGGACGGCGCGCGCAACACGGTGATGACATCGATTGACTACACGCTCGGCGCAGGTCTGCAGGATGCCTGGCTGTTGGCAGGCCCCCAGGGCTACACCCCGCTGCGGATCACCGGCAACGAGGAAAGCAATACCTTCAGTGCCTGGGGCTCCGCCATGGTCGAGGTGGCACCGGGTGTCTTCGAGGCCAAGGGCAGCATCGATACGCTGGTGGGCTTGGGTGGGGACGACGTGTACTACGTCGCGGCCGGCGACTCGGTCATCGAGGCGGCGGACGGTGGCATCGATGAGGTCCATGCCAATGACATCAACGCGTCGCTGTTCGCGAACGTCGAGATCTTCCATGGCAGCAAGGTGCAGGGCGACGAGCGCTCGAACGACATTCGCAGCGATCTCTTGCTGGGCGGCGCCTTCGTGTCGGATCTGTCCGGCGGGGGCGGCGATGATGTCCTGCTCGATTCCGAACCGCCGGCGGACAAATGGCTGGGCTTCGTGCAGGGTGGCAGTGCCGACCGGGACGTCTTGAAAGGCGACGCCGGAAACGACATGCTGATCTCGACGCTAGGTGTCGACTCCCTGTACGGCGGGGCCGGCGACGACCAAATTGTCTTCCGGAACGCAGGCTATACGTCGACCGATCCGTGGGGTGGTGGCGTGATCCCGGTCGCGTCCAGCGGCCGCATGTACTTCCAACGTGGCGACGGCAACGACACGGTGCGGGTGGAAGCGTATTCCCCGGGGAGCGGCCAAGGCATGCTCGCGTTTCAGGGTGATATCGACCTGACCGATCTGACCTTCGACCGCGTGGGCGATGACCTGGTGGTATCCGTAGCCGATGGCGGCGGTAGCGTTTCCTTCAAGGACTATCTGGCCGATGGATCGCCAACGGCCTCGATGCAACTGGTTGTTGGCTTTTCTGCAGCGGAACGATCGCGCTACGACGTACGGATCCCCAATGAGGGTGCGTCGATCGGTTGGCAGGACATCGTCGCCAGCCGGCTGTCCACCGGCAACCAGAATGTCGTGACCGAGGAACGCGATTTCGTCATCGGCACCGGCGCCAACGATGTGCTGGAGGGCGCAGGTGGCGACGACATGTTGTTCGGCGGTGCTGGAGACGACACGCTCTCGGGCGGTGCGGGGATCGACATCCTGCGTGGCGGCGCCGGCAACGACCTGTTGATCAGCGGCGCGGCTGCCGCGGACTCCGTTCTCCCCCAACTGCTGGATGGTGCATACGGCGACGACTGCTACCTCATCGACAGTGCAGCGGGCGACGTGCAGATCATCGATGACGGTGGCTTCGACGTGATCGAGTTCGGCTCAGGCATCACTGCAGCGGACATCCGCGTAGAGGGCATCGATTCGTTCAGTACGCTCGATGGAAGCCTGCAGGTGCGCATGCTTCATGTGCCGGGTTCACCCAGCGCTGGCGACGGCGTGATCGAAGAACTGCGCTTCGCCGATGGCACCGTATGGAACCAGCAGGCCATCCGCCAGCTCTCGCTGCAAGGCAGCGAAGGGGATGATTGGCTGATCGGCTTCGACGGCGACGACTCCATTGCCGGCTATGCGGGCAACGACACGTTGGAAGCCTTGGCCGGGAACGATTGGCTGGATGGCGGTACAGGTGTCGACTCGCTGGTGGGCGGCGATGGCGACGACACCTATGTCATCGATTCGGCCAGCGATGTGATCAACGAGTCGGCCAACGGCGGGGTCGACACCGTGCGCAGCAGCATCACGAAGACGCTGGCCACCAACCTGGAGAACCTCACGCTGACCGGATCCGGAACGATCAACGGCACCGGCAACAGTGCGGCCAATGTGCTGATCGGCAATGGGTCGAACAACTCGCTGTCCGGCGCCGCGGGCGACGACTCCCTGGACGGGGGTGCCGGCAACGACACGCTGATCGGCGGCGCCGGCAACGATGTCTACTACATCGATGCGAGCGGCGACACCATCACCGAATCTTCGGGTGGAGGCACCGACACTGTCAACAGCCTGGCAAGCGTCACGACATTGTGGGGCAACGTCGAGAACCTGAACCTGATCGGTGGCAATGCGATCAACGGCAACGGCAACGGACTGGACAACCTGCTGTTCGGCAACAGCGCGGCCAACATGTTGGCCGGGGCGGGGGGCAACGACACCTACTACGGCGGTGCGGGCAATGACACGATGAACGACACGGTGGCCACATCGAACGATGTCTACCGCTGGGGCCGTGGCGATGGGCAGGACACGATCACCGACGCGGGCGGCAGCGCCGACCGCATCGAGATCGGCACCGGCGTCAGCGCGGCGCAGCTGACGCAGGTGCGCAGCGGCAACCACCTGCTGCTCGGGATCAGCGGCACGACCGACAAGCTGACGATCACGAATTACTACGTGGGCACGGCCAACAAAATCGAGACAATCAGGCTAGCCGACGGAACGGGGGTGCCTGTCACGGCAACGTCTCTGTCAACGAGCGGGCCGAGCGAGAAGGCGATGCCCGCCCCCGTCACGGCCTGGGACGCGATGGCCGCCTCGCTGCGGAGCACGCCGGTGCGCGAAGGCCTGCCGACGCCCTTGCACGCGGCCGATGCGGCCCCGTCGCTGCAGGTGCATGCGCTGGCGGCGTCGCCGCTGCGGCGCCTGGCCGCCTGAGCCTGTCCATCCCCAACAAGTGGGATGCAGGAACAACGAAGGACGAGCGCCCGCTCGGTAGACTGTCAATACAAAAGAGGAAGAGGACGTCCATGATCAGGGCGAAGGGAGGGGCGGCGCCGCGCGCGCTGCCGCAGCAGCAATTGCTGTGGGCGCTGGGATCACTCTGCGCGTTGCACCGGCAGCCGTTCTCGGCCGAGCTGGTGGCACGCGAGTTCCCGCCGCCGTGCACGCAGGCCACGGTGATCGCGGCCGGGCGTGCGCTCGGCTTCAAGGTGCGCCAGGTCGTGCTGAAGGCCTCGCGCATCGAACGCATGGTGTTCCCGCTGCTGGTCGCGCTGAAAGCCCAAGCACCCGACGACGCCATTGCAGACGCGCCGGTGATCGGCATCGTCACCGCGGTGGCCGATGGCAAGGTGGTGCTGTTCCGTGCCGGCAGCGCGACACCGCAGGCGCTTGAGAACGATGCGTTCGCGCAGGCGATCACCGGCGACGCCTGGCTGGCCGCGCCGGTCGCCGCGGCGGCCACCGATCCGGATGGGGCCTCGGCCACGCCCGCCTTCGGCTTCCGCTGGTTCGTGCCCGAGCTGATGAAGCACCGCCAGGTGTGGCGCGACGTGCTGCTGGCTTCGCTGGCGCTGCAGCTGATCGCGCTGGCGACGCCGCTCTTCACGCAGGCCATCATCGACAAGGTGGTGGTGCACCGCACGCAGAGCACGCTGGTGGCGATCGGCATCGCGATGGCGATCTTCACCGTCTTCACCAGCCTGCTGAGCTGGGTGCGCCAGTACCTGGTGCTGCACACCGGCAACCGCGTCGACGCCGTGCTGGGCGCGGCCATCTGGGAGCACCTGCTGCGCCTGCCGCTGCGCTACTTCCAGCACCGGCCCACCGGCGTGGTGGCGGCGCGGCTGCATGCGGTGGAGACGATCCGCGAGTTCGTCTCGGGCGCGGCCGTCGGGCTGGTGCTCGACCTGCCGTTCCTGGTGATCTGCTTGGCGCTGATGTTCTGGTACAGCGCCCTGCTGACCTGCGTCGCGCTGGGCATCCTGCTGGTCATCGGCGTGGCGAGCGTCGTGATCGCGCCGCTGTTCCAGGCACGGCTGAACGAGCAGTTCCTGCTGGGCGCGCGCAACCAGGCCTTCGTCACCGAGCACATCGCCGGCTTCGAGACGGTGAAGAGCCTGCAGATGGAGCCGCAGCTGCGCCAGCGCTTCGCGGGCTACCTGGCCACTTACCTGCAATCGGGCTTCAAGACCAAGCAGACGGCCAACACCTACAACATCTTCGCGACCACGCTGGACCAGCTGCAGACGCTGTTGATCCTGATGGTGGGCGCGTACACGGTGATGACCGAGCCGAGCTTCACGATCGGCATGCTGGTGGCCTTCCAGATGTTCGCCGGCAAGCTGAGCCAGCCGGTGCTGCGCATCGTCGGGCTGTGGAGCCAGTTCCAGCAGGCCTCGCTGAGCGTGCAGCGCCTGGGCGACGTGATGAACGCGCCGGCCGAGCCGTATTCGACGACGCCGCAGCGGCAGACCGGCGGTGCCGGCCGCATCGAGGTGCGCAACCTGGGCTTCCGCTATGCCGATGACCTGCCGCTGCTGTACCAGGACCTGAACCTGACGATCCGGCCGGGGCAGACGGTGGCGATCATGGGCCCGTCGGGCACCGGCAAGAGCACGTTCGCGAAGCTGCTGATGGGCTTCTACCAGCCGAGCCAGGGGCAGATCCGCATCGACGACGTCGACATCCGCCACATGGCGGCCAACGAGCTGCGCGCGCACTTCGGCGTGGTGCCGCAGGAGACGGTGCTGTTCAGCGGCAGCATCTTCGACAACCTGCGCGCCGGCAACCCGGCCGCGAGTTTCGAGCAGGTGGTGCAGGCCGCGAAGATGGCGGGCATCCACACGACGATCGAGGCGCTGCCGCAGGGTTATCAGACCGAGATCGGCGAGCGCGGCAGCGGGCTGTCGGGCGGGCAGAAGCAGCGGCTGGCGATCGCCCGCGCATTGCTGAAGGGCCCGAAGGTCCTGATCTTCGACGAGGCCACGTCGGCGCTGGACCACGACACGGCCGAGAGCTTCGCGAAGACGATCAACGCGCTGAAGGGGCGGGTGACGATGCTGTTCATCACGCACAACCTGCCCAAGCTGCTGAAGATCGATGCGGTGGTGCAGCTGCATGCGGATGGGGCGCAGATGCTGCAGGCGGTGGCGCAGGAATCACGCAATGCGGAGAGTTGAGATGGCCTCCACCTTGCTCGACCCGGATGCTTTGGACTTCGCGCCCGACCTGCTCGCGATCCAGGAGCGCCCGCCGTCGCGCCTGCCGCGGGTGCTGCTGCTGACGGTAGCGCTGCTGGTGGGCCTGCTGCTCGCGTGGTCGGTCTTCGCCCAGCTCGACATCATCGCGACGGCCGAGGGGCGGCTGGTGCCGGTGAGCTACACCAAGCTCGTACAGCCGGCCGAGGCCGGCGTCGTCACCGAGATCCTGGTGAAGGACGGCGACGCGGTGAAGGAGGGCCAGCTGCTGCTGAAGCTGGATGCGCGGGCGTCGCAAGCCGACACCACGGCGCTCGGCCACGAGGTGGCGTTGAAGAAGCTGACGTTGCGCCGCATCGAGGCCGAGCTGGCCGACCAGCCGCTGCTGCCCGGCCGCGGCGAGCCGCCGCTGCTGTACGCCCAGGTCGACGCGCAGTTCCGCGCGCGCCGCCAGGCCTACCTCGATGCCGCCGCGCAGGAGCAGCAGACCCACGCCCGCGCGCAGGCCGACCTGCAGGCGGCGCAGCAGCAGCTGTCGAAGCTGACGCAGACGCTGCCGAGCTACCAGCAGTCGGCGCAGGCCTACCGTCAGCTCGTCAAGGAAGGCTTCGTCGGCGAGCTCGCGGCCAACGAGAAGGGCCGCGAGGCCACCGAGCGCGAGCAGGACGTGAAGGTGCAGACCGCCAACGTGCAGAGCGGCGCCCTGGCCGTCGCGCAATCGGAGCGCAAGCTGGCGGCGCTGCGCTCGCAGTACCGCTCGCAGCTCGAGAACGAGCGCATCGAGACGCTGGCCACACTGAACCGCAGCGACCAGGAGCTGCAGAAGTCGGCGGTGCGCGCCGGGCAACTGGAGATCCGCGCGCCGAACGACGGCATCGTGAAGGACCTGGCAACCACCACGCGCGGCGCTGTGGTGTCGGCCGGCGCGCTGCTGATGAACATCGTGCCGCAGGGCGAGCCGCTGCAGGCCGAGGTGCAGCTGCACAACGAGGACGTCGGCTTCGTCAGCGTCGGCCAGCTCGCCAAGGTGAAGGTGGCCGCCTACCCGTTCCAGAAGTACGGTCTGCTCGACGGCCGCGTGATCCTGGTCAGCGCCGATGCGGCCGACCCGAAGCAGCAGCAACAGCAGCCAGCACAGCAGCCGGGCCAGCCGCAGCTGAACTACCGTGCCATCGTGCAGATCGACAGCCCGGTGCTGACCAGCGCAGCCACCGGAGAGAAGCTGCTGCTGAATCCCGGCATGGCGGTGACGGCCGAGGTGCAGCAGGGGCGGCGCTCCGTGATCGAGTACCTGCTGTCGCCGGTGAAGAAGGTGGCGCAGGAGGCTGCGCGTGAGCGTTAGCAGCCCGGATGCCAATCCGGGATCGTTGAACTGGCGGGGATCCCCGGATTCCGCTGCGCTGCATCCAGGCTACAGCATGCCGCCCAGCCAGTGGCGCAAGGCGCCGGCATCGAAAGGCTTCTGAAGGAACGGCCAGCCGCGGCCCCAACCGGCTTGCGACGAGAAGGCCTCCACCGGCATGCCGGACATCAGGCCGACCCGTACCTGCGGCCAGCCGCTGGCGACGGTCTGCGCCAATTGCACCCCGCCCATGCCGTCCCCCAGCCGCACGTCCGACAGCATCAGCTGCGGCGCCGAGCCCTGGCCCAGCAGGTGCAGCGCGCGCTCGGCGCTGGCCACCGCGCGCACGCTGCAGCCGGCGGCCGACAGCATCTCGGCCACCGTGCTGCGGAACGCCTCGTCGTCGTCCACCAGCAGCACCGACGACACCGGCCAGCCGGCGTCGGTGGCCTGCACCGGGGCGGCCAGCGCCGCCACCGCGCTCGCATCGAGGGCAAAGCGCAGCGTGACGCTGGTGCCTTCGCCCATGCGGCTCGAAAGCGCGATGCGCCCGCCCGACTGCTTGACGAATCCGTAGACGATCGACAACCCGAGCCCGCTGCCTTCGCCGTCGGCCTTGGTGGTGAAGAAGGGCTCGAACACTTTCTCGCGCAAGGCCTCGGGGATGCCGCTGCCGGTGTCGCTGACGCGCAGCTCGAGCTCGCCGCCCTCCACCCGCGTCGCGATCTCCAGCCGCCCGCCGCCGGGCATCGCCGCGGCGCTGTTGATCACCAGGTTCAGCAGCGCGTTCTCCAGCTGCCCGCGGTCCAGGTGCACGCGCGCATCGCCGGCCTGCAGCGACAGCGTCACCTGCACGTCGCTGCCCGCGCTGTACTCGACCAGGTCGGCCATCTCCTCGACCATCGCATCCACCGCCACCGACTCGGCCTGCAGCGGCTGGCGCCGCGCGAAGGCCAGCAGCCGGCGCGTCAGCGCGCTCGCGCGTTCGGCGGCCCGGCCGGCGCGCTGCAGCTGCGCGCGGCCGGCGTCGTCGAGCGCCGGCTGCGCTTCCAGCAGCCCCAGCGTGCCGACGATGGTGCCCAGGTAGTTGTTGAAGTCGTGCGCCACGCCGCCGGTCAGCTGGCCCAGCATCTCCAGCCGCAAGGCGTGCTGCAGCTGCACCTCGATCGCGCGGCGCTCGGTCAGGTCGGTCACCAGGCTGACCACGCCGCCGTCGGGCATCGCGCGGCTGCGCACGTCGTAGACGCGGTTGTCCGGCAGGTACAGCTCGACGTGCGCATGCGCGGTGAACGGCGGCATGCGGCCGGCATCGACCGACCGGCGCTCGGTGACGCCGGGGGCACTCCACGCGATGCCCCGCGCCGACTGCGACATCAGCTGCGTCACCAGCTGGCGCGGCTGCTGGCCGGCGGCCGGCCGCACGCCATGGCCGGCCAGCATGCGTTCCAGCGGCTCGTTCCACAGCCGCAGCCGGCCGTCGCGGTCGAACACCGCCAGGCCGTCGTTCATGCTGCTGTGCACCGCCGCGAGCAGCTCGCCCTGGCGCCGCAGGTCGGCCACCAGCTGCTGCTTGGCGAGCAGGTTGTCGCGGAACACCTCGAAGGTGCGCGCCAGCGCGCCCAGCTCGTCGCGCCGTGCCGTGGCCGGCGCTTTCTCCAAGGGACCGACGGAGGTGTCTCCGCGTGCCAGGCGCGACATCGACAGCGTGATGCGCTCGACGCCGCTGACCAGCCGGTGCACGTAGGCCGTCGCGCCGAGCGCGATCGCGCCGCACACCAGCGTCAGCAGCAGCAGCCCGGTCTTGCCCGACGTGATCGCCTGCGACACGCTGTCGCTGCGCGCCTGCGCGGTGCGGCGCAGCGTGGCGACGTGGCGCGAGACCTGCTCGCTCAGCTCGTCGGCATTGGTGCGCGTCAGCAGGATCAGCGAGCCGCTGCGGCTGTCCAGGCCGATCTGCTCGCGCCGCAGCCGCAGGATGCCGGCCGGGCCGATCGACAGCTCGCGCAGCGTGGCGCGGAACACGTCGCCCAGGCCCGCGTAGGCCTCGCGCCGGTCGGCCGCCAGCAGCAGCGCCTCGACGTCGGCCTCGAGCCGGCCCAGCGTGGCCGGCGTGTCGACGCTCGCACCCAGCACCAGGCTGGACCACACCTGCGTCAGCACCGGGTCGCCGTTGCGCGGCGGCGCGCCGCGTGCATGCAGCCGGTTGCCGACGTCCTCCAGCCGCTCCATCTGCGTCTGCAGGCGCTGCCGCACCTGCTGGCGCATCTGGGTCAGCTCGGCCAGCCGCAGCAGGTTGCTGTCGCCGCGCTCGATCAGCGGCTCGACCACGGCCTTCAGCCGGCTCTGCGTGTCGATCTCGCCGGAGCGCTGGCGGATCTCGCTGATCAGCCCGCGCGCGAGGGTCGCGTTGGCGTCCAGGCTCTCGGGCGTGCGCGAATCGGCCAGGTTGGGCGCGGTGGCGGCCAGGCGGGTGGTGCGCTCGGCCAGTTCGAGCGCCTGCGCGATCTGCGGCAGCACCTCGTCCTCGTAGGCGCCGAGTTCGTGCTGCGTGCGCTGCATGCCGAGCCAGCCGACGACCGCCAGCGCGACGGCCGCGGCGAGCAGGATCACGAACGCGGTCATCAGGCGCGTGCGCACCCGCTGCGCGCGCGGGCCCAGGCTCGGCGTCAGCTCACGCGGTCCGCTCATGGCCGGTCGTCACCGGGACCGCGAACACGTAGCCCAGCCCGCGCTCGGTGCAGATGTAGCGCGGGTGCTTCGGGTTCGGCTCGATCTTGCGCCGCACGCGCAGGATCAGCACGTCGATGCTGCGGTCGAACACCTCGGTGTCCAGGCTGCGCGTGTGCTCGAGCAGCTGGTCGCGCGTCCACACCCGGCCCGGCTGGCCGACGAAGGCCTCGAGCAGGCGGAACTCGGCCGGCGTCAGCGGGCAGGGCAGGCCGCCCGGGCCGCGCAGCTCGCGCTCGTGCAGGTCCAGCGTCCAGTCGCCGAAGTGCAGCCGGCCGCCGGCGGCCGCAGCTGCCGGCGGCGCGGCCGGCTGCGTGCGGCGCAGCACCGCCCGCACGTGGGCCAGCAGCTCGCGCGGGCTGAAGGGCTTGACGAGGAAGTCGTCGGCCGCGAGCTCGAGCAGCAGCACGCGGTCCATCTCGTCGCTGCTGCCGCTGATCATCACGATCGGCAGCGCGGGGAAGCGCTCGCGCAGGCCGCGCGCCAGTGTCAGGCCGTGCTCGTCCTTCAGCCGCAGGTCGAGCAGCACCAGGTGGTGCGGCGCCGCGGCGAGCGCCGCGAACATCTGCGCACCGTCGCCGGCCATGCCGACGTCGAAGCCGGCCTGGGTCAGCGCGTCGTCCAGCGAAGCGCGCAGGTCGGGGTCGTCGTCAACGACGAGGACGCGCTGGCGGACGGGGGCAGGG
>Ga0102590_1000501_pt1 | contig 85159 bp, 68 predicted proteins | sample AraplaMF_Col_mMF_FD_76859 | JGI IMG/M metagenome (GOLD analysis project Ga0102590, IMG submission 76859) | Arabidopsis root microbial communities from the University of North Carolina, USA - plate scrape MF_Col_mMF | ecosystem: Host-associated > Plants > Roots > Endosphere | place: USA... | reverse complement strand
CCCTTTGGAGGCATCGGGTCGGCCGCGGAGCGTCGCAAACGGAACTGTACCGGCCGTCTGCGGCGATGAAGCGGCGCGGGCTCCCGCCGGGGACCCGTTAAAGCGGGAACCCGCACTTCGCTTATAATAAAACAATACCGTATCGTTTTGTTTCAGGCAATGGCACCAGCCTGCCGTGCACGCGTTCTCACGGAATTGTCAGCGGGAGGGACGCCGTCGGACGGTTGCCTTGGGCGCGGATTGAACGCGGCTGGCCGGCCCGAGCGCGCCGGCCAGGAACAGCCTGATCGCCAGGCGCATGCGCTTTTCGGCGGACTTCATGTCCAGCGGCGTTCCGAACGTCGCCATGCGGTGGGTGTGACCGACCACCAGGTCGAGAAAGACCTCGGCGGCGATGCCGGTATCCTCGACGTCCATGGCGCCTTGCGCGACCAGATGGTCGAAGAAGCGCGCGGTCGTGGAAACCGCCTTCTGCCAACCCTCTTCCTTGCCGAGCTTGGCAATGTCGGGAAAGTTGATGGCCTGCGACGTCATCATGCGGCTGAACGCGACGGCGTCGGGCCCGCAGGTGAACATCAGCATCTCGCGCCCGACCTCGATCAGGCGCTGCTCGACCGAAATGTCCGAGGCGCGCGCGATCTGCACTTCCGCCGCTTCGGCAAGCGGCGCCAGCCAGCGGGCGATTTCGCGCCTCAGCACCTCCGCAAACAGTCCGCGCTTGTCGCCGTAGCGCGCATAGACCGTGGGCTTGCTGACGCGGGCTGCCTCGGCAACCGCATCCAGCGAGGTCGCATCATAGCCCCGGTCCAGGAAAAGACGGGTGGCAACCTCGATCAGGCGCTGGTCGCGCTCGATGGCGGCGCTTTTCGTCGGCCGCCCGCCGCGCGACTTCGGGATGTCCCGTTTCGCCGGCCTGGCCTTGGTCGCAGTCAATCCCATGCCCAATGATTCCTGCGCGGTCATGATAACAGTCATTGCTCTATAACGCGCAGCAAGGGGGGCGTCATGGCGAATCTGGCTGAATTCGCCATGTCATCAACGGTTTGGGCTGGTCGCCGTTCCGCTATGCGGCTCATGGCAGCGCCGAGCTCCAGGCTTGGCCCGACACCGCCTTCTCATACCCATACTGATAAAGGGCACGCATATAGGCGGTGTCGAAGCCCTCCTTGGGCGACGCCGGATAGTCGCGCTCGATATAGGACAGATGAAAACCCCATTTGTTGCGTCTGGCGAAGTCGTAGGTCGAAAAGATCACCGCGCGCGTCTGCGACTGGGTGATCGACGACAGGCTGCGCGAGGCGACGTCGAGTGTGCTGTTGGACACGAGCTCAAAGGTTCGTTCGAGCTTCTTGTTGACGAGGATGTAGATGTTCATCCGGCTGTTGGCCGGCAGACGGCCCTGGAAGAGCAGGGCATCCGGCAGCGTCAGGACCGGAGCGGTCACGCCGCCATCGACATGCATCTCCTGAAAGCGCCGGCCCTGGCCCTCGGCTTCGATCAGGATCGGTGGAAAGACCAGGGGAATGCTGGCCGAGGCCGCCATCACGTCGCGAAACAGGTGCAGCGCCTCGGGCGAGCCGACCGCGGCGATTTTTCCCATGTCCCAAACCGCCGTGCGCTGGGTGTCGAGATCAGTCGTCACCACCAGTAGCTTGCGGCCCTTGGCGTTCTCGCGGGCCACGGCGGCCAGGATTTCCGGCCCGACATAGCGGGCCACCAGTTCGCGCAGCCGCTTGTTACCGAACAGGCCGGACCCGAACAGCACGCGGATGATGCTGGGATCGTCGAGCAGGCTTTCCGCTATGCCGCTGGTGTAGACCTCCCGCAGCGTGTCGTCGTATTGCGAGCCGAGAAACGCGAAGGGCGCAATCAGGCCGCCGGTGCTGACGCCAGAGACGACGGAGAATGTCGGGCGCATGCCGGCCGCGGTCCAGCCGTTGAGCACGCCCACGCCATAGGCGCCATCGGCGCCGCCGCCGGAAAGCGCGAGATAGGTTCTGGCTGAGGAGAGATCGCCTTTCTCGAAGCGGAATTTGGTGACGGGCTCGTCGGTGTAGCGCCGCAGGCCGTCGAGATCGAGCACGCGGGCGCTTGAGGCATCCGCGGCGCCGTAAGGCGTCCGCGGCAGGGACGTGCAGGCGGCCAGCGCGAGGCTGCACGCCAGGACGGCCGAGCTCAGCAGGCGCGAGCCTGTCCTCCTGGTCCGGCTGTCGGAGAGGATTGATCCAGTCAGCAAAAAGGGAGAGGGCATTCGCCGTCAGTCACCACACACGCTACTTGCCGCCGCTGGCCCATCGGCGGCGGCGCCCCGTTCCGGCCCATCCATAAAACTATACGGTATCGTTTTATTTAACAAGCTGCAGGCCGTAGCGCGCTGGTCACTCAATTGTGTCCAACCGGGACATGGCTGCCCGGAGCGCGCATCTGGGCGGTTGATCGGCCGGTCCCGGCACGCAATAAGCAGCGCCATGAATCTTCCCGCTGATCTTCCCAATCATTTCGAATTGCTCGCCGCCGACGGCGCCGCCCGGGCCGGCCGCCTCACCACGCCGCACGGGGTGGTGCGCACGCCCGCCTTCATGCCGGTCGGCACCGCGGGCGCGATGAAGGGCATGCACTGGCGCGAGGTACGCGATGCCGGCGCCGATATCGTGCTCGGCAACACCTATCATTTGATGCTGCGGCCGGGCGCCGAGCGGATCGCCGCGCTCGGCGGCCTGCAGGCCTTCACGGGGTGGAACGGGCCGATGCTGACGGATTCCGGCGGCTTCCAGGTGATGTCGCTCTCCGACCTGCGCAAGGTGAGCGAAAACGCCGTGACCTTCCGCTCGCATATCGATGGCGCCAAGATCGAATTGTCGCCGGAGCGCTCGATCGAGGTGCAGCGGCTGCTGGGTTCGGACATCGCCATGCAGATGGACGAATGCGTGCGGCTGCCGGCCGGGCGCGATGACATCGAGCGCGCGATGCGGCTGTCGCTGCGCTGGGCCGAGCGCAGCAAGCGCGCCTTCGAGAGCGCCCCTGACGGCTACATGCTGTTCGGCATCGTGCAGGGCGGCGACGTCCCCGAACTGCGCCACGTCAGCGCGCGCGAACTGGTCGGGATCGGTTTCCACGGCTACGCAATCGGCGGGCTCGCGGTCGGCGAGCCGCAGGCGGTGATGCTGGCGATGATCGAGGAGACCGCGCCGCTCTTGCCGACGGACCGCCCGCGCTACCTGATGGGCGTCGGTACGCCGGAAGATTTGCTGGAAGCCGTGGCGCGCGGCATCGACATGTTCGACTGCGTGATGCCGACCCGAAACGGGCGGCACGGCATGGCATTCACCCGCTTCGGCCAGATCAATCTGCGCAACGCGCGCCATGCCGACGATCCGCGCCCGCTGGATGAAGAGAGCGACTGGCCCTCGGCGCGCACCATCTCGCGCGCCTATCTGCATCATCTCGTGAGGTCGGGCGAAACCCTCGGCGCGATGCTGCTGTCGGAAATCAACGTGGCCTATTACCAGCATCTGATGGGTGGCATGCGCGAGGCGATTGCACGGGGAGATTTCGCTGATTTCCGCGAACGCACGCGTGCCGGATGGGCCAGGGGCGACATAGCGCCGCGCGAGTGACCCTGGCGTCGGGGATGTGAGTTCAGAGATAGATGACGCACCCCTTCGCCTCGAGCTCCGGAAACCATCGCGGTGGTTCCAGGGTGGTGACCCAGCGAAGGTCGAGCTTCTCGAGCCGCGGCAGCGCGATCAGGCTCTCGGGCAGGCGGGTGACGGGATTTCCGCGAAGGTCGATCTGGCGCAGCTCGCGCATCGCATGGATCGAGTCCGGCAGCGTCGCGAGCTGATTGTTGCGCAAATGAAGCTCGCGCAGGCGCGTCAGCTTCGAGATCGACGCTGGAAGCGCCGTCAGGCGATTGTCCGTGACGCGAAGCTCAATGAGGCTGCCCATGGTCGTGACGACCTCGGGGAAAATGTCGAACGCGTTCTCGCTGATGTTGAGATAGCGCAGGTGTTGGAGGCCGCGGAGCGAGTCCGGAAGCTGCGTCAGCCGGTTGTCGTGCAGGTAGAGGAAGTCGCGCAGCCCTTCCAGGCGGCCGAGACCAGCCGGCAGCTCGGACAGCCTGTTATGGCCGAGATCGAGCATCCGAAGCCGGCAGAGATCCCCCACGCGTTCCGAAATCTCGGTCAAGTCATTGTCGGCGAGGACGAGCGTCTGCAGGTCGGTCCTGAGCCACACCTCATCCGGTACGGCGCCCAGCCTCTGCTTCCAGAGCGAAAGATGTGGTTTCAACTCCATCGCCGGGGATCATGCCGAACCGCCGCGCCAAAGCCAACTCCTGTGTCCGAGAGCAGCTAGGATCGCCGTCCCCGCAGAATGATCGCGGCCGCCACAAGCTGGGCCAGGGCCACGAGCGCGAACGGCCGCTGATAATCGGCGGTCATGTCGCGCATCGCGCCAATGATCGCCGGCGCGAATGCAAAGACCGCCTGGTTGATCGCGACAATCAGCGCCACCGCGGTCGCGACATCCTCGCGTTCGAACTCCTTCTGCACGATCAATGGAGGCAGCGAGGTCAGGTTGCCGATGCCGAGACCGAAGAGAATACAGCCGAGCGTCAGCGCTACTGCACCGCTGCCGAAGATCAACAACAGGACGCCGCCGATCTGCACGGCAAAGTTGGCGGCCGCCGTCAACCGGCGATCACGCTCGCCCATCCATTTGCCGGCCGCGGTCCGGCCGACGACGGCACATATCGTCGCCAGGCTGACAAGAAGCCCGGCATATTCAATGCCAAGCTCGGGCGTGAGACGCGCGACCAGATGCGACAGCAGGCCGATCTGAGCGAACAGCCCGAGCGAGAAGGCTGCGGAAATCGTGATGAAGCGCGGGCTTCGAACGATCTCGATGCGCGTACGCTTCGGCTTCGGTCTCGCCGTCGCCTGGCGTGATGCGTCGCCATCCGGCGCGAGCCCCATCTGTTCGGGAGACTTGGCCAGGAAGCGGACGCAGAGCGTTGCGACCACGGCGACCATGCAGCCGCCGACCAGGAGCGCGGCGGACGGGAAGCCGATCGATCGTATCAGGTAGACCCACATCGGCACGAACAGCACGCCGCCGATGCTGGCGCCATTGAACGCCAGCGCGATTGCCATCGGCCGGTCACGGTCGAACCACCTCCCCACGATGGCATTCAGCGCGGCGCCGCTCGTCATGGCCCAGCCAGCTCCGCTCGGGATTGCCGCGGCAAACAAGTGCCACGGCTCGCGCACGCCGGACCACAGTATCAGGCCGGCCGCCGTGAGGAGCGCGCCGAGGAAGGTCGTCCTGGCGATTCCAAGCCGGCGATGCAGTTCGGGCAGCCAGGCGATGATGACCGCGCTGAGCAGGAAGTGCGCGGTGACGGCCATCGAAATCTGCGAGATCGGCCAGCCCCGCATCTGGTGCAGCGATTGCAGAAACACGGAAGGGCCGTAGAACCCGATGCCCCAGGCAAACACGGCGATTGCGAACGCCGACCATGCAACTGACCATCCAAAGAACCGGCGCGCGGCGACCATTGCTTCCGTTTTCCCGAAACCTAAGATGGCTACGAAGTAGCATCGGGAATGGGTGATGGCTCGCCGCAATCGGACTCCGTCGTCGGCAAGGACGAGCGCCGGCAATCTCGACGTCGCGGTCTGCGAGAGGGCGCGCGTCAGCCGCGACCGGCGATTTGACGGGCAGTTCTTCTCGGGCGTCAGGACGACGCGCATCTATTGCCGGCCGGTCTGTCCGGTTCGCCCGGCGAAGGCGGAGAACGTGCGCTTCTATCCATCGGCGGCGGCGGCCGAGCGCGCCGGATTTCGGCCGTGCCTGCGCTGCCGGCCGGAGACGGCGCCATTCTCGCCGGCATGGAAGGGCTCGCTGACGACCGTCGAACGGGGCGTGCGGATGATCGGTGAGGGCGCGCTCGATCGCGCGCCCGTTGAAGCGCTCGCTGAAAGCCTCGGCGTGGGGCCGCGGCATCTGTCCCGACTGTTCGAAAAGCATCTTGGCGCCAGCCCCGGGCAGATTGCCCGGACGGCACGCGTGCAACGGGCGAAGCGGCTGCTGGACGATACCGAACTGCCGATGATTGAGATCGCCTCGCGTGCCGGGTTCCGCAGCCTGCGCCGGTTCAATGCGGTCTTTGCCGAGGTGTACAAGCGCCCGCCGAGCGAAATCCGGCGGGCCAGGCGGAATCGTTAGAATTTTAGGGATCAAAACAAACGCGCGCCGGACGGGCGCGCGTGACATTGCTCGCGATAGAGCTCACAGGTCAGTTACAGGCGAACCTCTTGACCGAATGCTTGGTCACGAATCCGTAACCGCAGGTGTCGCAGGTCCAGAGATAGCTGATCACGTGGTCGTTGAGGTAGGCGGAAGCTTCCGCTGCCACCATGGTATCAGCGCACACAGGGCACGTCGGCAAATCAGATCCACGCGGATCAGGCCTAAACGCTACAGTCGACCGGACTTCAGCAATTGCTGCCATCGTGATCTCCCTTGCGATCTGAACCTGAAGGCCCAGCCCACGACGAAAGTATACACCGAAATCTTTGACGTTGTCGCAACACAAATGCGTTGGTTTCGCGAAATTTAGCGACGTTCTTGTTTTGCATTGCAGCGAATTCTTCGCGCCTGCAATTCGCACCTTGCGCAGCCCGGCGACCGCCTCCTAAGTAGGATAGCGCTAATTCCCCGGACATCAACGTCGACAGGAGTGTGAGATGGATGCGTCGTCAGCCACGAGTGCAGTGCAGCGTCCAGGGCGCGGGCGGGTGTTCGACTCCATCGTCGATGCGATCGGCGATACGCCGATCGTCCGCCTGCGCAAGTTGCCGGAGGCCAATGGTGTTAGCGCAACCATCCTTGCCAAGCTCGAATATTTCAATCCCGCCGCGAGCGTGAAGGACCGCATCGGCGCGGCGATGGTGATCGCGATGGAGAAGGCCGGCGTGATCAACGCCGACACCGTGCTGATCGAGCCGACCTCGGGCAACACCGGCATTGCGCTGGCGTTCGTCGCGGCTTCGCGCGGCTACCGGCTGAAGCTGGTGATGCCGGAATCGATGTCGATCGAGCGGCGCAAGATGCTGGCGTTCCTCGGCGCCGAGATCATCCTGACGCCGGCCGCCCAGGGCATGAAGGGTTCGATCGCAACCGCCGAGGAACTGGTGCGGACGACGCCCAATGCGGTCATGCCGCAGCAGTTCAAGAACCTCGCCAATCCCGAAATTCACCGCCGCACCACGGCCGAAGAGATCTGGAACGACACCGGCGGCAACATCGATTTCTTCGTCGCGGGCGTCGGCACCGGCGGCACCATCACCGGCGTCGGGCAGGTCCTGAAGCCGCGCAAGCCCTCGTTGCGGATCGTCGCCGTCGAGCCGGAGGAGAGCCCGGTGCTTGGCGGTGGACAGCACACGCCGCATAAGATCCAGGGCATCGGCGCCGGCTTCATTCCGGACATTCTGGATCGTTCCGTGATCGACGAGATCGTCAGGGTCAACGGCCCGACCGCGATCGAAACCTCCCGCGCGCTGGCGCGAATGGAAGGCATCCCCGGCGGCATTTCCTCGGGCGCCGCCATCGCCGCCGCGCTGGCGATCGGCAAGCGGCCCGAGGCCGCCGGCAAGACCATCCTTGCGATCGTGCCGTCATTCTCCGAGCGCTATTTATCGACCGCATTGTTTGAAGGAATCTAATGATGGCAGACCAGCCCCGCCGGCCGCGAACCCTGAACGACGCCCGCACCGAAGCCGAAGCCGCCTTCAAGCGCGCCACCGCCAAGGTGGCGGAAGCGCCGCCCAGGAAGGTGACCGCTCCCGGCGTCCGCGAGCAGATCACGCTGCGCATCGACCAGGACGTGCTGGAATGGTTTCAGGAGGGCGGCCCCGGCTGGCAGGATCGCATCAACGAGGCGCTGCGAAAGGCCGCGGGCAAGTAGCACGCATCGATCGAAGCGCATTGGCAGAGCGCCAAATGAAAAGGCCCGGGATCGCCCCGGGCCTTTTTGCTGGATGTTTTCGCGATCAGCGCAGCATGCCGCCGACGACACCGCCGATGAAGCGTCCGGCGCCGGCCGGATCGGGACCGGGGTTGTTGTAGTGACGCTGCGGGGGTGCCTGCTGCGGCGCGGCCTGAGGCGCCGCCTGCGCGGTGCTGGGGGCGGCGCGGCGCGGCTTCGGCTTTTCCTCATCGGAACTCGGCGCGGCGGCGACGATCTCGGTCAACAGCGCCTTGTGCTGCAGCTTGTTGAGATAGCCGCTCTTGGGATAGCCGCGGGCGGCCTGCCAGCGCGTGATCACCGTGCGGGTCGCGGGATCGAACTGGCCGGTGGCCTTGGTATCGAAGCCGAGGCCGGTGAGGCGGCGCTGCACGTCGCGGCGCTGGCCCTTGTCGAGGCCGATCTGGTCCTCGGTGGTCTGGTTCGCTTCCTCCTTGAAGGTCGCGGGGTCGATGCCGGTGGTCAGGTTGCGGGTCGCGTCCTTTTCCTTCGCGCCGCTTTCGAGCGAGGCGATCCGCGACAGCGCCAGCGAGCGGAACTGACCGTTGGGATAGTTGGTCAGGTAGGCATTGTACTCTTCCGGCTTGGTGGAATCCTTGATCGAGCGCCAGAACTCCAGCTCGACGTCCGAGCCCGCCGCCGGCGCTGCCGCCGCCACCGCGCCCGGTGCCGGTGCGCCGTTGAGATAGACCGTGCCGATCAAATTGGTGTGGCCCCAGGGAAGCTGGCCCTTGTTGGTCTCCTCGTTGACCTGGGCGCGGACCTTGGTCATCGCCTGCTGGATCTCGATGCCGGGCTGGGTGATGTTGGCGAGCAGGGCGCGCGTGAACGGGCTGTTGCCGCCTTCCTGGCCGTCGAGCGCGGTCTGGCCCGGGCCGGTCGCGAAGGCGATCAGCGTGCCTTCGCCGGATTTCATTTCGGCCAGGCCCGTCTGCACGTTGACGCTGCGCGTCGCCGAGTTCGACTTGATCTTGGCGGCGAACGGATTGTCGCGGCAGGCATCGAGGAACACGAGCTTGACCTTGGCATCGCCCATGGTCTGCTCGAGCGTGAGGTCGATATTGATGGCCGCGCCGAGCTTCACATCCATTTCGGATTTGATGTCGGCATCGACCGGCAGCAGATAGTTCGTGCCCGAGATGGCGATGCCGTGGCCGGCATAGAAGAACAATGCGACGTCGGCGCCCTGCGCCTTCTTGCCGAAGTCGAGCAGCCGTTCCGTCATCTTGTCGCGCGTGAGATTGGACCCCTCGACCACGTCGAAGCCGACATTACGCAGCGCGGAAGCCATCGCCTTGGCGTCAACGGTCGGGTTCGGAAGTGGCGCGACGTTCTTGTAGGTGCCGTTGCCCACGACGAAAGCCACGCGCTTCTCGGCGCTGGCGGCGCCCGCCGTGAGTATCATGCAAACGGCGGACAAAATGAGGGTTTTAAAACGCATAGGAATCCCCCTGCAGAATCGAAAGGATTTGGCAGCAACGCTGGCGCGACATTACAAAAATCCGCCTGCTTCGCACCACAAAAAAGCAGGCGAAAAACCAAATCCGGAGCCATCCGTTACCTTCCCGACACGCTCCCTTACGTGATCTAGATCACAGCGCGGGAAATAAAACGCGTCAGCCGCGGCGATTCCGGGCGCTACTTTTGAACGCGCGCCGGCGAAGCATTTGGCTTCAGGTTCAACAGATTGCCGGTGAGGATCAGCGCGGCGCCGGTCACGGTGAAAAGGTCTAGCCGCTCCGAGTAGATCAGCCAGCCTGCGGCGGCGCTCAAGGGCACCCGCAGAAAATCCATCGGGATCACCACCGTAGCATCCGCATGCAGCATCGCGCGCGCCATGCAGTAGTGCGAGAACGTGCCGCAAAAGGCGATCACGACGACCCAGAACCAGAGATGGGCGGCGGGCCACTGCCAGAAATAGAGTGCGGGAAACAGGCCCGCGGCCGACTGCACCACCAGCATCCAGAACATGATCGCGACCGGCTGCTCGGTGCGCGTCAGTGATTTCACCATCGCGACCGAAATGCCGAACCCGACGGCCGCCCCAAGCGCAATCAATTGCCCGGGATCGATCTCGCTGGTGGCGGGACGAACGATCACGATGACGCCGATGAGGCCGAGCACGATCGCTGCGATCTTCCAGATCGTCATGCGCTCGCCGAGAAACGTCGTGGCGAGAATCGCGGTCCAGATCGGCATGGTGAATTCGATGGCGACGACCTGGCCGATCGGGATCAGCGTCAGTGCAAAGAACCAGCCGAGCTGCGCGCCGTAGTGAATGATGTTGCGCGCCACGTGCTGCGGCAGGCGCGTCGTCCGCATCGCGGCCAATCCGCCGTTGGCGCGGATCAGCGGGTACAGCATCAGGAAGCCGAGGATCGAGCGCATCTCCATGAGCTGAAATACGTTGATCTCGCGCAGCGCCTCGCGCCCGGCGATCGCGATCACCAGCATCAAGGTGAGCCAGCCGGCCATCCACAGCGCGGCCAGGGTTTTGGAGGGCGTACGGTCCATTCGGAAAGCAAAAGGTTGAGGCAGGCGGGTAGGCGAACCCGCCATAAGCCGCCGCAATTAGCAACGGGCAAAAGCGCGGGGGCAGCGATGCGCCGCGTCCCAAATTCGCTGTGGGAGCGGCTGGCGGTCAATGCTAAGAGCGGCGGACTTCAAACGTCATTCCGGGGCGATGCGGAGCATCGAACTATGATGTGCTATTGCACATCAGAGAATCTCGAGATTCCCCGGTGTGCAATTGCACACCTGAGGTCTGGTTCTTCGGACCATCCCGGAACGACCATGGAGAGGAAACTACGCATGCGCATCTTGCAACCGGCCGAATGGTCGAAACCCCGCGGCTTCTCGCACGGCGTCGAATTCGGCGCTTCAGGCAAATGGATCGTGCTGGCCGGCCAGACCGGCGGCGACGAGAAGGGCGAGTATGCCCCCGACATGGCCGCCCAGGTCGGCACGGCGCTGAAGCGCATCATCAAGCTGCTCGGCGAAGCCGGGGCGGGCCCGGAGCATATCGTGCGCCTGACCTGGTATTTGACCAGCCGCAGCGAATATGAGGCCGCAGGCGCCGGTATCGGCGCGGCCTGGAAGGAAACGCTGGGGCGCAATTTCCCGCCCTCGACGCTGCTCTACATCGAAGGGCTGGTCGACTACCGGGCGAAAGTCGAAATCGAAGTCACGGCCTTCGTGCCTGCCGCCTAAAGGCGCTCGCGAAGAACCGCCATCACGACAAGGAAAATTCCGACCATGACCACATCCCGCCCGACCACCGCCGACTTCGTGACCGCCTTTGCGACCGGCTGGCCCGAACACCAGCCCGACATCATGGTGCTGTCGCTGACGACACATAAGGGCATGCAGGATTTTGCGTTCAACAAGGAGCAGGCCCTGCTGATCGCCAAGACGATCAAGGAGACGGCGGCAAAACTTGAGAAGCCGAAGACGAGCTGAGCGCGATCAAATCCGCGCGGCTTCGATCAGGCATCGCCCGCGTTCGCGCGGGCGATGATCGTTGAGGTGAATTACTTCGACAGCGAAATATTCGCGGCGCGGAACTGGCTGTCGGCGCGCAGCGCGATGTGTTGCTTGTTGCCGGTGGTCTTCAGCCCGATGTTGGCGACGAATCCGGCCGCCTGGGCGACGACCTGGAAGCTTCCGCCGGCGCCGCGGCCCTGGATGCTGCCGCCGACGTTGCGGCTGGATTCGCTCCAGTTGCCGGTGACTTCGCCGCCGGCCGCCACGACATCGGCCGCCAGGTTGAATTTGTAGGCGTCGCTGGCGCAGGTCAGGCCCATCTGCATGCTGGCCCCCATCACCTTGTAGGTTGCGCGGCAGCGAATGCGTTCGCTCGAGCCATCGTCGAGCGTCACGGTGCCGCCGCCGGACCAGGTCCCGGCCATGCCGGCGAAGGTGCTGGACTGCGCCTGGCTCGGCGAGGTCACCGAGGCGGCCATAAAAAACGCGACGGCTGCAATGGTCAGCCGCCGCGTTTTGGCGAAAGAGTCCGAAGTCTGGCTTGCCTTACTGACGGGACGCTTCCCATCGACCGCTGCACGCGACACCAGCTGAAGCCCCATTCCATTTCCCCGATCCGGAGTTGCCACTGAGTTGACCGTTCGCATATGCACCATTGATCGAGACTCGCACAAGTCCCCCGCTGCCGACGGTGCCGGAAACCGGACCGCCGGAAATCTTGCCGTCAGCGACATTCACGGACGCCGTAGTCTGCGCATCGCAAGTGCCCGTTTTTGTGACGACGGTAACCTGCCACAGCCCGTCATAGGGGCTCTGGGCGGAGGCGGGAGCAGTGGCAAGGGCTGCGGCGGACGCCAGAAAGGAAACAAACATCAGGCTGTGAATGCGGCTGAAGCGCATGGATCAAATCCCCGAAATGTGTGTGATGACGCGCCTTATCTGGTCACAATGTGTCCAAACTTGGGTGCGCCGCAACACTGTGGAAAGTTCCCGGAATTTCAAACACATCAAGGTGAATCCGGTTCCCGGGCAGGAACGAAAAATTCGCCCGGTCCACCCGATTCGGGCTCGATCCAGGGAATTTCGCGGTATTTCGGTAAGGATCAGTGTTTGGCGTCGGACAGGCTCGGCGCCTGGGTGGCGAACTCCTCCTCCTGCGGTGTTGCGGGGAGGTTGTTGTGCGTCCTGGCGTGGAAGATGACGTCGGTCAGCAATTTCTGGCCCAGCGGAGCCAGCGCGCGCTCCCAGAGCTCGCGGGCGGTTTCGCCCTTCTTGACGAACACCCATTCCTGCGCGGCGATGGCGCCCGCGTCCATCCGGTCGGCGAGATGGTAGACGGTGCCGCCGGCAATCGGGTCGCCTTCCTTGATGGTCCATTCGACCGCGGCGATGCCGCGATGGCGGGGCAGCAGCGAGGGGTGATAGCCGATGCCGCCGAGCCGGGAGGTCGCCAGTGCTTCCCGGGTGATACGGGCATGGCTGTGCGCGGTCACGATCAGGTCGGTATTGGGCGCGATCTCCGCGGCGGCCACGCGTTTCGGATCGGCCTGCACGACGAGCTCGATCCCGGCAGCCCGCGCGGCGGCGGCAAGCCGGTCCTCGCCGTCGTGAACGACGACGCGCACGATATCGACCCCGTGTTGGCGCAATGTGTTGAATGTTGTCACGCCAAAATGGCGGGAACCGACCAGGGTAATCCGCATATGTTCCGTCCGTCGTTAATCAGGCCGACATGCCCTAGCACAGCCTGGCTGGCTGTTTCGACGCTGGCCCGAGGGCATTTGGGTTATCAACAAGGCGGGGCGGTCGGCTAGCCCTTGGCGGCGCAGCCCGGGTATGGCGCGGGCTTGCCCGGAACGGTCACCACGAGAGGATTCGCAGCGCCGGCTTGGAATAGGAGGGGATCGGCGGCTCGGCCGGGTCGGGCCGCTGCTCGGCGGCCATTTGCAGGCACGCCCGCAGGTCGGCGCTGCATTGCTTCATCTGGTTGCGCAGCTCGCGCCGGGAGAAGGTGGTGAGCGAGGGATCGCCGAGCTGCTGCCAGGCATCGCGCAGCCATTGCTGCAGGGCGCGGATATCGGCTTCGAGGACCTCAGGCTGGTTCATGCCGGGCGGGATCTCAGACGTGATCGCGCCACGATTAGGTCTGATTCTCGCAGCGCCGCCTACTCCGTAACAAGGCGGAGAGCGCAAAAAGCAGTGCTGGAGACGGGGGAACGCGCGCCCTACATGATGGTTGGTGCTCCCTGGAGAGTTCGATGTCCCGCCATCCGGCGCTTGTCCTCATCGTGGCGCTTGCGCTCATCGCCCCCGCAACCGCATTCGCGCAACTGACGCCGCCGGCCGGCTCGGCCGGCGCGGGCAATTCGCCGATCTCGGGCGTGCCGTTCGGCCCGGCCAATCCTGCCGCGCTTTCCGATCCGAGCGGGATCGGTAATGCCGCAAGGATCGCGCCGCTCCAGCCCAACCCTCCGCCGCCGCCGCTGCCGCCGGTATTGTCCAACCGCGCGGTCGATGCACCGGCGCCGCCCGCGCGGCTGGTGACGCCGCCCTATGCCGGCGCATCGCAACGGGTTTTCAGCGCGCGTCAGGTCTCGCCGCGAAAGCCGCCGGTTCGGCAGCGGGGCCGCCCCGCGGTGAGCAGTTTCACCGGCATCTGCCGGGGCTGCTAGCGCGCCCTGCGATCGCAACAGGAACGATTTTCTCCTGGCGGACTTATCCAAAGTTAAGCGCAACGCTCATGCCTGCTGGTCCCTGCATGATGCCGCGTATCGTGCGACGCAAATTGCCCTTGCGGCAGGGATGGCAGGAATGAACCTCCAGCAACGGACAGCCAAGACACTCACCCAACCAGGCCTGTCTGCCGCACCGGACGTTGATCGCGTGCCCCGTGAGGAATGGCGGCGCGGACATGAAGATAGCCTGGCCGTGACCTACGAACATGTCGGCGTCGGGATCGTCGAGATCGATCAGGCCGGGCGGATGCTGCGCGTCAACCGGAAGGTCTGCGAGCTGACGGGGTATGAAGCCGCCGATCTGCTCGGCCGCTCCATCTTCAACGAAACCTCGCCGCTCGACGTCGCGCAGGACCTCGCGCAGTTCAGGCGGCAGATCGCCGGCGAGATCGATCGCTACACCATTGAAAAGCGTCTCGTCCGCAAGGACGGTTCATGCGTCTGGGCGGAAGTAACCTCCTCCAGCGTCCGCGACGCATCGGGCAATTTCCTTTACGCCGTGCGCGTTCAGCACGACATCAGCGCCCGCAAGCAAACCGAACAGGCGCTGGCGCGCCGCAGCGAAGAGCAGGCCGCGCTGTTCCACTTTTCTGAAAGGCTGCAATACGCCACATCATTGCCAGACGTTTACGCCGCTGCCCTTGACGCCATCCTGGCGGCGCTCGCCTGCGAGCGCGCCTCCATCCTCCTGTTCGACGACGCCGACGTGATGCGTTTCGTCGGCTGGCGCGGTCTGTCGGATGATTACCGCAGGGCGGTCGAGGGTCATTCGCCCTGGAGCAGGGATGAAGGCAATCCGCGGCCGGTCTATTTCGAGGACGTCGGCAAATCGGATGTTTCAGACGCGCTGAAGCAAACCATCGCGCAGGAACGCATCGCGGCCGTCGCTTTCATTCCAATCCTGGTCGGCGGCCGGCTCGCCGGCAAGTTCATGGCCTATTACGACCGGCCGCATCCGTTCGACGAGGCGGAGCTCGATGTCGCGCTGACGCTGGCGCGGCAGCTTGGCTTCGGTATCGCCAGGCTGCGGGCGGAACAGGCGCGATCCATCGCCGAGGAGCACGCGCAACTGCTCGCATCGATCGTGGAATCCTCCGACGATGCGATCGTCAGCAAGGATCTGAACGGCATCATCCGCACCTGGAATTCCGGCGCGGAGCGGCTGTTCGGCTACAGCGCCGGCGAGATCATCGGCAAGCCCGTGACCATTCTGTTTCCGCCGGGGCGCGAAGACGAGGAGCCCGGAATTCTCGCGCGCATACGTAACGGCGAGCGCATTCACCATTATGAGACGGTCCGCCAGCGCAAGGACGGCAGCCTGCTCGACATTTCGCTGACCGTATCGCCGGTGCGCAACGGCGCCGGGAGCATCGTCGGCGCATCGAAGATCGCCCGCGATATCACCGATCGCAAGGAGGTAGAACGCAGGCTGCGGGAGAGCGAGCAACGCCTTTCCGAATTGCTCGCGGCCATACCGGCCGCGATCTACACGACCGATGCAGAGGGGAAAATCACCTATTTCAACCAGGCGGCGGTCGAATTCTCAGGCCGGACGCCGGTGCTCGGCAGCGATGAATGGTGTGTCTCGTGGAAGCTGTTCCTGCCGGACGGCACGCCGCTTCCGCACGACCAGTGCCCGATGGCGGTGGCCCTGAAGGAAGGGCGCGTGGTGCGGGGCGCGGAAGCGGTCGCCGAGCGGCCGGACGGCACGCGGGTGCCGTTCATTCCGTTCCCGACGCCGCTGCGGGATTCATCCGGCAGGATCACCGGCGCCATCAACATGCTGGTCGACATCAGCGAGCGGCGGCAGGCGGAATCCCAGCAGCGGCTGCTGCTCGATGAACTCAATCATCGCACCAAGAACAACATGCAGATGCTGCAGTCGCTGCTGTTTGCGGCCGCAAGGACCGCGCACAGCGAGGAGGCCCGAAAGGTGCTGAACGAAGCCAGCGCGCGGATTGCGGCGATGGCAGCGGCACAGCGCGTGCTGTACGGCCGAAGCGATGCGACCCGCTTCGCGGCGGAAGAATTCTTGCCGGCGGTCTGTGAAACCATCCGCCAGCTGCTGCCGGCAGGTGCCCGCATCGAGTGCGGCGTGGCGTGCGGCGTGCTTTCCAACGACGTGGCGATGCCGCTCGCGCTGATCTTGAACGAGCTCTTGACCAACGCCGTGAAGCACGGGGTCAAGGACCATGCACGGCAGGCCGTTCGCGTCACCCTGACCGGCGAGGGCGGACGGCTGGTGCTCTGCGTCGAGGACGATGGAGAGGGGTTCGACCTCGAGGCGGTACGCAGGACCTCGTCCGGGCTCCAGCTCGTGCTCGGCCTTGCGCGCCAGTTGCACGGAACGCTTTACGTCACGAAAAATCCATCGCGAGCGTGCCTCGATTTCCCCGCCGCGAAAATCTAGAGCTGTGACAATGACGCCGCAGCACAACGCAGGGCACTTTGTGTCGCCGTCCGAGCAGGATCGCGCTGCCCCGATGCCTGCCGAAGAATCGCGACGAATGCAGGACAAGCATGGCCCGGCCCGCGTCCTCATCGTCGAGGATGATTTCCTGATCGCCATGCAAACCGAAGTCGCGCTGACCGCGGCCGGCTTCGATGTTGTCGGTCCGGCCACCACCGCCGAGGAAGCGGTCGAACTGGCCCGCGAAGCGCAGCCCTGGTTGGCCGTGATGGATATTCGCCTTGCCAGCACCCGCGACGGCATCGATGCCGCGCGAGAGTTGTATGAGGACTTCGCCATTCGCTGCATCTTTGCCACCGCGCATGACGATGCGCGGACGCGCGGACGCGCCGAGCCCTATGCCCCGCTCGGATGGCTGCCGAAGCCGTACACCATGGCCTCGCTGGTCAACGTGGTTGCCGAGGCGGTCACTCGGCTGACGCGGCCGTAGCGGCAGGCTTCGGAACTTTCCGGTTTTTCCCGAATTTAGCTTCCCGAATTTGATCCGGAGCACGGCGAGGGATGCAGATGGCCAAGCGTTGGAGTGCTGACGATATCGACGAGCTCAAGAATCTTGCCCGACAATATTCAGTTCAAGCGATTGCGGAAAAAATGGATCGAACGGTGGGCGGCGTGGCGTTCAAGGCCCATCAGCTGGGCGTGCCGCTCAAATCACGCTCGCAAGCAGCCGATCCCGGCCACTTGGACTTCGATTGGGCCGGTGCTGGCACCGACCAGACTGCGCCTGACGAAGTCCCGTCAGGCTGACGCCTGCGCGCTTCGCTTCAGGCGAAGTCTGCCGATGAGATCAGGCCGCGCGCCGCGGCCTAATCGGTGTGATAGGCGTCCAGCGCGTGCGCGGCGAAGATGCCGACGCTGATGAGCGCGAGAATCGCTGAGAGTTCGATCATTGCTCCGCCTCCCGCGCATTCATTGCAGCGAGGAATCTGCCGCGTGACCGGTTCCAGATGAAGTTGAAGATGAGTTGCATGTTGGCGTCCCTGTTTTCCTGACAACGGGGGACGCGGCGCTTTGTTTCAGGTAATCGGTTGAGGCCAGTCTCGAATGCGGCGATAGCGCGGCGGAAGCTAGACCGAAAACGGCAGGGCGGTCGGCCAGCGTTTCTTCATGCCGGCGGCGACCTGGAAGGCGAGGCGATTTTCCGGCCGGACAGACAAAACAGGCTTCAAAGCAGGTTTGGCCCGCATCTGGCGGTCAGCCGCCCTCCGCCGGCCACGCTGGCGCCTGACATATCGTTTGGATCGCGTATGCATCGGCATCGTTCCCGATATTTATGACCCCCTCACCGGAATTTCGGCCGGGCAATCAGGCCGGCTTTTTGCGGTAAGAGTGCGGCGCACAAACGGTTTTGCTTTGGCCTCACGCGAATCTGAGCGAAGCTTGGGTAGCGGCATGTCATTGGGGATGAACATGGACGTTATCGAGCTCGTGATTTACGGCTTGCTGGCAGTGTGGGGACCACCTCTGTTGCTGGCGGCGTATTTGTTGCGGCCGCTCAAATAAGCTGCCTTGCGATCCAGGCGATGAGAAACAGCCAGCCGGCCGTCGCGGTCGCGGCGGCGATCAGATAGGTCACCTTCAGCCACACGTGGCACGCTGCTCTTCCTTGAGAGACAAGGCCGCCCGGCGATGGCGATCGCCAGACGGCCTTGCTGGTGTGGGCCCGGACGCTTGGGGAACGCCCGGTGTTTGATCACTAGGCAAATGCGCCGGGCGCAGCAACCGAACTCGCAACTTAACCTAACCAGTCAACCTTACCGGCCCGTGTCGTTTTCGCGCCGCGCCAGCAGGGTCTACGCCACGGCCCATTGGGGCCGGCTGTGCCTGGAGAGTTCGTCGCAAAGCGCGGCAATGGTTGCCCGCAGATTGTCACGCCGCGTCATCAGGGCGCGCGCCGTCATCGGAAACGCAATATGCCCCGGGTCGCGTGTGGGGCTGCCCTGCAACTCGGCTTCGATGCTCAGATCGAGCAGGTTCGCCGCGTTCTTCAAATCCTGCACCACAGCTTCGGTCTGTTGCCGGTTCCGCTGAAGCGCGTCGATCATGGCCAGCCGCTTGCGTTCCTCGATGGCACGCTTTTTGGCCTGGGCCGGGGTGGATCGCTCAACGCCTGTCTCAAGATGGTACTGCCGGGTCATCTGTCACTCCGCGATGGCACAAGCCCGGATGGCTTGCGTATTGCCATGATGCAAGAGCAAGAGGTTTGCCAATCCCGGCCGCAAAACCGCCCGACGGCGGTCTATCCGTATTCGTGCGGGGGTTGCGCGGGCGGGGCGCACGATGGGCTTGCGGCACCGATAAGCGGGGCGCCCAGCCGAGAGTATTCCCGATCGTGCATAAAGATGCCGCTCGAAGCTTACGAAGCCTTCGCAAGACCTCGGCGATATCTGACCAGACCAAGTCCGGCGAACCCGAGCAGAAGCATGGCCCACGTTGAGGGTTCTGGGACGGGGGCAGCGATCGCGAGTTCGGTGCCCTGAAAAAGAAACTGGATTGCGTGGATTTCGCTCGGGATGCCGAAGGTCAGTCTGATCTCGCCTGGCGGACAGACGCCATTGTCACAAAACACAAAAGAAAGAGTACCTTCGCTTTCAAATGGCGCCGTTGTCAGGCCGTCTTCAGGTCGAGTGAGAAGGTCGAACCGAAAGGCGTACTGCGAATAACAACTATTGAAGAAATCGCAGCCGGTTCGACCGTCGATTTCGTCGGGATACAAGAAAGCTGTTCCGAAATCGACAATGCTATTGGGCCGCACGGAATAGACCGGACTCATGAAGACAATGCCATTGCCTCCAGTCCCTGCGACTCCATTGGTGGTGAAACCAGCGAGCGAGCTGATGTCAAAATACTGGACACTCGCGCGGCTCGGGACGGCCCATAAGGCGGCAATAACGGCGACAATCAAACTTGCAATACGCATCACGCAACTCCTACAACAATGTCTCCATTCCATCTTCCCGCGGCGGTTGAGTCAATCCGCATATTTAGTGGAACCCGGGTTACGAGATCGCTTGCATGGCAATCGATGCGACAAGCTTCGGCCAGCCGAGCATGGCGACGGTGACCGCGATCAAGTAGGCCGTGTTTTCACGAAGAAGTATTTCGCCGGCTATTCCGCCTGCAGCGCGGTCCCGTCGAGATCGTCCAAAGGAAGATCGAGATGCGCCAGCGCCGTCGGCGCGATGTCGATGATGCGGCTCGTTTTCGTGATCGACGCACCGGCCTCGAAGCCACGGCCTACCGCGATCAGCGTCGGTTGTGTTTCGTAAGCGCCGAGGCCGCCATGCATGCCGCAGTCCCGGCGAATGGCGTCCTCCTGCTCGGAAAATCGCACCGCCATGGCGGTCAGGCCGGGAACGCCGTTGCGGTTGGACCCCTGGCTCTTTGCCATATCGACGGCAAGGAGATCGTCGCCGGGGATCTGGCCCAGCTCGGCAAGGTCTTCGCCGGCGATGATGCGGCCCGCCCAGGGCTGTGCGCCGAGCCAGGAGACGATCTCGGCGCGGCGCGACAATGCGCTGCCGCCAAAATGAATGAAGGCGGACGAGCCCTGCGGCGCGACGACAATTTCGGGGCTTGCGAGCGAAGTCTTGAACCCCGCCTCGAACAATCGGCGCTCTACCGGAATGGTTTCCGTTACGGATTCATGCCCGTGATCGGAACCTATCAAAAACAGAACGTCGTGGCCCTTGTCCCGCAGCCGTTCGACGGCCTCACCGACCGCGCCGACGTGATCATCGACCGCACGCAGCGCGAGGAGATGCTCCGGTGAGCCAAGTGGGAACGCGTGCATGGTCTTGTCCGGTTCGGATAACCACAAGGTGGCGGTCGAAGGCGGCTGAGAGGCGAGGGCGGCAACAAAGCGATCTGCCAGCACGGCATCGCCGATGCCGCCGGGCGGCGCATCGATCGTCTCTCCCAGCGGCTGGCGTCCCGGCGCGTAAGACAGCTCGCGGTGCAGCAACGTTCCATGACCGTATGAATCATGGAAGTAGGCCGCTCCGGGCGAGACGTTGGAGCACAGGAGGGCGCCGTTGAGAGGTGCGGTGCGTTCGGCCAACGATCGGCGCGTCAACAGGCGGCCGAAGTGATCGCGATAGGCGTCGTAAAATTCCGGCTTGCCGGCGTCATGGACTTCGTGACCGCCGGCCACGGGTAGGGCGACCGTGTTGCCGCGCAGGCCATGCGACCGAGGCCAAGAGCCGGTGGCGATCGAGGCAGACGAGGCGCGCGTGGCCGATGGAAAAATGCCCCGGTGATCCGCAAACCATGTTCCCGCGCGCCTGAGCCGCGCCATGTGCGGCGTCGTCTCGTCAGAGACAAAATCCGGCCTGTGGCCGTCGCAAATCACGGTGACGACGATGGGATGGGGCATGACGATATCCTAAGCGAAAGCGGGGCTATTTCAGGGTGGGATCAAGCTTGTCGCGCAGCCAGTCGCCGATGATCGAGACGGCAAGGGTCGTCAGCACGATGATCGTGGCCGGGGCAAGCATGATCCACGGCGCGCGGCCAAGATATTCGCGGGCATAGCCGACCATGTTGCCGAGGCTGGTCATCGGCGGCTGCACGCCGAGACCCAGAAACGACAGCCCGGATTCGAGCAGGATCACTTCCGGGAATACGAGCGTCATCGAGACGATCAGGGTGGATGCGATGTTCGGGAGAATGTGCCGGAAATAGATTCGGGAAGGCGTCGCGCCGAGTTGCCTGATGGCCCCCGCATAGCCCTGTGCGGCGGCGGAGATGGCAAGGCCGCGCGCAATCCGCGCGTACCGTTCCCAGCCATAGAGCCCCATGAGACATATGAGAAGCTGCAACGAGCTGCCGAAAAACGCCAGCACGGCGAGCGCCAGGATCAGGAACGGCATGCTGGCCTGAAAATCAGCCAGCATGAGCACGATCTGTTCGATCAGGCCGCGGAAATGCGCCGCCAGGAAGCCGAGCAATGTGCCCAGCACGGCGGAGATCGTCGTCGCGCCAAAGGCGATCAACAACGAAATCCGGATCGAGAATAGCAGGCGCGAGAGCACATCGCGGCCGAGTTCGTCGGTTCCAAGCCAATGCGCCGCATTGCCGGGCATCGCCAGCCGGTTCTTCAGGTCCATGCGGGTCAGGCTGTAGGGCGCGATCTGGTCCGCAAGCAGTGCGACGACAAGGATTGCGAGAATCCAGACAATCGTCACCACTACCGCGGTCGGAATGTTCGGCAGCGAGAGACGCCGGCGGGCGGCGCGCTGCTGCGGAAGCGACAGGTCGGCCATCTCAATGCGCTCCCGCCTGTGTTCCGGTCCGCAGCCGGGGGTCGAGGAAGCCGTAGAGGAAATCGACGGCGAGATTCGAGGCGACCATCGTCGCAGCCACCAGCAGCAGCACACACTGGACCACCGCGAGATCGCGGTTGGCCACCGCTACCACCAAGAGCCTGCCGACGCCCGGCCAGGAAAACACGCTTTCTACGACGACGGCACCTGCGATCAGCGTTCCCACCATGAAGCCGATGATCGTCACGGTGGGGATCGCCGCATTTGGCAGCGCATGCCGGACGACGACCGCGCGCCATGCGACGCCCTTGGCCGATGCCGTCCGCACATAGGGTTGACCAAGCACCTCCAGCATCGCGCTGCGGGTGAAGCGCGCCAGCACCGCCGCGCCGCCGATACCGAGCGTGAGGATGGGCAGGATGGCATGCCGCCAGCTATCCTGACCACCGGAGGGAAGCCAGCCGAGCTGTACCGCGAAGATGAGGACGAGCACGAGGCCGAGAACGAAGCTCGGGACGGTGAAGCCGGCCACGGCCGCGGCCATCACCGCGCGGTCGATGATGCTGCCGCGGTGAAGCGCGGCAAGGATGCCGGCGGGAATGCCGATGCCGAGCTTGAGGATCAGCGCTGGAATGGTGAGGGCCAGCGTCGCAGGAATCCGCTCGAGGACCAGCTGGATCGCCGGCCGGCCGTCTCGCATCGAGCGGCCGAGCTCGCCACGCGCGATCGCGCCGAAATAGTCGAAATACTGTATCCAGATCGGGTCATCCAGTCCCCAGGCCTTGCGGAAGGCGGCGATCACCTCCGGCGGCGCTTCCGGCCCCATGATGATCAGCGCCGGATCGCCGGAAAGGCGCAGCACGATGAAAGCGAAGGTGACGACCAGCGCGATGGTGAGCATCGCACGGGCAACGCGGACGGCGAAAAATCGCAGCATCAGGCAGCGGCCTCCGAGGCGGACGGGACGGTCCCGGCATCGATCAGATGGCAGGCAACGCTGCGGTCCGGCGCGATCTCGACCAGTGGCGGCGCTTCCACGCGGCAGCGTGCGAAGGCATGAGAACAGCGCGGGTGAAAGGCGCAGCCGTGCGGACGGGCGGCCGGATTCGGCGGATCGCCCGTCAGAACGATCCGCTCGCTGCTGCGTCGTCCTGGTGCCGGCGACGCAGAGACCAGCGCGCGCGTATAGGGGTGCTGCGGGGTAGCGAACAGGTGGTCTGCGTCGCCGAGCTCGACGATGCGGCCGAGATACATCACCGCAACGCGCCGGCTGATCTGCCGCACGACGCGCAAATCGTGGCTGATGAACAGCATGGTGAGCGCAAGCTGCTCCTGCAGGTCGATCAAGAGGTTGATGACCTGGGCCTGGATCGATACGTCGAGCGCGCTGACCGGTTCGTCGCAGACCAGGAAGTCCGGCCGCGTTGCCAGCGCGCGGGCGATGACCGCCCGTTGCCGTTGACCGCCGGAGAGCTCATGCGGATAGCGCAGGCCTTGATCGTGCGACAGGCCGACCGAACGGAGCAGTTCGTCGGCGCGTGCTGCGCGGGAGGCATCATCGCCGATGGCGTGGATGTCGAACGGCTCGCGAACCTGTCTCGCGATGGTCCAGCGGCGATCGAGCGCGCCGAGCGGGTCCTGAAATATCATCTGCATGCGGGCACGCTGCGCGCGCCATGCCGGAGATCCGGTTCTCGGCATCGCCGCCTGGTCGAAGGTGACCGAGTCGCTGTCGGGCGCTTCGAGTCCGAGAACCATCCGCCCGGTGGTCGATTTTCCGGAACCGGACTCGCCGACAAGCCCGAGCGTTTCGCCTCGCCGGATATCGAACGAGACGCCGTCGACCGCGCGCAGGCCGGTGAGACGCCCGAACATGCCGTTTCGCATGCGGTAGTTGCGGACGATGGCTTCGACCTTGACCAGAGGCGCCGTCATTCCGCCGCCGCTTCCAGCAGTGGCGCACCGCTTTCCAGCACGCAGGCGAGCCGTCGCCGTTCGCCGATGGCGCGCAACAGCGGCGGCTTGCTTTCGCAGAGCCGGTCGCACGAAGCGCAGCGCGGCGCGAACGCGCATCCGGGCGGCATCGCCTTTGGATTGGGCACCATGCCTGGTATGGCGGTCAGTCGGCGACGCGGACCATCGATCGGGGGCAGCGCGCCCGTCAGGCCCCGCGTATAGGGATGACGCGGATCGGCGAACAGTTCGTCCGCCGCGGCTTCCTCGACAATGCGGCCCGCATACATCACGGCGACCCGGTCGCAATTTTCGGCAACGACACCGAGGTCGTGACTGATGAGCACGAGCGCCATGCCGGTTTCTCGCCGGACACTGCCGATCAGTTCGAGGATCTGCGACTGAATTGTCGCGTCGAGCGCCGTCGTCGGTTCGTCGGCGACCAGCAGGTCCGGGTCTCCCGCAAGCGCCATGGCAATCATGATGCGCTGGTTCTGGCCACCCGAGAATTCGTGCGGATAGGCGCAGAGGCGCCGCTCCGGATCGGGAATGCCGACGAGATCGAGCAGACGCCGGGCTTCGGAGCGGATCGACGCGCCGGAGACGCCCCGATGCAGCGCGAGGCTCTCACCGATCTGCCTGCCGATGGACAACACCGGATTGAGGGCGCTTGCCGGATCCTGAAAGATCATGGCGATCCGTCCGCCACGAACCCGGTCGAGTTCGGCCGGCGCGGCGCCGAGGATGTCGGCGCCTTCCAGCCTGACGCGGCCGCCAATCGATGCGGTCTTCGGCAGAAGACCGAGGGCGGCGAGCCAGGTGACGGACTTGCCGGACCCGGACTCGCCGACCAGGCCAAGCGCTTCGCCGCGCCCGACCTGCAGATCGATCCCGTGCAACACCGTTACCCCATCAAAGGAAACCGTGAGGCTTTCGATCGAGACCAGCGGCGCCATCGGCTCAGACCTCGAAATTGCCGGCGCGGAAATCCATCGCGAAGGCGGGTGCGGCCTTCCATTTGATTGACTTCGGCTTGGCGGTGAAGACCGCGTTCTGATGCAGCACCGTGTAAGCGGGGTCTTCGCGCTCGCAGATTTCCAGCATGCGGCGGAAAGCCTTCCTGCGTGCGGGGCGATCGGTCGAGGTTTCCAGGAATTCGGAGAGCGTATTGACCTCGGCGTTGGCGTATTCGCCGATCTGCTGCTGCTGGCCGTTCGGCCCGTGCTGCGCGACGATGGAGGAAACCGGATCGTTGAACGGCGCGGAGTTGGACCAGTCACGCACCGCGCGCGTGTTGGAGCGCTCCATGATCTGGGTCCAGTTCTCCTTGGTCTCGATCTGGACGTTCAGTCCGACGGCCTTCCACATCTCGACGAGGATCTGCGCGGTCGCCACCTGGTTGGTGTAGTAGTTGTTGAGCAGCCGGTATGGAATGGCATCGCCCTTGTAGTTCGCCTGCTTGAGGAGATCCTGCGCCAGGGCCGGATTGTATTCCGGCACCGTCCAGTCGGCCTGGAACATGTCGGCGTAATATTCCCACTGCAGGCCACGCGGCACACGCGTGCGTCCGGACCAGAGGCTGTCGACGATCGCCTGCCGATCGATCGCATGGGTAAAGGCCCGGCGCACCAGCGGATTGGCAAGCTGCGGATGATTTTTGTCGAACACGGTCAGGCGATGGTTGAGGATCGTGCCGCCCTGAACCTCGAAGGCGGCATTTTTCTCGATGCCGGCGATCTGGTCCGGCGGAATGTCGCAGGCAAACTGATAGTCGCCGGAAATGAGTCCGTTGACGCGGCTCGAGACTTCGGGAACTTCGACGAACCGGATGCGCTTCAGCGGCGGCCGGCCGCCCCAGTATTCGTCATGGGCCTCCAGCGTCAGCGACACGTCAGGTTTGAACTCGACGACCTTGTAAGGACCTGTTGTGACCGGCTTGCGCGCCCAGTCGAGGTAGCTCGCGGCCTCTTCCCAACCGCGGCGGCTCAGGATGTTGGAGCCGTAACGGGACAGGCGGCCTTCCAGCGTGACGTCCGGCGTCGCGTTGACGAAGTGCACCGTGTATTTGTCCACGGCATCGACGCGCAGGAGATCCGGCCAGATGCGACGGGCCGTGGCGGCGACGTCAGGCGGCAATTCCTTGCCGGGGCGGGGCGTCGGGATCTGCTCGAACGCCTTGATCGTCGTGCGGTTCTTGGCCTCGGTGTTGCCGAACATGCGCTCGCGGCCGAAGCTGAACACGACGTCCTCGGCCGTCATCTCGTCGCCATTGTGAAACTTCACGCCGGGACGCAGCTTCAGCTCGACGGTCTGCTCGTCGATGCGGCGCCATTCGGTGGCGAGGCCCGGAACTGTTTCCAGGCTGCCGCGCCAGTTCTTGCCGATCAGCGCTTCCCACAGCGAGGAGAAGAACACGCGCTCTCCGACGTTGGACTGCTCGCGCAGCACATCCAGCGTGTTCGAATTGGTGACCTTCTGCACCGCGATCGTGATCGTCGGCCGGTTGTCGGCCTGCCCAATCGCGAAGCGTGGCAGCAGCAGCGTGCCGGCTGCGGCGGCGCCGAGGCCGACGACCGAACGGCGGGAGGGGCGTATCATGGACTTCTCCTTCTCAGGCAAAGCGAGCCGATAATGTCGTGCACGAGATCTCCTGGCCTGGTTGCGGCGCAGGTGAATCGGATGCAACGCGACCTGGGCCGCGCGGTTGTCGTGTCAGGCCACGAGGCCCAACGCTTCGAGATGCGCTGCGCCCGCGCGGATGTTGGTCTGGTCCTTCACCTCGATGATCAGGCGTGGACGGGATGAAAGACGGCCCAGCGCGCGAAACACCGCCACCCAGCCGATGTTGCCTTCGCCGGGAAGCCAGTGCCGGTCCGCATAGCCATCGGTGTCCTGGAGGTGGACATGGGCAAGCGCGTCGCCGGCGGCATCGACATAGAAATCGACGGGCGGCGCGCCGGTGGAACCGTGGGCGTAGTTGGCGTGGCCGGTATCCAGCGAGACGCGCACGGCCGGACTTGCGAAACTATTCGCAAGCGCCACGCGGTCCATCGGATCCTTGTCCTCGATGTTTTCAATGACGAGCTCGCAGCCGATGCCTTCGGCGCGCTTCACCACATCCCCGAGCGTCGCGTGGACGCGCTCGATGACGCGCGCGCGGGCGCCGGGATTGATATCGAGATTGTTGTAGTCCCAGGTCGAGTAGGGCGAATGGATGACCATCTGCGTTGCGCCAAGGGCTTCGCAAACCTCGAGCCCCTGAAGCAAACGCCTGGTCACGACCGCGCGGATCAAAGGATCCTGGCTGTCGATCTTGAAGCCCCAGAAGGGCCCGTGGATGCCAAGCCGGCCTTGATAGCCGTCAAGAAGCTTGCGGATCACCTCAACCCGTGCGCGCCAGTCGCCGTCAAGCGTCTCCGCCTCGAAGAAGTCCTGGATCTCGAGGTCGCGTTGTCGTTCGAGGATCCAGCTGCGATGCAAGGCGAGAGTCGTGCTGGTCAGCGCGGCGCCGACTACCGGGAGATCGGACGAGGCGGGCATCGTAAAACTCCACAAGCGGTGCAATCTGCTGTCAGTGTGACCGGCTATAAGCAAAGCATGACGTGCGCATGACTGGATGAAGCCGCCTGGGTCTTCGGCAACGCATATGAGCTCGTTTTCAACAACGGCACTGTCATGCGTGCGGGGTGGCACGCTGCGGCGGACCGACCGCTGCTCGTGTGGGTCAAGGCGCGCCGGACGCGCCCGCTGTTGCGGGGCGACGGGCGCGTACAGGATTTCGGAATGATCGAAAAATGCCGCTGATTTGCCCGACGTGTCAAGCCGCGATGTCGAAGGCCGCCCGCCGCCGGCTACTTTGCATGGGGTTGTTTTCGATATTTTGGCAGGGCGCGCCGTCGAAGGGGAGGTCTCCCACGTCAGATGGTGACACATTCGTGTCAATGAACGTTCGTAAACTGCGCGCTTCTTGTGACATCGGGGCAAGCATCGGAACGATTGTCATTCGCCTCTCGCGATGCTGATGGCTGCCGGAGCAAATGAATCAGTGTGGCGTCGCGTGCCGTATCTGGCTGTGTATCTGATGTTCACGGCCGCCGCAGCCGCAGCGGGGCCGGACAGCGTCACGACCGGGTCGCAACGTGCGGACACCGAACTGTCTGCGGCAAAATCGTTCGACATTCCGGCCCAGCCGCTGGCCGCCGCGCTCGATCGCTACGGCGATACGACCGGTCGTGAGGTCCTCTACAACCCCTCGCTGACGGATGGCCGCACCTCCGGGGCCGTCAGGGGCACCTTCGTGCCGGAAGCGGCGCTGCAACGGCTGCTTGCGGGCACGGGGCTCACGGCTCGTTTTCTGAAAGATAATTCGTTCGTTCTGGTTCCGGCGCCCGAGGCCGCCGGGCCTTCAGGCGGCAGCACGCTCGCTCGCCAATATTACGGTGTCGTTCAGGCGAGGCTGCGGGATGCGCTGTGCCGGGCCAGCGGTGTTCAGCCAGGCAGCTATCGCCTCACGGCGCTTGTCTGGATCGAACCGTCGGGGACGGTCGCCAGGTTCGAACGGCTTGGTTCGGCAGGCAGTGCCGAACTGGATCACGGCATCGACAAGGTGCTTCGGAATTTGAGCGTTGGCGCTCCGGTGCCCGCGGGGTTCGCCCAGCCGGTCCTGATCATGATCCTGCCGCGGGCCCCGGGCGTTACAATGAGTTGCGACACCACGGCGTTGCCGCAGGCGGCCGGAGGCGCGCGGTGACCGAAGCCCCCGTGGCGATCCTGCGCCGCCTGCTGCTCGACCGCTATGACGATCTCAAGCGGAGCCTGACCCGCCGCCTCGGCTCGCCCGAGATGGCCGGCGACGTCCTCCATGACACATGGCTGCGCCTGGCGCGCCCGGACACGACGATCGGCACGGTGCAGAATCCGGGCAGCTATCTGCTGCGGATTCTCTTCAACGTGGCGCATGACCATCGTCGCGCCGAAAAGCGTCATTTGACGAAGGTGGATGTCGAAAATCTCCTGCACGTCGCCGACGAGACGCCACGTCCCGATCACATCGCGGAGGCGCGGTCGGATTGGGCCGCGATGGCCACCATATTGGCCGAGCTGCCGCCGCGTCGTCGCGCGATCCTGCTCGCGGCCAGGGTCGACAACATGCCACGGCAGGAGATTGCCGACCGGCTCGGCGTATCGTTGCGGCTCGTCTCGAAGGAGCTTCAGCTCGCCCACGAATATTGTCTGGCGCGGCAAAAGCAAATGAAGGAGACGGAATGCGCATCGGACGGACAAGATCCGTCATTAAACCGAGATCGATCGCCGACCGGCGGCGATCGTGACCGCGATCAAAGCTGAATCCCATGAAGCAGGGACAGGCGCAAAGGCTCGATCTGTTGCAACGCGAGGCGATCGCGTGGGTCCAGCGCATCGATTCCGGAGGCGCAACATCTGCCGACGCCGAAGCGTTGCAGCGATGGTGCGCCACGACCCCGGAGCACGCGGCTGCCTTTGCCGCGGCGAGCGGGGTATGGCGCGACATCCGGTCCGCCGGGACCAGCTTTCCGCGCAGCCACCTTGAGGCGCTGCCGGTTCGCCCGGCGCCGCGCCCGGCATTGAGCCGCCGCGTCGTTCTCGGTGGCGGGCTGGCTGCTGCCGCGGCGGCAACCATCCATGCCGTCGTCCATCCGCCGCTCGGCCTGTGGCCGTCGCTGAACGAATTGAGCGCCGACTACCGAACGGCGGTCGGCGAGCAGCGGCAGTTCAGGCCGGCAGACATGGTTGCCGTGCGGATGAACACGCAGACCAGCATCACGATCCATGGCGGTGACGGCGAAGCCGATCGCCTCGAGCTCGTGGCAGGACAGGCGCTGTTTGAGGCGGCCGAGAGCCTGCGCCCGCTCGTCGTGCTCGCCGCGGATGGACGTTCGATCGGTCGCCGCGCCCGCTTCGACGTGCGTCGCGTGAACGGTCCGGCGGGAGCGGTGGTCAGCGTCACCTGCTTCGACGGACAGGTGCGCATCGAGCAGAATGCCGATTCCGCGCTCATCGGCCCCGCGCAAAGCGTGCGTTATGACGCAAGCGGGCTTGGCCGGGTTGCCGCGATCGATGCGGAAGCGGAATCCGCCTGGCAACGCGGAATCGTATTGTTCCGCGCCACGCCGCTGGCCGAAGCGGTGGAAGAGATCAATCGCTATCGCTCCGGCCGGATCGTCCTTGTCAATGCGGGCCTCGCCCAGAAGCCGGTCAGCGGCCGTTTCCGCATTGATCAGATGGACGAAATCCTCGCGCGCCTCGAGCAGGCCTTCGATGTCAGGGCGCGCAAGCTGCCGGGCGGCCTGGTCCTGTTGGGCTGACGTCCGGCCGACACGAAACTTTCACACCAGATCCGTGCGCGTCCGCCTACAGGCTTCCGTCTTAAGGCTAGATCGTCATCGCTCGGAATGACGGGGTTGCGATTCTCCATCGGGTCGCAGCCGTGCTGCCAGAAGGAACGCCGCCTTGTCCCACCGCACCGTCGATCTTCGCTCCTCCCGGTCCGTCAGACACGCGATGCTCCTTACCGGGGCGAGTGTGGCCGCGTTGCTGACGGGCTTGTCGGTGGCCGATGCGCGCAACCTGGGCGGTGCAACGGCGAGCCCGGTGGCGAACGTGGCCACGACGACCAATGCGGCGGGGCAGGCCGCGGCGGCGGCATCGGCGCAGGCGATGAGCCGGGTCAATGCTTCGCTGCGGGCCATGCGCGACGTCCAGGCCGCGGCCCGCGCCGCCGCGCTGATCGGTGCGAAAAATCTCGGCCTCGACAAGAATCATCCGGGCAATCTGCTGCCGAACGTGCCGAACGGCCTCGCACCCGGCGGGCTCAATCCGATCAGCAATCCCGCGGCGGTCATCGACGGGCAACCTGCCTGGATCGGCGCCGGCCTGCCAACCCAATCGACCGGCTCGAACGGGCGCGTCCAGGTCGAGATCGTGCAGAACCAGCAGAAGGCGATCCTGACCTGGAACAAGTTCAACGTCGGCCGCGAGACCGACCTGTATTTCAACCAGAGCGCCGGCGGCGGCGCTGCGGCCAACTGGATCGCGCTCAACCGCGTGCTCGATCCCAGCCTCGTTCCGAGTCAGATCCTCGGCACCATCAAGAGCGAAGGGCAGGTCTACGTCATCAACAAGAACGGCATCATCTTTGGCGGCTCCAGCCAGGTCGATGTCGGCACCTTGGTGGCTTCCTCGCTCGCCTTGTCGAACGCGCAGTTCCTGGCCGGAATCAATACGTCCATCGTGCTCGGCACGAATGACATTCACCTGCCGACGTTCGGCGAATACAACCCGCGGCTGGCCAATTCGCAGAAGCCGTCCACCGATCCCAGCCAGCCGGCGCGGTTCACGCCGGATGGCGTGCCGGGTGACGTCACGATCCAGGCAGGCGCGCAGATCGGCGCGAAGAGCGGCGGCAAGGCGATGCTGTTCGCGCCGATCGTCACCAATGCCGGCCAGATCAGCGTTCCCGACGGCCAGGTGATCATGGCGGCCGGCGAACAGGTCTATCTGAGGACCAATCCGGCCGACGTGCGCGGGATCGATGTGGCGGTGACCGCGCCGATGCCCTGGCTGTTCAACTACAACCATCTGATGGGCGCGATCGCCGGTTGGGACCTCTCCCTGGAGAAGCCGTGGGGGGACAGCGTTCGCGACATCATCCTCCCCGAGATGTATGCGCGCGCAGCATCGGTCGGCTACAAGGTCGTCAACACCGGCGTCGTGCAGTCCGATCGCGGCAACATCACCGCGATGGCGCGCGAAATCTTCCAGGGCGGCGTGATGCTGGCGGCCACCGCCCTCAACAACCGCGAAGGCTCGATCCGGCTGGATGCCTACAGCCACGGCATGATGGCCTCGAGCGGCAGTCTGGACGCCCAGATCATCTACTGGAAGACCGGCGATGTGCACCTCTTGCCGGGCAGCGTCACCGCTGTTCTGCCTGACGCCACCGACACCAGCGAGATCGAGGAGACGGCGAAGACCACCCGCTACAAGCCGGGGCGCGTCGAATTGCGCGGCAACCTGATCGATATCGGATCGCAGGCCAACATCCTGGTTCCCGCCGGCACCATCAGCATCGTGGCCAGCACCGTGCCCCAGCCCACCGAGGAGCCGATCAACGGCGAGACGCCGGTGCGCGACGGCAGCCGGATCTATGTCGGCGAGAACGCCTATGTCAGCGCCGCCGGCGTGCAGGATGTCCTGATCCCGATGTCGCGAAGATTCGTCCAGGCCGAATTGCGCATCAACGAGCTCCGCGATTCACCGCTGCTGCGGAATTCCTGGCTGCGGGGGCAGAAGATCACGGTCGACCGCAGCGCCAGCGGCGTCTTCACCGATGGCCCCATGGCCGGGGTGAACTGGGGAGGTGCGGCGGGCGAATGGAAGGGAACGCCGCTGGCCGACGTGTCGGCCTGGATCAGCAACAGCAAGACAAATCTCGCCGAACTGTCGACCCTCGGCGGCAACATCACGCTCAAATCGACCGGCTCGATCATCACCCGCCAGAGCTCGCTGCTCGACGTCTCCGGCGGCTCGTTCCGCTATCAGGACGGCGTCGTCACCTCCACCAAATTGCTCGGCGCCGATGGCCGGATCTACGATATCGCTTCGGCAACGCCGGACCGGGTCTATGTCGGGGTGGCCGGCCGGTTTACCCAGGATCACTCCCACTGGGGTGTATCGGAAAGCTGGAATTCACCGTGGCTGAGCAGCCATACCGAGCGCGGCTTTACCGAGGGGCGTGACGCCGGCACCATTCAATTCTATGCCGCCGAGGGCGTGGCGCTCGAAGGCAGCTATTGGGGCGGCGTGATCGTCGGTGAGCGCCAGGCCTTGAGCGGCAAGCTCGCCAAGGCGGGCTCGCTGATATTCGGCGGCAATGGCGACGAAGATCGGCTGTGGCTGCTCGGCAAGCTGGTTATCTCCAAAGATCCCACTCTGTTGCCGACCAACTTTACAGCCACGTCGCAGCTCCCATCCACCTGGTATTCCGGCGCTCCCGGCAATCAGGATTCCTTCCGGTTGCGCACGACCTTTCTTGACTCCGATGTGCTGGCGGATGCCGGGTTTGGCAACATCGAGCTGTACGTGTCCAACAACGTCACGCTCGAGAAGGGCACGACACTCGAGTTGACGCCGGGCAGCACGTTCTCGGTCAAGGCCAATTCCACCGTCAGTTACAGCCAGGATTTCAAGATCGATGGCGTGATCCGTGCCCCCGGCGGCACCGTCAACCTGTTGTTCGCAGAAAACCTGACGTTCGGCGCGGGCGCGGCCATCGATGTCAGCGGCCAATGGCTGAACCAGGTCAAGGGCGCCGCCTCGGCGTTGCCGCCGGTCATCAATGGCGGCAGCATCACGCTGGACAACGCCCACTATCAGCCGGGTGTCGTGCTCGACGTGTCCGGCGGAGGCTGGAACAGGCTGCGTGGCGGCAAGCAGCAACTGAAGGTCGGCGACGCGGGCAAGATCACGCTCAACACGATCGATGCCGCGGAGTTGGCAAAGGCGGACCTGCGCGGTTACGCGGCCGGGTCCGGTGGCAGCCTCGTCGTAAACACAGACACGTCGCTGCAGATCGGCGGCGGTACGCCGGCTTCGGCAAACACCGTCCGCGTGTCGGAAACCCTGTTCTCGGAGCGCGGCTTCCGCTCGCTTCAGATCGCCACCAGCGGCGATATCACGATCCCCGAAGGCGTCAGCATTACGCAGCTCCCCTACAATGTAGACCTCAAAGGTGTGGATGTCTCCGGCTTCGGCTCGGGCACGCCGATCAGCGAGATGGGTCCGCTCGCGGTGCTGTCGTCCGCGCAGCGTCTGGCGCTCAAGCCGACATCGTTGTCGCTCTCCGGCAGGTCCGTGACGGTCGGCGCCGGCGCGACGGTGCAGACCGACACCGGCGGCATGATCGCGCTGGCCTTGTATCCGACTTCGACGGGCACGCTGCGGGTTGCGGGCAGGCTGGAGGCGCTGGCCGGCACGATCAACCTCACGGCAAATACGGGGTCAATCATCCTGGCCAACACCGGCGCGCTCATCGCGCGCGGCGCGGCGGTGAGCGACATCGATTCCAGGGGACATCGCAACGGCGTCGTGCGCAATGGCGGTTCGGTCGCGTTCGACTCGGCCTCGGTCGCGCTCGAGGCCGGCTCGCTGGTCGACGTTTCGGGCGCCAGCGGCGAGCTCGACCTGGAATCCGGCGGCGACTTCGCACCCGTCACCCTTGCCAGCAATGGCGGCTCGATCACCGTCAAAGCCCAGCAGGGCTTGATCCGGGGCACATGGCGCGGCCAGGCCGGCGGCAGCGGCGCGCGCGGCGGCAAGCTGACGTTGGAGGCGCCCACCACGTCTGTGATACTCTCCGAAACGGCGGCCGCGCAGCCGGGATTGATCGTTCGCGCATCGGTTCTCCATGCGGCGGGCTTCTCTGATCTCGTTCTGCCATCGACCACGCGGCTGGACGGCGTTGACCTCGCTTTCGACGGCTCGATCTCGATCAAGGGCGCACTGATCAACGGCAACGGTGCCAGCTCGCGGCTGTGGGCGCCTTACATCTCCTTGTTCAGCCTTGCATCAGGGAATCCGGCGCGCGCGGGCACGCTGACGCTGGCCGGCTCCGTCATCGACATCGTGCAGGCGAACATCCGTGGCTTCGAGCGAACGGTGCTGGAGGCGTCCGACGTTCGGCTGGCGCCGCCGACTGTCGGCCAATCGGCATTTCTTGATGTCGACGGCACGTTAATCGTGAAGGCCGGTCAAATCTATCCGGGGTCGCAAAGCAGCGCGACGATCAAGGCCAGCGACAAGCTGATCGTGCAGCAGAACGGGGAAGCCGGTCCGGCGCTGTCGGCGGGCGGTACCTTGACGCTCGAAGCGCCGGCGATCGAGCAGGGCGGCACCCTGCGCGCGCCGTTTGGCCAGATCACGCTCAAGGCCAGCCAGCGTCTGACGCTCGGTGCCGGCAGCGTCACCTCGGTGACCGGCGAAGGCCTCGTGCTGCCTTACGGAGGGCTCAGCAACAACGAAAACTGGACGGTGACGAACGGGACCACGCCGACCACCATCGCCAGCCTGCCGGAAAAGCGCATCACGCTCGAGGCGCCGGCCGTCGAGCTCGCCGCTGGATCGGTGGTGAATATCAAGGGTGGCGGCGACCTGATGGCATGGGAGCATGTGCCCGGGCCGGGCGGCTCGCATGACGTGCTGGCGCTGCCGGGCATGTTTGCGGTCATGCCCGCTTTCGGCAATGCGATCGCGCCGAGCGCGGCGTCGATCCGCAGCGGCGACCGTATCTGGCTCGACGCCGGCAGCGGACTGCCTGCAGGCTGGTACACGGTGCTGCCGGCGTCCTATGCGATGCTGCCGGGCGCCTATGCGATCCAGGCGATAGGCGGTTCGACAGGCAAGGCCGCGACGTCCATGACGCTGGCCGACGGCACGGCGATCGTTTCAGGCTATCGGGCCAACACCCTCGATGGCAGCCGGGACCAGCAATCGTCCTCGTGGCGCGTGATGTCAGGCTCGGTGTTCCGGCAGTACAGCGAATACAACGAAGCGTTCGCCAATACCTTCTTCGCCTCCGATGCATTCAAGCTGACGCAGTATCGGCTCACCGGTCAGCAGATTGTCACGCCGCGTTTGCCGATCGACGGCGGCTCGGTGGTGTTCAAGGCGACGCAGGATCTGATTCTGAAGGGCGAGTTGCGTTCGCAGGCGGCGGCCGGCGGCCGCGGCGGCCTGGTCGACATCGCCGCCAACAAGATCGCGATCGTGGGCGCCGACCAGAGCGCCGGCACGTTGCGTGCCGATGGCTATCTCGTCATCGATGCCGCCGCCCTGTCCGGCTTCGGCGCCGGCAGCCTTCTGATCGGCGGCTTCCGCAGCGGCGACATCGGCGGCCTGCGCGTGGATGTGCAGGCTCACGACATTGTCGTGCGCAACAGCGCCAGCTCGGCATTGACGGGGCCGGAAATCATTCTGGCCGCGAGCGAGACGATCGACGTCTCCGCCGGCAGCGTCATCCGCGCGCGCGGCGACGCGCCGAGCGGCGCTGGCGATCTCGTGATGGCGCCGGAGGCGGCCGATCGCGACTGGGGTGCCCTGATCCGCTTGTCCAACGGCGACGCCGTGCGGGTCCGCCGCAAGAACGTCGATACGACCGTTGGCGGGCAGGTGACGATCGGCGCCGGCGCGGTCATCGACGGCGGGAAGGCGCTGTTGATCGACGCCACCAGGAACACCGTCGTCACCCAGGCCAGCCTGTCCGCCACGGCGCTGTCGCTGGCGTCGGGCCGGATCGGCTTCGGCGGCGGCAACGGACTGGTGCTCGATGCCGCGGCGCTGGCCGCGCTCGGCAAGACCCAGCACCTGACGTTGCGCAGCTATTCCAGCATTGATTTCTACAGCGCGGTGGACCTGTCCGGTCTGCAGGCGGTGACGCTCGATACCGCGGGGCTGGTCGGTCGCGGCAACGGCGAGATCACCGTGAACGGCAACCGGCTGGTGCTGGAGAATACCGCGAGCACGTTCAGCGAGCCGGTCGGCGCCGGTCACGGCAGTCTGAAACTCACGGCGACCGAACTGGCTCTGGGCGAGGGCGCCAAAGCGCTGCGCGGCTTTGACGCCGTCGTGCTGACGGGAACGAGCCGCATTGTCGGCGAAAGCAAGGGCTCGCTCGATGTCGGGGCGGCGGCGCTGACCTTGTCCGCGCCGGTCTTGACCGGTCGCGGCGGCGGCCAGCAATCCGTTACCACCACCGGCGACCTCACGGTCGCCGCTTATGAGGCGGCCGACCCGGCGCGCGATCAGGACAGCCTCGGCTCGCGCTGGACACTGACCGGCCGCGCCATTGATTTCGGCGGACGTATCGATGCGCTGGGCGGCACGGTCAAGCTGAACGCCACCAATGGCAGCGTCAATCTTGTCGCGGGCTCGCTGATCGACGTCGGAGGCTTCGAGAAGAAATTCTTCGACGTGTCCGAATATGCCGATGCGGGGACGATCTCTCTCAGCGCGAGCGGCGGATCCGTATTCCTCGCGGCGGCGGCGACGCTCGACCTGGGCTCCGCCCGCGACGCCGACGGGCGCCCGATCGGCGGCGGTGCCGGCACGCTCGCGATCGCATCGGACGGCGGCCAGGTGTCGCTGGATGGCGCGATCAATGCCGCCGCCGCGGCGGGTCGCCGTGGCGGCTCCTTCTCGCTCGACATCGCCACGTTGCCGAACTTCGCCGGGCTGAGCCAGCGCTTGAATGATGCCGGTTTCACCAAATCGCGCAGCTTCCGGATTCGCTCCGGCGACGTCACGGTGGACGGCGCGACCACGGCCCAGGAGTTTGTGCTGGCCGCCGATCAGGGCAAGGTGACGATTGCCGGCACGATCGACGCGCGTGCGACTTATGGCGGCTCGATCTCGATCCATGGCGGCCAGGGTCTGACCATGACGAGCTCGGCACTGCTGCGCGCAGGGGCGACCGATACGGTGAACGGGCTCGGCTCCGGCCGGGTGACGCTCGGAGTGTCGAACGGCGCGCTTCGGGTGCAGGGCGGCGTGATCGACGTGGCAGGCGGCGAGGGCGGCAAGGTGACCTTGCGTGCGCCCGTCATCGTGCAGCCGGGGGCGGATACGGTGAATGTCAGCTTTGCCGGCTCGATCAATGGCGCGCGCGATATCGTGCTGGAAGGCTTCAGGCGCTTCGACCTTGCGGCGCTCGCATCCGACCCGCGCTTTGTCGGCGTCACCATCAACAGCAACGGCCAGGCGGTGCTCGATCTCGCTGCCGTCGCGGCCGGCAAGCTCAACGTGCTGGCGGATTACGGCGCCGGCACGTTGGTCGAATTCGTGCGGGACTTTGACATTTCGGCCGCCTATGGCGGGCTCGGCGGCTTGGCCGCGCAGTCCAACTTCCATGCTCGTCCCGGCATGGAGCTGAATTACACCGGCGACATCGTCCTCAAATCGAACTGGAACCTGGGCGCCGGCGTCGTCGACCAGGCCTCGGCGCTCGCCGCCGGCGTGATGGCGATCGATCCAATCCTCAACAAGGCCTATGTGGTGGCGGGGCGTCAAGGCGATCTGTTGGCTCATCACACCACGATGGTCTATCGGACGGGCGGCAGCATCCTTGGCGAGCCCGGCGCGCTCACATTGCGCGCCGGCGGAAATCTCGTCCTGCAGGGCAGCATCAGCGACGGTTTCTTCAACTTTGCCGATCCGCTGGACGCCACCTATCTGGCCAAGGCGAACTCCTACATCGCCAATTACACGCTGTTGCTCAATGGCGGCTTCAACAGCGGCGGCGGCACCACCGCGCTGACGAGCTGGAGCGCCTACACCAGCACGACGTCGCTACCGACCCGCTATCTCGGCCTCGGGTTCGGCACGCTGGGATCGGCATTCCTCTCGGATGTCGTGCAGGACATTCGCGCGTCGTCGTTGCATGTCCCCTACAATGCGGCCGCCAATTCGCCCGCTGCCACCGGAAACCTGGCAGGCGGCGCAGGCGATCCGGTGAAATATGCGGAGCTGTTTTCGGGCGTCACCACCGCCGATGGCCGCACGGTCGCACCGGCTTCCTGGAATTATGCGTTGGTTGCCGGCGCCGCGCCGGCCAACCAGAGCGCCGATCCGTTGCAGCGCAACGCCGGCACATCGGGCAGCGTTCTGCTGCAGGAGCAGGCAAGCTACAGCTATACCGCGAACCCGGCGCAGCAGAATTTCAATACGGTGCTGGTCGATCTCAATACCAGCTTTGGTACGTCGTCGGCCCCAAACACTTCATCCGGCACGATCGGGGTCGATAATTGGCTGGCGTCCATTACGAGCTTTAGCGGTGTCAGCAACACCTCCACGGCGGTGATCACGCTCGGTACGGTCAGCCGGAATCCCGCGCGCCCATTGTTCGAGTCGCTGCTGGCGGCGTTTGTTGCCGAAAAAAACCTGGTGCTCAATTCGACGGACCCGGCCAAGGGCTACAAGGTCATCGATTCCAGTTCGACGGGCTACGCCATCGTCATGCCGGTGTCGACGTTCAAGATGTTCTACAACGAGAAGATTCTGCCCAACATGGCGGCGATCCGCAGCGCATACGCTCTGCCGGCGCCGCCGGTGCCGCCGGTTCAGACGACCACCAGCGCCGCCACGGTAGTGCGCACCGGCACCGGCGATGTCAGCGTGGTGGCGAATGGCGACATCAAGTTGAACGGCGGCGCGTCGATCTATACCGCCGGACGCCGCGATCTCACGGTGTTCAGCGACTTCACCACGGCGCCGGTGACTGCCAGCTACGGTGTCGGCGGCGGCCATCTCAGCATCGCCGCCGGTGGCAGCATCGATGTAGCCCTGCCTGCCGATCGCTCCCAGATGCAGCATTACGTCGAATGGCTGAAGCGGCAGGGCGTGATGGATAGTTCTTACGCGTTCGGCCCCTATACCTTCGCTACTACCAGCATCTTGCCGGCCGAACAAAGTTCCTGGTGGCTGGACTACGGCAGCTTCCAGCGCGGCGTCGGCGCACTCGGCGGCGGCAATGTGGATGTCAGCGTGGGCGGCGATCTGGTCAATCTGACCGTCGCGCTACCGACCAACGCTCGGGTGCGCGGCGGGCGGTCGGCCACCGAGCGGAAACTGCTCGAGCTGCGTAACGGCGGCGCCATGACGGTGGAGGCGGGCGGCGCCGTTCGCGCGGGCTACTACTATATCGGACGCGGCGCCGGCACCATCGAGGCAGGCGAATTCGCGATCGGCCGCGAGGTCAAGGCATTTGTCGGCACGCAACTGAACACCTATCCGATCGCGCCGATTCTGTCGCTGGGCGATGCGACCCTGGACGTGCGCACGGCGGGCGATCTGCGGTTGCAGACCGTCCTCGATCCCTTGCTCGTCGGCAAGGGGACGATCTATGAGCCGACCTTCATGAGCAGCCAGACGGAGCGCACGGCTCTCAGCCTGACGGCAACCGGCGGCGATGTCGTCCTGGTTGGCCAGGCAAACTATCTTTCGAAGGACATCACAACTTCGGCGTCGAACCCTTACGCAAACGTCAATTCGTTTGCCCGAAATCTCTACCCGTCGAAGACGCGCGTCACGGCCTTGAACGGCTCGGTGATCAACAGCGTTCTCTACACGCTCCCGAGCAGCAATCCTGAACTGCGAATCCTCGCGGCGAACAACGTTTTCGCCGGCGAGATTCTGATGGGGCGGGGCGCGCTCGAGATGATTCCCACGCCGTTTGAGCCGGTCGCGGGCAGCGTCTCGTTCCCGGTCAACCTTGATCCCGGGTACAGCATCGGGATGTATGGCGTGCTGCTCAACGAATTTCTGACCCCGGCCAGCAATATCGCCGGTCATAATCTGCGCCTGTATAATCTGCGCAATCCGCAGCATCTGCCGAACGAGAACGATTATGAGCCGAGCCGCATCTACGCGCTGAGCGGTTCGATCACCGGCTCGCAGCGTCTCGACTTTACGCAGGGACGGACCCCGCTCGTGGCCAACGAGCAGACCTGGTTCCGGGCCGGCACGGATATCCGCAACATCGATTACTCCCTGCGCAACGTCCGCCCGACAGACGTTTCGCTGCTGGAAGCGGGCAACGACATCATCGGCGGTCCGCTCGGAGGCTCGATCTACGTTCAGGGACCGGGTGTTGTCCTGGTGAGCGCGGGCCGCGACGTATTCGCGCCGGAACTGACGATCTTCAGCGCCGGCAACCGGGATTATGATACGAATAACCGGCCGAAGGATTTCACGCAGATCGCCGGTCTGCCCGACCAGAGCGCGGCGATCACCGTCATGGCAGGCCTCAAGGGCAAACAGCCCTCCTATGAGGCGTTCCTGGCAGCCTATCTGAACCCGGCAAACGTCGGGAAGATGCCGGACTATCTCAAGACCTCACTGCCGGACGGCACGGTGGTGCCGCTTTATCTGACCGATGCTTTCGAACAGGGGCGCACCGGGCCGCACAAGATCCGCACGGGTATCGTCTCGTTTGTCGAGGACGTGACCGGCGAGAAGCTGTCGCCGCTCGATGCCTGGAACAGATTCCAGACCCTTCCGATGCTGGTGCGCGAGCGCTTCGTGAGAGAGGTCTATATGCAGGAGCTGCGCGCCGCGGGTGACGACCAGAATGAGGCCGGCGCCAATGGTCTGCCGCGCAATGGCGGTTATAACCGGGGTTATGCGGCGATCGAGACGCTGTTCCCGGGACACGACTGGGCGGGCGACGTCAAGACCGGCAATGCCAAGTTTCGCACCATGTCGGGCGGCGATATCGAGGTGCTTACCCCGGGTGGCGGCCTGCAGGTCGCGGCGCTGGGCAAGCCGGCACCGGCGGGCTACGGCCTCGTGACGCTGGGACGGGGCGATATCAATATCTTTGCGCGCGACAATGTGACGGTGAACCGCTCGCGTATCCTGACCTTTGCCGGCGGCGACGAGATCATCTGGTCGACGCGGGGCGACATCGACGCCGGCCGCGGTGCCAAGACCACGCGGGTGCCGTCAGCGCCCGAAATCCAGACCGACAGCGACGCCGTGACCCGCGTGATCGAGAAGGCCGATATTTCAGGCAGCGGCATCGGGACGATCATCGGGTTCTCGGGCGTGACGGAAGGCGACCTCACCCTGATCGCGCCAGAGGGAACGGTGAATGCGGGCGACGCCGGCATTCGCGTCAGCGGCGACATCACGATTGCGGCGCGCTTCGTTGTCAACGTCGATAACATCCAGGTTTCGGGCCAGAGCAAGGGCGTGCCGAAGGCAGATGTGAAAACTGCGCCGCTCACGATCGAGACCAAGGACAAGGCTGCGGCCGACGCCGTAAAGGACGTGACCCAGCAAGCGGCGTCGGACCGGCCGTCGGTGATCATCGTCGAAGTTCTCGGTTACGGCGGTGGCGACGGGGAACGCCGCCAGCCGGCCGCGGATGATGACGAGGAGGAAAAGAAGCGCCGCGCTCCCGGCAAGCAGAGCTACGACCCCAACGGCATGTTCCGTGTGCTCGGCAACGGCGAGTTCACCTCCGAGCAGTTAAAGGACCTGACAGAGGAGGAACGAACCGCGCTGTTGCGGCGGCTGGGACGCGATGGTTAGCCTTGGAGCGGCGTCGCGGGCCGTGCCGCGGCCGTAGCCGGTGTTTCGTTCGCCATCGTCGGCCTGCTCACATCGATCCGGCCGGATGGCTTTTGGATGACCGGCCGAGATTTAAGGCCATTCAAGCCTCCTCCAGCCGGAAGCCTGGAATGACGGCTTCATCGCCGACGGCGAGGTCCGGATGGATGGCGCGTGGTCGAAACGACGACGGACCAATCCGCGAGACGGAACGCAGCGGTTAGACGACTGTCATGCAAGCGATATAAAGGATGCTTTCGCCCGAGCCTCAACGATCCGGACAAGACGTGCGGCCAGGCAATCAAATTGACAGGCGTCAGCGATTCTGGTCGACAAGAACATTGCCATGAAAGCAGTTGCATTGAGTGCCGCCACGGCGATGGACGCTGATCGCCGTGTTCGTCGACAGGCGAGATCGAGCGGCGGTTTCAAACGCCGGAAGCGATTGCTGGCGGTGTTTGCGGCATTGCTGATCGCCGGCATCCTCGCGGCCAATGCGCAAGAAGATCAAGCCGCGCGTGCAGGAAAGCCGATCGCATTCAATATTCCGTCGCAATCCCTGGCCGGTGCGTTGCAGGCCTATGGGCAGACCACCGGCATTCAAGTGCTCTATGAAAGCAACTCCGCTGTCGGCCGCACCTCGGTCGCCATCGAAGGCACGTATACCGCGGACGCGGCACTGAACCTGCTGCTCGCAGGAACCGACCTCAAGGTGCGCTACATTCGTCCTGACGCCATCACGCTCGCCCTTCCCAATGCGGAGCGTGTCGGTTATGCAGCTCCGGCTACGCCGCTCGCGGCACCGGATTTGTCCCTGGGGAAGTTGCGTGTGCGCCGGACGGCGGATGGCGACGATAGCGCCCGATTGCAGGATTACAGTCAAAGAGTGCAGATCGATATCCAGAATGCACTTCGGAAGAACGCCGGAACGCGTGATGGCAATTATCGCGCGGTGCTGGATATCTGGATCGATCCCTCTCGTACGATCGAGCGTACCGAGCTGTTCCGGTCGACAGGCGACCAGGAAAGGGATGCCGCGGTATCGGCGACGCTTCGCGGCCTGACCATCAGCCGGCCGGCGCCGGCGAATACACCACGGCCGGTCCGCGTCGTCATAGTAGTGAAATCGCTGCCATGAGTGACGACGATATCCGCCGGGAAAACGAGAAGGGACAAGCGGCGGCAACGCTCAGATCCTATCAGGACGAGACAGACGGAAGGTCGTTTGGTGAACTGTTCCGCCTGCTCGGCATCCCGGCCCTGGCGACCGTTCTTCTCATCGGCGGCGTGTATTGGATACAGCTGCAAGCGCCGGCCGGCTCCATGGGGAAGCAATCGACCTCGATCGTGCAGGTTCAGCTGCTTCCGCGGCCCGATCCCGTTCCGATAGCCGTCGCTTCGCTGCCTCAGCCGGTTACAGAAAATATCGCGAGCCGTGCCGACCCATCGTTCAAGGAGCCGGAGCCGACGATATCCGACGATCCAGTTCCGGTCCCGAGAGCCAGAACGTTCGCGCCCGAGGACGCACCGCCGACGAACGTCATGTCTGCGACCGCAGCGGTAAGCGGTCCTGCGAGCAGCGCAGCCGCCAAATTCCAGCAGACATTGCTTCGGCACATCTCGCGGTTTCAGCGCTATCCGAGTGCAGCCGGTTCGGCGCGTCTCGTCGATGCGCAATTCGCGATGGCGAGGGACGGTACGCTTCTCGGCGTTTGGGTGCGAACAAGCTCGGGTCAGGTGCTGCTCGACAAGGAGGCGATCGAGACCATCCGGCGGGCGCAGCCACTGCCGCCGATTCCGCCCGAGCTGCCGGATCGGCTCAATATTCAGGTGCAGCTCGAGTTTGATCCGTCCTGAAAAGCTGCCGGTCCTCTCTGCAACGGTCAGTTGCACCCGAAGTGCGGCGCTCGCGTGGCAGCTTGTCGTCATAAATGTGTAGCCCGTCAACGGTACGACCAACCGATCCTTGATGGTCGTCGCGCAGACAAATGTTCGCGTAGAAAATGATAGAGTGTTTTGGACACGTGAACCGTGGCTGATACTAATCGAATACGGCTGCGGGGGCAGTTGGTCGAAAATTACGACGGCCTGATCCGGAAGCTTACGCGTCGTTTGGGTTCGTCCGATTTCGCTCACGAGGCCTTGCACGAGACGTTCCTGCGGCTGGACCGGGTGACGGACGCCGAACCTGTACGCAGCCCCGCTGACTACATCTTTCGCACCGCCATCAATATCGCGAAGGACCGCCAGAAGGCCCAGAACTATCGTGTCAGCGCGTCCGAGATCGACGTGCTGCTCGATGTCTGCGACGACGAACCGGATCCAGCCAGGGTGGTCGAAGCGCGCTCGGAGATCGAGGCGTTCAAGCGCGCGCTCGCAGAGTTGCCGCCGCGGCCGCGTGAAGTCCTTCGCAGCATTTCGATCGAGGGCCAGTCCGTGCATCAGGTCGCCGCGCGGCTGCAGGTCAGCATCCGGACCGTCGAGAGCGATCTGAGGCTGGCGCTCGGCCATTGTGCCGACAGCCTTGAACATACATTGCGACGCCGTCTCGGCGGCCCGCGCCCGCGATCCTGATCGCGTCGATAATGCAACCTGATGGGTTCGTGCCTGCCTGGGCAGGGTCGGGCATTGGCAAAAAGTTGGATCGATGGGCTGCCCGCGCACGGTTTTTCTTCGGGATAGCCGGCTCCCATTCGTCTATCGAGTAGATACTCCATGCAGCAGGCGCCGCACGCCGTGAGCTGGACAAGAGGTTTGGGGAATGACGCTGGCGGGTGCAGAGGAGGCCATAGCAAGGTTCGTCGAACGGGCGATTGCAGCCATTGGCGCGGCCGACAGCGAATACGCCGGCAGGCCGCCGGTTGCCCGGCCGATGCGCGGCACAACCGCACGCTGTTCTGAATTGAAGGAAATCGATAATATCCTGAATTCAATGCCTTTGATCCAGTGCGGGCACTGGTCTGGCGAGTGCGATAGATGGGCCATGGATCGTGACCGCGACCAACGAAACAACTGAGCCCGACGCACTTCTGCGTGAGGCCCTGGACTGGATCGTTCGGCTGAAGACGGGCGAGCCGACCAGGGCCGACCTCGAGGCGCTGCAGCAATGGCGTCAGCAAAGCGTCGCGCACGAAGCTGCCTTCAGGAATGCAGCCCGGGTTTATCGCCATGCCGGCGTCGCCGCCCTCGAGCTGGCCGATCAGCCGGCGACCGGCGATGCTGCGCTGACCTCGCGAAGGATGCCGGCCAGGTTGGCTGGACGTCGCGCCTTTCTAGGCGCGGCGATCGCTGCCGCTGCGGCGGGCTACCTGATCGTTCGTCCGCCGCTCGGCCTGTGGCCTTCGCTCGAAGAGCTCTCGGCCGATTATCGAACCGGAAAGGGGGAACTGCGCAAGGTTGCCGTCGCGCCCAACGTGTCCCTGGAACTGAATACACAGACCAGCATCGCGCTGCGTCCGGCGCCGAACGAAACCCGGGTTGAATTGATTTCGGGGGAAGCCTCCGTCGTCGCAACGCGGTCCGCCTCCAGGCCGTTTGTGCTGCTGGCCGCGAATGGCCAGATTTCCGCGGCGGAAGCGGATTTCAATGCGCGTTGTCTCGACGGCGTTGTCTCGGTGACGTGCTTGAGCGGACTTGTGGATGTTGTTCACGGCGGCCGCACGGTGCAACTGCGCAAGGCGCAGCAGGTATCCTATTCGCCGGGCGGGATCGAAGCCTCCGTGCAGGTCGATCCAGGGCAGGTGACGGCCTGGCAGGCCGGGCTCCTGATTTTTCGCGACCGGCCGCTCGCCGATGTCGTGGACGAGGTCAACCGCTATCGATCCGGCAAGATCATCATTACGAATGCAGATCTGAGGCGCCGAATGGTCAACGGCACGTTTCAGATCAACAGGCTTGAGGATTTTGTAGCCCAGGTTCAGCAGCTCTTTGGAGCCCAGGCGCGGTCGCTGCCGGGCGGAGTTGTGCTGCTCGGTTGAATTCAATCCAGCCGCAGTTTTCAAGGGCGCGCCTGCGCGCCCGCCGCCATGCGCGGTTCTGCGCGAATCGGCGATGTCGGCTCCGCGCCGGAATCCGATCATAAAAAAATCGCTAACTTTCCTCGGTCCCGCAAAAAAGTTCTGCGGGTTGGGTGCCGTCCAGTCGTCTTTAGAACGAGGAACATGATCGCGGTGTTTGGCCGCGACTTCGTTTGCTGGTTCGGGAGTCGGGCGGGACATCTGTGAAAAGTGGAATGGATTGTGAGCATCGCCGGCATGCGCCGGCGGGCAGGGCGTTGCTTTGTCTGACGGCGGGCTTGTTGGTCCAGGCTGGCGGCCTCGTTGCCGCTACTCCCGCCTGCGCGGCCAAGGCTGCATCTACCGCAAGCGCGCCGAAGCCGGCTGGCCCGTCCTCGCCCGCAGCGGGGAGCGCTTCTGCGCCGGCGCCAAAACCGGCTGCTGCCACGCAGCGTTTCGACATCGATGATTTCGCCGTCCAGGGCGCCGACACGCTGCCGCAAATCGATGTCGAAGAGGCCATCTATCCGTTCCTCGGGCCGGACAAGACCGCCGACGACGTTGAAAAGGCGCGGGCGGCGCTCGAGAAGGCTTATCACGACAAGGGCTATCAGACCGTCAGCGTTTCGGTGCCGCAGCAGAATGCGCAGACCAGGATGATCACCCTCAAGGTGACGGAGCTGAAGGTCGGCCGTTTGCGGGTCAAGAACTCGCGCTATTTCAGGCTGGACAGGATCGCGGACGGTGCAGGATCGCTCAAAGAAGGGACGGTTCCCAACTTCAACGAGGTTACCAAGGATATCGTCTCGTTGAACCAGTGGCCCGACCGGCGCGTAACCCCCGCGCTGCGGGCCGGCGTGACGCCGGGCACCGTCGACGTCGATCTGAACGTCGAGGACAAGGTTCCCGTACATGCGAACGTCGAGGTGAACAACCGGCAATCCCCCAACACGACTGCGCTGCGGGTCAATAGCACGGTGCACTACGATAATCTCTGGCAGCTCGGTCACTCCCTGAGCTTCAGCTATCAGGTCGCGCCGCAGCGCCCGAACGACGCGGAAGTATTTTCCGGATCCTACCTGGCGCGGCTGCCGAACGTCGATTGGCTGAACGTGCTGTTCTACGGCGTGAAATCGAGCAGCGATGTCGCGACCGTCGGCGGCACCAATGTGATCGGCCCCGGACAGATCATCGGCAGCCGAGCGGTGATGACGCTGCCGGCGCGGGAGAACCTCTTCCACACGCTTTCGGCCGGCGTTGATTACAAGCATTTCGATCAGACCGTTATGGTCGGCGGCGCCGGCTTCGGGTCTCCGGTCACCTACTATCCGTTTGTCGCGAGCTACGGCGCGACGTTCCAGCACGAGAAGTTCACGACCCAGCTCAACGCCGCCATCACCTACAGTCTGCGGCCGCTGGGCGACGGCGTGATCCCGTTTGACAACAAGCGTTTCGGGGCTTCGCCGAGCTTCACTCATTTCAACGTCGATGTGTCGCATACCCAGGAATTGCCGGAGGGCTTTCAGCTCTACGCCAAGGTCCAGGGACAGCTCGCCGACGGACCGCTGGTGTCGAGCGAGCAATTCAGCGTCGGCGGTCTCGACACGGTGCGCGGCTATCTGGAGTCCGAGACGCTCGGCGACAACGGCGTCGTCGGCAATGTCGAACTGCGCAGCCCCAATATGGGGGAGATGCTGCAGAAGCGCATGAAGGACGAGACCGGACAGGGACAGGCGCGGTTCACGATCTTCAACGAGTGGCGGATGTTCGCGTTCGCGGACGGCGGCGTCGCGACCATCCTGCGCCCGCTTCCCGAGCAGCAGTCCCAGTTCGATCTGTGGAGCTACGGCGTCGGCAGCCGTTTCAAGATGTTCGACTACCTCAACGGCACGCTGGTCTATTCGGTGCCGATGGTCAGTCAGACCTATTCGGGCGCAAGGAGCCCGCGCGTGAATTTCCGAATCTGGGGTGAATTCTGATGATTGCTGGATGGGGTCAAATGGCCGGCGCGTGCCGATCGGTGCTTCGGCGGGCGGCGGCGAGCACTCTGACGGGGTTGGTGCCGGGGCTGGTCGCGGCGTTGATGCTGTCTTCGTCGCCGGCCAATGCGTGGTGGAACGATGAGTGGCAGCTTCGCAAGAAGATCACCATCGATGCGAGCGCATCGGGCGCCGGTATCACCGATCCGATCGGCACCGCGCCGGTTCTGGTCCGGCTGCATGTCGGAAATTTCCGTTTCGGCGCGGCGAAGGAAGACGGCAGCGATCTGCGCTTCGTGGCGGGCGACGACAAGACGCCGCTGAAGCACCACATCGAGAAATACGATTCGCTGCTCGGCGAAGCGCTGGTCTGGGTTGCCGTGCCGAACCTGCAGCCCGGCGCCAAGACCGATATCTGGCTGTATTCCGGCAACAGGAAAGCGGTTGCGACCGGCGATCCGAAGGGAACTTACGATCCGGAAACGCTGCTGGTCTATCACTTCAATGAGCGCGGCACGCCGGCGCTGGACGCGTCGGTCTGGGCCAACAATGCCCAAAGCGTCGGCCAGCCCGCGGACGGTTCGCTGATCGGCACCGGCTTGCGCCTTGACGGCCTCAGCTCACTGACGCTGCCGGCGTCGGCGTCGCTGTCCCTGAGCGATAATGCTGCGTTCACCTGGTCGGCATGGATCAAGCCCGCCGCGATGCAGCCCAATGCGGCGCTGTACAGCCGCCGCGATGGCGCCAACGCTCTCGTCATCGGGCTCGATAGTGGCGTGCCGTTCGTCGAGGTGACGAATGCGGGCGCCGCGCAACGCAGCGGCGCCGCCGCGCCTGTTGCGCCGAACGGCTGGCATCATGTCGCCGTCGTCGCGAATGGCGGTCAGATCGTGCTCTATCTGGACGGCGCTCCCTACGCCTCGCTCGGCGCGACGCTGCCGGCGCTCGGTACGAATGCTGTTATCGGAGGCGATCCGGCAGCTGCTGTTTCGCCGGCGGCCACTCCCGCGGCGGCGCAGCCACCGTCCGCCACGGACGGTGGGACCGCTCCGGATGCTTCTTCAGCCCCGGCAGCGGAGCCGGCAGCGGCGCCTGTCGCCGCCGCGGCGATGGCCGGCTTTGTCGGCGACATCGACGAGCTGCAGATTGCGAAGATTGCGCGGTCGGCAGGCTTCATCAAGTTCGCTGCGACCGGGCAGGGGCCGAACCAGGCCAAGCTCGTCGCCTTCAGTGTCGACGAGGAAACCGCGAGCTGGCTGTCGGGCTATTTCGCGGTAATCCTGAAATCGGTGACTCTCGACGGCTGGGTCGTGATCGGGATTTTGATGATCCTGGCGATCGTCAGCTGGGTCGTGATGTACGACAGGGCGTCGTATCTGAACCGGCAAGCCAGGGCCAATGCCCGTTTCATGAAGAGCTTTCGCGAGCTCGCGGCCGATCTCACCATGCTCGATCAGGGCGATGCCGACGATGTATCGACCCTTGGCGGACGTATCGGTGAGGCCGATGCCAAGATGATGCAGGCGTCCTCGCTCTATCGCATCTACCATATCGGGGCGTCGGAAATCCGCCATCGCTTCGACGGCAAGGGCAAGAGCATTCCGGTGCTCTCGGCGACGTCGATCGCCGCCATCCGCGCCGCGCTCGACAGCGGCTCCGTCAAGGAGACGCAAAGGCTCAACCGGCTGATGGTGGTGCTGACCATCGCGATTTCAGGGGGACCGTTCCTCGGCCTGCTCGGCACCGTGGTCGGCGTCATGATCACCTTCGCCGCCATCGCGGCCAGTGGAGACGTCAACGTCAATGCGATCGCTCCCGGCATCGCCGCGGCGCTGGTTGCGACGGTTGCCGGCCTTGGCGTCGCGATCCCGGCGTTGTTCGGCTACAACTATCTGATCTCCGGCATCAAGGACCAGACCACCGACATCCAGGTCTTCGTCGACGAGTTCGTCACGAAAATGGCGGAGTTCTATTCCGCCGACCAGGTCGAACGCGGCATCGCGGCGGAGTAACGGCGATGCAGGTCCAGAACGATGCCAAGCCGTACGACGACATCAACATCACTCCGATGCTGGATCTCGCCTATGTGCTGCTGGTGATCTTCATCATCATGACGACGGCGACCGTGCAGGGGCAGAAGGTCAATCTGCCGAAGGCGTCGGCGGCGCCCAGTCTGGCCACCCAGACCACCAAGGCGATCACGGTTGCCAATGACGGCAAGATTTTCCTCGATACGATTCCCGTGACACTTGCGGAGCTGGAGCAGCGTCTGGTGCAGCAGAAGGCGCTGACGCCGGAATTCCCCGTGGTGCTGCGCGGCGATGCGCAAGCGCAGTACCAGAGCGTGATGGACGTGCTCGACCTGCTTGGCCGCGTCGGCCTGACGCAGGTCGGGCTTGCGACCAAGCCGCTCGTGAAGTGACGGGGCAAATGAGCACCGCCATGGGTATGCGCGCCGATCCGCAAAAGGGTGTCCGGACCATGTGGCTATGGCTCCGCGGAACGCTCTCCTTCTCGGGGCGGACCGTCATCGACGCGCAGGCACGGCCGCCCGCCGCGATTGGACCTTCGTTCCCAGCCCGGACATCCACGGCCGGAGCGCTGGATTCTGCGCGGGCGGGCACGCGCGCGACCGCGGAGGTGCTTCACTTTCCCATCCATGGCGAGGCCTTGCTGGTCAGGCTCGCGGATCTCTTGCGCAAGCGGGTCGTGAGCCGCGGGCTCGAGCGTGATCCGCTGCTGCTGATGATATCGCGCTGCCCGGCCCCGCGACTGTCGATCGACCGCACCGCCTATATCGACTTCCTTGCCGATCGATCCACCTATCACTTTGTCATCGAGGCCGCGCCCGACGCCAAGGTCACGCTGGATACGACCGACTTCGACACCGTCGTCAAATTCGTGGTGCCATACGTCACCGACCGGATTTCCGGTTCGGTGGCTTTGGAGGCGGCGTCGTGAGCATGCCGTCTGGACAGGCCAACCGGACACCCGCACGGATGGTGCGTCGTCCCTTCGTGCGCTACGGCGCCGCGCTGGTCGTCATCGCCGGGCTGTTCGGCGTCGCGATATTCTTCCTCGTTGGCCACGACGATATGCCGCCGCCGCGTCAGGTGCGCGAGCTGAAGATCGTCAACATCGTGCCGCCGCCGCCACCGCCACCACCTCCGCCACCGCCCGAGCAGAAGATGGTCGAGCAGCCGAAGATGGCCGAGCCGGAATTCAAGGAAGACAAGCCCGTCGACAAGCCAAAGGACGAGCCGGTCAAGGACGCCAAGAACGAGGAGCCGCCCGGGCCGCTGGCGCTCGACGCCAAGGCCGTCGGGCCCGGCGACCTGTTCAATCTCGGCAGCAAGGTGGGTGGCAGTCCTTACGGCGGCGGGGGCGGCGGTGGCAGCCGATGGGGCTGGTACGCATCGATCGTGCAGGCGCAGATCGAGGCCGCGCTGCGCGCCAACGGCAAGACGCGCAACGCGACGATGCAGGTGCAAATCCGGCTGTGGGCGGACGGCACCGGCCGTGTGAACCGCATTCAGCTCGTCTCATCCACCGGCGATGCCGAACTCGACGCCGTGATCCGCAACGATGTGCTCGGCAGCCTCGTGCTGCGCGAGCCGCCACCCAAGGACATGCCGATGCCGATGGTGACGCGCGTGACCGCGCGCCGGCCAGGCTGATCGGCTGCAACCAATTCGTTTTACGTCAAGTGACTAGTAGAGGACTGGGGACCGATGTTTGAGAAGAAACCCGACGTACGCCGGCTGACGTCGTCGACCGCGATATCGCTTTGCGCCCTTGCCTTTGCCTTTCCGGCGTTTGGCCAGACTGCATCGGATCAGGGATCATCGGTCGCGAAAAAATCCGATTCAAAACGCCCGGCCGTATCGGATGCGAAGGCATTGTCGCCGAACACCACGATCAACCTCGTCAACCTGCTGGTGAAGCAGGGCGTGATCAAGGAAGAGCAGGCCCAGGCGCTGATCCGGCAAGCCGACGACGAGGCCTATGTGTCGCGTCAGGCCGCGAAGGATGCGGCCGCCAAGGCCGACGAGGCGGCGAAGGCCGCCAATGCCGCGACGGCGGCGGCATCGCCGCCCGGCACCCGGCACGTCACGTATGTGCCCGAGATTGTCAAACGGCAGTTACGTGAAGACATCAAGAAGGAGGTCATGGCCAAGGCGCAAAAGGAAAACTGGGCTTCGCCGGGCGCCTATCCGGAATGGGCGCAGCGGATACGCTTCACCGGCGACCTGCGCGCGCGCTATCAGGGTAGCTTCTTTCCCTCCGGAAACGATCAGCTTGATGCGATGAACTTCAACGCCATCAACACGGGATCGCCCTACGACCTGAACAGCACGCTCAACTTCCCGACCTACAATGCGACGCAGAACCGCAACCAGGCCCGGCTCCGCGCCAGGCTTGGGATGGAGGCGGACATTTACAATGGCTTCAGCGCGGGCCTGCGGATTGCGACCGGGGAGAACGGTTCGCCGGTATCGACCAATCAAACCCTTGGTGCCAGTGGCGGCAATTTCTCGAAATATGCATTATGGCTCGATCGCGGGTTTTTGAAATACCAGGCGTGGGGTGACAATCTCAGCGTCTCGATCGGCCGGTTCGACAATCCGTTCTGGTCGCCGACCGATCTGACCTGGTACAGGGAGCTCGGTTTTGACGGCGTCGCGGTGCAAGCCAAGTACGAGCTGTTCGAGGGCTTCACGCCGTTTGTCGTGGCCGGCGCGTTTCCGATCTTCAACACCGATGGCAATGCCGGCACCAATCTGGCGATTCCGAACGCCAAGTTTGCCAGCCACGATAAATGGTTGTTCGGCGGCCAGGCGGGCTTTGCCGCGCGCTTCGCGCCCCAATCGGCTTTCCGGCTTGCGGTCGCCTATTACGATTTCGCCAATGTGCAGGGAAAGTTTTCGAGCCCGTGCTTTGCGCCGACCAGTTCCGATGCTTGCGATACGGATCTGACGCGTCCGTCCTTTGCGCAAAAGGGCAACAGCTACACGATCCTGCGCAACCTCGTCACCGATCCCCTGGTTACGACACCGCCGCTCTATCAGTATTTTGGGCTGGTCGGACAGTACCGGCCCGTTGTCGCCAGCGCGCAGCTTGACCTGGGCCATTTCCACCCGGCGCACATCGTGCTTGACGGCGAATATGTTTGGAACAGCGCATACGACCGCGGCCTGATGAATTCGCTGGCGCTCAACAACCGCGCCGGAACGAGCAACGGCTCATTCGGCCCCTACAATGGCGGCAACCAGGGCTGGCTCGGTCGCGTCACCGTCGGCAACAAGGAGATCAAGCATCTCTGGGACTGGAACGTGCATGCCGGCTACAAATATCTGCAGTCCGACGCCACCGTGGACGCCTTTGTCGATGCCGACTTCGGCCTCGGCGGCACCAATCTCAAGGGTTACTTCGTCGGCGGCAATGTCGGGCTCAGCGAGAATGTGTGGGCCAGCTTGCGCTGGATGAGCGCCAACAACATTGCAGGCGTGCCTTATGCGGTCGATGTCCTGCAAGTCGACCTGAACGCGAGGTTCTGATCATGCATCCCCGGATCCCTTGTCTCGTGGTGGCACTCGCCGCGGCAGCGATGTTCTGCGGCGAGGTTCGCGCCGAGAACGAAACCGACCGCCTGCGCGAGGCGTTGCGCAGCGCCACCGCGCAGACGCGGCAGATGGAGGACCAGCGCACCGCGCTGCAGGCCAGGATTGCGGACGCCGATCGCGAGAAAGCCGCCCTGAAGGCCCAGGTCGATGCGGCCAAGGCGGAGGTCAAGCAGCTCCAGAAGCAGCATCGCGAGGCGGTCGACGAGTTCAACCAGCGACTGGAAGAACGCAACCAGACGCTGGAGAAATGGAAGGGGGCCTATGAGGAGGCCGCCACCGTCGCCCGCACCAAGGATGCCGAGCGCGCCAAATTCGAGGGCGAGGCCACCGCGTTCAAGGCCAGCACCAAGAGCTGCCAGGCCAAGAACGCGCAACTCGTCAATGTCGGCCGCGACATCCTGAAGCGATACCGCAGCCTGACGCTCGGAGACGCGTTGGTCACGACCGAGCCGTTGACGGGTCTCGGCCGCATCGATGCACAGAATTTCGTCCAGGACAGTACCGACAAGCTGCTTGACCAGAAGGCGACACCATGAACTCTCCCATCCGGACATCGCAATCGACCTTTATTGCCGCCGTTGCCGCGGCGATCGTCTGCCTGCCGGTCGGGGCGCTTGCCCAGACAGCGCCGACGCAGGCTCCGGCTCCGGCCAGGCCGAAACCGGCGGCTGCTGCGGCGACCTCCCAAGCGCCGGCGGCTCCCAAGCCTGCTACCCAGGGACTTGCTTCCGCCAGGACGGCGGGCAGCGAAGATGTCATCGCCCGGGTCGGCGAGGCCAACATCTCGGCTGACGAGCTTCGTGCCTATGTCGGCGCGCTGGGTGCGCGTGAGCAGGCGGCGCTTGCCAAGGATCCGGCGCTGCTGAGTCAGGCCGTTCGCATGCTGCTCGCCAACCGGCTGGTCCTGCAGGAAGTCGTCGCCAGGAAATGGGATCAGCAGCCCAATATAGCAGCACAGCTCGACCGGGTGCGCGAGAACGCCCTGGTCGAAATCTACCTGCAATCGGTCTCGACGCCGCCGGAGAGCTTTCCGAGCGACGACGATCTGCAGAAAGTCTACGACGCCAACCGCGCTGCATTGCTGGTGCCGCGGCAATTCCACCTCGCGCAGATTTTTGTCGCAGCGAAGGACGGCGACAAGGCGGCTGAAGACAAGGCGAAGAAGGCGCTGGAGGCGATCCAGGCAAAACTGAAAGCGCCGGGCGCCGATTTCGCGGCGATCGCACAGGCCGACAATGACGCAAAGGACGGCGGCGATCTCGGCTGGGTGGCGGAAAACCAGATCCGGCCGGAGATCAAGGCGCAGGTGCTGGGCCTTGCCAAAAACGCCGTCTCCGACGCGGTCCGCCTCGAAGACGGTTGGCACATCCTCAAGCTGATCGACACCAGGGCGGCCTATACCCGCACGTTGCCTGAAGTGCGGGAGCAACTCGTACAGCAGATGCGCACCGAGCGCGCGGCCATGCTGCGCCGCGCCTATCTCGCGGAACTGCTCAAGCAGCACCCGCCGATTCTCAACGAGCTGGCGCTTTCGAACCTGCTCGACAATTCCCGGAAATAAGCCACCAGCGGAGACCGCAATGTCCGACACTGTTATCGTCAAGCTCACTCTCGAAGATCTTCGCGCCGCCCTGCAGCAGGTCGGCTACCGGGTCGAGGAAATGACCGATCCGGTTGCCAATCTGCCGTATCTCCGCTCCGCGACGTCGGGCCTTGCTTTCGATGTCCGCCCGGGAAACCGGCTTGCCGACGCCGACGGCAGCTTTGTCGACGTGGCCTTTACCGCCGTGCTGCAGGTTCAGGGCGAGCTGCCGCTCGATCTGGTCAACCGCTGGAACGCGACGCGCCGCTTTGCCCGCCTTCAGCTCAGCCAGCAGTTCCTCGTCCTCTTTCTGGACGTCTCGGTGGCGGGCGGCGTGATGCCGAACCATCTCCGCGCGCAGATCGAAATCTGGGATCGCCTGCTGCAGGAGATGATCGTGTATTTGCGCGAAGAACTTCGCGCGCTGTCCGCCGCAAACGGCGCAGCTCCGCCCGTCGCGCCGCAAGCGCCTGAGCGCAAAAGCGAGACCGAGGCAAGCGCTGCGGCCACGATCCAGTAGCCGCGTCGATGGCCGTGACATCGGCTCTCGCGACCGCCGACAGGATCGGTGATCATCGCGGGCATGCCTCGTTCGGCGAGCGTGGGAAGGTCGGCTCTGAACAGCCGTCGCGGCAACGGAGCCGACAATCCTCTTCCACCACGCTGCACGCTGGATTGCTTGCCGCCGGGACGGGAGCCGATGCGTCGCCCGTTACGGCGGAGAAGGGCGACTATCGTCCGGCCGATGCGGTCCCGGCAACATGGCAGGCCTTCGCAAGGCAATTGCGGGAGAGGATCGAGCAGCGATTGGCGGGCGACGACGAAAGGGCGCGGCGTTTTCAGGATTACCTGACGAGCCGCAGCGCGGGTACCGATGCGCCGCCTGTGACGCTTGTGCTTCGAACCTGGGTTTCGGCCGGCGGACAGGTGCAACGTGTCGAGTTGAGCGGCATCAATGACCCCGACGTCCTTGCCAATCTCCGTGCATTGTTGACCGGCGATAACGTCGGTACTCCGCCGTCCGCGATGCTTCAGCCGCTGCACATGCGGCTTTCGCTTCGGGCGACGGACCGGCTGCGACAAGGGAAATAGCAAATGTCAGCCCGTAACCCGAGCGTTCGATTGCGGCATGCGATCGGGCCGCTGTTTTGGACCGCGCTCGTTCTGGTCTTACTTCTACTTGTCTTCCTTTTGCCGGCAGGTGCCGGCGCGGAAACGGCGCCGGAGCCAGGATCATTCGACGCTCGCTTTGCCGCTGTCGAGGTCGTCGCGAATGCCGGGAATCCGCCGGGCGAGGAAAGAACGAACGGCGACGCCGGCGCAAGGAGTGAAGCGCCGCCGCGTGTCGCCGATGCGCGCTCGCGCTATCGCATGTTGATCGAACGGGAGGCCGCCCAAGCCGGTATTGCGCCCGAAATTGCCGAAGCGGTGATGGCCGTGGAGAGCGGCTACAATCCCGGGGCCATCGGCGGGGTCGGTGAAATCGGCTTGATGCAAATCCTGCCCTCGACGGCGCGCATGCTGGGCTTCTCCGGCACGCTGGCGGACCTTGCGGTGCCCGAGACCAATATCCACTATGGCGTCATCTACCTTGCGAAAGCCTGGCGTCTTGCCGGCGGCGACCTGTGCACCGCGGTGATGAAGTATCGGGCCGGCCACGGCGAAACGCGTTTCTCCTTCCTTTCGGTGAACTATTGCGTGGCGGTGCGATCCAAGCTGGCCGCGCGCGGCTTTCGCGTGACCGGCAGCGTCCCGGTGGCAACTTTTGGTGAGCCGGCGGGCTCCCCTGGTCGCGGTTGTGGCCGGAAATGCCTCGGCATATCGCGAATGGGCACCGTCAATATCGCTGCACTCAACACGCAGCTGAGTGCGATCGTGGTTCAGGCTCGGGCAGGGCGATAGCGGCCTGTCGCGGGCCAACGCCACCGGTCGCCGGTTTCCGTCGTCTGTTTCGATCGATGCGCCGGCACACGAAACGCGTGCCCGGGCAGAGCGTGTTGATGCCCGGGCTTATGTGGACAGAGGAGATCACGATGCGGCTAATGGTGTCTTCGTTCGTTCTGACGGCCTGTCTCGTCTCGCAAGGCGTCGCCGAAGAGCGGGTCAATGTCCTGCCGGAAATCGTGGTCGGCGGCGGTGCGCCGGCCATCGTTGTCGGAGGCCGCGCGCCGGGCTCGCCCGACAGTGGCCGTGCGTCAGGTTCGCCCGATAGATGCGTGGAGGTTGAAATCGGATCCAGCCGGGCGATGGATTGCCTCAATCAGAAACTCAGGAAGGAGGTCGATCGGGTTAACCCGAGCCTGAACCTGCCGCCGATCGATGCCAGATCGACGGACCTCAAGATCGGCATCGTCAACATGCCCGCCGTTCAACAGCAATACGGCCGGAATTTCGGCGTTTCGGCTGTTCCCTATCGACCGGCGCCGCCGGTTTATTCGTCACCAATCGGGCATCGATGAACCGGTGCGATGATCGCGGAGCCAGCCCTCCGATCGGTTCACACGAGAGTTCGCCGAACTGCTGGCCTGCAGCCCATGGTCTTCCAGATGACGCCAGGCTCAATCATCCATTCGGGGGATCAAGCGCACGATCCTCCTGCCATCCCGCCGCTGATGTTAGACGCGAAGCGCGCTGTCAGGCGGTGCCGGATCGCGTCGTAGCAAAACGGTCATTTATCATCGCTACAAACCAAATTGTCGAAAGCGCGGCCGATCTAAAGAAGACGTCGGACTGATTCCGTGATGGTTTTTGAGTATGCGGTGAATGGCGTCGGCCTGCGCCATGCAAGCCGCGTCGAAGCCTAAATCAAGTCTCGCCGCAATGACCGGCCTGACCGAAATATTCCATTCGGCAGATCATGGTTGGCACAGTTACGTGGCGTTCCGGTTTTTCGCTCCGCTGGTGATCTGCTTTTCTGTCGGCGTCGCAGGTGCATCGGCGAGAGCCGGCGATGCGCGCGAACACGACCGCATCTATGTCAATATTCCGGCGCAACCGCTCGCGGCGGCGCTGGACGCATATTGTGCCGCGGCAGGCCTCCAGATGTTCGTCGATACGGCCTCGATCGCGGGAAGGCGCTCGGTTGCAGTCGTGGGCGAATTCACCCGCGAGGGTGCTTTGCAAGGCCTGCTGTCAGGGACCGCGCTCGCGGCTCGTTTCGTCGGAAACCAGGGATTTACCCTGGTGTCCCTGTCTTCACCGGGCGCAGATGTCGGAGCATCGAGGTCTCCATCGATCGAGAGCCGCCGCTTTGCCGGCTATTCCGCCCTGCTGCAAACAGGCTTGCGAAAGGCCCTCTGCCGCAGCGAGGAGACGCGTCCCGGTACCTATCGCTTCCTCGGGCGGCTCTGGATAGGTGCGCGTGGGACGATTTCGCGTGCTGAACTCATCACATCGACAGGCGACGGCGTGCGCGATGCGGCGTTGTTGTCCGCCTTGCAAGACGTGGCCATCGGCGAGGCGCCGCCACCCGGCTTGCCGCAGCCGGTCACGCTCCTTCTCGCCGCGGATACGACGCTCGCAGCAGAATATTGTGCCGGGAGCCCGACGGGCGTCCAGCCGATCAAGCCGGCCACGGGGGCGCGGCATTGACGGAATCCCTGCTGATAACGTTGCGCCGCGTGCTGACAAGCGAGTACGGTGCTTTGAGGCGGCGTCTCGCACTCCGTTTCGGTTCGCTGGAGTTCGCGAGCGAGGTGCTGCATGACGCCTGGATTCATCTCGACCGCATCGATGAGGGGGTGCCGGGAGCGGCAGTACGCAATCCGACGGCGTATCTTTACCGGATTGCGCTCAATATTGCGGTCGACCACAAGCGGGGCGATCAGCGGCGGCTGCTGCGATCCGAGGTCGATCTGCTATGCCGGCAGGCGGAGCAGGAGCTCGATCCCGCGCATATCGCCGAAGCTCGATCCGAGCTCAGGGCTCTTGCACTGGCGATCGACGAACTCCCTGAACGCCGTCGGGCCATTTTCATCGCCGCACGGCTCGAGGAACTGCCGCATCAGGCCGTGGCGGATCGGTTCGGCGTCACGGTTCGTGTTGTCGATCGAGAAATCAAGGCGGCGTTCGATCATTTCAGCAAGGTGGTCAACAAAAAACCTGTGCCGAGGCGCGGACCGCGCCCGGTCAAACCGTCTTAGAAGGTGGGGAGGTTCAGATGAGCCAGCTCACCGAAGCGACAATTCCGATGAACGATCTCGATTGCAAGACGACGGAACGCAACAGGTTGCAGACGGAGGCGCAAGCCTGGCTGGTGCGACTGACGTCGGGCAGCGCAACGGTCGCCGAGCTCGACGCGTTGAACGCGTGGCGTAGTCAGAGCCCGGCGCATGGCCGCGCCTTCGCAGAGGCCGCATCGCTCTGGAATCGGCTCGGGGACGCCGCGCAAGAAGCGGTCACGCGCGGCTTTGCGCCGGTTGCCCCTGTCAGGCCGCGTGCGCTTATGCAGCGTCGCGCCTTCGTCACAGGTGGCTTGCTGGCGGCCAGCGCGGCCGGCGCTGCTGCCGTCGTTCGTCCCCCGCTCGGCCTGTGGCCGTCATGGTCCGAACTCGCGGCCGAATACCGCACGCACAAGGGCGAGCGTCGGCAAATCGAAGTCGTCGACAACATGTCGATCCAGATCAACACGCAGACGAGCATTGATCTTCCGCCCTCGACGGGGGGCGCGGTCAGAATTGCACTGCTCGCGGGGGAGGCCGCGTTCGCGTCGCAGAAGGGGCGGACGCAGGACATCATCGTCTATGCCGGATCCGGTCACGTGCGGGCGCGCGATGCCGGCTTCAACATTCGCCGCGACGGCAATGCCGTTTCAGTCAGTTGCGTGAGCGGCGACGTGCTGGCCTCATACGCCGCCGGCACGGCCATGCTGCGCTCCGGCCAGCAGATATCGTTCAACGAGCGCGGAATGAGCCAGGTTGTCGCGATCGACCCTGAGGTGGTGACGGCCTGGCAGCGCGGCCTGCTGATCTTTCGCGACGAGGCGCTGTCCCGCGTGATCGAGGAAGTGAATCGCTATCGGTTCGGCAAGATCGTCCTGCTCGACGGCAAGCTCGGCCAGCGCCGGATCGTCGCCAATTTCCGCCTCGACCGAATAGAGGACGTCGTCGATTTTGTCGCGGAGATCGTCCAGGCCCGTGTGCGACGGCTGCCCGGCGGTATCGCATTGCTCGGCTGAAAAAATTCTCACGGACGTCGGTAGTTTCGCGGTTCTCGATCCGTCTCTCCTTCGCCAGGAAGGCAGGACTCAAAGGATTCCCCGATGTCGACACATGATGCCGCAGCTCGTAGCCGCCGTTCGTTTCGCCGCGCGGCCCTGCTGGCCAGCGCCAGCGTGATTGCATTGGCGCTGACGGGCGTGGCCGGGCATGCCCGCAGCCCGATGCAGGGGGCGGCGGCGTCGAATCCCGCGGCGGCCGCCGCTTCGTCGCAGATCGGTGCGGCGCAGGCTGCTGCGGCCGCGTTGCGGGCCCAGCGATCCATCGCCAACGCCGCCAGTTCGATCCGCAACATGCTCGATGGCCAGGCCGCTGCGCGGGCCGCGGCCCTTGCAGCTACCAAAGGGGTGCCGAACGGGCTCGATACGTCCGACGGGCGCATTACCGGCGGTCTGAGACCGGATTCGGGACCTGCCGTGCGCAACGTGTCGCCGAATGCCGCGCCGGGATCCTACCTCGTGCCGACGTCGTGGCAGAATATTGGAGGGCTGTCGCAATCGGTCGATGGTGACCAGACGACGGTCACAATCAAGCAGACCGCGGCGAGCGCGATCGCCAACTGGTCGAGCTTCAACGTCGGCCGCAACACGATTCTCTATTTCGATCAGAGCGGCGGCAATTCGCCGGCCGGCAACAGCTGGGCCGTGCTCAACCGGGTGACCGATCCGTCGGCCGCACCGAGCCAGATCCTCGGCCAGATCCGTGCCGAGGGCCTCGTGCTGGTGATCAACCGCAATGGCATTATTTTTGGCGGCTCGAGCCAGGTGAATGTCGGCTCGCTGGTTGCCTCCGCAATCGGCATCACCGACGCCCAGTTCCGGACCGGTATCGTCAACCAGCAGGCGTTCAACACCGCCACCAATCTGGCCAACCCGGCGATCTTCGCCAACACCAGCGGCCCGACCGGCGACGTGACGGTCGAGGCGGGCGCCATGATTCAAACGGCGCCTCCGACATCGGTCACGACGGGCGGCGGCAACGTGTTTTTGTTCGGCGCCAACGTCTATAATAACGGGGTGGTCTACGCGCCGAACGGCCAGGTCGTGCTCGCGGCCGGGACGTCGGCCTATGTCACCGCCAGCATCGAACCGAGCGTTCGGGGTGTTCAGGTCATTGTCGAAAATGGCGGCGAGGCCAGAAACAGCGGCTACATCGGCGCGCCGACCGGCAACATCACGATGACCGGCATGATGGTGCGGCAGTCCGGCGTCCTCGCCGCGTCGACTTCGGTGAACGAAGCCGGATCGATCACGTTGCTGGCCGGCGATGGCCTCTTTACCGAGCTCTCCGGCGGTCAGGTGCATGTCAAGCGCACGGGCACGGTCGAACTGTCGCGGGGCAGCCTCACCGCGGTGCTGCCCGAGGAGGACGGTCTCACCGCCGCCATCGGTCAGCCGCAGGCGCAGTCGTTGATCCGGCTCGAGGGCGAAACCGTCAATCTTCTCGGCGGCTCCAGTATCTGGGCGCCGGGCGCCAAGGTTGCCTTGAACGCCTCGAGCAATGCGGCCAATCTTTATGCGCTCGATTATGCTCCCTCACTCGTCACCAGCTTCGCCGCCGATGCCGGGCGCGTGTATATCGGCGACGGCGCGGAGATCGACGTCTCCGGACTGAAGCTGGTGCCGATTGCGGCCGCCGAAAGCGCCGCGCGGGTGAATGCACGCGGCAACGAGCTGCGGGATTCCCCGGTTCAGCGCAATGGCATTCTCGCCGGCAAGGATGTCTGGGTTGACGTGCGCGACCTGATCACGATCGCCGCCGACCGCATCTACACGCCCGGCGGCCTGCTCGAAGTGTCAGGCTATCTCGGCCTGGCGCAGCGCAATATCGATCAGCGTCTGTCCACCGGCGGCGCGGTGAACATCTTCTCAACCGGTGACGCCATCGTGCGGCCGGGCTCCTTCATCGACATCTCCGGCGGGTCGCTCGTCCATCAGGCCGGATATGTGAGCAAATCCCGCCTGATCGGCGCGGACGGACGGCTCTACGATATCAATCAGGCGCCGGCCGACATGCCCTATGTAGGGGTCTGCTGCGAGTTCAGCGTCGACCATTCGCGCTGGGGAGTTACGGAGGTCTATTCGTCAAACAATGCCCGCTACGAGAACGAATATATCGAAGGCAGGGCCGCCGGCGCGATAACGCTCACGGCGCGCGCGGCCGAGTTTGACGCCACGGTGAACGCCGCGACCGTCAGCGGCGCGTTCCAGCGAACGGCGAAATCGCAGCCGGCCGGCGGGTCGCTCACCATCGGCGCCGCCGCGGACGCTGCGATGCCGATCCAGCCGAACAATGTGGTGATTGCGCCGACGGTCGCCGCTCCCGACGATGTCTTTCTGGACGGGACGGTGACCGGCGCCTTCCGCGATGCGCCAACCCCAGCTCTGCCCAGCCGCGTGCGCGATCCGAAGGCCCAGCTCTCATTCGACCGGCAGCAGACGCTGTATCTTTCGGCGGATCTGCTAGACCAGGCCGGCTACGGCACCATCAACATCAACGCGGGCCGCGGGCCGCTCGATCCGAACGACAAGACCAAGACGAAAGCGGGCGGCATCAGCGTCGCGAGCGATGCGGCGCTGAAGGTGACGCCGGGCGGCTCGATCAACTTCAACACCACCGGTGGCATCACAATCGACGGCAGCCTGATCGCGCGCGCCGGCGCGGTGAATTTGAAATCGGGGACGCCTCCCATCACGGCCCCCAACGTCGATATCGTTCTCAACCGCGGCTCCGTAATCGATACGCGCGGCCTATGGGTCAATGATTTCGCGGACGACAATTACGCCGCGGCCACGCTCTATAACGGCGGCAATGTGTCGATCATGGCCGGCGGCAACCTGGTGGTCGGCCAAGGGGCCCTCATCGATGCGTCGAGCGGCGGCTGGGTCCAGTCGAATGGCCGGATGGCCACGAGCGGCGCGTTGCCGCTCGGCACCGGCGGCGACATTACCCTCGTCAGCAACGCCAATGTCGTGTTCAACAATTTCAGCGCCAACACGACGACCGGTGCGATCACCAATGTGCCGACGGCATATCCTTTCAGCGTCACGCTGAACGGGACGGTGCGTTCCTACGGCTTCAGCAGGGGCGGTTCGCTTCGCATCGCAGCACCCAGGATCCAGATCGGCGGCGAACCGACGTCGGCAGCCGGCGTGCTTCGGCTCGATCCCGGCTTCCTCGCCGCCGGGGGATTTGGCCGCTACATGCTCTACGGCTATCAGGGCGTGACCATCGCAGCGGGCGCCGATATCCAGCTGCATGCGACGAATTTCGCCGCCACGTTGAGCACGATGTTTGCGCCGACCGGCTCGGATGTCGCCGCCATCGCAGCACCGGCCCGGACGCCTGCGTACCTGCGGGCGCCGCCGGTCGACCTGATCCTGAGTGCGATCGATCCGTTCGCGGGTGACCTCGTGATGCAGCAAGGCGCCAGCATCCACGGCGAGGTCGGTGCGACCATCGGACTGCATGCGAGCCACCAACTGACGGTGGACGGCGTGATTTCAGCGCCGGCCGGGTCGATCAATCTGGATCTCTACGGCGCACCGGCGCCGTCCGACGTCGTCGGAGCCGTTTCTCCCGGCGGCGGCCCGGCAGCGCTCGCGACTCCGGACTTCGATCCGAAACAGACGTTGTGGATCGGAGCGCATGCGAAGCTGCTCGCCCGGGGCGTGGTCCAGACCTATGTCGACGCCAAAGGAAGGATCTCCAACGTCATCAGCGGCGGCGGCAGCGTCAACATCAACCAGAATACGCTCGGCTCTCTCTATTACCCCTACGCCAAATATGAGCGGCAGATGGGCGCACCGCTCGGTACGGTGGTAAGCGAAGCAGGGGCCGTGATCGACGTCTCCGGGGTGGCGGGAACCGTGCCGGTGCTGTCCGGCGGCACGCTGCAACGTAGCGGCACGACGCCGTTCGACGTCGCGACCGATGGCGGCGCGATCAACATCCGCGCCTCGCAAGGCCTGCTGTGGTCCGCGACGATGAACGCCAGGGGTGGCGGGAGCGCGGCTGCCGGTGGTGGCCTGTCGATCGACCAGGTCGGATGGGGCCAGACCGCCACCGCGGCCAACCGCCTGCGCGAACCGCGCTACGTCGTGCCGGTGTTCGAGCTGGACATCAGCCAGACGGCGACCGCGATGGCGCCCGGATTGCGGCTCGGCGACGCGGTGCCGGCCGCGCTGCAGGGCAAGATGTTCATCGGCGTCGACCAGATCGAGGCAAGCGGGGCCGGTTCCGTGTCGCTCGGCGCCGTCGATGCCGTCGTGTTCAACGGCAACGTCACACTCAACGTTTCGAATCGCCTGACGCTCAATGCGCGCAGCTTCAGCGCCACGCCGGGTGCCGCGGTCGTCCTGAACGCACCCTATGTCGATATCGGCGGTGGCCAACGCACCGGCACCTGGGTTGGCGATAACAATTATGCGGGACAAGCCAGCCTGAACGCCGTGGCGGTTGCGGGCACCGCGAATTTGGTGATCAACGCCAGACTGATCGACATCGAGGGCGACCTGCGCAGCGGCGCGGGCTACAGCTACACGTCGCGCTATAATGGCGCCTCCGCGGTCTCGACGGCCGTCAGCCTGCCGGGCTTTGCGTCGATGTCGTTCAACAGCACCGGCGACATCCGTCTCGTCACGCAACAGGCCGCTCCGAATTCGTCGGCGGGCCAGATTCTGACGCTCGGCAATCTCAATTTCACCGCGGCCCAGGTGTATCCGACCACCGGCGCGGCGAACGCCGGTTCGAGCACGACCTTCACCGTCAAGGCGAGCGGTCCGTCCAGCACCATCAACTTCGCGCGCAACGGCATGGCGACACCGCCAGTGCCGCTATCGGCCAATGGGCAACTCGCGATCATTGCGCCGACCATCAACCAGGGCGGCGTCATCCGCGCGCCGATGGGCCAGATCACCTTCGGCGACTCCGCCAATCCGTCCTTCAGCAAAGTCAATCTGCTGCCGGGGAGCATTACCTCGGTGTCGTTGGAGGGGGCGTTGGTCCCGTACGGCCAGCCCGAAGGCGCGCTCGGCTATATCTACGGCTACAATGGAACAACCCCCAACGAACTCCAGACCGCGACGACGCCTCAGCCGCCGTCCAAGCAGATCGCCTTCTACGGCAGCACGGTGAATGTGGCGGGCGGGGACGGCAACCGGCCGGCCGCGGTCATCAACGAGTCCGGTGGGGGCGATCTCTACGGCGCGCAATTCGTCAGCGGACGTATCGGCTCGGTCGATACGCTGGCGGGCGCCCAGACGTTTGCAATCCTGCCGAGCCTCGGATCGGCCTATGCGCCGCGCGACCCGCAGATGCAGCGCAGCGACGGCGGCGTCAATGTCGACGGAACACCGGTCAATCTGAAAGTCGGCGATCAGGTCTATCTCAACGGCTTCAATGGCCTGCCGGCCGGCTACTATACATTGTTGCCCGGGCATTACGCGTTGCTGCCGGGCGGCTTCAAGGTGACGGTGGCCGCTGGTCAGGTCGCGCCGGGCCAGCTGCGCAGTGGCCAGCTCGCCAACGGCGCCTATCTCGTGGGCGGCTACCGCGCCAACGGCAACACCGGCCAGCGCGACCAATTGGGGTCTGAATTCGTCGTGACGCCGGGCGATGTGGTGCGAAAGCTGTCGCAGTACGACGAAACGACGGTCAGCGAGTTCTTCCGCAACCAGGCCGCAGCCCAGAACGTGGCGCCGCCCGCATTGGCGCAGGATGCCGGCCGTTTGATCCTTCAGGTGACGAACGGATTGATCTTCCAGGGGCAGGGCGATTTTTCGGTCGGGACCGGCGGCCGAGGTGGTCAAGCCGATATCGTCGGCACCAATCTCGCCATCCTGGGTGACGGCGACGTGGCCCCCACGGGATACATCGGCCTGACCGCGTCGTCGTTGAACGCCATCGGTGCGCAGAGCCTGCTGATCGGCGGCCTGCGCAGCACGCCGTTCAACAACCGTAACCAGATCACCATCACGCCATCGGCCCAGTCGGTCGAGATCGGCGGGCACGTCAGGCTGGCGGCTCCGGAAATCATGCTGGTTGCCTCCGGCACGATCAAGCTGGATCCCGGTGCTCAAATCGACACAACCGCGGCAGCCGCGATCCCGGACCGGTTTCCGACCGATCCCGTGACGGGTCTCAGCCTTGGGCAGATCGTGATCAATGGCACATCGGGTGCTTTCCTGATGGCGTCCAACGCGGCGCCGATGGCGGTCAGCCGCGCCTCGGTCGCGGCGTCGTCCAGCACGCTCATCATCGGCGCAGGGGCGGGGGTGTACGCCCGCAACAACCTGATCCTGAACGACACCAACACCATGGCGATCGATCCGACCGCGCGCTTTGCGGCGCCAACGGTCAATGTCGGTGCTGCGATCATCAATGTCGGCAGCGGGGCAACCGGCGGGTTCACGATAACCGACGAGTTGCTCGCGGTGCTGTCGCGGGGCGATCCAAGCCGGGGTCTTGCGCCGACCGACAATCTGATTTTGTCGGCCGCGCAATCGATCAACTTCTATGGGTCGGCGAATCTCGGAACCATCGACCCCGCCACGGGTCGCTATTCGGTGGACGGCCTGACGCTGAATGCGCCGTTGATCCAGGGCATTGGAACGTCCGGCGACGTGACCAGGATCGCCGCCAACCGTCTGACCTTGCAGGGGACGTCTGCCGCCGGAACGCCGACGACGGCGGGGCAGGGCGTGCTTCGGATAGACGCTGCCAATCTCACGCTCGGCGCCGGTACGATGAATATCGGCGGATTCAGCGCGGTGACGTTGACGGGCACCGCCCAGGTCGCCGGCAAGGGAACCGGTGTCCTTGGCGTCGCCGGCGATCTGACCGTGGTCACCTCCCGCCTCACGGGCAATGCCAGGTCCGACACCACCCTGAATGCAACCGGTGCAGTGAAACTGAATCGCCCGGACCAGGCTTCCGGCACGGCGACGCCGATAAACTCGCTTGGCGCGCATCTGACGGTGACCGGGCAGACCATCGAGCAGAATACCAGCATCGAGATCGCTTCGGGGGTCGTTAACCTGACGGGCGTCTCCGGCGTAACGCTGGGCGAAGGCTCGGTGATCAATGTGGCCGGCGGCGCAACGGCGTTCTACGACGTGGTGCGGATTGCGCCGGCCGGCACCGTGAATCTGGTCGCGCAGAACGGCAATGTCGATGTCCGGACCGGCGCAACCGTCGATGTCAGGGGCACGGCCTTGTCTGCGACCGCGGGTACCGACCTGCTGTCGTCCGACAAGGGCGGCGATGCGGGTACGCTCAACATCGTCGCGGGCAACGGCACCGCAGTTCTCAATGGCACCTTCGGCACTTCCGCCGTCGACGGCTACAAGGGCGCGCAGGTCTCGCTCGACCTCGGCTCCGGCGATGCCGGCGCGCTGCTGGCGGCGCTGGCCGGCTTCAGCGAACGCCAGGCGCTGACGCTGCGTCACGGCGACATCACGATCGGCAATGTGACTGCCCACAATGTCGAGCTGTCTGCCACATCAGGCGATCTCCGGGTCACCGGCTTGATCAATGCTTCGGGGACGAATGGCGGCATCATTCGTTTGACGGCCGGCCTTGGCAAGAACCTGACGATTGACGGCAGCGCTGTGCTCGACGCGCATGCGACCTCGGCCGGCGGCAGCTCCGCCGGCGTGTTCCTCGGTGTCGGCATCAGCGACACCGTTGCCAGCGGGCGCGTGACGCTGGCTTCAGGCGCCAGGATCGATGTCTCCGGCGGCAAGCTCACGATCCGCGCTCCGCGAGTCGGGGCGAATGGCGTCGGGGTTTCCGCCAACGGCGTCATCGTGACCGGCGCGCGCGAGATCGATGTCGAGGCGGTGGCGGTCACCGACATCACCGCCAATCCGTATGTCGACCAGGCGCTCGCGGCGGCCGATGCCGCAGCGCAGGCCTACATGGCCAATGCCGCCGCCATCAAGGCGGGGATCGGATCGCTCGCTGCGGCCGATGCTTTCCATCTGATGCCGGGCATCGAGCTGCGCAGCTCGGGCGACATGACGCTGATCAAGAATCCGACCTCGGCCAATCCGGGCATCGATCTGCACAATTTCCGTTACGGTGGCGAGGCCGCCATACTGACCCTGCGCGCGGTCGGCAATCTCACCGTCAATGGCAGCCTCAGCGATGGCTTCTTTGGACCGGTGACGCAGCGCGCCAACGACCCTGTCTCCGGCGGCAGCAATGGCGCCGTTTACGCACTCGCGGCGCAACTGCCCTTCGGCTCGCGATCGTGGAGCTTGCGGCTGGTCGGTGGCGCCGATCTCGGCGGCTCTGACCCCCTGGCGCTGCGGTCGAGCGTGCCGAGCGGCAGCGGTTCGGTCGTGTTCAACGATCCACACAGCGATCAGAAGGGCTATCCGATCCCAAGCGTGGTGCGCACCGGCACCGGCGACCTCGATGTTGTCGCCGCGGCAGACATTTCGCTGCTGTCGCAGTTCGGCATCTACACGGCCGGAACGGCCGGATCGCCCTCAACCGCGCCGTCGGGGTTCACGCCGCCGACGCGGCCGTTCCTGCCGACCAGCCCGGCCAAGGGACCGAACAGCATTCTCGGATACTCGGCGACCTCGACAACGACGACCAGCCCGAACAATTTCGACAACGCCTATCCGACCGCGTTCATACCGAACTATCCGGAGAACGGCGGCGAGCTCAATGTAAGGGCCAGGGGAAATCTGACCGGCGCGGTGTTGTCGCCGCCGGCCGTTGCACCCGGGAACAACTCCAAGACGCTTTACGGCGGCAGCGAAATCGACACCTTCTGGCTATGGACACAGGGCACGATGGCGGGCACCGTCATCACCAACGGGACCTGGTACATTAATTTCGGCGCCTACTATCAGGCCTTCACCGGAGGTAGCGCAAACCTTCCGGCGACCGGGTCTCCGCGCGTGGCGGCCTTTGTCGGCCTCGGCGCACTCGGCGGCGGCAACGCCAGGGTCAGCGTCGGCGGCAACATGACCAATGTCGACGTCGCGGTGCCCACCACCGGGCGACTGCCGGGCAGGGATTTGAGCAGGCTGGTCGTGACCGGCGGCGGCAACCTCGATGTTACCGTGGGTGGCGCCATCAACAACGCGAATATCCTGGTCGGTCGCGGCGCCGGCACGGTACGCGCCACGGATATCGGCTCGGCCGCGATCGTGAATCTGATCCCGGGCGACGCACAGCTCTCTGCCTATGCCGACCGCAACATCAACGTGCTCATTGGCGATCCGACCCGCATGGGAAATGTTGGCTTTCTCGGCGGTGGCGGTAACACGCCGATCGGCCTCGAGGGCGTCAACCCGACCAATTTCCAAGGCACGGCCGCGGCCTTTCCCTATGGCTACTTCACCACCTATACCGAGCGGACAGCGTTCAACACCTTTGCCGCCGGCGGCGATATCAGCTTGAGCGGAAACTTCGGCCCGCCCATCATGGAAGTGGTGGCGCCGAACGGTTCGATCATCGGCACAAGTTCACTGGGGTTCGGCACGAGCGGCTTTCAGACACTGCCCGGCCTCCCCGCAACGACCGCGCAGGTCGATTTTCTTGCCGGCCAGAATATCAACAGAGCGGGCGTCAGCATGACCGGCGCCAATCTGTCGATCGACGCAACTACGCCGACCTATGCGGCAGTTGGCACCATTCTCAATTTCACGGATCTCTCCACGGGCGCTACGCCGAGCAACCTCGTGCCGTTCGACGATCCCCGCGCCGTGCACATCTACGCGGTTGCCGGCGATATCGTGCAGCCCGGATTCGCGACGTCCAAACGGACCATTGTCCGCGCCGGACGGGATATCGTGGCGCCGCTGCTCTATCTGCAGAACGCGGACCGCGACGGCGACGCGGTCGATGTGTCATTGGTCCAGGCCGGGCGCGACCTGACCAGCTTCGTGAGCAGTTCTACACATGCGTTCAATATACGGATGGGTGGACCCGGCTATCTCCAGATACAGGCTGGCCGCGACCTGTTCGTTTCGACCTCGGCGAATGGAACCTCCAAAGGCACCGGTATCGCCACCATCGGCAACGCCGACAATCTCCTGTTGCCGAAGACCGGCGCCTCCATTGGCGTCAGCGTCGGGGTCGGTCCGGCGGGCCCGCAGAACGCAGCCTTCATCGATGCCTATCTCGATCCCGCCACCGCGGGCGCGACCGCCGGCCTCTATGGCATGGACATCATCGCCTACATGCACCGCTATGATCGCACGCAACCCGAATTCGCGATCAGCGCGGACGATTTCAACAAGCTGACGCCAATTCAGCAGGCGCCGTTGATCCGGCATGCTGTGACGGAGTTTCGCAAGCTGACGGCGGCCCAGCAGGCGCCGCTGATCCAGCAGGTCTATTTCGCCGAGATCAAGGCCGGCGGCCGCGCCGCCGTCGAGGGCAATGGCGCCGGCGGCAAGGGTTATGACCGCGCCTATGAAGCGATCGGGACACTGTTCCCCGGCAGCGTCTTCGGCGGCGAGACCAAGGCCTATCATGGCAATCTCTCGCTCTACCAGCTCGCGCGCATCCGCACCGAAGCCAGCGGCGATATCAATCTGATGGCGCCGGGTGGCGATATTGTCCTCGGCTTCGAAAATCAGGTGCCCAACCTCGCCGGTCAAAAGGACACGGCGCGGCCCGGCCTGCTCACGTTGCGCGGCGGCAATATCAACACCTTCAGTGACGGCGACGCCATCGTGGCGCAGTCGCGCGTGTTCACCGAACTCGGTGGCGACATCGTGATGTGGTCGACCAATGCCGACGTCAACGCCGGCAAGGGCAAGAAAACCTCGCTCGTCACCTCGCCGCCGCAGTTCACCCTGGATCCGTTCGCCCATGTCACCAAGGCGCCGGTGACGCCGCAGAGCGGCGCCGGCATCGCGGCGCTGCAGGGTGTGCCGGGCGTGAAGCAGGGCGACGTTTTCCTGTTTGCGCCGCATGGGACGGTCGATGCCGGCGACGCCGGCGTCCGGGCCAACCTCGTGGTGGTCGGCGCACTGCAGGTGCTCAACGCCGACAATATCCAGGCGAGCAAGAGCATCGGCCTGCCGACCGTTCCGGCCACCAATACGGGTGCGCTGACGGCTGCGGACAACTCGGCAGCCGCGGCTTCGAAGGTGGAAAGTCCGAAGGCCAGTTCCGATCACGGCGGCCCTTCCGTCATCATCGTCGAAGTGCTCGGCTATGGCGGGAGCGACGGCAACGATGACGACGATCGCTCCCGTTCGAAGCCGGAGCAGCGCAGCTACAATCCCGCCGATCCGATCCGAATCGTCGGTTACGGCCCGCTCGGCCGGCGCGAAACACAAGATCTCACCGCCGAGGAGCAGCACAAATTGTCGCAACAATAGTGCGGCGGCTTCATTGCCGGCGGGGGAAAGCGGAGCGTGACATTTTAAAAAAGGCCACGGCCTTCTTCGCGAAGGAAGCGACATGAAGTTCGTCTTCATCGCGAGGCACCGGAATATCTGGCCGGTGGCATGGCTATGCAATGTGATGGGCGTGTCGCGGTCAGGCTTCCATGCCTGGCTGAATCGAACCCCCAGCGCCAGATCCCGAAGCGACGAAGCCGTCAGCCTGCAGGTGAAGGCAAGCTTCCTTGCCAGCGATAGAACCTATGGAGCACGACGTGTCTGGCGAGACCTGCTGGCCGATGGTGTCAAAGCCGGCCTGCATCGGATCGAGCGGCTGATGCGCTTACAGGCTTTGCGGGCACGGCCACGGCGCCGGCGTCTGCCGAAGGATGAAGGCGATCGCCAGGTAGCGAACGTGCCGGCGAACCGTCTGGACCGTCAGTTTGCAGCCGGGCGGCCGAACCAGAAGTGGATCGCCGACTTCACCTACATCTGGACCGCCGAAGGCTGGCTCTACGTGGCGGCTGTCATCGACCTGTTCTCGCGCCGGGTGGTCGGTTGGTCGATGAGCGCCAGCATGACGGCGCAATTGGTTGCGGACGCCCTTCTGATGGCCGTCTGGCGGCGAGGCAAGCCGGCTGCCCTGATGCATCACTCGAGCGACAATGACCATCTGATAGATCAGGCGCCGGACATGTATTGCCACAAGCTGGCGCGGATCGACCACCTTGGGCCAAATCGGCGCTTGATGCCACGAAGCGGGGTTAGCCGGCGCATCACCCGTTCGTTTTTGTTTTGAAGTTGGCGCCAGGTAATTTGCCTTCCATCGAGAAAGCCCTTTGAAACACGAACGCTCCAAAAGCGGTGATTGGAAGCACTATGATGAACACCAGCGCGGTGAACGCCCAGCCCTCCACTACCGTTTTGCCCGTTAGCATTTGGGCGACGGCGACGATGACGAAGGCCGCCAGCGCAGCCCATGCGCCGTAGAGCGTGCCTTTCAGGCCGTAACGCCCCAGATCATTCGCGAGTTTCAGCCTTTCGATTTCTACATCTTCTGGTGTCGCCATTGGATCAGTCCCTTGAAATAAGGCACCTCTGCCCGAACATCGAAAGCTCTCACCTCTTCAATATACCGTACATCTTTACGTTGACGAGGTGACTTTCGCACCGAGTAACCGAGCGGCACTTGAAAGCATCCGATTTCGCAGGCCGTCGATTCGGCGCCCACGCGGCAGCTAGCTCAGGTATCCGGCGGAAAGTAGTATCGGAGCGTCAGCCGGATTGCGAAGTACAGTGCGACGCAGATCACGAGCGCAATTGCCCAGCAAAAGGCCCCAGAAGTGGACACATTGTGTACACGAAAGTTTTTCGAGATCGGGCTTTGGACTAAAATGCCGTCTAAGTATTTGATTTCATGGTGAGCGCGGAGGGACTCGAACCCTCGACCCCATGATTAAAAGTCACGTGCTCTACCGCCTGAGCTACGCGCTCACTCGCCGCGCTGTGTAGGGGGCGGGCCGTTGCGGGTCAATAGCGCCGGCATGGCAAATTCGTGGTTTGCCGGGGGACAATTCCCTTTGGATAGCTAAAGCTTAAGTCGGCTTCTTCAACCGTCCGCCGCCCGCCATCCACTGCGGTTAATTGCCATCCAGGGCGCTTAATTGGCCTCGCGGCGGATTTCCGAGGCGACCGGCTGGGACTGGCTGGTGACAGAGGGCAGGCTGACCGGGCGCAGCCCGATCAGTTCCGCGGTCCGCACCGCGCTGTTGCGCCAGAAGGCGAAGGAATTGGCGCGGGAGTTCTCCAGAAGCGCGATCGCAACCGCTGACAGGAACGGCAGGCTCTGCAGCACCAGCACGCCGGCGAAGATGTAGATCTCGCGGACCTGCTTGAAGCCGTTCGTCACGATCAGCACGGCGGCGCCGATCAGCAAGAGGACGCCGATCACGGCTTCCCAGAACGCCTGGAATTCGATCGACATCCGCGACAGGCCGCCCTTGGAGGTGCGGGCGAAGGCGATATGCTCGGTGATCAGGCCCTGCGCCACGGCGCGCGAGACGGTCCACTGCACGCTCATCGCCGCGATCATGGCGCCCAGCATCTGGCCGGCCTTGATCTTCACGCGAAGACGATAGAGCGCCAGGAAGTGCGTCAGCGAGACGACGAAGGAGGCGATGATCGGCAGCGTCAGGATCTTGTCCGGCACCGCGATGTCGGCGAACGCCACGATCGGCACCCAGATGATATTGAGGATCGCGACCACGACGCCGAGGCTTTCCGCGCCCAGCCAGTTCAGCCAGCCGAGCGAGAACTCGCGGCGCTGGTCCGGCGTCAGCCGGCTCGCGCCGGGCAGGAAGCGCCGCCAGTGCTTCTTGACGATCTGCAGCCCGCCATAGGCCCAGCGGTGACGCTGCTTCTTGAAGGCTTCATAGGTGTCGGGCAAGAGGCCCTCGCCATAGCGCACATTGGTGTAGTGCGTCAGCCAGCCCTGCTGCTGGATGGTGAGGCCAAGGTCGGTGTCCTCGCAGATGGTGTCGCTCGACCAGCCGCCGGCCATGTCCATCGCCGCGCGGCGGATCAGGCACATCGTGCCGTGCACGATGATGGCGTTGTGCTCGTTGCGCTGGACCATGCCGATGTCGAAGAACCCGGCATATTCGCCGTTCATGATGTAGTGCATCAGCGACAGGTCGCCGTCGCGATGCTCCTGCGGCGCCTGCACGAGGCCGACGCGCGGGTCGGCGAAGGCCGGCACGAGGTCCTTCAGCCAGTCCGGATGCACCACATAGTCGGCGTCGATGATGCCGATGATCTCGGCGTCGGCCGCGGTGCGTTCCATGGCGATGCGCAGCGCGCCGGCCTTGAAGCCTTGCACCTTCTCGGCGTTGATGAACTTGAAGCGTTCGCCGAGCGTGCGGCAATGGTCCTGGATCGGCCGCCAGAATTCCGGATCGGGCGTGTTGTTGATGATGCAGACGCACTCGAAATTCGGGTAGTCGAGCCGCGACACCGCATCCAGCGTCTGCTTCAGCATCTCGACCGGCTCGAAATAGGCGGGGATGTGGATCGAGACCTTGGGGAAGGCGACGTTCTCGCCGATGGTGGCGGGGGCCAGTGTCGCGCTCTTGGCGATCAGCCGGCGCGGGCCGCGGCCGAACGCGACCGCCGCGATTTCGTCGATCCGCGCCATCGCGATCAGCACCAGTGGAACCAGCAGGATCAGGCCGAGCGTCAGCGCAAAGGCCGAGCCGAGCACGAAATAATGCCCCATCCAGTAGGCGAACACGGTGGCGGTCCAGGCGCCGACGCCATTGGCGGCCGCCGACAGTGTCAGGGCCTGCAAAATGGTCGGCTGCTCGATCCGCAGGATCGGCAGCGACATCAGGATGCCGACCAGCAGCGCGATCGCGGCCAGCTTCCAGTAATTCTCGTTCACGATCGGGCCGGTCCAGGCGAATTTCGCCTCGCGGTCGGCATTGAGAATGCCCCAGTAAGGACCGACGCCGCCTTCGAAGAATTTCCAGGGCTGATCGATCGCCTCGACGATGTTGTATTCCATGCCGATGGCTTCGGCGCGGGTGACGAAGTTGCGCAGCACCGAGGCCTGCTCGAACGGGCCGGGTTCGGCGTTCCTCAAATTGTAGCCGGCGCTGGGCCAGCCGAATTCGGCGATGACGATGCGCTTGCCCGGGAATTTCTCGCGGAGCAGCCCGTACAGATAAACCGCCTGATCGACCGCCTGCTTGTCGGTGAAGTTTTCCCAATAGGGCAGCACGTGGGCGGCGATGAAATCGACGGAAGAGGCGAGTTCCGGATTGTCGCGCCAGATGTTCCAGATTTCGCCTGTCGTGACGGGAACGTTGACCGACTTCTTCACCCGCTTGATCAGCTCGATCAGGTCTTCGACCTTCTGTTCGCCGCGGTAGATGGTTTCGTTGCCGACGACGATGCCGTTGACGTTGCTGTTGCGCTTGGCGAGCGTGATCGCCGCGTCGATTTCGCGTTCGTTGCGGTCGGAATTCTTGTCGATCCAGGCGCCGACGGTGACCTTGAGGCCGAACTCGGCGGCGATCGGCGGCACCAGTTCGACACCGCCCGTCGACGAGTAGAGACGAATAGCGCGCGTCATCGTCGACAGCTTCTTCAGGTCGGCGCGGATCTTCTCGACCTGCGGAAGATTGTCGACGTCGGGATGGGCGCTGCCTTCGAACGGCGCATAGGACACGCTCGGCAGGATGCCCCGGAAATCGGGGGCGGGCTGTTTGTCCTGCAACAGCCCCCAGAGCCCGGCATGAGCCGCGGTCACAAACAGCAAAACGGCTACGATGGCGCGCATCGGAGACTAAACCATACGGGGCTGCGATTTATGGGAAGCGAACCTGTCCCCTAGGTTCGACCGGCACGGCGGCGTCATGAGGATAGTCCTGCCCTGCGTTTTCACAACTGGTATGACGCCGTGACTTTTTTAAGGACGGCGTTTCGGGGGCGCGGCGATCCAAACGCCGGATAGATAGGATCGTTCCGCTGAACGTATCCTGAATGCGAGGGGCGTTATTTCGCCGGTGTCGCGGGTGCGGCGCTGGGGGCCGGCGCGGGCGAAGCGGCGGGCGCCGGCGTCGCGTTGCCGGCGGTTGCGGGCGCCGCCGGTGCAGGGCTTGCCGCGGCGGCCGCCTGCGGCTGGGCGCCCGGATTGATCCAGCAGGCCTGGATGCGGCTCGACAGGGTTTCCGCGACTTTCGGGTCGATCTGGCCGCCAAAGCGGGTCAGGCAGCGGAAGGCAGCCTGGACATGACCGCCGGGGCAGCCGAACCGGTCATACAGGTCGAGATGCCGGAACGCGGTATCGAGGTCGTCCCGCCACATCAGGCTCACCACCCGGCGGCCGAGCCAGACGCATTCGGGGTTGCCGGCCGGGCCGTTGATGGCCTGGGCCGCCTCGACGAATTCGTCGGCCTTGCGCTGGTTGTCCTTGCTCACGTCGGCCTGATTGCCGGCCGGCGCCTTGCCTTGCTGATCCTGGGGAGCAGGGGTGCCGCTCTGGGCAAACGCGCCAGACGATCCGATCAGGAACGCCAGGCCGGCAGCGGCAAAGCGCGTCAAAATCGCAGCTCTTGGATCAAGCACCCGTCGACGCATACATTCCCCGATCAAGTTTCCGGCCGCGCCAGCGGCAGGTAGTGGTGGTTTCGGCTTGTTGCCGCCCAAATTGGTCCCCATTGCGGCGGAGACGTTGGCGATCCACATGCCGGGAATTTCAGATTTTGTCCAGCAAAGTCACAACTTTATCATGCTGGTGGTAAAACTGCCGCAGGGGACGGGGCGGAATAGGGGCCTCGTGCATCTTGGCAGAACGCCGATGAAAAGGTAATCGACGGGCCCCGCCCGGAGGATGGAACCGATTTCTCTTCGTACGCCGCTGGCGCTTCTCCTGTCATCGTTAGCCATGATCGCAGCCCTGTGGTGGTGGCTTGCCACGCCGATCACGCTCGCGCGCGCGCCGATCGACCCCAATGCAAAGCTGCAATGCGTTTCGTACGCGCCGTTCCGCGGCGCCCAGACGCCGCTGATCCCGACGACGCAGATCTCGCCTGAACAGATCGCCCAGGACCTGGCGCAGCTCGCCAAGATCACCGATTGCGTGCGGACCTATTCGATCGAGAACGGGCTCGACCAGGTCCCGGCGCTGGCGGCCAAGGTCGGGCTCAAGGTGATCCAGGGGATCTGGCTCTCGAGCAACCGGACCAAGAACCTCGCCCAGATTGCGGTCGCGATCGAGCTGACCAAGGAAAATCCCGGCGTCATCACCGCGCTGGTGGTCGGCAACGAGGTGCTGCTGCGCGGCGAGATGACGACGTCGGATCTCGCGGCCCATATCCGCTCGGTGAAATCGCGCGTCACCGTGCCGGTCACCTATGCCGATGTCTGGGAATTCTGGCTGCGCAACCGCGAAGTCTACGACGCGGTCGACTTCGTCACGATTCACATCCTGCCGTACTGGGAAGACATCCCGGTGCGCGCGAAACACGCCGCCGGCCATGTCGACGACATCCGCAAGCGGATGGCGGTGGCGTTTCCGAACAAGGAAATCCTGATCGGCGAGACCGGCTGGCCGAGCGCCGGACGGATGCGGGATGGCGCGCTGCCCTCGCGCACCAACCAGGCGCGCGTCGTCTCCGAAATCCTCGACCTCGCCAAGCGCGAGAAATTTCGCGTCAATTTGATCGAGGCCTATGACCAGCCGTGGAAGCGGCAGCTCGAAGGCACCGTCGGCGGCTATTGGGGCATGATCGACGATGCGCAGCGCGCGGTGAAATATCCGCCGGGCCAGCCGATCAGCAATTATCCGTTCTGGAAGATCCAGATGGGATGCGGCATGGCGCTCAGCGCCTTCGTGTTCCTTTCGGGCTGGCTGACGCTGCGGCGGCGGCCGTGGAAGCCGGGGGTGGCGGCGTGGATCGCGGTCGGCACCTCGGCGACGACAGCCGGCATGCTGCTCGGGGTTGCCGCGGACAAGATGTGGTTCGAGAGCTACGGGGTCGGCGGCTGGCTGCAATGGGGCGCGCTGCTCGTGGCCGCCATCGCCTCGCCGATGCTGTGCGCCAATGCCGCGATGTCGGGACGGCCGCTGCCGACCTTCCTCGAACTGATCGGGCCGCAGGGCCTCCGGACCAAATCGGTGCTGTCGGCGCTGCTCGGCCTCGTGCTGGTCGTGACCACGGTGATCGCGGCGGCAACCGCGCTCGGCTTTGCGTTCGATCCGCGCTACCGCGATTTTCCGTTCGCCTCACTGACCATGGCGGTGGTGCCGTTCGCGGCCTTGATGCTGCTCAACCGGCCGAAAGAGGGCACGCGGCCGATCGCCGAAGCCGCCTTTGCCGGCCTCCTGGCCACCGCCGCGCTGTTCATGGGCTTCAACGAGGGCGGCCAGAACTGGCAGTCGATGTGGACCTGCGCGATCTATCTGTTGCTGGCGCTCACGCTGTGGCGGGCGCGGGCCGTGCAAATCCCAGAATAAGCAGCCCGATCGCAATTCCCGACAGCACGATATTGTAGAGCACGATCCCGAGCCCGGCCGCGATCAGCCCGCCGGTGAGCAGCACGATCGACGGCCGCATGACGTGAAGCGTCGCGATCACCAGCGCGGCGATGCCGAATACCGAATTCTTGAACAAATAGGTCGCGAGCGACCGCGACTTGCAGAGCATGCTTTGCAGCCCGGCATCGCAGGCCAGCGCCACGGTCGAAAGCTCGACGGCGAGATAGCGCAGATAGAGGGCGTAGCCGACGGTGAGAAAGCCGACCACCAGCAGGAATTGCACTTGATAGGGCGTGAGCCGGAACGGGGATTTTTTCATGCGCGCAATATGGTCGGGATTGGCGGCAAGGACAACTGCAAGAACAGCCGCTCGCCTGCACCGCGAATGCAGGTCAGAAATGCCTCGTAAGGTTATGTAGACAAAAGGCTTATTGCTGGTTCTGCTGGTTCTTCTTGTTGAAGATGGAGGTCAGGGCTGCCTGCGGGGCCGCCGGTGGCGCGTCCGGCTTTTTGGAGACTTCCTCGACGACCGCCGCCCGCTTGGCGACGCTGCGCCGGTGCGGGGTCGGCTTGGTCACGATCGGCGGCGGATCGTCCGCCTTCACTGACAGCCGCTGGCCGTCGAAGACCGTGGTCTCGCACGGCCGGTTGTTTTCGGTCAGGACGGCGCAGACCTTGGCGGCCGCGCCGGCGTCGTTGAGCGGGCCGGCGACGAGGCGGAGCTGCATGCCGAGCCCGCTCGTGCTTTCCTTGATCACGATGATCGGGCGCAGTGCCGCCAGCGGCGCGTTCGATCTTGATTTGAGCAGCCCGCGCCACAACGCGCGCAGGCCATTCACCGAATGGGCGGTGCCGAGATCGACGCCGAACTCAGTCCGCTGCAGCACGGCCTTCGGCGCCTCGTCCGCTTCCGGATCGCTCGAGGCCGAAGCGGACGCCACGACGTCCGGGATCGGGCCGGCGATGACCGCGCTCAGCGTCTTGCCGGGCTCGACCAGTTTGCTGGCTGCCGGATCGGGCGGCGCCATCATCGACTGGGAGGATACCAGCGGCGTGGCGGGCGACGGTTTTGTCGGTTCCGCCGTGGCCGGGTCGGATTTTGCGGTATCCGATTTGGCGGTGTCCGCCTTGGCAGCATCCGACTTGGCGGTATCGGCCTTGATGGTATCGGCCTTGACGGTATCGGCCCTGGCCATGTCCGATTTGGCGGTTTCCGGCCTTGTGCCTTCCGCCTTGGCCGCACCGTTCTTCGCGGCATCCTTTGCGACGACGGAAACCGTCGCCGGCTCGGTGGCGGGGCCGGCCGCAGATTTGTCAGCGGCGGGGGCGGTTGCCACCGGCGCGACGGGTGGGGAAGGTTGCAGGCTCTGCGCGGCGTGCGGTTCCGCTCGGGCCGCCGGTGGCGGGACGGCGGCGGAACCCTGCTTGACGATGGCGCCGGTGACGGATTCGAGCCCCTGTTCCAGGCCCGTGACGCGGGCATACAGCCGGTCGCGGTCGGTATTGAGCGTCTCGATCGCGGCCGCCAGCCGCCGCGCCTCGTTGTGGGTTTCCTTGGCCACCGTCTGGATCTGCTGGGCCTGCCGCGTCAGCTCGGCGGCGGCGACCTGGTCGCGCCGCACCCCGAGCGAGGACTGGTTGGCCATCACGGCCAGAATGACCGCGGCGGTCGCGCCGACGCCCCAGGACGCGATCCGCCACAGCGTGCGGCGGTCGAGCTCGTTTTCCTCGGCCAGCAAACCGCCCAGCACCCCGCCGGCGTCATCCGCCTCGAGGTCTGCAAGATGGTCGGATTTTTTGGCCAAGCGCCCCTGGCCCTCCTCAAGGCCTGCCGAATCACAGGCCAAAGATTAACAGGAAAAGCGACGGCCACTTGAATCCGGACCTTTTCGGGGCAGCGAATCGGTTTGATCTCCAGGGGAAAACAATTAAAGACGGCCGCAACCCTGCTTTCCGTCATGGCCGGGCTAAAGCGCGAAGCGCGTCTTTGCGCTAGATGTCCCGGCGATCCATGTCCTTGTTCGATGGAAGTGAAGGACGTGGATGCCCGGCACAAGGCCGGGCATGACAAGCCAACAGACTCTGAGGACCCGAATGACCGCTCGATCCAGCCTGACTGTCGTGCTCGCGGCCGGTGAGGGGACGCGCATGCGCTCTTCGCGGCCGAAGGTGCTGCACGAGGTCGCCGGCCAGTCGCTGCTGGCGCATGTGCTGGACGCGGCGCCGCACGGAACGGGCTCGGCGCTCGCGGTTGTGATCGGGCCGGATCACAAGGCGGTCGCCGACGAGGTCAAGCGGATCCGTCCCGACGCGGCGACCTTCGTTCAGGCCGAGCGCCTCGGCACGGCGCATGCCGTGCTGGCCGCCCGTGCGGCGATCGCCCGCGGCGCCGATGATCTGCTGGTGGCGTTCGGCGATACGCCGCTGATCTCGGCGGAAACGTTTGAGCGGCTGCGCGCGCCGCTGGCCAAGGGCGCTACGCTCGCCGTGCTCGGCTTCCGCGCCGCCGATCCGACCGGCTATGGCCGGCTGCTGCTGGAGAACGGCCACCTGACGGCGATCCGCGAACATGCCGACGCCACGGAAGAAGAGCGCAAGGTCACGCTGTGCAATGCCGGCGTGATGGCCTTCGCGGGTGCCCGCGCGCTGGAAGTTTTGGACCGCATCGGCAATGCCAACAGCAAGGGCGAATATTACCTGGTCGATGCCGTCGCCATCGTCAGGGAAATGGGAGGGGAGGCCGTCGTGATCGAAACCAGCGAGGATGAAGTGCGCGGCATCAACAACAAGGCGCAGCTTGCCGAAGCCGAAGCGGTGATGCAGGCGCGGCTGCGCAAGGCGGCGCTCGATGCCGGCGTCACGCTGGTCGCGCCCGAGACGATCTATCTCGCCGCCGACACCACCTTTGGCAGCGACGTCACCATCGAGCCGTTCGTGGTGATCGGCCCCGGCGTCACCATCGCCGACGGCGCGGTGATCCATTCGTTCTCGCACATCGTGCAGACCTCGATCGGCAGACGCGCCTCCATCGGCCCCTATGCCCGTCTGCGCCCCGGCACCGCGCTCGGCGACGGCGTCCGGATCGGCAATTTCGTGGAGACCAAGGCCGCGACGATCGAGGCGGGCGCCAAGGTCAACCATCTGTCCTATGTCGGCGACGCCCATGTCGGCGCCAATGCCAACCTCGGCGCCGGCACCATCACCTGCAACTATGACGGCTTCTTCAAGCACAAGACCCTGATCGGCGAGGGTGCCTTCGTCGGCACCAACTCCTCGCTGGTCGCGCCGGTCAAGATCGGCAAGGGCGCCTATATCGGCTCGGGCTCGGTCATCACCAAGGACGTGCCCGACGATGCGATGGCGGTGGAGCGCAATCAGCAGAGCAACCGCGAGGGCGGAGCGGCGAAGTATCGCGAGATGAAGATGCGGGCGAAGGAAGGGAAGAAGGGGTAGCGTGGCATCTCTTCCATAATGTCTCCCGCGCCAATACGGGCTTCTCAATTCTCTCTGATTTGCCCCGCATATCGCTGCGGTCCTGCTGGCTACTCACCGGAATAACCGCGCCGTGTCCGTAGCGCCGTTGCTCTCATCAGGCTTTTGCCATAGCCTCCCTCATTATCATGAGTATTGACCTATCGATTTTATGAGGAGGCAACGATGAGATTTGGAATATTGATCGCCATCGCACTGGCCGCATTGATGAATGTTGCAATGGCCCAATCAAAGCACCCGCAAGATGTCCAGAAGATCAATGCGGCGCTGCCAACGGCAAAAATTACCCCCGCACAACGAGCCCAAGTGATCAATCTCCGCAATGAAGGAGAGGCGTTCCATAATGCCGGACAACACGGCAAAGCGGAAGTCGTTCTGGAGCAGGCCAAAGCAATCCTTAGAGTTCGCTAGCGCATTCGCGATCTGAAGGGTGATCGAAACGGCATTTCGGCACAGTGTCGATTTCGTGATGTCGTATCTGTCGGAGTGTAAGCCAACTCATACACTTCTGGTTGAATGTCTCCTTACGTTCGTAGCCTCACTCCTCAAACCCGTTGGAGGTCGAGATGGCTACGAATCAAACGCACGCAAATGCTGACCGCCAGACCCATCCGCTTCTCAATCAGTTCCGCGAAATGCATGCGGCAGCCGCAGAGCGCGGCTTATTTACGTACAGCGTCAAGATCGTGTGCGGCAGACAGGCCGGGGGAGACTGTTGCTGCGTCGCGGGCACCCGGCCGGGCCTCTATGCGACTGAGGTCAACATTCAGAACTTCAATCTGGTGCAGGCGCCGGTTCTGAAGTTCGTTCAACCGCTGATCCACGGTGTGGTTCTCGCGCGCGAGCCCGAGGTCACAAATCCCGCCGCGCTTCCCAAACGCCAGGTCGAGACCATCATCCTTCCGCCGCTGGCGGCGACGATGGACGATTGCTGCCGCATCGCGGAGATGCTGCCGGCGCCGAGCGGAGAGGCGCCGCTGACGATAGCCATTCTCTCCATCGCGAGCCCGTTGGAACTGTCGGTATCGGCGGTCTACACGGCGAACCCTCTGAACGGCGACGGCATCAGCATTGATGTCGAGTACGTTCCATCGCGGCTGCTGGCGATCGGGGCCCAAGGTTAGCCGGGTCTTGCGAGAGCCAAGGCCATTGAAGCACCTCGGCATCGGGCGCTGCCGAGTATGTTTCGTGAATGACGCTGGTTGAGCGGCCGGCGCGCCCGTTCACAACACTGTTATTGCGACCTGTCGCGCACTTCACCTCCCTCAACTGGGCGTCTCGCGCTTGTTGTTGTACCCTCTGCGGCGCAATTGTCCGGTCGCCCGGAGGGATTTGACATGACCACCGTCGTACTCAACCGCCGCAACCTCCTGGCCGCTGGCGGCGCCGTCCTCACTACCGGCGTTTCCGGGCTGCTGCTGCCCGCCCGCGCGGAAGGCCTCGCACCGACCCCGTCGATGTCTGGCGGCGCCAACAACTACATCAAGGGCGCGCCGACCGTGGATCGGATCGGCAAGGGTGGCTTCTGGATGAGTGGCACCGTGCGCCGGGCAGGCGACGGGGCGCCGCTTGCCGGGCAGCGCATCCAGATCTGGGCGCACACCACCGAAGGGCGGGAGCACGAGCCGCAGAGCCATGGCGCCACGCTCACCGACAAGAACGGGGCGTTCCGTCTCGAGATGCCGCAGATCATTCCCGTCTTCGGCCAACCGCATGGTCATCTCGCCTATGACAGCGGTGAATTCAAAACCGTCTTTCTGCGTCCCGTGATGCGCAGCGCAAAAGAGACCAGCCTCGAGGCGCACTTCGTCCTGCAGCCGGCCTGAGCGCGTTGGGAACACGGGGATGAGATTGGCGAAGGTGACCCTGATCTGGGCCGCCCTTGCAGCCGCCATTGGCGTGCCGATCGCCGCTGCGGCGGCGAGCCCGCTGCTCGCATGGCGCGATCCGGTCTACATCCTGGCCGGATTCGCAGGGATTATCGCGCTGGGCCTTGTGCTCGTTCAGCCTTTGCTGATCGGCGGATACTTACCGGGCCTGTCGGCCTATCGCGGGCGGCGCACACATCACTGGATCGGCGGCGCGCTGGTCGTCGCGGTGGCGGTCCACGTCGGGGGCCTTTGGATCACCAGTCCACCCGACATGATCGACGCCCTTACCTTCTCATCGCCGACGCCGTTCTCCCCCTGGGGCGTGATCGCCATGTGGGCCATCTTCGCCGTCGCGCTGTTGGCGGCACTTCGCCGGCGATGGGGACTGCGGGCGCGAACGTGGCGTATCATCCATCTGCCCCTCGCGATTGTCATCGTCGTGGGAGGTGTGGTCCATGCCATGCTGATCGAGGGGACGATGGAGACGATCTCGAAGGCGGCGCTTTGCGCGCTGGTCCTCGCGGCGGCCGTAAAGGTCATGGTTGATCTGCGCGTGTGGAGAAGGCGAAAGACGTTGCGCGGGGAGAGCGTGGCGCGATAGAAATTCGTAGGGTGGGCAAAGGAGCGCAAGCGACGTGCCCACCATCTCTCACCGCCTACGTTGCGAAATGGTGGGCACGCTGTCGCTTTGCCCACCCTACGGCATCTTGCTGTGTGACTGCCCGACGACGGGCAAATCAGTTCTGATTTTCAGAAGTCACGTCAAGCCTGATAATTTCTGATAATCGGAAATATTCCGCTTCCGTTTTCCCCAAATCAGCGGCATAACTCCGTTCGTCTCACGGCGAGATGAGGGGCGTTGGCCATCGTCACTGACGCGCGGTGAGATGCGATGGACGCGGAGGCCATGACGGACGAGTGTGGCTGAG